>Ga0123335_1004742_pt1 | contig 17193 bp, 15 predicted proteins | sample BiotimSIPDNA_2_FD_89707 | JGI IMG/M metagenome (GOLD analysis project Ga0123335, IMG submission 89707) | Anaerobic biogas reactor microbial communites from Washington, USA - Biogas_R2 time_0 SIP DNA | ecosystem: Engineered > Bioreactor > Anaerobic > Unclassified | place: Washington, USA...
CACTACACCTGTTACACCCTCAATGATGTTGCGGGCAAGGCCTACGTTTTCACTCTTTTCTTCAATGTGAATCGCGGCAAAACCCTCAACTGAATGGATCAGTTCACGTACTTTCATCACCTCCTCCCGGTCAGTTTCATTCCTGTAGCCATCTGAAAAGATATACAAGCTGCTACTGTCGCTGAGGTGGTTCTTCCTCAGTGCTTCAAGTGTCAACCTGGTGTGCTCTGGACGGTTATATACAAATAGGAGAATAGGGGATAGGGACATTGTTCAGAGTTCGATTTTATCGGACAGTATGTTTCTCTCAAACACCCGGAGTGCTGGCTTATGTCCCACATCGATGCCATTGCGGGTGAGACGCTCCTGGATAGTGCTGTAGGCGAGCTGCGGGTTGTTGTTGTCGCCACTGAGGTGGCAAAGCCATATGTTGTGCAACTCCTCATGGAAGATATCTGCGAGGAAATCAGCCGCCTGGCGGTTGCTCAGGTGGCCTGTTCCCGAGGAGATCCGTCTTTTCAGGTAGATCGGATAGCGACCGTTCATGAGTAAATCTTCGTCATAGTTGCTCTCGATCACGAGGTGGTTTGCCTGTGCTGCGTAATATGTCACTTCATCGGTGATAGTACCTACGTCGGTGGCGATAGTCAGCTTCTGTCCCGCAAACTCAATGAGGTATCCGGCATTGTCATTGCTGTCGTGTGGCACATGGAAAGCAGTGATGCGAAGATCTTCAATCTGAAAGGGTGTTCCCTTCTCGATATATCTTGCAGAGCCGTTCAACCGATTGTTGATCATTGGGCAGGCATCAATGCCTCGGTGTACTTCCCTGGTGGCGTAAACAGGAATGTACATCTTCTCTCCCAGGTAACCTGCCGACTTGATATGATCATAATGGTCGTGTGTGATCAGTATTGCCATGATGGAAGAAAGCTCCACTCCATGCTGTGCCAGTCGCTTTTTAATGACACGGGGTCCCAATCCCGCATCAATCAGTATGCCGTAGCGGTTGTTGCCCAGATAGTAGCAGTTGCCGCAGCTGCCGCTGCTCAGGCTGAAGAATGAAAATCGCTCCGGTGGAAATAATTCGTATTGCATAGCTGAATGCAAAGATAGCAACTTTTTCAGGAATTGTTACGGCGTGGTCCTGTCGATAAAATCCTCAATATAACGGGTGATATGTTCATGGAGGTGTACCCTGTCGTGGCCTATCATGTTGTGGCCGTGTCCAGGGTAGAGGAAGAGGTCGGGGTGGGTGCCTGCCTGAATGCTTTCTTTCAGGAACTGAAGGGTGTGCTGCATCACCACCGTGGGGTCTTCATCGCCGTGGATGATCAGCAGGCGTGACTTCAAATCACCGGCTTTGTTGAGTAGGCTGCTCTCACTGTACCCTTCCGGATTTTCCTCCGGTGTGTCCATGTAACGCTCTCCATACATCACCTCGTAATATTTCCAGTCGGTCACGGGACCACCAGCCACACCCACCCTGAAGAGATCGGGGTAACGCAATAGCATGTTGATTGTCATAAAGCCGCCATAGCTCCATCCGTGAATGCCCATTCTGCTGCCATCCACATAGGGCAGCGAACGTAGGTACTCCACCCCTTTCAATTGGTCTTCACTTTCCACGACTCCCAACCGTCTGTGGGTCACCTGCTCGAATGCCGTTCCCCTATATGCTGTGCCACGGTTGTCCATTACGAATATGATGTAACCTTTTTGTGCCATGTAGGTCTCCCAGCCACCGGAACCGTAGCGCCAGCGATTGCTTACCAGCTGTGAGTGAGGGCCTCCATAGACATAAACGACCACCGGGTATTGCTTTGTTGCGTCGAAGTTGGCCGGTTTCACCATGCGATACCAGAGTTCAGTCATCCCGTCAGCCGCTTTAAGGGTACCTGCTTCAACACTGGGCATGCGATAACCGGTGAAAGGGTCAGCGGCAGCATGCAGCTGTGTGATCTTCCCGGTGCGGATGTCGAGCAAGTCAATTCGGCCCGGGTTGTTATGAGCCGAGTGACGGTCAATCAGGTATCGTCCTGATCTGCTGAGTTGTGCGCTGTGTGTGCCAGGGAGCGTGGTGTGTTGTGTGATCTTCCCGGTTTTGAGGTTGACACTACATATGTGGCGGTCGATGGGAGAGGGCAGGTTAGAGATGAAAAAGAGGTTCTCACCTTTCTCGTCAAAACCAGTTATTGCAGTCACCTCCCAGTTGCCGTCGGTGAGTTGTTTCACCAGGTTGCCATCGGTATCATAAAGATATAGATGATTGTAACCGCTACGCTCACTCTGCCAGATGAAAAGGTCATCTCTGCCTCTCACAAAGAGTGGGGGATTCTCCGGCTCCACATACCTGGAATCTGTTTCTCCGAAGAGTGTAAGTTCTTTCTCACCAGTCACGCTGTTGTATCGTTTCAGTTGCATGGTGTCCTGACCGCGGTTGAGATGAGCAATGTAAAGTGCTTCTCCACCGGGGCTCCAGGCAACATTCGTGAGGTAGTGGTCAGACGGCTCCCCTGTTTCGAGCCAAATGGTCTTCTCCTCAAGGATGTTGTAAATGCCGAGGGTTACCTCGTGGCTGCTCATTCCTGCCATGGGGTACTTCTCCGGCTTCGCCTCTGCCACTCTCGATGAGGCGTCCACCAGCGGGTAATCGCTCACCATTCGTTGGTCCATACGGTAGAAAGCCAACATGCTGCCATCGGGCGACCAGAAGATACCGCTATTGATACCAAACTCGTTACGGTGAACAGACTGACCGTTTATGATACCCTTATCACAGTCGTTTGTGACTGTCGACACTTTGCCCTCACTGTCGAGCAGATAGAGATTGTTGGACTCCGTGAAGGCAAGATGCCGGCCCGAAGGAGAGAGGGTTTGGTTATCGCTCTTTTCCGGGAAGTTGAAAAAGGTCTCAATCTTTTTTTGCTTTGGATTGAAGGTGGCAACCCCATTGCTGGTGGTAAGGATGGCAGCATCTCTTTCCTCTTCTTGAAAGGCAAGTCTTATCACCTTTTGCTCCCCAAACAGCGAGTCGGATGATAAATCATCGAAGGTGAGCCACATCTTTTTGCTGTTTCTTCCAGTTGGGTTGATCACTTCCCACACAGTGTCGTTTTCCGTTACCATCAGCCGGTTGCCGTACCACTGGTATGATGCGGAAATGCGTGGGATAAAGCGAAAATAATCATTCCCGCCTGGAATCAGCTCTTCCAGTGTGAAGTTCCTGTTTTCCTGCGCAGCTGACTTTGTGGAAAACGACGTCAATGTAATGAATAGTAATATGATAGCTCCTCTGAACGATGTCATAATGCGGTTCTCAGTTTTGTTTTGGTTTCATCTTTTGATCCCTTTTCAGGCAAAAGTTTGTTCTGATAAACGTGCCAGTGTCAGGCGGTACTCCTCCATCATCCTGCGTACTACCTCCCCGGCAGGGAGGATCTCGCGGATGTGAGAGGCTATCTGCCCAATCTCCAGCTCTCCTTCCATCAGATCACCTTCGAAGATGCCTTTTTTTGCACGTCCACGTCCCAGCAGTTCACGAAGTTCATCAGCCGAAGCTCCCCTCTCCTCCAGTTCATGCACCTGTTGGAAGAATTCATTTTTAATCAGTCGCGTGGGGCTCACTTTCTTCAACGAGAGAAAGGTGTCTCCTTCATTCAGTTCGATACAACGCTGCTTGAAGGCATCGCTGGCAGAGCTTTCAACTGTGAGAGCGAAGCGCGTACCCACCTGCACCCCCTCGGAGCCCAGCGCGAAGGCTGCAGCCATTCCGGCACCTGTGGCAATTCCACCGGCAGCTATCAGGGGGAGTCCTGTGGCAGCGCGTACCTGCGGTATCAGGGTGAGGGTGGTAGTCTCCTCGCGTCCATTATGGCCCCCTGCTTCAAAGCCTTCTGCAACAATGGCGTCAACACCGGCTTCTGCTGCCTTGCTTGCAAAACGGGAGCTTGAAACAACATGTGCCACTGTGATTCCTTCTTTTTTCAGGGTGGCAGTCCAGCTCTTCGGATTCCCAGCGGAGGTGAAGACCACCGGCACCTTTTCATCGATGACGATCTTCATGATCTCCTCAATTTGGGGATACATGAGGGGGATATTTACACCAAAGGGGTTTTCGGTGGCCTCTCTACATTTGGTGATGTGATCGCGCAACATGTCAGGGTGCATAGAGCCTGAACCAATCAGTCCCAAACCTCCTGCATTGCTCACCGCTGCGGCAAGTTTCCAGCCACTGCACCACACCATGCCTCCCTGTATGATTGGATAACGGATGCCAAAAAGGCTGCAAATTTTATTTTGAACCATCTTTTTTATTTTTGAAATGCAAAGATAACGGTTTCAGGGTGAATGATGGTTCTTTTTTCAAAGCTGCTGGATGCATTTTTGAATTTTTTTAGTAGCTTTGTGCGTTATTGCCCATCTATTGCTACAAGGGCAGTGGTTATTAATTTCATAAAGGATTCACTGAGGTTATGAATGTTCTTCTTCTTGGCTCCGGAGGTCGTGAACACGCCATGGCGTGGAAAATACGTAAAAGCAATTACCTGAACAACCTCTACATTGCCCCCGGCAATGCAGGGACGGCTCAGCTGGGTACAAATGTACCCATTGCGGTAACTGACTTTGTTGAGATGAAGCGATTCACTTTGGAGCATGATATCGACATGATTGTTGTTGGTCCGGAGGACCCACTGGTAGAAGGTGTGTATGATTTCTTCCGAGACGATGAGGACATTTGTCACATCGCCGTGATTGGTCCCTCAAAAAAAGGGGCCCAACTGGAGGGAAGCAAGGATTTTGCCAAGAACTTCATGGTAAGAAACCAGATCCCTACGGCACGATATCTAACTGTTACTCCTGAGAATATTCTTGAGGGAGATTCATTTCTTGATTCACTTCCCTCTCCCTATGTGTTGAAAGCTGATGGATTGGCTGCCGGCAAGGGGGTACTGATTTTAGATGATCTGCATGAATCGAAACAGATGCTTCGGGAAATATTGGATGGCAAGTTCGGTAAGGCAGGCAATAAGGTGGTGATTGAGGAGTTTCTTTCAGGTATAGAGTGTTCGGTATTTGTATTGACCGATGGCAGTTCCTATAAGATTCTGCCTGTTGCCAAGGACTATAAGCGGATTGGTGAGGGTGACACAGGGCTCAATACCGGCGGCATGGGTGCAGTATCACCTGTACCCTTTGCTGATGAAACATTTATGGAGAAAGTTCGTACCCGTATCGTTGAACCAACCATTTTAGGGCTCAGCAAAGAAAAGATAGAATACAAGGGTTTTATTTTCCTGGGTTTGATCAAAGTAGAGGGGGAACCAAAGGTGATTGAGTACAATGTACGTATGGGAGATCCGGAAACTGAAGTGGTGATGCCGCTCATCAAGTCTGACCTGCTTGATCTCTTTATTGGAGTCACTACCGAAACACTAGACAGAAAGAAGCTGGAGATTGACGACCGAACGGCTGTAACAGTGATGATGGTCTCTGGTGGTTACCCCGGATCATATGAGAAGGGGAAAGAGATTATAGGCCTGGATGAGGTGACCGACAGCATCCTGTTCCATGCCGGCACAGTAATCGAAGATCATCGTGTTGTCACTGCCGGCGGTCGTGTACTGGCAGTCACCTCCTATGGTAACAACATGGATGAAGCCCTCGTGCGATCCTACCAATCGATTTCAAAACTCTGTTTTGACAAGTGTGCCTATCGTAAAGATATAGGCTTTGACCTGCGATAGCCACAACAACATTCAGCTTTTCTGATATGGGCACATCACTCCTAACCTTTCGGAGAACATTTGTTGAGGGTCGTTTCGTGATCTTTCCATCCTTCTTGGTAATCCTTGGAATGCGTGTGCTGCTCTTTCTCAATAGTGATATCAATCCGGTCCACCTGTCTGGTGCCGGTTATTTGTGGAAATTTTCTGCTCCTCTGCTTGTGGATCCTGTAATCTCACTGGTTGTTTCCACGCTTGCAGTGCTACTTATCGCCTGGTTGATCCATTCGATGAACAACAGGTTTGCACTCATCCGCAACCGGTCCAATCTGCCTTTTATAATCCCGTTCTTTCTGTTGAGTCTACATCCCCGTTTTTTAGTGATGTCACCTGCCCTGGCGGCAGTAATCCCCTTGTTACTGGCTTTTTTTCCGCTTCTGCAATCTTATCAGAAGCAGGATGCCTATCTATACTCATTCCGTTCAGGTGTGCTGATTGCCGTGGCTTCTCTATTTCATATCGGTGCATTGGCGCTTGTACCCCTTTGGTGGAGGGGAGAACGCTCCATGAGAGGGCCCCAATTGAAGGCACGCCTCAACTACCTCTTCGGTATCCTGCTGGTGGGTTTCACGCTTTTCTCCCTTGCCTACCTGATGGATGATTTGCCCGGCTTTCTCTATCCTTTCAGATTCTATACCTACATCTCATTGCCATCTATTCCCGAATTTTCTGCTGTGGAGTGGATTGCCCTGTTGTTGGTTGTGTTATTCTTCCTCTCCAACATGATTCTCAGCACACGTGTATTCTTTCGCGACAAAGTGCTTACTCTTACGTTGTTACAGTTTGTCATCTACCTGATTATATTCTTGTTGGTATTACAGGTAATCTATTGGAAGAGTACACTCTTCTTTTTCACTCTAGCACTATCATTGATCTCCTACCTGAATGCCTATTATTTCACCCGTTTACATACAAAGGGTGGTCTCTGGATTGCTTACATCAATATTGTTGTGATGGTGCTTTTCTATCTTTTCCATTTTTTTCCTTTTCGCCAGTTCTTTGTCTGAAACTTTTTTTACTCTCACGCTGTTAAATAGATGAATGTTATTTGTGTTGGGTTACAGGGTGTAATCTGTCGATGAATCATGTGATGTATTAATGATGGAGGAGAAAACGATGAAAAAAAAGCTATTTTACGGATTCAGTCTCTTCTTGCTATTGCTCACATACTGGGGATGCGGCAGTTCCCAGACAGTGGCAGAGAAGGAGAAACTGGCTATGGAGGTGCGGGAGGGGGTTGAGCAGTCATCTTTTCGTTTCGAGGCTACTTATGCATATCCTGCCAGCTACCAACCGGTATTTTTGTCACCTTATTATGATGTGACTGTATCTCCCGATACAGTGAAAGCTTATCTTCCTTACTACGGTCGTGCCTACCGTGCACCTATGGATCCTCGTGAGGGAGGTTTTCAGTTTACCAGTACCGATTTCACCTATCGCTACGCTCCCGGAAAGAAACGTGGCAGCTGGATGGCCAAGGTCACGATTTTGGATCTTGACCGGCCCGTGACCTTCACTTTCGACATCTGGGAAAATGGTACATCCCGTCTTATGGTGAATGACTTCAACAGGCAGTCGATCTCATTTCAAGGTGATCTTAGTAGTAGGGTCGAAAAGAATGAGTAGCAGGTTGATATTTCAGCCGATAACAAAAAACTCCGCTTATGACAGGCGGAGCTTTTTGTTTGTTGAGCATTGATCTATCAGAACATCTCATTCAGGTTTGAAGGGATGTAGAATGTATCATTCTTGTCAATGTAAACCACTACAGAGCCTAAGTCTAAAGGCTTCCCGTTCTTCTTTACCACCGATGAGAAGGCGGGGATCTCCAGAGTTGTTCTGCCTTTCTTCACCTTCAGTACCGGAAAGTCGGGATTGTCACGGTTGATAGAGTAACTCATTCCTTCGAACACCTCCGTATGTTTCACAAAAATGCGATCCGAGAGTTGTTCAAGAGAGTATTCAAGTCCGCTCACCTCCTGCAGGTAGCGATTCAACTCCGTGTTACGTATGTTGCCGCGTGGCACATCGCCCTCCGGGTGATAGGCTGCCAACAACACTTCTTCACCGGTATGGCCACCGGTTGTAAAGCCGAAGCATGTGCGTTCGTTCAGGATGTTTCCGATGTTGTGTGCCAGGTTGTTGCTGGTTCCAACCTTGGTGTAATCCGCCTCCTTGTAGTTCTTCGAGGAGAGGAGCAGCTCCAGTTCATCATCTGTGAGGTCTATGCCGGTATACTCCATGAAGACGCTTTTAAATTGATCTGAAGGTGTCTCAATTAGGATAGACTCCAGGGCGTTGCTGCTTAGCTTGTAACCTGAAACGGTACCGAATATCTGCTCCAAAGAGAGGCGGTCATAACCACTGCATCGACTGCTGCCAATAGAAAAGCCGCTGTTGCCGTGATCGGAAACAATCACCACGGCAGTGTTTCCGTCGGCCTTGGCGAACTCTATCGCCTTGCCCACCGCTTCATCAAAAGCAAGGTACTCATTGATCATAGTGGCGGCATCGTTGGCGTGTGCCGCCCAGTCAACCTGACTCCCTTCCACCATAAGAAAGAAGCCGTTCTCCTTTTTAGAGAGCAGTTCCAGTGCCTTGGCGGTCATCTCAGCGATGGAGGGAATCTTGTCGGGGTTGCGGTCAATGTTGTAGGGGAGAGCCTTCTCGCCGAAGAGGGCCCACACCTTTCCTGTGCTGTTGTAGTCAAGTAGTGCCTGTCGGTCGTCGCTTATCAAAGTGGTACCGTTGTTGGCGAAGTGTTCCTTGATATTGTCGGTGAGGATGCCGTTGCCGCCACCGAACATCACATCCAGGTTCTGGTAGGCGATCTGTGGTGCTAAAGCTTTGTAGTTGCTCCTTTTATAGTGATGTGCCGAGAAGTCTGCCGGCGTTGCGTGTGGAAACTCACAGGTGACAACCAAACCCACAGCTTTCTGTTTCATGATTCTGGAAGCCTCCAGGATGGTTGCTGCGGGTTGTAGGCTGCGGTCAGCAGAAACAGGGAAGATATCGTTGTCCGACACCTCGGGGTGAATGGCTACATTGCCCGACTGCTGGAGTACGCCGGTTGCGTAGGTTGAGCCGGTGGGTGCAGAGTCGCCGATGGGTGCGTTCGAAGAAAAGGTGGTTACAGTGCCGGTGATGTAAGGATCAACGTTGAGCTGCTCTCCCATGCCATTGTAAAGCTTGAACCAGCGGGCTGCAGAGTAGACACTGAGGGATGTTCCATCGGGGATCATCACAATAAGGTTCTTTACCGGTTTCACTTCCGAAGCAGAGAGAGCTGCCGAAGCAATCAGCAGGTAGAAAAGGATTGTTAATTTTCGCATATCTGAATTTGATTTTATACTGTATAAAAAACAACCAAAGATACGAAATAGTTGGCGGATGAATCATGGAGTGGTCATTTTTAATACTTTCGTAACATATGAGGCAGCAAATGAATGGCATTATTTCATTATCTTTGCGTGAATGGAAGATCTGTTTATGAGTAATGAGAAACCGCTGATCCTGGTCACCAATGACGATGGGTATCAGGCAAAAGGGATTAAATCGCTGATTGAAGCGATGAAGGGGTTGGGTGACATCATTGTTTTTGCACCCGACTCGCATCGGTCTGGAATGTCGAGTGCCATCTCTACCTCCCAGCCGCTAAGGGCCAGGGTATACCACCGTGAAGAGGGGTTGATTGCATACCACTGTAACGGTACGCCGGTAGACTGTGTGAAGCTGGCATTGAATGAGTTTGTACCACGCAAGCCTGACCTGTTGGTCTCTGGCATCAACCACGGCTCCAACGCAGGTATAAGCGTCATCTACTCCGGTACCATGGGTGCGGCCATCGAGGGTTGCATCTTTGAGGTGCCCTCCATTGGCTTCTCGCTCTGTGACTTCTCACCTGATGCTGATTTTTCGGCGACTGCTACCGTTGCTCGCCATTTGGCGACTGAGGTACTGAAAAAGGGACTGCCCCGGGGTGTCTGCCTCAATGTCAATGTGCCCGCAGGAGAAATAAAGGGAGTGAAAATGACCACGCAGACCGAGGGGAAGTGGGTGAACGAGTACCAACGATCGAAGGATGGTGCGGGAAGAGATGTATATTGGATGACCGGTAACTTCGAGAACTGGCAGGCAGACAACGAGGACAACGATGAGTGGGCTCTGGCTAGGGGCTATGCAGCCGTAGTGCCTGTGAAAATCGACATGACAGCCTATGATTTCCTGCCGGAACTCAAAACTTGGAACGTATAACGTTAATAAGTTAGTAGGCTAGTTTGTTTGTAAGTTGATACGTTATTAAGTTAAACTGAATGCTGACAGCTGTTCGCTAAATAAAATATGAAATATTACATCATTGCAGGAGAAGCGTCTGGCGATCTGCATGCATCGAACCTGATGCGATCGTTACTGGAGCTTGATGGGGAAGCGGAATTTCGCTTTTTCGGTGGTGACCTGATGGAACAAGCTGGGGGAACGCTGGTGAAACATTACCGGGAAATGGCCTATATGGGGTTGATGCCTGTGCTGCTCCATGCAGGCACCATCCTGCGCAACCTATCTTACTGCAAGAATGATATCGCCTCATATCGCCCCGATGCGGTGATTCTGGTGGACTATCCCGGTTTCAATCTGAAGATAGCGAAGTACGTGAAACTTGAGCTAAAGATTCCTGTCTTTTATTATATATCCCCTAAAGTGTGGGCCTGGAAGGAATACCGGGTGAATGCATTCAAGAAATATGTGGACGAGATGCTCTGCATACTCCCTTTCGAGGTCAATTTCTTCCGAAAACATCAATACCCGGTTCATTATGTGGGCAACCCCACGGTTGATGCGATTGCACAGCGTGACCTGCAAGAGGAGACATTCCGTCAGTTTGTGGAAGAGAACGGTCTGGAAGAGAAACCTGTGATTGCGCTTCTTGCCGGCAGCAGACAGCAGGAGATCCGAAGCAACCTTCCCTCTATGCTGGAGGCAGTGAAAGGGTTTGCGGACGGTTATCAATTCATCGTGGCAGGTGCTCCCGGCATCGATCCATCATTCTATAAAGCATATGAAGTAGGTTTTCCGCAGGTGAAGGTGCTCTTCGGACAAACATATCGCATCCTGGCACAATCGGAGGTTGCATTGGTCACCTCAGGTACTGCAACCCTTGAGACGGCGCTGCTCAATGTACCACAGGTTGTCTGCTACAGGACCTCTTTACCGCGACTCACCTACTGGGGTTTCAAACATCTGTTGCATACCCCCTATATCTCATTGGTCAACCTGATTTGTGGGCGTGAGGTGGTGAAGGAGTTATTCGCCAAATTCTTTACCGTGGAAAATATCCGCAGGGAACTTCATCAACTTCTTCATGTGCAGAGTTACCGTAACAACATGCTGTTGAGCTACCGGGAGCTACAGGAGCGATTAGGAGAGCCGGGAGCCTCAATGAGTGCCGCCAAGGTGATCCACCATCGTCTCCATTCCTGAGAGCGTTGTTCTTGTTTCTGCATCACTGATTCCATCTTTTTTTGAAATAATGGGAACGAAGTGTTCATTCTTTCACATTTTTCCTTTTCTTTGTAACTCTCTTAAATCAGAACATATGAAGGTAGGTATTCTCACTTCGGGAGGCGATGCCCCCGGTATCAACGCTACCATCCGGGGCGTGGGTAAGACGGCGATCAACAATTATGGCATGCAGGTGATAGGTATCCAGAATGGTTTTTCCGGACTACTATACAAGGATATCGTTGAACTCTCCGATCAGTCTCTCTCCGGTATCCTTAATCTTGGTGGAACCATCCTGGGTACTGCCCGCGAGAAAGTGTTCCGCAAGATGATCAATTCACCCGACGAAAAGGACCGTGAACAGATCAAGAATGCCTATCATGAACTGGGACTCGATTGCCTGGTATGCATCGGCGGTAACGGTACGCAGCGCACCACCTGGATGCTTTCCGAACTGGGGCTGAACGTTGTGGGAGTGCCTAAGACAATCGACAACGACATTTTCGGCACCGATGTCACCTTCGGCTTTGATACCGCTGTAAACATCGCCACCGATGCCATTGACCGGCTTCATTCCACTGCCAGTTCACACCGCCGTGTGATGGTGATCGAGCTCATGGGGCACCATGCCGGATGGATTACTCTCTACGCCGGAATGGCAGGGGGGGCCGATATCATCCTGCTACCCGAGCTGGGATTCAACATGAAGGTGGTGATAGACAAGATCAAAAAACGTATGGAGATGGGGAAAGCATACTCCATCGTGGCAGTAGCTGAAGGCATTGAAGTGCCTTCCAACGAGAAGCCTGGTTTTTACTTTGCCCGGGAGATACAGGAACAGACGGGGTTTGAAACAAGAGAGACCGTATTGGGTTATATTCAACGGGGTGGGTCGCCTTCACCTTACGATCGTAACCTGGGTACCCTGTTGGGAGGCCACGCCGCCCATCTGATTCATGAGGGGCGCTTTGGACGGATGGTGGCCAAGCTGGGTAACCGGATCTCCGATGTGCCGCTTGAGGAGGTGGCGGGAAAACTGAGCCTGGTGACACCAGACACCGATCTGGTGGTGCAGGGCAAAAGGATGGGTATATCCTTCGGAATATGGTAACAATAGAAAAGGCACCGCAAGGTGCCTTCGTTTTTATCAGTGAGTTGTGTTGTTCTCCTCATCCTTCTTGTCAGAGCCACCTGGTGACTCTGATTCTGTTTCTTTCAGTAGCACTTCCTGCAGTTCGTTACTTTCCCGCAGTTTCTTGATGGCAATCTTGGCAGCCATCTGGTGTGACTCCTTCTTCGAATAACCCTTTCCGGAACCTACTTCTACGCCGGCAACCCGGGCACATGAGAAAAATACCGGGTTGTTCTGCCCATCGTACGAAGATTCTGTGACCTCGAACGACACCTCTACCTTGTTCTTCTGCCCCCACTCAATGAGCCGCGACTTAAAGTCCACCTCGCTCTTGAGCACCTTGTCCATGTTTATGTGCTGCTTGATCAGCGTCTCGTAGACAAAGTGCTTTGCCACACGATAGCCCTGATCAAGATAGATAGCTCCGATGAGAGCTTCCAGCGCATCACCGTAGATATTGGTGTTGTGGGCAAGATTGCGGGTGGAGGAGACAATCAGTTTGTCTAGGCCCAGCTCGATGGCGATCTTGTTCAGGGTCTCCCGCTGTACGATGCGAGAGCGGGTGCTGGTGAGGAATCCCTCTTTTTTATGGTCAAACTGCTTGTAAAGGATGTCGGCAACGATGGCATCAAGGATGGCATCGCCCAGGAATTCAAGCCGCTCATTGTTCACCCATTTTCCTTTCTTGGAGCGGATGGATGAGGAGCGGTGTGTCATGGCTTCCCGGTAGAGATCGATCCAGTCGGGATAGAATCCCAGAACCTTATAGAATGAAAGATAAGGCTCTTTTCCCTTGTGCGGGAGAGCCTTTACTCTTTTGACAAATCTTCTTAACACACTACTTGTTGTATTGCTTGAGAATTACACTTGCGTTGTGTCCCCCAAAGCCAAAAGTGTTCGATAACGCAGCTCTTATCTCCCTTTTTTGAGCTTTGTTGAAAGTGAAATTTAACCGGTAATCAATGTCAGGATCCTCGTCCCCCTCGGTGAAGTTGATAGTGGGGGGGACCACCTGGTCACGAATGGCCAGGATGGTGAGCATTGCCTCCAGTGCACCTGCACCACCAAGCAGGTGGCCGGTCATCGATTTGGTGGAGCTGATGTTCAGCTTGTAGCTGTGCTCACCGAAAACATCTAGAATCGCTCTTGATTCAGAGATGTCACCCACTGGTGTGGATGTTCCGTGTACATTGATGTAGTCGATCTGGTCGGGAGTCATCTCTGCATCCTCCAGTGCGTTGCGCATCACCAGTTTCGCACCCAGTCCCTCAGGATGGGAGGCGGTGAGATGGTAGGCATCAGCCGACATACCGCCGCCTGCTACTTCCGCGTAGATGGTGGCACCCCGCGCTATGGCGTGCTGCAGTTCCTCCAGGATGAGTGCAGTGCCCCCTTCTCCGATCACGAAACCGTCGCGACTAGCGCTAAATGGACGTGAAGCTGCTTGGGGATCATCATTACGGGTGGAGAGCGCATGCATGGCGTTAAACCCACCAACGGCCGAGGGGCTTATGGTTGCTTCAGCACCACCGGTGACAATGGCGTTTACTTTCCCGAGGCGTATCAGGTTGAAGGCGTCTACGATAGCGTTGGTGGAAGAGGCACAAGCTGAAACGGTCGCGTAGTTGGGTCCTCTCAGTCCATAAATCATAGAGATATGCCCTGCGGCGATATCCGCTATCATTTTCGGAATGAAAAAGGGATTAAACTTGGGCCCTTTCTCCTTGTTGATAAAATATTCGCTCACCTCATCTTCAAACGTCTTGATGCCACCAATCCCGGCAGAAAAAATCACTCCGATGCGATCCAGGTTCTCCTTCTCCAAGTCCAGTCCGGAGTCTTCCATTGCATCCTTGGCAGCCTTGATGGCCAATTGTGAATAACGGTCGTACTTTCTGATCTCTTTGCGGTCAAAGTGATCAGCCGGGTTGAAATCCTTTACTTCGCAGGCAAACTGTGTCTTGAAAAGGGATGCATCGAAATGAGTAATAGGCCCGGCACCGCTCTTACCTGCCAGGGCGTTCTCCCAAGTGGTCTGAACGTCATTCCCCAGCGGTGTAATCGCTCCCAGGCCTGTTACTACAACTCTCTTTAACTCCATGTAGGGATGGATTATTTTGCGTGTTGTTCTACGTAGGCAACAGCATCTCCCACAGAAGAGATTTTTTCTGCCTGATCATCCGGGATGGAGATGTTGAACTCCTTCTCGAATTCCATGATCAACTCTACAGTGTCGAGAGAATCAGCGCCCAAGTCATTGGTGAAGCTGGCAGTTTCTGTTACTTCAGATTCTTCTACACCCAGTTTGTCAACAATGATCGATTTCACTCTTTGTGCTACTTCAGACATAACTTTCGATATTAATTAATAAATAAAATATTATTCTTACATTTGCGCTTGCAAAGTAACGCATTTTTTCTCTAATTGTGCAAACAATTGTCGATTAAATTCAAAAAAAATGCACAAATAAACCATCTTTGTGCAATAAACCACCTCATTTTATGGTATTACTGGCCCTTTTTGCCTCGGGTAGTGGCAGCAATGCTGAGCAGATTGCCCGCTACTTTCACCAGCGTGACGACGTGAAAATCGCTTTGATTCTCTCCAACAAGGCAGATGCCCCTGTGCATGCGCGCGCCAAAAGACTGGGGATCCCCTCTGTAACATTTAGCAAAGATGCTTTTGATAAGGGACTTGAGGTGCTGGATATATTAAGGCAGTATCAGATAGACTTCATTGTCCTGGCAGGGTTTCTGCTGAAGGTGTCGCAGCCCCTGCTCGATGCCTATCCCAGACGCATCATCAACATCCATCCGGCGTTGCTCCCTCTCTATGGTGGCAAGGGGATGTACGGTGACCGTGTACATCGTGCGGTGGTTGAAGCGGGCGAAAAGGAATCAGGCATCACAATCCATTACGTGAACGAGCATTATGATGAGGGGGATATTATCTTCCAGGCGCGCTGTGAACTGTTGCCGGGTGACTCACCCGAAGAAGTGGCCCGCAAGGTGCATGCGCTGGAGTATGCCCATTTTCCGGAGGTGATCGATTCGCTGGTGAAAAAATTGAACAACTGAATCAGCCATATCATAAATAATTGTATCTTTGCAGTTCCATTCGCGGCCGTGGCGTAATTGGTAGCCGCGCCAGACTTAGGATCTGGTGCCGAGAGGCGTGGGGGTTCGAGTCCCTTCGGCCGCACAGTGAAACTCCTTTCAGGGAAACCTGAAGGGGTTTTTTTTGTTTGTCATCTGCAGTTTTTTCATTATGATAGAAGCTTCTTCACCTTTAATACTATAAAAAGGAACATTCTGGTTTTTTGTATAAGGTAAAATCACTAAATTGCGCGATTAAAATCTTTAATATTCTGAGAAACCTAGATGCCTGGATCATTTTATTCCAATAAGCTCTATTAAAAACATGAAAATATGAAGCGTGCTTTTTTTTCTTTATTGTTGATGTTATTGACGATCTTTTGCTTTGCGCAACCACCTAGGATGCCGCAGAGTAAGGTTGAAACCAAAACCATTCAGAGCAATGTGCTGAACGCCGAACGCGAGTATACCATTTACCTCCCCCTTTCCTACGGGCAGGATCCAGACAAAAAATATCCCATTCTTTACCTTCTTCACGGGATGAACGATACCAACAGGGGGTGGTATGAGCGTGGACACGTCAAAGATGTGGCAGACCAACTCATCGCCTCCGGAGAGGCGGTTGAGATGATCATCGTGACCCCAAACGCAGGTGGAAACATCTATGAGGGGGCATGGAACGGTTACTTCGACATGCCGGGTTGGGCCTACGAAACCTTCTTTTTCACTGAATTCCAGCCCTACATTGAATCTACTTACAGGGTCATCGGAAACAAAGAAAACCGTGCGGTTGCCGGTTTGTCGATGGGTGGCGGTGGTGCCACGGTATATGGGCAGAAGCATCCTGAACTGTTCAACTCGGTATATGCGATGAGTGCCCTGATGGATATCCCTCAGCGGGATGCAGCTCCTTCACAGCGCCCCGATGACAAGATGGCAATCCTCACGAAATCGGTTCAGGAGAACAGTGCCGTACGCTTTGTGACTGAGGCTGATGAAGAACGCATCAAAACACTGCGTTCGGTGAACTGGTTTGTAGATTGTGGGGACGATGATTTTCTGCTCGACCGCAACATCGAGCTCACTCAGGCCATGCGCGAAAAACAGATCAGGCATGAGTTCCGGGTACGGGATGGTGGACATACCTGGGAGTACTGGCATTCTGCCTTGTACAACTGCCTGCGATACCTCTCCCGCAATTTCAGGAAGTAATTAATAACAATAATAAAAGTCTGTTCAAATGAAACGATTGACGATTCTGGCATTGGCCTTGTTTGTTACTGCGATCACCTTCGCACAGCAAGCACTATGGGGTGGCTCACAAATTGTGTCCCCCGAGATACATGATGATCATACTGTTACTTTTCGTCTAAGAGCACCCAAGGCGGTGAAGGTGGAGGTGACCGGCGATTTCCTGGCACCCCAACAGTTGGAAACCCCTTACGGTAAATTCGATGCCCCGGGAACTGCCCAGCTCAAAGAGGGCGAAGGCGGCGTGTGGGAGTACACTACTCCGAAACCACTGGCGTCTGAACTTTACAACTATTCCTTTGTAGTGGATGGCCAGCGCATGAATGATCCCTCCAATGTAGCCATGGTCCGCGATGTCGCCTCGGTGACCAATCTGTTCATCATCCCCGGCCATCCCGGTGATCTCTACAGCGTGAACGATGTGGCGCAC
>Ga0123335_1004743_pt1 | contig 17192 bp, 13 predicted proteins | sample BiotimSIPDNA_2_FD_89707 | JGI IMG/M metagenome (GOLD analysis project Ga0123335, IMG submission 89707) | Anaerobic biogas reactor microbial communites from Washington, USA - Biogas_R2 time_0 SIP DNA | ecosystem: Engineered > Bioreactor > Anaerobic > Unclassified | place: Washington, USA...
GTACCATGTTCCTTACTGCATCAATCATTGTAAGAGTACTACCTGCAAGCGTACCGTCAGCAAGCGTTGCAATGCTGTCTCTGATAGTAACCCTTTGACTTCCAAAGGTATATAGTCCGTCAGACAGCCCGGTACCTTGCATCGAATCAGTTATAAGTACTATATTGCCGGGCTTTTTACACTTATATACCAATCTAATAACAGCTGGACTTATATGCACACAATCTGCTATTATTTCTACAGTAACTTTATCATTATCAAGTGCTGCTCCTGGAAGCCCGGGTTCTCTGTGGTTCAACCCTGACATTGCGTTAAAAAGATGTGTAACATGTCCAATGCCGTTATCAAATGCTTTCATAGCGCTTGAATAGTCCATATCTGAGTGCCCGGAAGAAGGGATCACCTTCATATCTTTAAGATACTCTATAACTTCTAAGGCGTTCTCAGCTTCAGGTGCAATTGTTACTAAAATTATGCTATTCCCTGATTTTCTTATAAATTTATCTATTAAATCAACTGAAGGTGGGATAATAAAGTCCTGTGGCTGAGCACCTCTTCTCAGTGGGTTCAGGAAAGGCCCTTCAAGGTTTATGCCCAGTATTTTTGAACCCTTTGTTCCTACCCTGATAGCTCCCGCCAGGTTTTCAAGGGAATTTATTATATCATCAGTCGATGCGGTCATTATTGTCGGAACGTACGCTGTAACGCCTTTCGATGCATAAAATATCCCGAGGGAATTAAGGTCTTCATATGTTGAATACATAACATCATACCCACTAGCACCATGTGTATGTATGTCAATAAAGCCGGGAACTACATAAGAGTCCCTAGCATCAATCTGCTCCACACCTTCACAGGAAATGTTTTCCTCGACTTTTATAATTGTTTTGTTGTCCACCAGCAGGTCTTTTCTTTGAAATCCCTTATTGTCATAGAATACCAGCCCGTTTTTAATTATTATCATCTTATTGCTCCACCCTCAAAAAACTCTATATCTTTTTTCTAAACTATGGTATTATAATATATCATAATTTCTAATAATAGTAAATTAATAATAATTCAGTCTCCAATTGTTTGCAAATAGCATGTTTTTGGAATAATAAAGGTTAAATGGCTCCTTTTAAATAGTAGCAAAATAAATTATTGTATTGCATGTTATCCTTTTTTATATGATTTGTGGTTTATAGCGGATATTAAAGATAATATCCATTAAGCAGAATAAAGGCATTTTAAGCTTAAATTATCAGGTCTTTCTGAATATAAACCATGTAGCATCAGTATCTCATAATTGAGAATTCATGAAATATTTACTTAGTAATATGTTAATTATACTTATAAGATATCTTAATGAGATTATACTATATAATAAAAAACTATAATAAATAAAAGAAGAGGTATGATAATGATGATTACGACAGCTAACATTGATGAAGTACTCAGGGTTATTAATGTAGAACATCCGGACCCTTTTTGTGTTCTCGGAATGCACCTGGTTGAGGCTGAAAATGCTCTTGCTGTAAGAGCATTTTTCCCAAATGCAAAAGAAATAAGTGTAATTGAACTTAACTCTAACAACAGATTTAAAATGGAAAAAATTCATGACAGCGGGTTCTTTGAAGCCTTAATAAAAGACCGTAACGTTTTTTTTAAATACAATCTAGAGGTAACCGACTATGAAAATAATGTATTCACAACCTACGACCCATACAGTTTCCTGCCTGTAATTTCGGACTTTGATCTCCATCTGTTTAATGAAGGAAATAACTATAAGCTTTATGAAAAAATGGGCGCCCACCTCATGAGTATAGACGGCATTGAAGGTACTTTTTTTGCAGTATGGGCTCCTTGTGCGAAACGCGTAAGTGTTGTGGGGAACTTCAACCAGTGGGATGGACGCAAGCATATGATGCGTTCGAGAGGACCTTCCGGGGTATGGGAAATATTTGTCCCCGGGTTAGGACAAGGTGAGATATATAAGTATGAAATAAAAACTCCTCACAATGACATCTATCTGAAAGCAGACCCTTATGGCTTCTATTCAGAGCTTAGACCAAGTACTGCTTCTATAGTTTATGACCTTGATAAATATGAATGGAACGACAGGGAATGGATTTATAACAGGGATCACAGTATCTCTTTCGAAAAACCAATTTCCATATATGAAGTACACCTGGGCTCATGGCAAAGGGTTTCAAACGAAGAAAACGGTTTTTTTACATACAGGGAACTGGCAGATAGGCTTATAGATTATGTAAAATACATGGGTTATACACATATCGAACTTCTACCCGTCTCAGAACACCCCTTTGACGGCTCCTGGGGATATCAGATTACCGGCTATTATGCTGCTACAAGCAGATATGGTGAACCTTCAGACTTCATGTATTTTGTCGATAAATGCCACCAGAACGGTATCGGTGTACTTATGGACTGGGTACCCGCTCATTTCCCGAAAGACGGCCATGGTCTGGCAAGGTTTGACGGTACTGCACTTTATGAGCACTATGATATGAAGCAAGGTGAACACCCTGACTGGGGTACACACATTTTTAACTTTGGCAGGCTTGAAGTTAAGAACTTCTTAATTGCTAATGCAATGTTCTGGTTTGACAAATATCATATTGATGGTTTAAGGGTTGATGCCGTTGCATCCATGCTCTATCTTGACTATGGCAAGAAGGATGGAGAATGGATTCCAAACCGTTGGGGTGGAAATGAAAATGTTGATGCTATTGAGTTTATTCGCCATTTAAACTCTACCGTTTACGGCTATTTCCCGGGTATTTTGATGATTGCGGAAGAATCGACCTCCTGGGCACTCGTATCCAAACCTCCCTATGTAGGCGGACTAGGATTTACGTACAAGTGGAACATGGGATGGATGAACGATTTCTTAAAATATATGAGTATGGACTCCATATACCGCAAATATAACCAGAACCTGATAACATTTTCCTCGATGTATGCGTTTTCAGAGAACTTTATTTTGGTGTTATCCCATGATGAGGTGGTTCATGGAAAATGCTCCATGATTGAAAAAATGCCTGGTGATTACTGGCAGAAATTTGCCGGACTTAGGGCCAGCTATGCTTATCTTTACGGTCACCCCGGCAAAAAGCTTATGTTTATGGGTGGAGAGTTTGCACAGTTCATTGAATGGAATTACAAGCAGAGTCTTGATTGGTTCCTGCTTGATTATGACATGCATAAGAAAATGCAGGATTATGTCCGTGACCTTAACGCTCTTTATAAAAATGAAAAGGCATTGTACGAAGTAGACTTCAGTTACGAAGGCTTCGAATGGATTGACTGTAATGACACCGAACACAGTATTATTTCTTTTATGCGTAAAGGTAAGGACTGGAGGAACTCACTTGTTTTCATCTGTAACTTTACTCCTATGGCACATGAAGATTATCGTATTGGTGCTCCATTTGATACTGTATACGATGAAATCTTTAACAGTGACTGGGAAAAATATGGTGGAAGCAATGTTGGCAATTATAGCGAAATTCAGGCTATCAAGGAAGGCTACCATGAAAAGCCTTATTCCATAAGGCTTCGTATCCCGCCACTTGCAACAGTAATTCTAAAGCCAAGGCTATAAATAGAACATAACACTTATACCAAAAAACCATGAGGACAAAAATAAGCTCCTCATGGTTTTTTGGTAAATCAGCTTTATATAAGTATTAATAGTCTGATATACAGATTTTCTTAATTTTAATGCCCGTTCTTATTACTGTTATTTGCCGGCAGGTTCTTATTTTTCTCTATCGGCACAGGGTTTTGGATTTTATTGTTCTTTGTTTCCTTATTGCTTGTGGGCGTAGGAACAGGTTTTATGCCGCTCTCCTTTAAATTATTCTTGTGTGGATCTTCTTTATTATCTTTAGGCGCCTTATGTTCTTTGTTCAATTCATCCACATCTTTTGATTTTGGGTCGGTAGCCTTCTTAATGCTGTTATTGCCCGGATCATTCATATGAATCCCTGGTATATCCCACAAAAGAGGCTTTTTATCATCATTACTATACTTATAATAGTCAGCCCAGAAATCACTGTCGTAACTGTTCCATCCCGAGTAATTCGCATACTTGCCATAATCCTCATTCCTTAGAGGGCCATCGAAAAAGTTATATAAGTTCTCGCCGGGTTTAACTTTATTTTCTTTATCTTTATCTTCCTTTTTACCTGGTTCAACTTTTTTACCCGGTTCAAGTTTTTTATCCGGTTCAGCCTTTTTGCCTGGTTCAGCTTTCTTACCCGGCTCAGCTTTATTTATGCCCTCACCAGGAGCACCTGCCGGTTTAACAGGTTCCTCTTTCTTTTTGTCATGTTCGGGAGGATTGTCTTTCTTACCGGGCTTTGTATTATCGTTATTATTTCCCTTATTAGGTTCGTTTTTATTCCCGGCGACTTTCTTTTCCTCTTCTTCTGTTTTTGTTTTCTTGATTTTATTCAATTCGGCTTTTATTGCTTTAACGGTATCCTTTACCGGTTTGTCCTTATATTCATCTACAGCCATCTCAGGATTAATCTCCACAAGCTTTTCCATAAGGAGCAGTTTTCCCGGAGATATACCTATTTCTTTTGCCTCCTTAACCCTTTCAAGTGCTGTATGTTGAACTATTACTTCTGATTCAACCTTATCCTTGTCAAGGGTTTCTTTTGCCTTTACCTGAAGGCTTTTATATATTTTTTCTCCCTCTTCTGTACTCTTGCTGGAAACAGTTATCATAACAGCATTATCCGGACCATAGTTAAAATATCCTTCTTTAACTGCTGCATCCAACACTGTTTTTACACCTTCATCAAGCTTTTTGTTTTTATATGAAATGTCTGTTAACAGCTCTTCTCCATCTTCATTAATTCCTTTGACATCTATAATTCTGTCAAATATATTAACAGTAATTTCAAGGCTGGGATTAATGTCAATATTCACATAACTATAGGGGTTATTATATGCGAAAGCACCTATGGATAAACCACAAAGCACTATAATAGCCGCTGCTGCTTGGGCTATTCTCGAATGCTTCTTAAAATTAAGACCTATAACCTGAGCAGGTACTTCTACTTCATAACCAACATTAAGCCTTCCTGTGTTCCTTATCTTTATGAATTCTCCCTTGTTACTTAAAGCTACGGCAAATTTGTCGTGTACTTCAACCACTACTGCTTTCATAATATCACCCCCAATTAATATAATCCTTAATATGCTCATATTCTCCGGAACATATTATAAGTACTGCTATTATATATTTTCGTCCTCTCTCAATTTTTTTTCGGGGTATCCGTAAACTTTTTTCAATATCAGATACCGGCAGCGACTTCTTTTGCATAATATGCCTGATAATATCCTCCCTTGACATTATATACTTAATTATATCAGAATAAAGCATCCTTGTTTTATTCTGTTTGGGTGAGACCTCCATCAACTCATAAAAGGAAATATCCCAGGCACTAAGTTCTTTTTTTAGCTGTTCGATTTCCAGCCTTCTGTATTCACTTATTTCTTCCTTTGAATACTCCTCTAAGGACTTGCCAATACTTAAATCAATGCATTCCTCATCTTCGTCACTGCTGTACTCATTAATTGAAACTGTTACACTGTGTTTTTTCTCTTTACGGTAATAGTCAATAATCCTTCTTTTAATAACATTCTGGGAAAACGACAGAAAGTTTCCTTTCGTTATATTATAAGACCTGATAGCTTCAACAAACGCAATCAAAGCTATACTCAGCTCGTCATCACGCCCGTATTCAACATACCGTCCTGTAACCCGCTCCACAGATGCTGCAATAAAAGGCTTGTATTCTTCAATCAGCATATTGATTTGTTCATCATCATTTTTTATTGCTACAACTCTTTCGTTGATGGTAATGGGGTGCATTTATGCCTCCTCAAACAGTATAATATGCCAACCACTTAAAACAAATATAATAACATTATAACAACAAAACTTTTTTAAGACAAACCGGATTAACATAGAAAAAAGATACAAGTAAAATGTATCCTTTTCAATAGTAAATGATGGTTTTTGTATTGACCGTGTTAATGTATTGCACCCGATAAAGATTTAACATCGCTCTTCAATTTACTTAATACATTATCAATAATATTTATTTTTCAATGTAAAATCATTTTCGTGATTTATTTATACAGTCAATTTAATCTCAAGCCTGTCAAATTTGATATTCTCCACAAACTGGTCGCTGTTAAAAAATGTCCTTCGATACCTTGCAAATTCAGTGGAATTCTTTTTAAGCCACATCGGAACAGGAGTATCCAGTTCTCTGCATAAGGCAATAAAGCTCTCCTCCAATAAGTCCCTGAAAGAACCTTCAGCATCATTTTTTTCTATGCTTGATTCCTTCATTATTCTTGTTCCTTTTATAAGCTTTCCGGTCAATATCAAAATCCATCTTCCTTTTCAAATCATTTAAAAGCTTAGTTTTCCTGATTAATTTCGCTTGCTGCCCTGTTAATAGCGTTTAAATAAGCTTTGACACTGGCTTCAATTATGTCGGTACTGACACCTCTGCCTACAAAAATCTTATTATCCTTTGAAATCCTTACTGTTACTTCACCTAATGCATCCTTACCTTCAGTTACTGCTCTGAGACCATAATCTTCGAGGGTAAAGCTCATCCCCACTGCCCTTTCCATTGCATTGAAGGCAGCATCTACCGGGCCGTCGCCTGTAGCAGCTTCAGTAATTATCTCACCGCTCTTTTTAAGACCTATAGTTGAGGTTGAAATGCTTTTATTACCGCTGGTAATCTGAAAGCTTTCCAGTTCAAATATTTCCGGTACTTCTGAAACCTTTTCTTCAACAAGGGCTTCAATATCCCTGTCAAGCACAACCTTCTTCTTATCAGCAAGGCTCTTGAATTTTTCAAAAGCTTTCTGTATTGCATCAGGTGTCAGAGTGGTATAGCCCATTTCCTTCAATCTTTCTTCAAAAGCGTGCCTTCCCGATAGCTTGCCTAATACCATTCTGTTTTGCGCAAGCCCTATAGATTCAGGTGTCATTATTTCATAAGTGCTCTTCTCTGAAAGCACTCCATGCTGATGAATACCCGATTCATGTGCAAACGCATTCGCTCCGACTATCGCTTTATTCGGCTGAACTGAGATCCCTGTAAGGCTGCTGACAAGCTTGCTGGTTCTATAAATCTGAGTTGAGTCTATATTATGGGTTACATTATAAAAATCTCTTCTTGTGTTAAAACCCATTATTATTTCTTCTACAGCTGCATTTCCTGCCCTCTCGCCTAAGCCGTTAATTGTACACTCAACCTGAGTGGCTCCGTTGGCTACCGCTGCAAGAGAGTTGGCTACTGCAAGTCCAAGGTCATTATGACAGTGTACGCTTATATCAGCCTTATCAATATTTTTTACATTGTCCATTATTGATTTTATTAATGCACCAAACTCAGCCGGCGATGCATATCCTACAGTATCAGGAATGTTTACAACTGTTGCCCCTGCAGTTATTACTGCCTCAACTACCTTAAAAAGAAACTCCGGTCTGGTCCTGCTTGCATCCTCCGCTGAAAACTCAACATCAGAACAGTATTTCTTAGCATACTTAACCATTGCAACAGCTCTCTCAAGTACTTCCTCCTCTGTCATTTTAAGCTTGTACTTTAGATGTATGTCGGAAGTGGCTATAAAAGTATGGATTCTTGGATTCTGTGCACCTTTGACCGCTTCCCAGGCCCTGTCTATATCTTTGTCGACAGCTCTGCAAAGGCTGGCTACAGTACAATTTTTCAGGTTTTCAGCAACAGCTTTAACTGCCTCAAAATCACCTGGAGATGCTATGGCAAAGCCTGCCTCGATTACATCAACTCCAAGTCTTTCCAATTGTTTTGCAATTTCAAGCTTTTCATGAATATTTAAATTAACTCCCGGAGTCTGTTCTCCATCTCTTAATGTCGTATCAAATATTTTTATTTTTCTGGACATATAAAAAACCTCCTATCTCACAAATCAATCCCATATTTATAAATATCTATATATAATAATCTTCTATCAGATAACCAAGTTTATTTCATAAACCTGGTTATCTATAGATTTCTAATTTAATAATAAAATACTTATTTTTTTAGCCAGCTCATCATTTTCCTTAATTCTGCACCTACAACCTCAACCTTGTGCTCGGATTCGTTTCTCCTCATACTCAGGAAATTAGCCCTGCCGGCAGATTTATTTTCTGAAATCCAGTTTGCTGCAAACTTGCCGCTCTGTATTTCTTCCAGTACCTTCTTCATTTCTTTTCTGGTTTCATCAGTAATGATTCTCTTGCCTGTCACATAGTCTCCATATTCTGCAGTATCACTGATTGAATATCTCATATATGAGAAACCACCCTGGTTTATAAGGTCAACAATAAGCTTCATTTCATGTACACATTCAAAATATGCTATCTCGGGCTGATAACCTGCATTTACGAGTGTTTCAAAACCCGCCTTCATCAATTCTGTAACTCCGCCGCAAAGTACCGCCTGCTCACCGAAAAGGTCGGTTTCTGTTTCTTCCCTGAAAGTGGTTTCGAGTATACCGGCTCTACCCGCACCTATTCCTGATGCATAAGCAAGAGCATAATCCTTTGCTTTTCCTGATGCATCCTGATGAATAGCAATAAGGGACGGTACCCCTTTTCCTTCCTTGTACTGACTTCTTACGGTGTGTCCAGGGCCTTTTGGTGCAACCATTATAACGTCTACATTCTTTGGTGCTACTATCTGATTAAAGTTAATATTAAAGCCATGCGCAAACATAAGAACATTGCCGTCCTTCAAATTAGCCTTAATACTCTTCTCATATACGTCTGTCTGTATCTGGTCGGGTACAAGTATCATAATAAGATCTCCCAACCTTGCAGCTTCCTCAGTAGTAACAACCTTCATTCCATCATTTGCAGCCCTTTGTCTTCCATTAACAGACTCTTCAGGTAATCCGACAACTACATTTATCCCACTATCCTGTAAATTCTGTGCATGTGCATGACCCTGACTTCCGTAACCTATTACTGCAACAGTTTTACCTTTTATCAATCCAAGATCACAATCACTGTCATAATACATTTTTGCCATTAAAGATCACTCCTTATTATTATTCTTAACTTTAATATATTTATTGCCTCTTTCGATGGCAATTGACCCCGTTCTGACTATTTCCTTGATGCCAAACTGCTTTAGCATATCCTCTAGTGCGGCTACTTTCTCGTTCGCACCGGATATCTCTATTGTCAGAGTATTTTTTGATACATCAACTATTTTTGCCCTGAATATTTCAACAATCTGAATAATTTCAGCCCGCGTTGTTGCAGTAGCATCAACCTTTATGAGAGCAAGTTCACGGCTTACCGAATCCGCCTTTTCAAGCTGCCTTATTTTAATTACATCCACAAGTTTGTTGAGCTGCTTGCTGACCTGCTCCACAATATATTCATCCCCATCCACTACAATTGTCATTCGTGAAATGTCGGGATTTTCAGTCACTCCTACAGCAAGACTGTCAATATTAAACCCTCTTCTGCTGAATAAACCGGATACTCTCGATAAAACACCGGCCTGATTTTCAACCAAAACAGACAGTGTATGTTTAGCCATTTTAATACCTCCCACTCCTAAATTTAATATATATTAATAAATATTTTAAAACACTAAAGTGTCGATTCCTCAGGATCTACTATGCATTCAAGAAGATATGGAGTGTCATCTGCCAGCATCCTCTTTAACGCTTCCGGTATCTGTGAGTTTTTATTTATCCTCTCTCCCTTAAATCCATAAGCCTCAAACAACTTGACAAAATCAGGATTCTCGTCTAGATAGACCTGTGAATACCTTCCGCAGTACTTTAATTTCTGAAGCTCACGTACCATTCCAAGCCTTGAGTTGTTAAATATCAGGACCTTAACGCCAAGTTTGTTTTGTTTTATTGTCCCTAGTTCCTGCATGGACATCTGAAAGCTTCCGTCTCCACTTACCGAAATAACCTTTAAATCCGGACATCCAATCTTGGCTCCCACAGCTGCCGGCAAGCCATACCCCATTGTACCCATTCCTCCGGAGGTTACAAATGTCCTTGGTTTTTTCACATCGAAATAGTTTGCAGTCCATATCTGGTTTTGCCCTACTTCAGTGGTAATTATGGTGTCTTCGTCTACTATTTTTGACAACTCGGACAGTACATACTTGGGGTTGACAAAATCCCGTTCGTCAATTTCTATTTTTAATTTGTGTTTTTTCTTTTCCCGGGTTAAAGTATCAATCCAGTCTTCAACATCACCTTTTTTTGCTACTTCATTAAGCTCTTCGAGTATTATCCTGACATCTCCCACTACCGGTATTGATACCTCTATGTTTTTACCTATTTCCGCCGGATCTATGTCAATGTGAATTATCTGAGCCTTTTTTGCTATCTGGTTCGGAGTGCTCATAGCTCTGTCTCCGACCCTTGCTCCCATAATTATTAAAAGATCTGCATTGTGGACAGCATAGTTGGCAGCAAATACTCCATGTGACCCCAGCATGCCCAGGTTCAGTTTGTGCCCTGATGGAACTGCTCCTATGCACATTAGTGTTGTAGTTACAGGTATACTGCATTTTTCCGCAAATTTTAAGAGTTGCTTCTCCGCTCTTGCACTGATTATTCCGCCACCTGCACATATTACCGGTCTTTTGGCTTTTGCTACCGCCTCAGCGATTTTCTTAATCTGAAGACCATTTCCTTTATACCCGGGTTTATAGCCACGTATTTCAACATTCTCAGGGTAACTGAACTTAATCTCTTTGGTCTGCATGTCTATAGGTATGTCAATAAGAACAGGTCCGGGTCTTCCGGTTGCTGCTATATAAAAAGCTTCTTTAATAATTCTCGGCAAGTCATTTGCGTCTTTCACAAGATAGCTGTGCTTGCAGAAAGGGGTTACTGCACCTGTAATATCGGCCTCCTGAAAAACATCCCTCCCGATAAGCTCTGAGGACACCTGACCGGTTATGGCAACAACAGGTATTGAATCCATATAGGCGGTTGCTATTCCTGTAATAAGATTTGTGGCACCTGGGCCTGAGGTAGCAACGCACACTCCTACCTTGCCTGTAACACGGGCATATCCGCTGGCAGCATGGGCCGCCCCCTGTTCATGCCTTGTCAGAATATGCCTGATTCCAGATTCAGGAAGTGCATCATAAAAAGGACATATGGCAGCTCCCGGGTAACCGAATATAACATCCACATTTTCAATTTCCAATGCTTTAATAATTGCCTTTGCACCTGAAAGCTTCATAATAAATGCCACCCCTTAAAATAAAATAATTAATCCCTTAAAATTAAAAAACCTTCGTCTCTGCAAATTGGTATTTGCAGGGACGAAGGAAATAATATCCTACGTGGTACCACCCTGATTTGACATATTGGATAAATATGTCCTCAGTGGCTATAAAAGTATCAGCCTGGACTGTAACATAGTCAACGCCACTGCCTACTATAGTTTCAACAGTGAAGCTCCGGAACGAGTTATACATGCATATCCCTTACTGATTTCCACCAACCATCAGCTCTCTATATCAGTCAAACGCATCTTTATTCCTTCACAGCTTTATTATATAAAATATTGAGCTTTTAAGTATAATTAGTAAATATTCTACCAGCATACAGACCTGCTGTCAATACATTTTTTTATTTTGTATGCATCTTTTTTAATATCTTACCTTGTCCTGTTTGTTTTCCCACTTTTCAAACAGCTCAAGACCCTTTGCCCTGTTCACCTGTATCAGCTCAACCTGTTTATCGCTTGCCAGTCCTTTTATTACTTCGTATATGTAATTATCATCAAATCCTATTTTTGCTGCATCCTCCCTGGTACATCCATAATAAACCCTCCTGATTCTTGACCAATGAATAGCTGAAAAACACATCGGGCATGGTTCACAGGTTGTGTAAATCTCACAGTCGGAAAGGTCAAAGCGTCCCAGTTCTTTTGCTGCAGCTCTTATTGCGAGCATCTCAGCATGATCGGTAGGATCATTATTCTTTATTACTTCATTATGGGCACGGGAAATAATTTTACCGTCTTTTACGATTACAGCCCCAAAGGGTCCCCCGTGATTGTTTTCCACTCCAAAAGCAGCTTCTTTAACTGCATCCTTCATATATTTATCCATTTCATCTACCCTGTAAAAAATATTTTTGACTTTCATAGCATATTCAAATATTACCATAAAAACATAAGTTGTACCATCAATTTGTGTTTTTGCTGTTCACCACAATTAAGTTTTCATAACTAATTGTGATGAACAGCACTTTAATTCATTAATACCTGTGAAGGCACTATCTTGTAATCAATCCATCCCTTTCCTTAGCAGAAAGTCTTACCTGAACGGTTTTTGGAGTACCTTTATCAATGTGGGTTATATTAACTATATCCCCAGGCTTTTTGGAATATATATGAGTTCTGAGCTGTATCATTGTACTGATATCCATACCATCCACCTGTGTTATAATGCAACCCTCTTTTATTCCGTTTTTAAAAGCAGGTCCTTTCTCATCAACATTTACGACATATATTCCGTTACTCAGCTTTATACCACTGTCCAGATAAGGGATTACCTCTCTGTCATATGCAAACACTCCTATATAAGGTTCTACAAAATCTCCGGTCTGAATATATTTTTTTATGATTGGTACGGTTACGTTAATTGGAATCGCAAATCCTATGCCCTCAGCACTTGCAACTTTAACAGTGTTGATTCCGACCACCTCACCTTTTGAATTTAAGAGGGGTCCGCCGCTGTTTCCCGGATTTATACTTGCATCGGTCTGGATTAAATCCTCCATATAATTAGAGCCCTGTTCAGTGTCAATCTTTATTGTCCTGTTGAGTGCACTTATAATGCCGGATGTTACTGTCCTCTGAAACTGGAGTCCTAGTGGATTTCCAATTGCAATGGCAGGCTCGCCTACCTTAAGTTTCGAGGCATCCCCCAAAGGTACAGCTGATAGTCCATTTGCACTTATTTTAACAACTGCAAGGTCTAAAACAGGCTCCGACCAGACCGTTACACCCTCAGCATTCCTGCCGTCAGCCAAGGATACTACAATTCTTTTATTTTTTCCTCCTGCAACATGATGATTTGTCAGAATGTATCCGTCAGGACTTACTATGACTCCTGAACCTATACCCCATTGTTCTGTGGCGTTTGAGTCAAAGATAGACTTGCTGTCTATTTTAAGCACTGAAATGCCTACAACCCCGGAAGAAGCCGATTGTGCAACTGACTGTATAACGTCTGTCTGAGCAGTCTGTTCAAGGGCAATTCTCTGAGGCTTAGGGACATTTTTATTATCTTCCGATTGAGGTAAGGGTGTCTGAGGAGTATTCCTTGATACATAATTCAACGAAAATAAAAACAGCACAATACCTACTCCTAAAGAAGTGAGCAGTGCTGTCAGAAATGTTTTCAAAAATCCTCCGCTTCCATTATTTTCAAACATATAACCATCCTTTTAAACTTTTATTTTTATTATTACAATAAAAATTTAAAAGAATTCAGTAAAAATAAAATTTAAGTAAACTTTGAGCATCTTATGCTTCCGGTTCACCATCAATTGTACCACATGCTTTTATAATCTTTTTAACGCTTTTCTCAAACTTCGTTCTAGGAAGCATGACAAGATGGTCACAGCCAAGGCATTTTATTTTGAAATCGGCCCCAATCCTGGTTACTTCCCACTGCTTGCTGCCGCAAGGATGCTGTTTCCTGAGTTCTACAACATCTCCGATACAGTATTTATACACCATCCTTAAAACCTCCCTTAAGTATTCATTCAGGTATTATTTACCCACCCCAAGCCTATTAAGGTTAATAACATCCTTGCTTTTTTTCACCTTCCCAATGGTTCTTTCAATATAGGCATAAAGCTTGTCTTCAAAAACCTTACAGCTTGTTTCACCGTTCTCAATCATATTCAGCCCCTTTTCCCAGCTTGCAGTAAAAGATGGGCTCAAAAGTTCTCTGGCAGTCCTTCTTACCAGCTCAACAATTGCTTCTCCTTTCAGAGAAGGAGTTACAACCTGTGTTTTGTTGTTTATATTTATATAACCTATATCCTTTAACTTTTTGATTATTCCGGCGCGCGTAGCCGAAGTCCCGATACCGCAGGTTTTTATCTGTTCTCTCAGTTCCTCATCTTCTATAAACTTGCCTGCTTTTTCCATTGTTATTACAAGCGAGCCATCGGTATACCTTGGAGGCGGCTTGGTTTCTTTTTCTTCAAGCCCGAGACTTTTTACATCACATAGTTCCTTTTTCGCCAGCAGGTGTATAGGAACCTCTGTAAGCTCCTCCTCCGTTTTGGATTTTGCTGCTTCATACACCTCTTTCCAGCCTGCCTCCTTTAAAGTCCTTGCGTTTGACACAAAAATCTCATCATTCAATACAGTTTCAACCTTTACAGTATTGTAAACCGCTTGCGGATAAAAAATGGCTAAAAACCTTTTTACAATAAGGTTATAGATATTACTGGAGTTTTCATCCATTTTGCTGCTATCGGCGGTAACATAAGTAGGTATAATTGCATAATGGTCGGTTACTTTTGAATCGTCAACATACCGCTTTGTGGTTTTCGTTACTGCAAGGTCGCCAAACGACTTGATTTTCAATATATAGTCCTTGTATCGGGCGTTTTTGAAAAGCCCGTTAAGTACTCCGGGTATTTCGCTCAAAACATCAGTGGAAAGCACCCTGCAGTCTGTTCTCGGATAGGTAATCAGCTTCTTCTCATATAGTCCCTGAGCTATTTCAAGAGTCTTGTCCACCGGAAGCTTAAACTTCTTATTAGCCTCAGACTGAAGTTCTGCAAGATTAAAAAGCAGCGGAGGTTTTTCATTCTTTGTCTTTATCTCAACCTTTTTTATTTTTGCCTGGTGCCCTTTAAGCTTATCAATGATTTTTTCCGCGTCTTCTCTTTTTATATATTTTTCTTCTTCTTCTCCGGCTTCAGCTTTCTTACCCTGAGGCTGCCATTTTCCTGTATACCCGATTTTACTGTCACAGGAAATAAAATCAGCCGTGATTCCATAATGCTTCTGTGGAACAAAATTTCTAATCTCAAGCTCCCTGTCGGTTACCAGACCCAGCACGCAGGTCATTACTCTTCCAATTGCAACTACCGATGACTTGCTGTCTTTTAAAATGTATGATATATCGCGCCCGTACAAACAGGTGTAAATCCTGCTGAAATTCATTCCAAAGAGCCAGTCTTCCTTAGCTCTGCTGTAGGCAGCCTGGGCTAAAGAATCATATTCTCTGATTTCTTTTGCTTTTTTTATGCCTTCTTTTATAGCTTCATCAGTCTGGGAAGATATCCACACCCTCTTTGCAGACTTAGTACTACCGCTGTTTTCGTATACCAGTCTGAAAATATACTCCCCTTCCCTTCCGCTGTCGGTGCACGCATATATAAGCTCAACATCCTCGCGGTTCATAAGGTTCTTAATTGTTTCAAACTGTTTTTCGATACCATCCTTTTCGATTACAATATATTTGTACTCCTCAGGAATTATAGGCAGGTGTTCGACCTTCCATTCTTTATACTTAGGGCTGTATGCATCAGGATAAGCCATTGTAATAAGATGTCCATAACACCATGTTACAATGGAATGCTGCGACTCTGCATAGCCTCTATTCCTGTCAGATCTTGACACATTCATTCCAAGAACTCCGGCAAAACTAGCTGCTACCGAAGGTTTTTCCGTTATAAAAAGTTTCTTTCCCAAAGCCATCTCCCTCTATTAATTATATGAATAACATACTTGATACTAATAACTTCACCACCATTTTACATTATTGAAGGACTTGCTTCAACCTGACATTCTCCAACTGTAAATATTTCCAAACAGAAACGGTGGATGTAAAAAGCTACTTCCACCGCAGTAAACCGGGGACTATATGATTTTTGTCTGTAATGAACTTATATTTTTATGATCAAATACCTTTAACATCTATTACAAATAATAAACTATATATAAGATTTTATTTATTGGTATAGTGTTTCTCAAATTCCTGATATAAATCCTCCGGACCCATTAAACCATCGGGATTCCGAGTTGCATAGGTGAGCTGTTTTCGAAACAGACGACCAGTCTCGGATTTTCATTATGCACAGGTAATTTGAGAATACACTACTAGTACAGGTGTCCTCTGGTTCTAATTCCCCCAACACCTTCTGCACCTGTAATGGTGATCTTTGCAATCTCCTGAGGCGTTACAAAGTACCTTCTGTCTGTCAGTGCTACCTTTTCTGATACAATTGCAGGGTCTAGTGCATTTATGTTTATCCTTCCCGGAGAGCTTGCAAAGTTTGCACCTGCATTCATAATACCTTCAAAATAAGACTGGCATGCACCTGCAAAGATGCATAATTTATCTTTATCCGGCTCATAGCTTCTAGCTTCCCTGACACACTCAATAAAGTACTTTGAGTTTCTGTAATTGTCAATTGAATTTAAGTTTCCACTGTCTTTTTTAATACCGTCATGGCCTGTTATAACAAGTATATCCGGTCTGTTATTCTTCAGAGCACGCATAACCAGCTCAGGCTGTTTGTTTTCATCTGCCACAATCCCTACTGATAGAAGCCCCGCCTCTTTGTAATGGTCCCTGCACATTTCAAGAAATCTTTCACTTGAATCGATTTGCAGAATTTTTCCCGACCTTCTTCTAACTCTGTTAAAGAGAAAAAACCTCGATACCGAATTTCCTCTGAAGGTGTTTCTCTTTGCCATCATTATCTCACGCTGAAGTGTTGGACGTACGACTGCAAGATCCATTTTTATAAGATCATCTTCAGATGCATCAGCCAAAATCCTGTAAAACATACCGGTTAGTAGATAAATGGGCTTTCCTGAGTCTCTGTTTAAGATATCAACTACTTTAAAATATATGTCCTGATTATGTGATTTTCTAACTACGATATCTCCAATATTATAAGTCGACATAATAAGCCCCCTATAATTAATTGCTCCTACTTCATAATATGCAGAGCTCTATTCTTAGGGGACTGATTGATTATTAATTTTTACCCTGATTACCATAATTCCAAATTCATCTAAACAGGAGTTCATTTCCAATTTGATACTTTATGCTTCATGTTTTTTAGTTAAAAGCTTGCTAATA
>Ga0123335_1004744_pt1 | contig 17190 bp, 8 predicted proteins | sample BiotimSIPDNA_2_FD_89707 | JGI IMG/M metagenome (GOLD analysis project Ga0123335, IMG submission 89707) | Anaerobic biogas reactor microbial communites from Washington, USA - Biogas_R2 time_0 SIP DNA | ecosystem: Engineered > Bioreactor > Anaerobic > Unclassified | place: Washington, USA...
AAAAATCCGTTATCTTGCCCAAAAGCGCTGCCGAGCCACCGGCATTGTTGACGAGGACATCTATTCGCCCAGTATGGGCAAAGACTCCATCCACGACCGCCGCTATTTCAGACGCATGGCTCATCACATCAAGTTGCAGGGGCATTGCTCCCATCCCCGCGTCGTTCAGCTCATCGGCCACTGACTTTACACGCTCCAAGGTGATATCTGTGACCACCACGTAGAATCCATCTCGCGCCAAGGTTCTGCAAGTCGCCAGGCCAATTCCGCCTCCTGCGCCAGTCACCAGGGCCACACGCTGCTCAAACATGGCTTCCATTCCTTCCTTTGCCATGGGTCTCGCTTGAAATGCTACGACGTTTCAGTCGCCTGCTTGCCCCAGAATCTCCTGCATAAGCCTATACGCTTCATCCACTTGTCTATCAGTCAATTTTTGCAGCATTTCCAGCGCTTCTTCCCGCTTATTGCTTGCCAGCAATTCCCTCGCGGCATCTAATGTCGCCTTGTATTCCTCGCGAAATTTCTCTTCCAAGGGAAGATACTTATCCCTTAACGTCGTTTTATCTACGTCTTTGCGCTTGATCTTATAGGCAAGCTTGCCAAAATCCTCATTTTCCAACACTGTCGGAATTTTTTTAATGCCTGTTGGAATCGGTATAGACACTGCATAGCAAGTTGGGCCAGGTATTATATTCAAAGTGCCCAGCACATCTGGGTACTCTGCGTCCGGAAAATAGTCTGAGGCGCATACGGTGCTGTTTCTAAAGGGGCACATATCAGGATATTTTTCATCATGGAAACGGGCAACATCGACAGAATCAGCAAGACTGATTTTGTCATGCTCCTTCATCTTTTCGATGAATTGCCCCATAGTGACTTGAAGCCGCGTAGCCGACTTCACGGCGCCGTCCGTCGTACCTCTGGAAAGATACGCCATTTCGGGAAAAATGAAATGATTGGTATGCACGGCGATGCCCGTAGTTATTATCCGGTATGCAATATGCTTGGGCGATATCTCGACGATGGCCGCTTCTTTAGGATCACAGAGAAGGTATGTCTCTGACTTTGGATTGCTGCCATCCTGGGTCATTTTTGTCAGCTTTTCCAAGGCTTCTTGCACTGTTGCGCAATGGAAAGCGACTTTCGTCATAGTGCCGCTTACGTTCAGCACCGTCTTTTCATCCTCGGGATAATCCGCAGTCTTGGGCAAGGATGTATCAGCCATTCCCAACCCTTTTTCATTAAACAACATATAGGGGCTGAACGCCAGCGCTCTGTATTTTCCACCAGGTGCAGTGGCATGCTTCAAGGTCACTGGTATTTCTTTTCCCTCTCCCCAGTCCCGCGTCTTATGAATGAATAATTTCCCGTTGACGCTGATATCAGGCGCAGCAACCCACGCCGTACATGCCATAAGGTCCACCGTGATTGCAGTAGTAATAACAGTCATGGCTTTTTTCATTGCACGCTCAGTTCTTTAGTTGACAAAACGTTACGACAGTTAAGGAGAAAAATAAAGCCCTCAAGACCGATGGCGGGCTTGAGGGCTGAGAAAATTCGTGGTCGGGGCGGAGGGATTCGAACCCCCGACCTAGTGGTCCCAAACCACTCGCGCTAAACCAGACTGCGCTACGCCCCGGTGGAAAACAATCCTTCTAATATAAAGGAACATTCGTGCTTGGCAAGCAGCACAGACCCTTTTCAGCAGTGGGAAACAAAGAATTTTGACACGCAATCACAGGGCCTGCCTCGCAAGGCTCCGGACGTTTCTTCCCATTCCTGACGTCCAGGTCAATCTTCCTGCGGATGCTGGGTCTCGCTCTTGAAGAGGATTTCATGGATTTCGACCTCATCGAACCAAACGGCTTGGTCAGGGGCACCGGCGCTGTTCATGCCCAGCATGACGGACAGAAAAGCCGTGTTTTCCGGGATGTCATGCACGACGATAGTCGCCCGCCGCCAGCCTTTGTCAAGGTCTTCGCTAAAGGGCACGGCGAAATTGCGCAGCTGATTGCACCAGACGCCCTTCTGATTGCGCCAGGCAATGCCGCAGGTCGCCCCGGCCCCGGCCTGCGTCTTGGCCAAGGCGCGAACCACATAGACGCTGTTCGGGTTGATCTTGACCACCTGGTGGATGACTCCGCCGTTAGTCGCTACTGCCTGCATGGCGTGACGTCCGTCATAGCCTTCGTTTGCTGCCAACCGGAAACTGCCCTTGGAATGCTTTGGCTGCCAAGTCTCCCAGTTCGGGATCTTGTCCAGCACCACTGAATCAGGCGCCAAATCCAGCACTGCCGCCTGCTTTGTTTCGGCTTCAAAAGACGAATTAAGCAGCAAATTCCCGCTGCATCGACCAGACGCGAATTGTTGCAGCGCAAAGTCATGGGGTGCGCGGGCACAGTTGATCGCGTCCTCAATGCCTGGCAAGGCCTGGCTCCAAAGCGGTCCTGGCACCTCGGGATTCTTGTCCAAAGCCTTGCGCTGCCAGCCAAACGGCAATGTGGACGGATACCACAGACGCTGTTCATTCCACGTCCACGCATACTGATCAGAGAACTCAACCGCCAGACGCAAGTTGCGTCGGAAGAATTCAATGGCGGTCATATTTTCTTTGGCTATGTCTGCTTGAAAGCAATAAGGCGGCTTCTGGTTGATGTAACTGTCAAGATAAGTCGCCACGGCCAATGCAGTCTGTTCGCGGAGTTTGCGTTGGTTTTCCGGCGCGACTAAGCGCCGAAAGCGGGTTTCTCGCTGGGCGCGGAGCCGGTACAGGCTGTCGATATTGCGGACGCTGTAGCCGTGGGCTTCCATGCCATCGACTATCAACGCGGATGGCGGCAGAGCATCATAGATGCCGTTGACGAATCCAACCAGCAATCCGGAACGAAAACCCTCCAGGCGCTCAAAAGCCAGCGGCATGCCGTCAGCTGCGCCAAAAGCGAGGTCCAGCCAGAAGAAGACAAAAAGCGTGATGTCTGGGTATTCATTAGTGATGGCGGTGATGAATTGCCTGCCGCGCGCACGAGCCTGGTCGTAAGCCTGCGGCCAGGCGCGTCCGCACCCCGGCCGATATTGCCAGATGCCGTTGTTGCCGTAGTCTTCCAGGTCGAAATTGAGTCCTTTTGCGCCGGTGTCTTTCGCTATAAAGGCAAACAGAGCGAAATTGTGGCAACTGGCTTCCCAGTAGGCATCGTCGAAAAGGTCGAACTCGCGTCCATGAAAGGACGGGCCGCTGGTCCGCAAGAAATTATGGGTCAATTTCTTGAACTTGGTGTTCCGCAGGCTCTGCCGGTGCGGCTCAAACCACTCTGCCTTGAACTTAGTGCGGCCGAACATCGCGCCTTCAGTACTGAATTTGGCTCCGTCCAGGTCGTATGTGCCGCCCAACATGCGGATGCCAATGCCGTCGTACGGCAGATGGGCTTCCACTAAGTCGATGTTCTTCTCCAAAAAGTCGGGTGTTGGATTGTCCCAGCCGAACTGGATGATTTTTTTCGCAGGTTCGGGCGGCAGGCGCAAAGTCTCGGCTAAGATCGTTCCAGCAGACAAAATCAAGACCGAAAGCATGACTTTGAAAAACATTGTTTTCTCCTAATAAACAGCCGTCTCGGCGATCAATATCCACCTCTCCACAAGCAATCGTTACCCTATATCTCTGGCAAACGCTTGTCAAATGACGCTTCTTGACTTTCATGCGGACGCAATCGCCGGAAATCAACAGCCATCCATATTTTCCCAGATGAAATTCCACCGAATAAGTGCTACATTACCTTGACGCCGGGATGATTCGTGTTTTCCAGACATCACTCGTGTTGAGAAAAAGGCAAGCGATGACCACTGTCACACCCTATCTCCGCAGGCATGTTCTACCACGGCTGCTCGCCCTGCTGTTTTCCGTGCTGGCGTCTTTTGGCGCCGGTGATTCGCAGGCCGTCATCCGCAGCGCCATCTTCTTTGTTTTCCTGACCGAATTTTTCCTTTGGACGAATTACTTGCAGCGGGAAAAGCCCTTAAGCACACCGCAGATTTTGCTGGCTGCCCTGCTCTGGGGATGCTTGGGCAATGCCGCTGCCCTGCCCTGGGTGACCTCTTTTGCCTACCTCACGCTCTGGCCCTGGTATGTCCTGTCCGGCGGCATCTACCATCTCCTGTTTTATTCCGCATACCTGTACGCCCGTCGCCGTCAACTGCACAAGGCGCCTTTATTCCTGCTGCTGATGCTCGCCGGAAGCCTGGGATACCTTTTCATCTCCGCGCCTTTTATCACTAAACCTGCCCATGTTCTGGAAATTGCCCTGGCCTCGGTGAACTGCGTCATCATGGTGGCTGCCTTCCTGGTGCTCCTGATGACCCGCCTGAATCCACAGCACTGGACGCCGTCCGGCAAAGCCCGGCTACGTTACGTCCTGCTCACACTGGCAGTCATAGCCAGTACTTGGTTTTCAGCGTATGCCTACTACTTCTCCTATCACAGGGCGGAATTCAGTTTCTGGCTGCGCTATGCTTCATCCGCAGAAGCCGTGCAAAACCTGCACGGACGATTGCGAATCGACACCGGAACCGAAATCGACCAGGGTTACAAAACCATCCTAATCGACTTTAAACCAGGGAAAAAGCCTTGCCTGACCATAAATGACAAGACCGTGCAATCCCATTATAGAACAGCGCCAATCATTTCACCAGACGGCAAGTACGTCGCCATGTCCGGCAAAGACGACAATGGGAATGTTGGTTATCTCCACATCCGCCGCCAAGATGGCGACAAGAACCTCCTGGCCAGGCGCATTCAATTCATTGACAGACGCAACAACATCTTCTGGCGGCCTGACAGCCGCACTCTTTGCCTGCGAGACCGCAATACCTGGCACATTTTGACCATCCAAGAAGATGACAGCGTCACGGTGCAGGTTACCGACTACAGTTACATGACCCAACTGCCCCCGGATCAGGACTTGCTGTTTGTCCAGGACAAAGTAGTCTGGCAGCAAACATCAGACAGCGCCCCGGAGAGGCTGCGCGAGCCGTCCATCGTGGAGTCTTCTCATTACCGCAATGAGATGACCATTGACGCCATGGCCATGACTCCAGATCGCCGCCACCTTCTGGTGCTGTACAATAGGCACTCCGACTTTCCCGTGCTCCGCTGCTTCCTGGCGACAACCGACCTGGCAACGCAAAAAACGCATCTGCTGGGAATCCCACATTGCATCTCTGCCCCACAATTCACTTGGGAGGAACCTGCCCATGACCCGTAACCTGCTTAAAATCATCGCTGTGCTGGCAACTCTGTCCCTGACGCTGTTGACCGGTTGCGGCCCTATCTGAAATGACGCTGGCTAAATACCTGAATTGCCTGAAACTCAACTGGCAGATGCTCAAGCATTGCTGCCAAGGACGGTTCCTGGCGCCGGAGGATTACGCCCGCAGCTACGACCGACTGGCCCATAACTACGACCACAGTTGGCTGGAACACCTGAAAGCCGTCACCAGCAGCTTGCTGGACGAAGTGCCGGAAAAACTGGTGGAGGGCGACATCCTCGACTTGGGCTGCGGCAGCGGCTTCACCACGGCATGGCTGGCAGAATGCTACCCCGACCGACGCATCGTCGGGGTTGACATCTCTGCCGGCATGTTAGACGAAGCGCGCCGCCGCTGCCCGCACGGCGACTTCCAGGCAGCAGACATGCTGACCTTCTGCCAGCAGCGACAGTCGTGCTCGGCAGCGCTGATAGTGTCGGCCTGGGCCATTGGCTACAGTCATCCGGCGCGGCTGTTTCCGGAAGTCAGACGCATCCTCAATCCTGGAGGCTGCTTCCTGCTGGTGACCAACCTGGCCGATACTATGCCGCCGGTTTTTTACGCTTTCCGACGCACCCTGGCGCAATTCCCGTCCCGTTGCACCAGGGCCATCATCCATCACTTTCCGCCCTCGGGTGCCTATCTTGCCGCCCTTCTCAAACGCCAGGGCTTCACGCTTGAAATGTCACAAACCGGCGTCATTGAAATCGTCCCTCCCTGCGACCAGGATATCCTCGACTGGCTGCTGAACACCGGCATCCTGGCCGGCTTCGCCGAAGTCCTGCCCTTGCACCATGACAACGAGGTGCGTGACTTCTTTCGACAGGAGCTGTCTGCCGCCATGACTAAATATCCACTGGCGCATCACTATGCCTGCCTAAAGGGAACCCGCCCATGCTGAAATGGCTGAAAATCCTGCTGATGCTGCAAAACCCGCGGATTGTCGGAACGCCCTTGCGAGTCCTGCGGGAATTGCGCCGACGCGGCATTGAGCGCCTGCCCGGCAAAGTCGGCTCCGAATTGCAGAAGAAACGGCCTGGCCTGGCGACGCTGCGCTACGTGGCCCAGTGGCTGTCCGGCGAAAACCCAACTCGCCACCAGGGGCGCTGGGTGCTGAATTCATTCCTGCCGCCTTTCCCATCGCAGGCCTTTGACAACATGTTCCTGGCCCTGCTCAGCGGGCGTCGCCTGAGCCCAGTCTCCGCCTACCTGGCTCCAACCGCGCGCTGCTCCTTCCACTGCCCGCATTGCAGCGCACGCCAACGCCTAACCGACGAACTGCCGACCGCGACCTGGCGCCATGTCATCCGCCAGCTGCATGGCCTGCATGCCGCTATCATCGGCTTTACTGGCGGCGACCCTATCCTGCGAGACGACTTGCCAGAACTTATTCAAACCGCAGCCGACGCCGGCAGCGCCGTCATCTTATTCACGACTGGGCAGCATTTCGACCGCTTCTATGCTGAGCGGCTGCGACAGGCCGGACTGTGGGCAGTCTGTTTCAGCCTGGACTGGTCCGAGCCAGCAGCTTTCAACGCCTTTCGCGGCCACCCGCAGGCTTTCGCAATGGTGGAGTCCGCAGTCCAGGCCGCACGACGTGCCGGACTCTACACCATGCTCGGCGCCGTGGCCACACCGGACTTTGTGGACAAGCAGGAATACCTCGCCCTGCAAGGCCTGGGCCGCACCTGGGGTGTGCAAGAACTGCGCATAGTCGAAAGCATGCCGTGCGGCAACTGGCGAAATGTGCCGGAATCGCAGCTGCTGACGTCAGACCAAATCAAGCAGCTTCGGCAATTCCACGTTTCCTCCAACCAAGCTGCACGACGCCCAAAAGTCTGCGCCTTCAATCAAATCGAAAGCCCAGAAGTCTTTGGCTGCTGCGGCGGCACCCAGCACCTGTACATCGACAGCGCCGGTGCCGTCTGCCCCTGCGACTTCACACCGATGAGCTTTGGAAACATCACTGAGGAAAACCTGGAAAACATCTGGCTGCGCATGAACCAGGCCTTGGGCAATCCACGACGGGAATGCCTGATCCGCAAACACCATCGAAACTTGGAAAAATGGATGGCTGACACCGGCGAATATCCGCTCCAGCCGGAAAACAGCTGCCAATTCTGCCAAACCATCCAAGAGCCGGAATTGCCAGACTACTTTAAAATCCTCCAGCAAAGATGATGCGTATGCACACCTACGGCCCAAATGCCGCTGGTGAGCCGTTGCCGCCTACGGCAAGCTGAAGCCTACTCTTCCCCGCCTGAGCGCAAAAGACAAATCGCCGGCCAGGACTCTTGTGGAGCCTAGTCGGCGATTTGACGGAAAACGACGCACACTATCCCGCTGGGATGAAGTGCATAGCGGCGATTGGTGCCAGCATCCGCCCATTGGCTGGCCGACAAACACTCTTGCCGGCCAGCCATGAACCTTGGATGAACGCCTTGATGAGACGCTCGCTTTCGCCGGAGGCCTATTCGTCCTCTTCCTCCTGCAGCCGTGCGGCCTCTTCCTGGATTTTGGCCGCCAGCTGGCTCGGCACCGGTTCATAGCGTTCAAACTTCATTTCGAAACTACCGCGTCCCTGGGTCATGGAGCGCAGCTGGGTCGGATAGCTGTAGACCTCGGCCAAGGGCAGTTCGGCGTTGACCACCTGCAAGGCGTCTTCACGATCCATGCCCAAAATGCGACCGCGCCGCGAATTCAAGTCCCCGCTGATGGCGCCCATGTATTCATCCGGGAAGACAATCCGCAGACTCATGATCGGCTCCAAAAGCATCGGCTTGGCCTTGGTCATGGCTTCACGGAACGCACCGCGAGTAGCAATCTTGAACGCCATTTCCGACGAGTCGACGTCGTGGTACTTGCCGTCAAAGACGGTCGCCTTGAAATTGATGACCCGTGAACGCGACAACGGCCCGGCCAGGCGCGTTTCAATGACGCCCTTCTCAATCGCAGGAATGAAGTTCTTGGGAATGTTGCCGCCAACGACTTCGTTGCCAAACTGGAATTCCTCGCTGCCATCCTCAGACGTGAACGGCTCGACACGCAGATGCACTTCGGCGAATTGGCCATGACCGCCAGATTGCTTCTTGTGCCGGAATTGAGCCGTGCCCACGCCGGTGACAGTTTCGCGATACGGAATGCGCGGCGTATCCAGTTCCACCCCGACCTTGAATTCATTCTTCAGCCGGTTGACCATCAGGTTCATCTGCTGGTCGCCCATGCAGCTCACCACCGTCTGACGAATCTCGGCGTTGCGGTCAATCTGGATGGTCGGGTCTTCCGCTGCCAGGCGCTGCAAACCCGTCCCAAGCTTGTCTTCCTCGCCCTTGGCTGTCGGCGAAATCGCAAACGACGTGGTCGGCTGCGGATAATTCACCGGGCTGAATTTGCAGTTAATCGCCTTGCTGCCCAGAAGATCGTTCAGACCCGTGTTCCTCAGCTTCACCACCGCGACGATTTCACCGGGGCCGGCCTCCTCTACCGTAGTCTGATCCTTGCCCTGCATCAACAGCAGGTTCCCAACTCGTTCCTTGCCGGATTTGGTGATGTTCAAAACTTCGGAATCAGACTTGAACACGCCGCTCAGAATCCGCACGTAGTTCATCTGGCCGATGAAGGAGTCGTTGACGGATTTGAAGACGTAGCCGAGGCTGTCGGTCGACGTGCGGTTGACCTCGCCCTCATCAAGATGCAGAGGAATCGGATCAAGCGGGGACGGCCCGCTGGCCAGCACCATGTCCAGCAATTCAGTCACGCCAATGTCTTTGGACGCGCTGCCAGCGAAAATCAGCACCAGCGAGCCGCTCAGAATGGCCTTGCGCATGCCTTCGGACATTTCCTCGGGCGTCAATTCGCCGGCCTCAAAATACTTCTCCATCAAGGCTTCGTCGCTTTCCGCGACAGCGTCGATGAGCGCGTGCTTGTATTCTTCGGCGCTTTCCGGGGCGTCATCAGCCAGAACCGACGTCACTGCGCTAAGGGCGGCCTTCTCGCCTACCGGCACGGTGCAAGGAATGCAGGTCGTGGCGCCGTAATTGTGCCGGATCGTCTCCAGCAGGGTGGCATAATCCGCATGGTCGCGGTCACAGCCATTGATGAAAATCATCCTCGGCATGTTCCGTTCCTTGGCCTGCTTCCACGCACGAATCGTGCCTGGGCCGATGCCCAGCATAGCGTCCACAACCAGGATCATCAGGTCGGCGATATTGATGGCGTTCATGGCTTCGCCGCAAAAATCGGAATTGCCGGGCGTGTCCAGGATAAACAGATGGCCGTCTTTCCAGGGTGCGTTCAAAACGCCCGTGAAAATGCTCGCCTTGCGCTCCTGCTCCTCGGGCCGGAAGTCCGACACGCTCGTGCCGTTGTCAACACTGCCGTGCCGCCCGACCACGCCGGCCTTAAACAATATCAAGTCCGCCAGCGTCGTTTTGCCGGAACCGGCATGACCAGCCAACACGACATTCCTAATCTTCTCAGGAGCACAATTTTTCACAGGTTTTTCTCCATTCGTTGCTATCTTTGCTTGCAGGCAATGCCCATAGTCAGAAATAAAAAAAGCGAATTAACAATATAATGCAACACCAGCAGTTTGAAAACCCGGAGCCTGGAAAAAATCAATGGCGCCGGCGTAATCAGTCAGTCCCGAGGCAAGCACGCCGCAGGCGTACGCCGCCCTGGGGACACATGGAGCGACGCCCCGTGCCTTCCGCAGGCTTTCAGCCGCCGACGGAAAGCTGCCATCACTCCAAGGTCACTGTCTTGCTGACGGTTTCGCCGCTGGCCAGATTGTCCACCGTCACCGTCCAGACGCCGGGGGTGTCATTGATTGCCGGCTGCAAAGTCAGGTCAAGCGCACCATTGACAGCGGCATGATAGCCGCTGTATTCTGCTTCCTGGCCATTCGGGTCCACAATGCGGACAGCCAGCGGCACTACGGCATTAGCGCTTTTCCCGCGCCCGTCCGTAATCCTGACTTGCAGCTCGTAGGGAGCGCCCAGGTTCGAATGGGCACTGGGCCGCGACGCCTGCTGCGGCAGCGTCAGAATTGTCTTCTGCAACGGAGTCGGGGTGATCAGGAAAAGTCGGCCTTCGCCAGGCCCCAGGGCGACTGGGAACGACGTCACGCCATCAGCGACCGTGGTCTTGATCTCCTGGTGAGCGCACAAATCATAGACTCGCCCAGCGCGAGCCACGCTGACCGTGCCAGCATTGGGCAGGCCGTCCTCCATGACCAGGCCATGCTGGCCAACATAGTTGCCAAAGGTGCGCTTGTCGTTGATGATGAAAAGGTACTCTGAATCGCCAAACTGACGCATACGCGGCACCAGGTCGGCGTTGTCAGTCCAGAAGTGACGCTGGTAGAACGGCAGCAATTCCTCCAGCAGAGTAGCCGCCATCTGCTGCAAGGCCGCCTTGTCGACATCCGGCTTTGACGTCCGCACTCTGACTGGAACCAGGATATCGGCCAAGACCCCTGGGCACAGCCGTTCGTCTGCCACGACAATGCCGCCGCGCCGTTGGAAGGCGTGGATTTCCTTGACCACACTTTCAGTGAGTACATCGCAGTTGGGCATCACCAGCACCTTATACTGCCCGAGGCCATTTTTGCGGATGGTTTCTTCGTAGACCACTTGCGGCTGCAAGCTGGCCCATTGCAGCACCAGGTGCACGTCTGCTTCCCAGCTGCCGCTCCAGCCGTTGCTGCCGCGACCGGCGAAAATCTGCGAGGAAAAGCTCTCCAGTATTGCGATGTCGGCCTTCCGGTCCGGGATTTGCAACAGCGTCGGCCCCAGGGGCTTGATGACTTCCGTGGTCAATTTCTTCAAGTGCGGCGGGGTGTCAGGATTGGTAAAGCGATAGCTCGTATGCGGGGCTGTCACCAGCGACCCCCAGCCGTGGTACATAATGCCTCGCACCGGCCGCGCAATCATGCTCCACAACGTCTCGCTCAGATGGTCAGGGCTGATGGTGATGAACTTGGCGTCAGGAATCTCCTTTTCCCAGGCAACTCGATCCTTTTCATCGGCTGGGAGCTGCGGCGCCGTGCGACTGCGATACCAGATGATCTGCGTCATCTTCATCACCTTCTGGCCGGGGACGCCCTCGGACATGGCGAACAGCTCGTCCGTCGCCTGGCCGATTTTAATCGGATCGGGGTAGGAGTACGTCCATTGAGAAATGACATCAACTTCACCGCCGCTGCCCCAGACGCTCGGCGCCCGCACAGCAGGGTCGAAAAAGGTCCACAGATCATGACGACCGGTTGATTTCAAGCCATGATGGATTTTGGAATGCAGCGGATTCCAGCCGTCGCCGACTTTCCAGAACCAAGTGTAGAAGCGCAAGAGGTCGTAGTCATCGGGGATAATGCGGGAGGCGGGAAAACCCGGAATGGCTTTGTAGGAGACACCGCCCTTGCTCTGAGCCAAAAGCGGGATGTCCTTGCCGTTTAGGTACTCACGAGCACTGGCCACTTCATAGTCGTGGAAGGACATAGAGGTGCTGTCGCGGACTTCGGAATGGATCAGGGCCGCGTCGAAATTGGGGAAATGCCCGTAGGTCTGGGCAATGCCGGCGCCGAGGTTATAGCCGAACTGCTGGATGCGCGGGTGGGCGACAGCGGCATTGTCAGGGTTGTTCGGATTCCCAGAGCGGTCAACGCGCTTGAATTCCTTCTCCGTCTGAGTTCTGTTCACCCAGGACCCAGGCCGGGTGGTGAGGCAAACTCGGAGGCCGGCCAGCGCATGTCGGTTCAGCGTGTCAACGGCGCCGACGGTTTCGCTGCGGCCGCGTTCGTTGACCGGAGCGCCGGTTTCCCAGGTTTCCGACAGGTTGCCAAGGTGGCGCATATCATGCGTAAAGCCCATGTCAAGCAACCGTTCAATGTCGCCGGTTCCCCACATCACTACAGGCATAAACGGCAACGGGCGTGGGACGACGTGGTATTGGCAGGCAAGCTCCCGGGTGACCTGGACGCCCTTGTGTTCAGCCCGAATCAAAGCCTTGACATCATAGCTGCCAGGCTTCAAGGTGACATCGACCGGCAAGGTCAAGACGTGGCTTTCCCGAGGCTGCAAGGACGACAGGTTAACCGGCGTCTCGCGCCCCAGAATGGTGACAGTGCCAACAATCCCGGTCACGGGATAACTGGTGTCATTGTTGATCTTGAACTGGAGGCCAGCGTTTTTTTCGAAACGGCGGAACACCGTCCGATCCGGCATGATCACGAACTCCAGCTGGCCATCATAGCATTCCCGCAGCCCATTGATGAGCCTGACCTGGTCGATCACCCCTGGGAAACTGGCGTAAATGCTGCCGACCCGGTCGCCGATGATCAGAGGATGCTTGCCGCGAAACACAGGGCCGCGACCCTCAAAGGCAGCCCGGCAAATCATTTTGCCATCCAGAAAAATCCGGACGACGCCAGCTCCGTCGTAGGAAAAGGCCGCGTGATACCACTGCTCCGGCACAATCTCTATCGGCTGGGAGCGCGCCCAGACCGAGTCCTTCTCAAAGCCAAGAGAGACCGTAAACACGTACCGGTCTTCGCCCGACTTCGCCAAATAGAACATGTAATCGCCGTTGGCATCGACTGTATCTCGTGTGTAATTAAAGTATTTCTTGTCAACCAGGTAGGCGACTTTGAAATTATACAGCTCAGGTGATGCCTTCATCCAGAGGTCGACGGAAAAGGCGCCAGCAGGGGAGAACTCCGGCCGGTTGCGGGCAGTCGCCCCCTGCGGCTTGTCATTGCCAGATCCGCCGCCAGTAGAGCGCAAACCGCCGCCGAAACGACCGTCAGCAGTGAATTCCGCTTGCCCACGCAGCTGCAAATCGTGCTTTTTCCCGCTGCTGTCCTTCGTTTCCTGGCCAGCGTTGAATTGCCAGCAGGCGATGACGTCGTCACCATGCAAGTCGTTACCAGTGTATTCTTTCGGAGCTGGGGCTGTCTCCTGGCCGCACACTGCGGCCACCCCAACTATTACGGCCATCAACGCCAGGTGTGTCATCGTCTGCATACGACTATCCTCCAAAATTTTTGTTTTGTGGACGCGGACAATTGTAGGCATAGTGAACGGTGGCTGCGGCATGTAGTTCAAGCGGCTCCTCGCTCCTCGCCCCTGACCAAGGACAAAGGACAAAGCCCCTAAATCTTAATGCCGTCTTTCTCCTTTTCGCTCATGACCATCTGCAGCCGGAACCCGAGGTCGGCCTTGTCCGTGGCATAGACGAGCCTGGACGCCAGCTCGACCGCCGCGATGGCGATGCGGTATTCTTCTGGCAGGCGGTGGCACCGGCCAGGATAGTTCTTGCGGAAGACGCCGGGCAGATGCGACAGCAGCAGCTCTTCAGTGACATACTCTGGATGCGCTTGCAGATACTCAGTGATGGCGACGTTGTTCGAATTGATTTCCCGGCTCAGCTTCTCAGTCAGCTCGGTCATCGGCGTCTTGGTTTCCTGGAAACGGCTGTAGAGCCAGTCCGCCTCCTGGACAGCGCGCTTCTTCAGAATCTCCTTCACCTGCTTCACCAGCACAGGCTTCACAGCCGTGAACTCTTCCTCGCTCAGCAACAAGCCGCTGATGATTTCATACGATGACGTGATGACCCCGCACTTGTTGGCCGAGGCATCCTTGACAATCCACACCCCTTGCTGCTGAATCAAGTTGCGGGCGCCAGGCGTGATGTACGAATTCGCCCCCTCGACAATCGCCCGGAAAGACGCCTTGCCATCAGGGAAGTAATCCAGCCAGTTGCCCTCGTTGATGGTGGACGGACGGCCGCCGGCAGGAATCAAGACGTCGGCATAACTGGTCAGGTTGTGCTGGAAAATCAGCATGAACTCGTTCTGCGAAATCAAATTATCCTCCAGCTTGCCCTGACGCCGCACCACTTGCCGATGGAACACATCGTCGCCCTTCCGGACAGGCTTGGAAAACACCATCATCGCCCCTTCGCCGCGCAGCTTTTCGGGGTCAAAGCTGTCGAGATTGGCCTTGAACAACAGCCGCCGCAGCTCGTCGTGATCCAGGCCGTCCGGGTCGTAGGCCGCAGCTGGCCCGTCAGTCACGGCGGTCAGTCGCAGGCCAGGATAGACGGGCTTGCCCTCCGCGTCCAGAGCCAGCAGCAGCTTCATTTCATTGCCGGCCACGTCACCGCCGGGGCCGCCAGCGATCTTGATCGAAAAGTCATCCTTTTCCGGATGGATGCCCAGCTCTGACAGCGTCTTCAGCAGGTACTGGTGTACGCCATAGCTGGTGACGCCGTACTCCTTGTGGTTGATGCCAGCGCCGGGCTTGCCGGAAATAAAGCCGGAACCAAGAGTATAGCCGACTTTCTTTGCATACTCGGCTATCCATGCGATCATGGGATCGAACATGTTCTCGTCAGGACCAAGCTCAATGATCTCGCGCGTCCCAAGGCGGTCGACAATCGCCTTGTCCTTCAGCTGCCGGTTGTCATCATAGTTGACCAGAGACAGGAAAGCAGCGGTAAAGGCACGCTGCGCTTCCCATAATGCCGGCTTCATCATGCTGGCATCGGCCAAAGGCTCCAGCAAGGTCAGCATCTTGGCGCCGCCCTCGTAAATGTCCTTGTTCTTCAAGTGCTGCGTATGAGCGAGGACAAAGACTTCCCGGTAAGCCTCGCCACGAGCAAAGTCATAACTGTCGTTCATCTCAAGCTGGTTAGCCCCGCGCTGCGGAATCACGGTGCGCCAGCCGCCGCGCGAAATCTCCGCAAACCGCACCTGGTACCCGAACGCCTTGCGACGGAAGAAAAAGAAGACGCCCCAGGGCTGGTCGGAAGGAAACGCCTTGTCGTATTCCGCTGAAACCTCACGGTAATGCTGGCCAAAGTCGGGACGCAGCCGAAACGCCAGGGCAGACTTGTCCGGGCTGAAGAAATTCGTCTTCAAGATGCTTTCCATGAAATTGAGCGCGGCCCGGTAAACCGTCTTGATCCACAAATCCTTGTCCTGGTTGCCAGAGCTGATCCTGGACACCATGCGCAAAAAGTTCTCCCGGAACGCTGTTTCCGACGCCTGGGTCGCAGGCTCTGCCCCAGGCGCGAAACGCCGCTCAAATTCCTTGTACAGCTGGCTGGCCAGCTCCGGGTAAAGAGCCACAAACCGGGTCAAGTCAGCCTGGTTGTAGGCGTTCCGATCCACGAATGCAAGCTGTCCATGCACGAATTCGCACATCGCACGCACCCAATTGGCGCCAGCCAGGCTGAAATGATGATGTTCCACCAGCGTCTTGTGCAGGATGTCCCCAAACTCCACCCAGCCGATCAGGCGGATGTCATCCAACAGCTTCGTCACCTGAGCCTCAATGATTTGCTCGCCTTGCTTGGAACCCAGGCAAATCCTCGCCGTCAAAACTGGAAGATGAGCAAAGTCAGCGACGTCCTTGCAGACCGTCACCTCCCGGAAATAGCAATGCCGCACCTCCATCCCTGAAGCATAGATGATCGCCATGATCTCCCGCGCAATCTCGTCCGTACCCAGGGGAATCGACACCGCCACCGTCATCCGGACGCTGCTGCTATCCCAGGATTCAATATGAGCCTGGACGTTGTCATTGCCCTGCGCCTGCAGCACCCAGTGAATGGTTTGCGCCAGGTGGGCAGCGTCCAAATCCGTCACATCACCGAAATTCAGCCGCCCGTACACTTCAGCGATCACAGCCTCGCGCCCGCAGCCATACAGGCGGCTGTATTCAGCCTGGAGATTGGACAAGCAGACCGGCGATTGGTCATGCCGCTCTTGGCCGCAGACGTAATGCTCAATGACCAACGTAAACGGCTTGTCACCGTTCTTGACCGGTTGCGCAGACTTGTACACATTCGCGCTCTGCAAGTGCTGCCCTGCCATCATCGCACTCGTCACCCGCGGGTTGCAGTCGTCAGTCAGCAAGTAAACAAAGAAAACCTCGCCGCTGAAGTCAATTCGACGAATCCCGGCGCTAGTGTCCAAATTGCACAGAAAAGGCAAAATCTTCCCAACACTGTCAGCAAACGTCGTTAAAAAACTCTCAGGCATGACGTCCAGAAGCATCTGGTATGCTTTCTCAAGACGTTCCACCTGCTCGCTGATGATAGCCTTCTTACTCAACATGAAACAGCTCCTTATAACTCAAACGAATGCCAGAAAACTGGCTGACGCCGGAAAACTGGCTCTGTCACGGCCAACGCCACGACATAGACATCAGTGCCAACTGATAAATATACACCGACGCCGACTGATGTCCTTGCGAGCATATCCATTTTTCCAGAAATTTCAATGAAATTCTGTGATGGGGCAGTTATTGACCCTCGGCGAGGCGGCGCCATGAGTAACCTCAGGCACAGCGAAGCGGAACCTGGGGACAGGCGCCGCTCAAGCCCCAGCCTCCGAGACGACACAGAAGACAGCCCCATTGCCGACCGATGACTTTTTTGGGTAATACGTCAGCCATTGATAACGGCCATTCCGACAGCATGTTTTCAGCGCTTCTGCCGCGTCCGCAGCTGCGGACGCGGTGGACTGTGTGGACGTGACAGCCCCTCGCCCCTCGTATCAATTCGGCACCCCATGGCGTCTTTTTGGCAATGGGTCAGTCTTCTATAGTGCCTTTACAAGGCGCCAGTTTTGGGGCACGTCTATCCCCAGGCTGAAGCCTGGGGTTAAGCACGGTTAAGCACCTGCGGCGCAAAAGAATATGACTATAAGCATGATGCATTTTTGCCGGCTGAAGGCCTGTGGAGGACACGTGTCGAAAGCTCCTCAGTCCACTAACATCCATGAACGTCCACGTCCACTCACCACTCATGTCCACTTCAGTCCACAGTCCATCGTCTACTGATGTCCATTAAAGTCCACTTGCGTCCATTGTCCACTGTCCACTAACG
>Ga0123335_1004745_pt1 | contig 17185 bp, 10 predicted proteins | sample BiotimSIPDNA_2_FD_89707 | JGI IMG/M metagenome (GOLD analysis project Ga0123335, IMG submission 89707) | Anaerobic biogas reactor microbial communites from Washington, USA - Biogas_R2 time_0 SIP DNA | ecosystem: Engineered > Bioreactor > Anaerobic > Unclassified | place: Washington, USA...
CAGTATCGAAAATGATTACAACAAGCAGCAAAATAGTTGGACTGGATTTACTCAAAGAGATGGTTTGTTCGTAAAAAGGTGTGTCTACCAGGCTCCTCAGGTTTCAATAAACGAGATTTATCCACTTTTCAATTGCGATTTCTTCAAGAAATATCATTCATTCACAATTGATCTTCTTTGCTCTGCTGAAATTCCGGCTTGGATAGAAGATGTGAATTTATCCGGTTAAACTATATACTATTGTGATGTCGGGATTTGGTGACTTTGATTTTGCAGGGGGTGGGGCTTTATATCACATCAGAAATGATTTTGTTACTAATGGGTTAAATCACTGCTACACCTCAGAGGTGATTTTGGAAATGAAATTAGACAATGCTTCACCTTGTATGTTTAAATCGTGGTAAAAAATCCTATTAGTCCGGTAGTGAGGGGGTAATCACCTTAATAATGTGACTTAACACGTAAATCAATAAGTTATCTCTGGGGTGAAACAGTAACTTACAGGCTAAATCAAAAAGTCACCTCTGAGGATTCAACGAAAACCAAGCTGATGTTTGAAACCAAGTTGACAGGGAGATCCTGCATCCCTTGCAAATCTCTATAATTATTAACTGTTACATTCTAGCTATGACAGCTCTTATATACTCAGAAATCTCTTCAGCCGGACAGTCCTCTCTGCATAAACCGTTATTGACCATTTCTGAAAAAATTATAGGATTCCCAAAGTGTACCCCGCGTTTCCCATTACCTCCGATAGTAACTTTTGTTGGTACGACTGCTGCCCCGGTTTCTCTGGCAAGAAGTCCTATTCCGGATTTGAATGGCCTCAGTTTGCCTGTTTTATCGACACTCCCTTCAGGAAAGAGAATAAGGTTTTTGCGGTTTCTCAAGACAGACAAGTAAAGCTTAAGAAGCTCAATAGGATCGCCATCTCTACCTGGTCGAAGGATGTTTTCCCTGAGCAGGGTATATGGCAGGATTTTATAGCCATTTGCTTCTTTTTCGCTCATAAAATATGTATTCTGTTTCAGTTCTGGAGAGAGCGCATTTATTATAAAGTATGCATCCAGATAATGGGTATGGTTAGAGGCAAATACAAGAGGCATCTGCTTTGTTTTAAGCAGTTCAACTCCTGTTACACCCAGATCTAACACCCCACCGGCCAGCTTATAAGCAATTCCAGCAGTCGCACGGCTCAGAATAGATCCATTCGATGGGAATCTGGTTAGAGCGGTATTTTCCGAAAGAATTCGTTCTTTGAGTCCCATTATAGTTTCTACAGATGTTTTCTGAGGATTGTTTCTGCTCTCTTTGACAAGGGAAACAAGATCGCTGACAGTTTCCATTTTGTCGTATATTTCCTCTGAAACACTGACTGCAAAATGCTTCTCAATCTCGCTGAGCAGCTCGATTCTTTTTAGAGAGTCCAGCCCTAGATCAATCTCCAGATGAGAACGGGGATTAATAATCTGTGTATCGATCTTTTCAGAAACAGAGTGAATGCTCTGCAGAATTCCTGTATACTCGTCTGTTTCCATCAAAGCCATTTCCAACACCGAAAGCTGTTCTTCTGGAACCAGACGGTTACCTGATTTGCGTTTTATTGAATTGTAAATCTTAATCAGTTCCTGCTTTTTCAGTTTTCGGGTGGTAGTTCTGGGCAGGGGGGAATAGACAGTAGCAAAATCGGTTATACGACGATAAACCGGCAGTTCTTTTCCCATACGCACAAGCTCATTGTAAATAATATCAGTGGCTTGTTGTACAGTAAGAGTTTTCCTGATATCAGCAGAAGGAACAATCGTTGCAGCAACTATTTCGGTGTCGTTCTGCTTGACACCAAAAATTCCTATTTCCTCAATCAGTGGAGATGTACTATAATAATCTTCCAGCTCATCCGGGAAAACATTTTTTCCACTATCAAGCACGATCATGTCTTTTTTTCTGCCTGACAGGTAGAGGAAACCATCTTTGTCCAGCTTCCCAAGATCTCCGGTGTGAAACCAGCCCTCCTTGTCAAAAACAGAAGCTGTTAATGTATCATTTCTGTAATAACCTTTGAATACGCAGTTTCCGCGCAGGAGAACCTCACCAATTCCTGATTCATCAGGGCTGGATATCATTACCTCATTTTCTCCCAGAATCGTTCCTACAGATCCCAGTCTTGGATCATCACCTGGACAGAGGGTGATTGGACCGAAGGTTTCAGTAAGACCGTAGCCTTCAACGATGTTGAAGCCAAGGAGGCGAAAGCCATTCCAGTACCGTTTACTCAATGAGGCACTGCCAGAAATCACAAGGCGCAACTTTCCGCCGAAATTTTTGTGTACACTTGAAAAAAGTCCTCGTCGGAAGCCCTGGCCAAGAGTTTTACCCATAACTGCTGAGGTTGTTTTCATACCGGTAAATACGGTGGAAACCATCGGGCCTTTTTTCTTGACGTTATGCATGATACTCTCATAAAAGAGTGATATCATTTTGGGCACGGCAGGAAGGATTGTAACACCTTTGTCTTTCAGAGCCTCAAGGATTAGAGGTCCCTTCACATAAGGCACGTGGACAACATCCATACCGCTTACAAGAGCCGCCGCAATGCATGCTGCAAATCCGAATACATGATGCAAGGGAAGGACTGCACACATTGTATCCTGTGGACCGACTTTCATTCTCGGAACTGCATATCTTGAGACCACAGTGTAATTTTTCTGACAGAGAACCGCACCTTTTGCTTTGCCGGTTGTACCAGATGTGAATATTATTACCATGGGGTCATCAGGGCCGAACTTCTCTTTAAAAGCATCTCTCTCTTCATTTCCTGCGGCAATGTACTGTTCAAAATTGGGTTCTTTCTCTTCTGTACAGGTGCCCAGGATCACAATTCTTTCGATAAAGGCATATTTGGCTTTGAGAGTACGGACCAAATTAAGGAAAACCGGGGAGCAGAAGACAACCTTAGCTTCTGTAATAGAAAGAATTGATTCAATCTCTTTGGGAGGAATATTCGGGTCAACTGGAACCGCACAGGCTCCTGTCAGGATAATACCATGAAACGCTATAACCCATTCCGGTGAGTTTTCACCTATAACAATGGCGTTAGCCCCTTTTTTAAGCCCCTGTTTTTTAAGAACAGAGTAGAGACAATTTAAATCCCTGTGAAAGTCCCCATAAGTCCAGGTATGATATCTGCCTTCCCTTTTTATGTGCATGCAGGGTTTTTCGGCATGAGAGATCAGTGATTGATGTAACAGGTCAGTATATACCAGATTATTCATTGCACCCCTCTTGTTTTCAGCCTAACTGCCTCTCTTCATTCCCCTGTAAAGCTTCCTCAAGCTTTGCTTTAATCTCATTCAAATCTTTTCCCGAGGGGTTCTTTTCCATGCTTTCATTAAGGATGTATAGAGCTCTGTTTAGTTCGTTTCCTGAAGGGTCAGAAGCCGAAAGAGATTCGATGTATTCAGTCGCTTGGGCACTGTTTCCTGTCATGACAGCACTGAGCAGCGCATACCCGGTGATCCAGAGCTGATCAGGGTTCAGCTCAAGAGCTCTGGTAGCTGCATCAAGACACTTCTGGTATTCACCAGCTTCATAGCAGCTCACGGCCAGATATCCTGATGCAGTTTGACTGTCGGGCTTAATTTCAACTGCAGTTGTGAATGATTCGATTGCGTCAGTATGTTGTCCCCAGGCCTGGTAAGCAAGGCCAAGGTTCTGCCATGCATCGTGGTTTTCCGGTGAGAGATGAACAGCCCTTCGGTAAGCCTGAATAGCTTCCCCGTACTGTTCCTTTGCATGAAAAGCGATACCCAGATTGTACCAGATTTCAGCCTGGTCGGGATTGAGACGGCTTGCTTCGCGGTAAGCTTTTACAGCATTATCAAGATCGTTGATTGTGTGATAAACCAGACCTAAATTATACCAGGCCGCTCCATTGCGCGGCCATTTGCTTACCGTGATATTATATACTTCTATTGCTTTCTGGTATTCTCCAAGGGCATGGAATGCAAGTGCCATATTGTACCATGCATCACTGAAATCTGCTTTCTTTCCGGTGATTTCGCGATAAAGGTCTATCGCTTCTGCATATTCACCCTGAGCATGGCAGGTGAGTCCAAGATGAAATAGTGTGTCAAGATTGTCAGGATTTATCTCTGCAGCCGTAGTGAACGTCTGTTTTGCATCTGCAAATTGTTGCAGAAGATACTGGCACTGTCCCATATTTACCAGTGTATCGATTCTTTCCGGAGCAATACTGACAGCAGTGGTAAATGCTTCAATCGCATTCTGGTATTGTGAAAGCGTTTTTAGTGAAAGCCCGAGGTTGTACCAGATTTCCTGACGGGAAGGTGCGAGATTTGAAGCTTCCCTGAATGCTCTTACTGCATCCTCATGCCTGCTTGTATCGCTGTATGAGAGTCCAAGGTGATACCAGATATCAGGATCTGAAGCCCAGAGTTCTGATGCTTTTACAAAAGAGCTGATTGCCCCCTTATGATCTTCGATTTTTGCACATGCGAGTCCGCGTCTGTACCATGCATCGTGGGAATCGGGATTTATTTCAACAGATTTGCCGAAACACTCTGCAGCTTCCATGTACTGTTCCAGTGACATATGAACACGCCCCTTCTGGAACCAGCTTTCAGAGTTCCCGGGTTCGATTTCAATGGCTTTTGAGAACGACTCGACGGCTTCTGTAAATTTCCCCTGAACCTGAAAAGCAAGCCCGATACTAAGCCATGTGGATTCCTGTAGGGGGGCGAGTTCAATTGATTTCTGAAATGCTGAAATGGCTTTGGGGTATAGACTTTGAGCGTAGAAACTGTTCCCGATATGGTTCCAGATGTCCGGATTTTCAGGATCTACTTCGGAAGCCTTCGCATAAGCCTCATCAGCCGCGGAAAAATTTCCCAGAGCAGTCTGTGCATGCCCGATTGTCATCAGCGGCTCTGAGTAATCGCTTTTAAGCACAGAAGCCTGCTTTGCAGCCTCAATGGAATTCTCATAATTTTCTGCATGATAGTAGGAGAGGGCAAGGTTGTTCCATGCAGAACTGTCAGTTTTGTCTAAATTGACAACCTGTTTAAAAGACGACGCGGCATCCTCGAAGTAGCCGCGGTTATAGAGTTCATAACCCATTGTTGTTAGCGCATCGATGTAATCGGGCCGTATTTCCACAGCTTTTTTGAAAGCTTCAACAGCCTCTTCGGACTGACCCTGAGCCGAGCTGCATTGACCCATGCGAAACCAGGCTTCCGCGTTTTCTGGCTGTTCTTTGACCACTTTTTCGTAAGCTGTTACAGCTTTACTGAAATCCTCGATGGAAGCGTATTCTTTAGCGGCTTCAAACCAGATCTCTGCACTAGCAGAACCTTTTTCAATAGCATGAGTAAAAGCCTGAATGGCTTCTTTATGATTATTCAGAGCTGCGTATGTCAAGCCTAAATTGAACCATGTGTCCTGATTTTCAGGGTTAATATCAGATGCTCTTGATAAGGTGTCTGCGGCTGCATTGTACTGCCTGAGGTTTACTTGAGCCAGACCGAGTTCATTCAGAGGCAGGAACCTGTCACCGCGAATAAGAACTGCATTACTGAAGGCAGATGCTGCATGTTGAAGGTTGCCTTCCTTCAGAAAACAATACCCGAGCATTACATAATCCTCAAAAAAGAAACTCTGCTCTGAAACCGGACTCGCAGAAAGTGCTCTGCCGAGCAACTCCATACATTTTGTATAATTTCCGCTGCGAAGCTCCATTTCACCTGATTTCTGGTAAAGAAGAGATTTCTGCAGATCACTGGTCATAGTACAACCTGACAGAAAATCAACAATTTCTTTTTCCCAGGGTTGAACCGGCTCAATATTCAGTAAGGGCGAACGGTCGGCCAGCAGTCCACCTTTACGGAGCTGGTTAATTACAGATACTGATTCTTCGGGAATGATCGATTCAAATTCTTTCACTTGCCAGAGCAATTGTACAGCCAGAGATGGACAGAAATACTGAAGCTCCAGGTATATGCCGGGAATGATTTCTATAGCATTCTTTGGATCCCCCCACATCAGTCCATCAATGTAGTTCACCAGGGCTGAACAGTAGCGGCTGTCAGCATACCTTTTCCGGGTATCGGTTTCTCCCTGCCTGTCAGATAGCTGCTGCTGAAAAAAATCAGTACTTGTAGTGGAATAATTTTCGAAAAACCCCGATAGAGAGGAATTTTCAGATTTGGCAAATTCATCCAGCAGGAAGCGCAGAAGGCAATACCTTACCTCGGAAATAATACTGTTTCCAGAAATGAATACAAATTGTTCTGAAAGCTCATCCAGACTCTTCCTGATATCAGATGAAGAGATTCCCCAGAGCTGTCCCAGAAACGTCTCATCAAAATGTCGAAGCATTACGAGGCTGAAGACCTGTTCTCTTGTGGTCTGGTCCAGGCAGTAAGAGAGGAATCTGGAAGTGATGCCTTCTGCTACTTCCTGAAGAGACGGCAGAGAATCAGAGTAAGTAGCAGGAATTATCTCAGGTCCCATCCCGTGCATTCTGTAACTTGCCAGATCGCGCACATAAAGTGGGAATCCAGAAGTACACTGTTCTATACTGTTAACTTCCTCTTTTGTAAGGGAAAGCCCCAGTTTTGAACAAGTTTCAGAAATTTCATTTCTTGTCAGAGTGTCATCAGAGAAATCAAAAGGCAACAGCAGTTCCAGAGGAAAATCATTGCGGTATCCCCGCGCAAATCCGCTGCAGCCGGAAATGATCGAAAAAATACGGCTTTTCTGACTGTAGAGCTTATTAAAGAAAACCTCACGGAACCACAGGTCCGCCTCTGCAGAGAGATACTCGTAACTGTCGATTGCAAGTACAATTGCATCATTTGCTGACAGTTCAATTAGCCCGTTTATCAGCGCATCAGCTCTCATTTCTTCAGATTTCTGAAGTAATTCTATTTCCTGCGCACTGAGCTTTCCCAGAAGCCATTGATTGTAGTCAGTTTTTTCTTCTGGATCAAAGGTAGAGGGAGAGAAAACCTCTTTAGGCCACTCATCGCTTGTAATATCCTTTATTCGCGCTTCAAGGCTATTATGCTTTTCGCTGATACTCTTGCATTTCGCAAGATAGGATTCGATCCCGGGATTTTTAACCGTAAGAATGGTATAAAGTGAATCGATTATCTCTTTTGGAGAAGATGGAATAGAGCATTTCTCCAGGTACCATTGTTTCCAGTCGACATTAATAATCTTGAGCTCTTTTTTTGACTCCTCAACCGCTTCCTGAGCATTTTTGATGCATGCATTGATGGCTGAAGTTTTCCCGAGCCCATCCTGGCCATAAAATAGAAAAATCCGTGGACTGGTAGTGGTAGAGTCCTGTTCCCGTTGTTTTCTGAAGGAAAGAAAAGAGCGGCTGTCCTTGCCCTCTTCAAGTACTTTCATAAACAGGTCTTTGAAAAAACTGATAAGCAGTGTACGCCCGGTAAACGTTTCTTTTCCCATAAATGATCTCCAGAGTGATCAGATGATATAGATCTGGGTTTACGGTTTTAAAAAAAATATAGCTATGACCCGATACAAGTGCAATCTAAATATAGATATACAGGCGACGTAATCGGAAGAGCAGAAGAGATAATAAAGCCGGAGAAGATCATATTTAGACCTCAATTCCTTTCACCTGAACTTATTTTAGAATTTTCACTTTCATATTCCGGAAGTTTTAATGGATAAAAAACAGCTCTTTATAATTGACGGCCATGCGCTTGTGTATCGGGCGTACTATGCTTTTATCAGAAATCCACTCATAAACTCCAACGGACAGCCCACAAGCGCAGTGTTCGGTTTTGCAAACTACATTCTCAAGCTGATCGAAACCTATTCCTGTCCCTACATCGCAGTTGCCATGGACAGCAGTAAGCCGACATTCAGGCATGAGATTTACTCTCAATATAAGGCAAACAGGGCAGCGATGCCCGATGATCTAAAGTCTCAGATGCCTCTTGTGAAAGAGCTTATAGAGGCGTTAAACCTTCCGGTTGTTAAACGGGACGGGCTGGAGGCTGATGATCTGATTGCCCTTTTGACATGTAAGGCAAAAGAAAAGGGTTTTGAAGTATTTCTGGTTACTAAAGATAAAGACCTGATGCAGCTTATCGGAAATGATGTAAAGATGCTTGCACCTGATGGTACCGGAACGCTGCAGGTTATAGACCAGCAGCAGGTCAGAGAAAAAATGGGCGTGGAACCAGAGAAAATTGTTGACTACCTTGCTCTTGTCGGCGATTCATCCGATAACATCCCGGGTGTACCCGGAGTGGGGCCCAAAACAGCGCTTAAAATGCTTGAGATAGGCGGCAGTGTCGATAAAATACTCGAAGATCCATCTATTCTCGCAAATCCTAAACTTGAAGAAAAAATCAATCAGTACCGGGACCAGCTTTGCATTAGTAAAACGCTTGCCACACTCAGATGTGATTCCGATATCTCGATCGATATTGAAGATCTCCAGAGGAAGGCTTTTGACCGGGAGAAGTGTCTGTCCATTTTCCGGGAACTCGAATTCACTTCACTGATGAAAAATCCACTCTTTGGTGGTGCCCCGCCTCATAAGACTCAGACAAGGATTGTCTCCTCATTAAAAGAAATATCAGATATTCTATCCAGGATTAATCAGAAGGGGATTATGTCGATCGACACCCAGACAACCGGACTGCTCCCCAGGGCTGCCGAGCTGGTGGGGATCTCGATTGCTGCAGACGAAAAAGAAGCGTTCTATATTCCCGTAGGGCACAAACAGGGCCAGAATCTTGTGCCGAATGAGGTTCTCAATGCACTCAAGGAGACAATAGAATCGCCCCAAATCCGAAAAGTCGGCCAGAACCTCAAATATGACTACCAGGTTTTTAAAAACTATGGATTGTGCATGCAGGGGATCTCTTTTGACACTATGATAGCCGCTTATCTGCTGGATCCTGGAAAACGTCAGTACGATCTTGATATTCTGGCAATGGAATGGCTTAAAATAGAGATATCTCCTGTTGCGGAATTGATCGGCAAAGAGAATTCCGGGAAAACTTTTGCTGATGTGCCTCTGGAAAAAGCCGCTCATTATGCCGGAGAGACTGTATGCGTTGCAGTATCCCTCATGAACGTGCTGGAGCCGCTTTTATCTGAACGTAATTGCAGGGATCTTTTTGACAAAATAGAGCTGCCTCTGATCACCGTGCTTGGAGACCTCGAATGGCATGGAATGCTCATTGACACAGCGTTTCTGCAGAGTCTTTCCGCAGAGTACCACCAGGAACTGAACAAACTTTCTGATGAAATTTACGAAATTGCCGGCGGATCTCTGAACCTGAATTCGCCTAAGCAGATAGGGGAGGTTCTGTTTGGAAAACTGGGGCTTCCCGGTGCAAAAAAGACTAAAAACGGGAGCCATTCCACAAATGTTGACGTTTTAGAAAAGCTGGCCCCTGATTACCCTGTAGCAGCAAGAATTCTGGACCACAGAGAGGTCCAAAAGCTTCTCTCCACTTATATCGATGCTCTTCCTGGACAGATTTTCTCTGGAAGTGGCCGTGTACATAGCTCCTTTAATCAGACCGTTGCAGCAACAGGACGGCTTTCAAGCACAAATCCAAATCTGCAGAATATCCCGGTCCGCACCGATGCCGGAAGGAGAATACGAGAGGCGTTTAAAGCTGCAGAGGGTAATGTACTCCTTTCTGCCGATTATTCTCAGATCGAGCTTAGAATACTGGCTCACTTATCAAACGATCCCTTTTTAATTCAGGCTTTCCTTGAAGATAAGGACATTCATGCCCAGACCGCATCTGCTATTTACGGGATTTTTCCTGAGATGGTCACTCCAGAGATGCGCAGAGCAGCAAAAACCATCAATTTCGGGTTGATGTACGGAATGGGGCCGATTAATCTTGCACGACAGCTGCAGATATCTTTCAATGAAGCCAAAACATTTATAGAAGCTTACTTCCGGCAGTTCCCTACAGTAAAAGATTACATGGATACTACTATCGGCAAAGCCCGCCAGCACGGCTTTACAGAAACGCTGCTTGGCCGCCGACGCTATCTGACCGAAATAAATGCATCAAACCGAAATATCCGCGAAGCAGCGGAACGGACTGCGATAAACACTCCGGTTCAGGGTACAGCTGCAGATATAATCAAACTCGCGATGATCGACATACACCGGGATATAACCAGAGTGTGTTCTGATGCAAGATTGCTCCTGCAGGTTCATGACGAGCTGGTTTTTGAGATTCCTGTAAGTGAAGCCGACAGTTTCAAGAAATGGGTTACCGATATAATGTGCTCGGCATACAGACTGACCGTTCCTTTGAAAGTGGATGTGGGCATTGGAAGCAACTGGAGTGAAGCGCACTGAAAGATAACTTTTTGGATTATCCGGCAGAATAGTTTTTCAGATACTCTTCAAACAGGAAAAACCCCAATCTTGCCTGCAGTGAATTACATACAGGCTCTGCTTCATATTTAGAGAGAAGCACTACCGAGATATCCTCGTTTTCCTCCGGATTTCCCCCTTTTTTTCCTGCAAAAGAACAGAATTCCTGACCGGGAAGTTCTTTAATACATCCGAAGTAGTAGATTCCCTCATCACTTGCGCCCGCGGAACTGTAAAGGAGGTTATCTGTAAGAGGGAAAATTTCAGTGGGCGAGACCTCAAGACCGGTTTCCTCGCGCACTTCTCTTATTATTACGGCCCGGGCATCACTCTCTTCATCTAACATTCCAGCCGGGAATTCAAGACTCAGCTGGCCGTTGCCGATTCGACGCTGACGGATCATCAGGTATTTCTGTTCCCCGCTATCCCTGTTTTTAAGAAGTATTACCGCAAGACAGGCATGACCACGTATGAAGGCGATATTGGGAAGATGTGTACCTTCCGGGGATCTTACATCTACGTCAAGCAGGGCAAAAAGCAGATCTCCGTTTTTTTTACGAATTTCGTCTATCATCTTTACATTATGAATAGTGCATCCTGCTTTTGACACATCATTAACCCAGTTTCGGATTTTGCGGTCAAATTCATTTTGTGGCATTTTTTTACCTGAACATAATATTACAGATAAGAACTGAGCCCAGAATCCCGACTGCATCAGCGCAAAGCGCAGCAGGGAGGGCGTGACGCGTTTTTCTTATTCCGACAGCACCGAAATAGACCGCAAGCACATAAAATGAGGTCTCTGTTGAGCCCTGAATCACCGAGACCAGATAAGATGTAAAACTGTTTGGATCCTGATTAATAATTTCAGACATCACGCCAAAAGCCCCTGTTCCTGAGAGTGGGCGCAGTAATGCCATCGGCAGGGCTTCCGGAGGCATTCCGATAAGGCTGGTTACGGGATTTACAATCCAGGTAAACAGATCAAGTGCTCCGCTTGCCCTGAACATACCGATAGCTACGAAAATAGCCACCATAAAGGGAATAATTCTTACTGCCACTTGAAATCCCTCTTTGGCACCATCGGTGACCGCCTCATAAACCTTCACACCTTTGAGGTAACCAAGCAGCAGCAGCCCTCCCATTAATAGAGGCATCAGCCATCCCGTAGCGCTGACTACCAGTTGGTAATCGATTGCAGGAACGTGTCCGATTTTATAAAAATGCCATGGGACGGCAAAAAGAAACACTGGAATTAAGGAAATCGCGAAGAGCTTAGGGAACAGCCCCAGTTTGACAAGCTCTGGAGCGGCCTCCGGAGCGGCTTCGTTCTCTGTCTGCACGACTGAAACGCTCTGTACCGCAATTGATTCTTTACTCCTTGCAGCCATCAATTTTGCGGCAATTATTGCCGTTGTAGTAGAGAGGGCGGTTGCAATAATCGATGGAATGAGTATGTTGGCCGGGCTTGCAGCTCCCGCGGCTGCTCTGACAGCTATAACTCCCAGAGGAAGAATTGTGACACTCGAAGTGTTTATTGCCAGAAAAAGGCACATGGAATTAGTCGCGGTGCCTTTTTCTGGGTTAAGTTTGTCAAGTTCAGTCATGGCCTTGATTCCCATGGGGGTTGCGGCATTACCCAACCCGAGCATATTTGCAGCCATATTCATTATCATTGCACTCATCGCAGGATGATCAGCAGGGACATCCGGGAAAAGCCTCACCATAACAGGACGGATTGCCCGCGAAATTGTCTTCATCAGACCAGCGGCTTCTGCGACCTTCATGATGCCAAGCCACAGGGCCATGGCTCCAATGAGGCTTATGGCAAGGGTAACAGCACTTTTTGCTGAATCAAATGAAGCTTTAGTGATCTCATCCATTCTTCCTGTATATGCTGCGACTACTATACTGGAAAGAATCAGGTAGAGCCAGATGATATTAATTACTGCAGGTTTTTTATCCATAGTGAGAGAAAAATACTATCCGGTGCGACAGCAGGCATAGCCTTCAGAGAATGAATTCTGTATTTATCCCGGCTTGGCAGAGTTATTGCACTTTACATCTAAAAGAGGTGCCGTATGTTACTGTTATATCGTTACTGTGCAGTAATCATTCTACTACTATCCCTCTCTTCCTCAAGCCAGATAGTGCAGGAGAAGATGGGGGTGATTCTTGGGGTAAGAGCAGGATTAAGTGTCTCAAGTTTCTGGGGTGATGGAGTTACAACATTTGAAAAAGACCTCTCTGAATCGGTCGCAAATTACAAATCCGGTTTGCACACTTTTTTTACCAGTGGCTTCTTTGTTCAATACGAAATCGTTCAAGATTTTTTTGCTATTCAACCCGAGTTTCTTTATCTCAGATCAGGGAAATCCTGGAAAGTCTTTCTAAATGATGGAGGCAGCAGCTCTTTTAATATCTATTCAGATTATCTCCAGATTCCATTTATTGCCAAGATTCTTATCCCTTCCCGTTCTGTAATTATAAATGCCTACGCCGGGCCTTCATTGCTCATTAAATTATCTTCTCGTGCTGAGAACATCTCCAGTATTCCTGAAACTGTAAACATCGGTTTTCTGGGCTCAGTAAATGCTGATGATAAGCTATCCTCGATTGTTAATCCTGTAGATGCCGGGCTGACAACCGGTTTTGCATTGGATATACTGGCCGGTTCTGGGCGGTTCCTGGTTGATCTGCGGTATACATTCGGGACTATCCAGGTTTTCAAACCAAAGGGGGGGAGTGACTTCCGTAACAGCGCCTTTTCTCTTTTTACCGGATATGCCTGGAGCTATTAAGCTAAAAATCGAAAGTCACAAGCATAATCATTTCCTGTTCAGCACAGTCTTTTTCTGCTTTACACCCACCCTTGAACAGTAATCATACACAGGACATTCACTGCACCTGGGGTTTACAGGAAAACAGGTATGCTGGCCAAAGGAAACGAAATAAGAATTGAAGGTTACCCAGTACTTCTGAGGAAATGACCTTCGCAGTTCCATCTCTGTTTCCAGCGGCGTACGTGTTTTTAGATATCCCAGACGGTTAAAAATCCGGTGTACATGAACATCAACGCACACTGCTGGCTTACCGAATGCTACTGCCACAACCAGATTGGCAGTCTTCCGTCCTACACCGGGAAGTTTCACCAGTTCCTCTACTGTATCGGGAATTTTACCATTGAAGAGGTTGTCAAGAATGTCGGGGAGTCTCTTCAGGTTTGCTGCTTTCTCATGGTAAAAACCGACCGGGTAAATCAGCTTTTCCAGTTCTGTCAGATCAATTTTCCGGAGGTCCTCAGGAGTATTAATTTTTCCAAAAAGCCTCTCAGCTGCCGCTACCGTGGTCTCATCTCTGGTTCTCGCACTTAAAATCGTTGTAATCAGTACCTTAAAAGGATCATTAGTCTGAAACTCGATTAGATCTACAACTGGCATGCGGTGTTTTGAAAATTCCCTGCTGAGTACAGTGTAGACTTTCGCAATATCCGGACTTCGCAGTTTCATTTGTCCTGAGCTTTTTTACCGGTTTTCCTGAGAAGAGAAAATGATATTTCAAGCCGGTTTGACGTACTGGATAGCGCCCTGTCATTTTTGAAATCCGGATCGATGTCCCGGAAACGAACCCGTTCACCGGATGAAATGAAACGGTTGTACCAGTTAAAATTGTAAGTAACTCCGACTTCAACAGCTCCGAATTTTTTTAAGCTCCGGATAGTATTTAAGCCTGTCCTGAAGGAGAATGCCAGACCGTAAGATGTATAATTATCAAAAGTTGACTTGATACTCTTCTCAATTGATTTTATTTGAGGATTATCAGAAAACCTGTCGGTTTTGTTTACAGATCTAAGCGAAACCAGAGGCGAAATACCTATGCCGATAATAAAATCACTTCTGTCGACGCCCTCGATAGAAAAGTATCTTTCTGGGAACCTTATCCCGTAAAGAGCCTCGAGTGTAAGGTAATATATTGAGATGTTCTGCTTTACATCTATTCTGTTGTCAAGAGAATCATGAAGGGAAAAAACAGACGCTTTGAATTTTTTGTTTATCATTGAAAATGAAAGTGCTGTTGAGAACAGGTCCGTTTCTCTGACTTTAGTCAAAGATATTTTGATCGGAAAAGTCATGGTATAATGATCGGTTTTGTTCCTTACAGCAAATCTTAATGATGCAGTATCGCTGATTTGCAGTGAGTCAGGCAGAGATGTATCAGGTTCAACACGGAAAGAACTTGCATTTAGTCCAAAGTCCCCAAGGGAATCAGGAAGTGATTTTGTCCAGAGATCAATCAGCGAAAAGCTTCCCAGTGTCCATCCGGCCCCGATACCGAAAAAAAGTCCCGTGTGATTCACAGGGCCCTGATTTTCCCCCGATATAAGTGATTTTTTTCCTGGAATAGAGAGCGCAGAGTCTTTTTTTACCTGACCCGGCAAAACTGAAATGCTGTCCGGTGCTTTGGTCAGTGATTCTCTTGTACTGTCGGGAATAACACTCACAGAGTCTTGAAGTGCGATTGAATCGGAACCCGTGACTGCAGATTGCAAAGATCCCGATGTGTCGGCAATTAGAGAATCTTCTGATGCAGAAACAGGAGCTAACACTGCCAGAGATATGATTAACTGATAAATTAAAGGCATAAAATTCCTGATTTCTTCTTCCTTATCCCTTGTTTACTTCCTGTTTCTTTGCCGTAGCTTCGATCAGGATCAATGTATAATCATCTTCGTATGAAAATTTTGACAGCTGTTGTTGTATTGACTGAAGAACCTTACTGAAAGGAAGGTGATTGCATCCAACCAATATTTTAACAAAACGATCATAACCGAGCATTTCACCTTTGCTTTCAGGGTCCACAACTTCAAAAATACCATCTGTGAATAGAAAAAACCTGTCTCCTTTTTCATATTCAGTAGACGATTCCTCATAAATCGAGCCTGGGAGCAGCCCCAGAAATGTTCCGGATGATTTGAGCTGCACAACCGTACCGTTGCGTTTTACCAGAACAGGTATCGGATGTCCGGCTCTTGAATAGGTAAACTTATGAGATTTTATGTCGAAAATCCCCCAGAAACAGGTCAGATAATGTCCTGTATGAATATTGTCGATCATATCCTGATTGAGCTTTAAGAGAAGCTCATTGACCGGCATTTCAACTTTGCTGTTGTTGTAAAGAGACATCTTGGAGATAGTCCCCACAAAAGCCGCCGACAAGCCGTGTCCGGAGGCATCACCGATAAAGGTGCCCAGGTGTTCGGGTGAGAACTTTATAAAATCATAGATATCACCCCCGACCTCAGTGACAGGGTTGTAAACAACCGAGATCTTCAGACCGTCAACATCAGGGGCGTGTTTGGGAAGGATACCCTGCTGTATAAGACGGGCCAGCCGAAGTTCATCATGTATATTTGCCTGAGCAGCCTTGAGGTGCTTCATGGCTTTATCTAAAGATTGATTTTTTTTCTCTAAGTCAAGCTTAAGCTGCTCAAGGAGTGAGATATCCCGTATATGTTCTATGATACCTCGGGTCTTTTTATCCATGGTAAGATCAAATGTTGAAAATGAGATCGATACCGCACCTGTTCCGCAGGGATGTCTTGAGAGTTCAATAGTTGCAGGTTGTCCTGAAGAAAAAGACTGTTTCATCAGACAATCTTCACAAGGAGTCGTACGGTTGCGCAGAAGTGAGTAGCACTTTTTATTGATAGTGTCCTTAAAGTTACTGGAGATCATGGATATGTATGCCTGGTTGGCACGTTTAACCGTATAATCTTCGGAAATTACAGCCAGGGGATCACTTACTCCGTCAAGCATATCCTCCAAACCGATTTTACTCTGGTATATAAGGTGAAGAGGGTATTTTCTGTAAAGAGCAACCAGAGATCCGGCGACTGCAAGTCCGCCTGCGGCGAAAAGGATCAGATGCAGGGCTTCCATCACTCTGTTTTACCTGATTTTTTCTGGGCAGATGATTGCCGCAGATAGTTTGGAAGGATTCCAGATCCATCTTTCCACATTGAAGGCTCATTAAGCAATGAAGCACCTATAGACGCACAGTAGAATCCGCGCTGAATGGGGAATTTCTCAACTGGAAACCACCTCGGGTTTTTTTCAAGAAAGCTGAAAACAGTACTGCGGGAGTAACCCATTGTGTCTGTGATCACAGTATCATCAATGCCCACCTGGTTTCTAAACACTTCAATGCTGCATGCCTGATCATCACCGGAACGTTCGATTTTTCCGCCTGAAACATTGAATGGAGCCCAGTACACTTCTCCGTTTCTTGCGTCCAGTGCTGCCAGAACACGCCCGCTGTACCTTCTGCCTGCATGCGCAAGAATCATAAGCGATGAAACGGGGCAGATCATAGCATCTCTGCCTATGCAGAATCCTTTCGCAAAAGCTATCCCTATTCTCAGGCCGGTAAATGATCCCGGACCGGTACTGACTGCTACATTCGAAATATCAAAGGGCTCGACAGAGTTTGCATCCAGAATCATTCTGACAATTTGGGAAATATGCTCTGCATGTGAATTCCGGATAAAACGGGAATATGAGCAGACAGCTGTACCATTTTTGAAAAGAGCCACTCCCAAATCAATGGATGAAGTATCGATTCCAAGCACCCAGCTCATGCAGTTATGGTGCTCCGTCGTGCTAATGCAGAATCGATCAGTTCGTCAAGCAACTCAGCATAGGTCCCGCCTGAAGCATAAAATGCCTTGGGTAAAAGGGAATTTCTGGTCATTCCTGGAAGAGTATTTGTTTCAAG
>Ga0123335_1004746_pt1 | contig 17185 bp, 17 predicted proteins | sample BiotimSIPDNA_2_FD_89707 | JGI IMG/M metagenome (GOLD analysis project Ga0123335, IMG submission 89707) | Anaerobic biogas reactor microbial communites from Washington, USA - Biogas_R2 time_0 SIP DNA | ecosystem: Engineered > Bioreactor > Anaerobic > Unclassified | place: Washington, USA...
AAAAATGATTTGTCTGCCTGTGATAGGATAATTGAGATTTGCTGGAACAATTACATAGAAGGCATAGTTGAGCAGGCAGAACCGAAATTTGTAATTATCATAGGCAAAGGCGTAGAAAAAATAATCAGTCATAAGCTCAGGATTCCTTTTGAAGCAATAGATTTACCTTCAGCATACATCGACGCTACAAAATTGAGAAGTAACTATCGGAGATACACCGAAATATGCACAGCTATACTAAACAATCAACCAACTCCGCCAAGAACAGAACCTATTCAGCCAGTACCTAAACCGCCTAAAACCAGCCTAAATCAGTCACGATATCAACCAAGTTCCACCCAAAAACAAACCAGCGGCAAACTTGAGAACATATTAACTGAACGTGGCTATAAACAAACTAGCAAAAACGGATGGGTTAAATCAAACCGCTTTGTCCAGGTAGTAAACTCATTAGAGCATGATTTTTATGTGCGTGTTACTTGGAAAGAAAAATGGAGGAATTATTACGCAATTATTTTTGATTATTCAGCTGTTAATGGACCAATATGTGTTGTACCCACTAAGGCTTTGTTTGAAACTAATTTTGTTATAGAGAAGCGTAGAACTGTCGCATATGCTAACTCGGGTTACTGGTGGACACAAAAGTTCCCAGAAAATCACGAGTTATCTCAGTTAATAATTGAGCATAAGAATCACTGGGACCTATTGTAGACTTCAGAATTTTGTGAATTTTGATAAAATAATAACATATATTAAAAGAAAAATCCATTTCTGCCTTACTGCGGATTTCTTGATACCCATACCTTCGATTTTAAAAGTGAAGAAGTAATAAGACTACTTGAGGTGCCCTCCCAAATACGCGGTTACTGCACTGGAGGCTGGAATATTCTTCCAACTCAACCTTGGGCGCAATCTAAAAGAGCAATCACGGAATGGGTGACAAGGAACCAACTCCTTTAGTCATCACAAGGCCATACAAAGAGATGCAGAGCAGCGCCATACTAGAAAACAAGATGACTTTCTTTGTTTTTTACCAACAACAGCCTTTTATTATAGTAATAATACTATAATATTATAGTAAACAAACTATAGCTGTGGAAAAGCAGTGGACAAAACCACAATTCAAATCTTAGATACAATTTCCTCCAACATAGGTGATTCTCTATCAATTAATGAATTAACTAACCGAATGAAGAGTAAGTACGGGTCTGCTTATTACGCAAACGTTTACGAGAAATTACAAGACCTAAAAAAGAAAGGTCTGCTCAATTTGAAACCAATTGGGCGGTCTTCAACCATTAACCTGAATTTTGCCAATTACCTTTTAATTGATACTCTATCGGACATGGAGATAGAAAAAAAAATTGAATTTCTATCTAAAAGAAAGAGTTTATTCTCATTCTTAACTGAAATGGACAAATCCCTAAGTAACAAGTGCTACATAAAATCGATCAGCGCAATAGATCCGCTAAAAAACACTAAACTCAACCGAATGGACTTTCTCTCTCTCGTCAATGAAACGCCTGATTACGCCAACCAGACAATAGAGCTCTATAAAATCACACTAAATCTCCAAAGAAAGTATAACTTAAAAATAAACAACCTAATTTTGGATAAAAAGGATTTTTTTAGCTTATTAACTTCAGACGAAATCAATTCAGTCAGAGAAGCTCTAAGTCACCAGATTACACTCTACAATCCTCAAGCTTTCTGGACCCAAATTAAAGAAGTAGCCCAAAAAAGCCAAATAAAAACTATACAAACAGAAACTAAGCCGTTAAGCATCTCTGAGTTAGACCTAAACTTTAATCTCAACAGGTTTGGATACCGCGAGTTTGGCGCCAGTATTCTTGAAGGCAAAAAACTCTGTATTGAATACATAACAACCTCTTTGCTTCTGCGAGAAGAAATGCGAGGCATAGACGCAGCAGCAGTTATACTTGCTAAGAACAGCTTTAATAGTAACCTGTTGGCGTTCCTCAGCCAGAAGTATGAAGTATCGCCCAGATTGTTAGGAATTCTTGAAGTCTTGCATCAAACTAATCCTAAATCAGAAGTCAAAAATACAATTAAAATCTTAAATGCAATAAACATCCAAGAACTTCCTGCAGATAAAGAAAGTATAATACAAAAGCTGGAACTCTACAATGCCCTGTGACAAAACAGCGCTCTTCGATTTTCTAAGCGTACTAAACGAGGATCTACCTAAGAAAATCACCTTGGTTGCCGCCGGCGGAACAGCTATGACTCTGCTTGACCTAAAACCATCAACAATCGATATTGATTTTACAATTCCAGGCTGCGACCGCTTGGAATTTGAACAAGCCCTAAAAAGCAATCCACCCGGTTATAAAGTTGACCGATGGACTGACGGTTGCGTATTCTGTCAGAGGCTGCCTAATGATTACTTAGAGAAAAGCATCAGAATCCAGGAATTCAGCCAAATTTCGCTTAGGGCTCTTCAACCAGTTGATATAATCGTAACCAAAATTGGGCGATTAAACGAAAGAGATTTGCAAGACATAGAAGCCTGTATCAAGAAGACGAACGTCTCAGAGGCCGAAATTAAAGAAAGAGCCCTGCTGGTAGTTCAAACATACGTTGGGCCAGAAGAAGATTACCTCTATCACCTAAATTTGGTGCTTGAAAAATTCTTCAAAAAATGACAAAATCAAGAAGTGAAGAACTAACAAAGAGGCGTGCAGAGCAGTTGCTCTTTAAGGAGCCGTCTTAGTAGAAGCACTCGACCTCTTTGAAAGATTCTCATATTTCGCCGACAAATCCATCAACCAAGCTTCAAGACCCCGATAGTCCATGTAGTCAACAAGCATCTCCTTATACACCTTACAACCAGCAATAATTCCCCGCAACCGACTAACCTCAGCCTTATCTAAACCAGGCCTCTTTAGACCCATAACAGCCGCATGCAACTCCTTTAGGACCTCCTCAACACTAAATAACTCATCAGGCAAAACAAGCTCAGCAGTAGTAGTTGAACACCTAAATTTTTTTCTCTGGTCAACTACTTCTAAGCCAAGACGCCTAACTTTTATTCGCACAGCCTCCTCAGGCTTACCCAACTTTTTAGCAATAACTGCTAGCGAAGTCTTTGTCCCAACAAGTTCAATAAGCTCCTTTTCTAACTCATGACTCCATGGTTTACCCTTAGTCAAACTTCTCGCCTCCCCACATATACCAAAGATTTTTTGCTTTCTCCAACAAATTTTTTATCAATCAAACAGCTTTTCAATACCATTCGCACATTATTAATAACAGATTTAGCGGACATATCCTCTATCTCCGTTCCCAACCTGGACGGCTTTGTCGCCTTTTTCACCAGCTAAACCTAGAGCTTCAGCAAGTAAACCAACCAACTTCTCATTAACCACAACCAAACCATTAACCGTCCGAATCAAAACATCCACTTTTTTTGCTAACTCTACAAAAAGCTCTGGACTACGCACAGCAGCAACCGCCAACTCCTTTCGATTATACTCAAAATGACGCTTACGATCAGGCGGACTATTATCCAACCCTCCAACGGCGCCGTCAGCCATATGAACCCTAAACGTTCCAGCACCATTCAAAGCTTCAGCCTCAGGAGTAAAAACCTCCCAAACAGGATCATGCAACGCAACCCCCTCCTCACTAAGAACCATCCCAAAACGCCCCATCAACTCCAACCGAACCCGCCCAACAATCTCACCAGCCATAACCAGAAGCCTAGCCGCATCAAAATCCCGCAACTTACCCGGATGAATAATAATATGACGAGAAGTCTTAACCACCCTAACCTCACCAAGCTTCAAACCCAACTTTACCCAGTTACGAGGCTGTCCAAGCTTTCGCCAATCAACAGGATGCAATTTATCTTCTTCTTTTAAAATCTCAAATTTAACAGCGTGATCCTCCAAAACATGCACCACCCCCATGGCGACATCTCCCTCACTCGTAGTGAAATCCGTTGAACTCACAAGAATTTTCTGTCCCAGGGGTGTTAATTCATAGTACTTCACTACCCCATCTGTCTCTAACAGCAGGGCGCCAACCTTTAGTGCGTGGTCCTTCCAATGAGAAACCAAGCTTTTTGAGCACCCAACAATCTTAACAGCATCACTAGCAGTACAATCCGGTGTACCTAAAATGCGAAGTATCTTAAGACCACGCTGCGAGAACCCTAAGAGTTCAATTTTACCCTTGAACTGTTGAACTGGTTTACGTGATTTGGGTTCAACGGTTCGATGGCCAGTCATTAAAAACAACTCCTAAACAAAAAAGATTGGACCGCCAACTGCAAATAACCTCTAAATGATCCTAGATACTGCGACATAGCCAAGAAAACCTTAGAAAAAGGGCGAAATAAAAAAAGAACCGATAGTTTTATCGCGTTATGAGACGTGGAACCTTTCGGCGGCGCCAACGCTCACGAGAAAAACTACCACAGTTTTTCTCTTATCTTTTCCATTTTCAAGCAAGTCATTATCAATTAGCGCAAGCCCTAAGCAAGTTTTCCGTTGCATGGACTGCTCTTTTTGGTGTGGTCGTTGCTCTGAACTATCAAACCAACGGCGATGGGCGATTAATCGGTTAGCGTCAAGCGATGCATGCTCGAAATTCCAGCCCAGAGGAGGCAGACACTAATGAGCGCAGTTGTCAATTTGTTTAAGCCGCCCTGCATCGCGGGATATTATCCTTGCCTAAGTAATCCTTCATCAAAAGACTGCCCAATAATTGATGCTTGCTCAAAGGACGTGTATTTCTGCAAGTTTGCAAAGTTGCAGCTCGCCGATGGAACCGACATTTCGTGTAAACATTACAGTTTTGCTAATAGGCATTGCACTCATGGCGGCGGATCTTGTCCTGGGCGTGGATATCTTGAGCGTAGACATTTTGGAGGCAGTCGACAGTGATTCAGGGCGGCGACAACTCAATAAGAGAGAGGATTAAATCAGATGTGCTTCAAGAAATCCAGCGCATCCTGCTAACCTATGAAGAGAGAATTGCGGTTCTAGAAAAAGAAAATCGACAGCTTTGGGAACAAAATAGAACACTCTACAGCGCCTTAGACGACCTATCGATTTCTATTGACGATTTTGAGGAAGAAATCAAAGCGAAACTAAATGATGCCATATCCAACTTGGCGGAGGCTTGATTTTTGGCTAAAGATCAAAGTACAAAAGTAGACGCTGAAAATGCTCAAAGTACAACTAGACATCAAGCTAACGGTAGCGTGCAGTTTGACAGCGACAAAGTACGCACATGGGTTCTACCGCTCATGAAGCGAATTTACGCGGGCGACTACCCTACTCAAGCGGGCAGAATCTTGGGGTTAAGCCGTAGTCACGTCTGGTACTATGTTGGTAAGCTGCAAAAAGCAGGTTTGATCTATCAAGAAAAACGAAGTAACGCCGCTTTTTACGCTCTAACGACTGAGGGCTCAAATCTTCTCAAGTCATGTGAGGGCAGAGTTTTCCCAGGCGAACTACATCGCTTGGACAAGTGTCAGGTGGCGTTTACTATTCTTTGTGAGGGGCGTTATCCTGATGGGCAGTTTAAGGCTGTGGAGATGCAGAATTGGACCGCTCTTCTGGGACTAGAGCAGGGTGTCAAAGTCAGGCATACTTCTCGAAGCTGGATTGTTCATGTGCCAGTGATTCGGGGCAAAAATCCAGCTGAAGTGTACGGTTTAGCCATGAATCTAAGCAATCGCATCGCTGTGTCCTTAGCCAAGAAATACGGAGTTATCTTAGCTGAGGGGCAATTTGTCGGAGGCGAGTTGGCAGTTGAGGATCCTATCGCAAAACTGTTCGGCAGATACTTCAGTGTAAGGGCTGGAAGACGGAAGATAGATCACAGCTGGGGCGAGGGTGAGCTTGAAAACATCGGCAAAGACGCTGCAATCGATTACATGCAGATGCCTGAAAAAGTCAAGCGTATCGATAGGAAATTGGATCGACTTGAGATTAAATTTGAGCGTCTAATCGAAACCTTTGGGCAAGTAGCTGATGAGGCTGATCTAAAAGAGCTAGTTGAAGGTCAAAGAAGGCTTGGGGAGTATATAGTTTGACAGCTGTGTTTTCTACGCTACTGGCAGTTAAAACCTGTTCAAAAGCCGTTTTAGCACATAGTGGAGGGCATGGGAAAAGTCAATGCTTTTCACAAGTTGCTTTTCTGCAATCAGTTGGTCCTGATTACCTACTGCTAATTTTGCGCTGTGTTGATGGAACAGAAAACATGGAGTGTGCATTTTGATATGGAAGCAAGCGATGAACCTGTTCAAAACATGGCAGTTTCAGCCCCAAAAGCGCCGAAAAAGAAGCGTAGCCAAGCCGATAAGGTTGGAAAGCTCAAGTACCTGCTTGCCAAGGACAAGAAACTCGACCGAGATGTCGCCGAAATAAAGCTCTTGCTTAAGGTTATCTTTGCTGGCCTAAAAGACTCTTTGCATTTTGAGAAGTCACTTATCGAAGAGGCAGCCTGCGAAGACGAAGTTGACAGGACCATCCTTCAGCTACTGTTTGAAGCAGGCTCTCCTGGGATGCTACCTAAAGACATAGCCGGTAAATTAGCTGAATTCAAGATTGCCCGGCATCAAGTGACTCGCAGGATTGTTCGCATGAATAAGCGACTAGCTAAGGAATTGGATTCGGCGGTTGTTGAGCGGCGGGGTTGGTGCTGGGCTATGACAAGCTTTGGCGTAGACGCCTACAAAGCATCAGAGAAAGATTTGCTAGCGGAAGGTGTGACTCTACACAGCACTTCTAAAGAGGAGACATAGGTTATGGCGTTAACCGAGCGGGAAAAGGCAATTCTGCATTTAAAGGCTGAAGGAGTGTCTGATTATAAGATTGCTCGTAAGCTTAGAATGGAAACGCCCAACGTAACTCGCTGCAGAAAGAATGCTTTAAAGAAAATTGAGCGAGCTAAAGCTGATTTAGAGTTTGTCAATGGGCTCAAATCCCAGCGAACCAACCCACCATTGTGATTCTATTTATTTGGTCTAAATTTCATGCACTTTTTCAGACATACAACCGATACAATTGATGCTCTAATTTTGTGCTTTTTTTGGGATTTCGCTTTGGCGTTCAATCCGTCAGACTTGCGTCCGTACAATTCAGTGGCTGGTGGTACGTTTTCTTCCTTTTATGACGAAAAACGATGCTATCGATAGAATTATGGCTATGACTATTATTGCTATGAATTCCGTCTGAACTGACTGTGGATTTTCCAAGTTGGAAGGCGCTGATGGGCTTGGCGAAATTGTACCATATCCTAAAGGAGTATACTGCTCCACTGTAGCATGCGGTGTCACGTATGGGCCTGAACTCCAGCTTTCAAGGTCTGGATAATAAATTGTCTGACCACCTATCACATATACTGTATCATTTACATTTACTGCCCCGAAATATTCTCTTTCTGTTGGTATATCGGCGCCAGTCGTCCAGTTATCCGCCAGTGGGTCGTAGATTTGGTTTGAGTATACTGGGACTGGGCCTGAAGCAATATTTGTGGCAGGCTTATTAAAAACGTAAATCCGTTCGGGAGCAAACATCCCGACTGTGCTAACTGCGTATCCAGACCAGAAGTATGTGGGAGCTGAACTCCCTATTGTCCATGAATCAGTTATTGTATTGTAAATTTGATTTAAAGCGGTATGCTGACCATCGAGCGAACCACCTATTAGATATATTTTGCTATCGATAGTTGCAGAAGCATAATTAGGTAGCATATAAGGTAAGGGTTCTTTTGTGGTCCAAGTATTTGTTGCGGGGTCATATACCTCGTTGAGTGGACTAGTGGAGTAGCGGGAACCCGAGGTTTTATTTTCGACGACGCCGCCTATTAAATAGATTTTGCCATCAACAATGGTTGCTTGCAAGTCGCTTCTGGGCGTTGGCATAGATATTTTGGTTTCCCACATATTAGTCGCTGGGTCATAAACTTCGTTTACACCAGTTCGCGAAAGATTTGACGTATAACCGCCTATGCAGTATAGCTTGCCTTGGTAGGTCGCTATTGCAAAACTATAGCGTGGGGTAGGCATTGGTGTTTTGAAATTCCATGTATCCGTGACTGGATCGTATTCTTCATTTGTACCAACTATCGAAGCGGGAGATGAGGGGGGACCAGTTCTTGTGGAGCCGCCTATAGCATATATTTTCCCATCTACAACTGCGACACCTAAACCGCCTCTGGCGACCTGCAATGGCGTTTTTGAGTTCCAAGAATCCCCAACTGCGTCGGTTTGAGCAAGAGCCGGTGCGGTTGCTGTTAAGATGGTTATTAGAATAAAAATGGAGGTTAGCTGTTTCTTCATTTTTCAGCCTCAGTTATAGTGTCTTTCTCTTATTGGTTCTTACCAGAAGGATTCATAGTATGCGGTTATTTGCGTGTTGGAGTAGATGGGTCTGTAGTCTCCGTTGCCATAGCCATCACTGAATCCTGTCAGATACGAGTAGCCAGGGTAAGGCTCTGCCCAGACACTATGGTAGCCTGGACCTACCAATACAGACACCGGCGTTCCGTAGTAATTACCGTCTATACTGACACCTGTGAAGAATAGCCCATATTGGTCGTATGCATCCACTGTAAGCCAGTAACCAGAATTGTCAATGTTAACTACTATTGTATTAGACCAGCTGCTCCAGCCACTGCTTGCGGTTTTAGCTTGAACTTTAACATTGTATAGTCCGCCTGTGCTCCAAGTGTGATATACATTGGTTGCAGGATGACCGTCAGTGGACCAAACTTGAGTAGTTGTGCCATCGCCCCAATCAAAGTTGTACTGTATATCGTGACCATATGGGTTTGTTGCGAATGCGCTGAATGATCCCACAGGTGAGCCACTGCTTCCTGCAGTAGGCCCGCTAATTGAGGGTGTGGTGGCAATATCTGGTGGCGGATTGTAGTATCGTAAGTGTATGTTACCGTTGCCATAGACTGCTAGAGTATTTCCGTCGTACGTTGGGAAGCCAGCCCAGTAGGCTGTGAATCCTGTTCTTAGCTGGGTACCGCTGAAGCTTATGCCCATGAATTGCAAGGAAGCGGCATCCAAGGCTTGGTTAACTGAAATGCCATCGTACAGGGCATGCCCCAAGAAACTGCATACCCAATAATAGTATGGATTACCATATCCGAAAGGTATGCCTTGCTCTAACGATGCTGATCCGTCAGGGAAGCCTATGTAAACTTGGTTGCCCCAGTCTGGGTCACCATAAGCATCATCACTTATATCTCCAAATCTCGGATCGCCTGGATCTGCAGCTATGCTAAAACCTGGATACGAAGATTTATCATGTACTAGTCGGTGTGTCCAAGCAAATGGCATTCCGATCGCTCTTTCATTGTAGGGTGGCCACTGTGACGGCAACATTCCTTGACCTAGTCGAACAATGTTTGCGGATTGACACGCGCTAATATACGCAAATATGACTTGCTCAGGATGAGTATAGGTGTATAGATGCATATCGAATATTCCATGGTTCCAATCGGTGTGCCCTTGTGGGTCTGCCTGATACTCTTGCCTAGTTCCCCAAATTGTACCTGAATTATCCTCGAACATGTAATGCTGCTCACTAGGTGGTGCACCAATTGGGTAACCGCCAACACCGTGGTCGAAATCGACCACTGCTATGTAGTTATTGTTATTTTGTAAAGTATTGATGTCATTGTATATTTGATAGTTCTCTGACCCTGGGTTTCTTATTCCTTGATGATTAACACCATTGTTTCCAGAATAACCACCATGATTTGCGAAATAGTCAGCAAGATTTATGGCGGTTGCTCTTTGGCAATCAATTTCGGTCGAGCTTTTGCGCCAGCTATTGGGATATGCTCCTGCATCAGTGCTTTCTGATCCCCAAACCACTGCACCTCGTGTAGTTGCGCTTACAGCTTCAATGGTTGCAAAGATTATCGTTGAACATAATAGAATGCAGAGCAGTATTCCGCCTGTTCTTTTGAAGAGCGGCTTAGCAGAACTTGACTGTAATCTTTTCTTTTGACCAATTAAAACCACTGAACACGCAATTAGAACCATGCCAGCAATTGAAGCCAAAATAGGCATGCTGACTCCCGCTGATGCAGAGGGTTGTTTGTCGGCGGCGATTTCGGTCTCATTTGGGAGCACAGTAGACCATGCTTCTTGAACAGATCTAACTTGACCATTGTCAGCCCAAACGTCTACTTGAATGCCATACATGTAACCATACCACTTGTCCAGGGCAATGCCGACCCGCCAAACGGGATAGAGTTGAAGTGGGTCATCGCTCCGCGTTTTATCGGCATTAAGGGAACCGTCAAAAAGCAGGGTTGTCCAGCGAACGTTCGACTCATTTAGGTTGCTATCGCTTAAACTAGTAGAATCAACTGCTAAGCTCCAGTTGTGGGTTCGGGCACTCTCTAGCGCAATAGCTATCGCGTTTTCCTTTGATATTTTTACGCTTGTGCCGCCAATATCATAAAGGTGCCAGTTGTCCACGAAAGCGCTCAGGAATCCGTTTTTAAGGTTTAAGGCGATGAATTTGGAGTACGGCGCTATAGCACCGTTGGCGGCGTAATACCATTTGAAATTGGTGCTACCGTCGGAAAAGGATGTTACCTCAAGCTGAAGGTTATCATCAGTTATCGTTTGGTTTGAATTGGTTTTTACCGATTTCAGGGTGGTTTTTAGACTGTTGTAAAGTGAATCGACGGTTTGTTTCTCATAGTTAGTAAGAAATATGGCGGCGCCAACAATGTTAGCACGGCTTACAGAATCCTTATCGGATGCTGTACTAACCAATCTCTGAGCCCTCGTATCTTCGAGCACTTGGATCATTTGCACATTTCCTTTTGCAAAAGTGTACAGCAGGCTAAGCCTGTCTGAATCGGAAGTCAAGTTGTATAGAATATCCTCTTGAGCAACGGTATCCATGAATTTTAGCTGGGAATCCTTTGAAAAGTTCGTTGTTGTTCCGTTATATTTGGCTGCATCTATTCCAAGCACATTGCTAGATATATCTAACGCTTTCTGTTCCGTTGTAATCTCCGCTGCGTATGCACCTGGCACAACAAACGAATATACACTCGAAATTATCAATAGAGAGATAATAATTGTTACTAAAAACTTGTTTTTCGAAGGTGTAATCACTTTCATCGCTCCCTCGTTATAAACTTTAGGACACTGTTGCTTTATATGATTTTGCTGTTTAAGTATAAGGCTCACATCTACAGAAAAGACGTAAAGTTGTTGGTTGTGTAGTAACCCAATACACCAAACTTTCAAGTCAAAGTTATGTTTGTTAAGTGAAAGCAGACTCAAAAGAAAAACCAGAAAGATAATACTAAAAAATGGGTCTCAAATAGCTAAGTTTTAGGTTTTGCAGATTTATTCATTGTTATTAAGTAAGTCACCGCTTGCGAAGGCTTGGTCTGGAGAAAAATTGCTCAGTTCATAAACTGTTTTGGCGCTCCACCAGTTTTCGCCGCTGGTCTGAACAGCTAATACATAAGTTGCATTAGGCTGCAGAATCAGGTCAACCGCACCAAACATAGTTGAGCCTTCTCCATTAGGTGAATAGGTTATTCCTTTAACTGGAAAAGTGCTATTGTTGAGTATTGTGACATTGTAGTAGTGCTCGCCTATTTGGTTTAGTGCTTTTGCCCAGCTGTAGGAGTTTGGGTCAAGTGGGAAGAAAGCGGAGCTGTGCTGGAAAAAATTCGGTTGATCATTAACGTATTCGTAACGCTTTTTGCTGTTGTTGTAGTATTCATGCCAAGTGTCAGTTGAGTGTTCTATTGAGCTGTAGTCTATAATCTGCAGGTAAGCTTTTTCCTGTGAAATCGTAAAGGATTGCCCGTTGATTACGTCACCTAAAGCTTCTTTGGTTATGTAAAACCTGATTACGTGAGGACTGAAAGTCTGGATATCTATAATTGTCTGTGGGAACGGTGGATCATTTTGCTGTGGATCAAATAGGAAAAGCTGAATAGACATATTTTGTTCTGGCTCTATGCTTATTTGGGTTATTAGAAAACTGTAATTGCTAAATGGCGCTTCAATAGAAAGAGGTTTAAGTGAACGTAAAAAGGGCGTTATTAGTTCAGAATCATCAACAGTAATTGTCAAGGTCAAATTCTCAAAATCTTTTTCTGTCGGGTTAACAAGCACAATACTGCCTCCAGTAAACTGGCTACCATAGGTCTGAGGACAAAAACTCGCTATAAACAAGCCACTCTTGCCAACACTATCGACTGGAACATCACCAATTTTTCCAATAAACAAAACAGTAGCTAATACAATAACAAGCATAACCAAGGCAACAACCACAACTGTAGGGCTGAGCTTCATTTGTTCTTAGCCTCGCAACGATTTTTCTTTAGGTAAATCAGCGCACCAGTAACCACAACAGTGATGACTAAGAAAGCAACTACAACATTGACTATTGGGGAAAGTTCTTGATTGGTTTCTGGAGAGGAAGGTATCGTAGATGGATCTGTAGTGCTTGAAGGCGTAGGTTGAGGCAAAAGAGTTTGTGAAATATCAATAGGTTCCATTAGTGGGTGGTTGTCTTGGTTGTACTCGTCAACAACATAAGGCGTATCTCCTATACCGTCGCCGTTTGCATCTGCGCCTTTGTAGTCACTCCAGTAGTTTTCGTCAATGATATTCACCGACCTGTTGTACCCAAATGATAGATAGTAATCTTCTTTAGCTGAAAATTGAACGTCGTTATCAGAGTAATTATTGTTGGATATAGTGTTATTGTTAGAACCATAGATGGATGTTCCGAGTCCTGAATGTGATATGTTATTTCCAACTATCAAGTTATAGTTTGAGTTTTGAAAACTTATAGCCGTATATTGACAGTTTGTGATTGTATTTTCTGTAATCGTATTGTTGTTGCTGTTTTGCCAAATCTGAATTCCCTCAACACATGAGACAATATAGTTTTTATTTATCAAATTCTTGTTTGCAAAGTTCAGTTGGATTGCTGAGGAAAGCCCAACTGATTCAAAAATGTTTCCCGATATAGAATTCTCGTAACCAAACACCACTATACCGTGTGTTACGCTTGTTATCTTGTTTCCTGAAATGTTACAGTAGTTTGCTGCCACTGATATCCCGTCATATCCATCATAGATGGTCAACCCTGTTATTGTAACACCGTCTTTTTGCACCTTTATACCCGCGGTTACATCAATCACAGTTGTAGCTCTATCTTCTCCAACCAACGAAACCGACTTGTTAACCACGGGATTCTCAACATAGACGCCCTTCTTTATGAAAATAGTATCTCCGTCTGAAGCATTGTCAATAGCATCCTGGATTGAAGCGTAATCGTCTGGAACAACAATTGTTTTAGAAGCAGCCTTTACAGGCACAGGCAAGATTAGACATAAACCCGTCAGAAAGACGAAAACAAGCAGTAAAACAATACTTTTACTCATTGCTATTTCCTATTACCTTCAGGGACTTTTACTATGTAAAAGCTTTTTCGTCAAGGTTTTTTGACTAAATCAAAAACCTGTTTAGTCAAAATTTCTTGACTGACCACTTTATCTATGGTAGGTCAAGCTTAATGTCAGCTTCCCAGAGTTCCAACCCGAATTTCAGCATTCTTGCGAAATTCTTCAACACAAAGTAGCCCTGATCGTGCAACTTGAATCAAATCAGAAAGATACCTATTAAAGAATGGAAAATCACGATTTTGTTACACTTGCGTACTGTAATCAAGGGATAGCCTGCTTCCGTCCTGATGTTAGAAAAAAACCGTTATGTTATACCGTTTGGATGTTTCTCCATCACGTCAATTGCGTAGGCTTGGGCTTTGGAGGCAGTTGCGAACTCTGGTGAAACACATTTGCCATAAGCGTCATCGATTTTTTTCCCGACAAAAAGTGACACATGATAGGTTTGGCCGAATTGCTTTTTACAAATAGTCAAAGTTTGCCCTGTGTTTTCGTTAAGGTAGCCGCCTTCTTTGTTGAGCCTTCTCCAACCTTTAATCGTCTTCATCTTAGGTTTACCAAATTACTAATTTAATTTCAAAAATCCCCATACTAGGGAATCATAGAAAAGGCTATAAACTAACTTATTATTTCAACTGCTGTTCCTATTGCTTGACCTGGAACGCCATGTTTGAATGTTACTTCAACAATTCCATTTCTGCCATGCAAACCTGTTATTCGCCCTAAAAGGAATGTTGTTTGGTTTTTCCACTTCACCTTTTGACCTATCAGTTTCCCAGCTGACCCAGCGGAGTCAAAGCCTTCGAATTCAATTAAACATGTTTTTGAAGCCTGCGATTTAGGCCCGATTCTATAATTTGTTATTCTTCCATAAACTACTTTCTGAGACAAAATATTCACCAATAATAAACGGATATTTTAGGGACATGCTAGCTCTTAAAGGTAGTTCCACCAACATTGCTTAACGCTCATATCAGCCTGCTTTTCAATTGACAAAAACTAAATCCAACAATACTACGCATTAGTAAAGAGCAAATGACTATACAATTGGGGTAATAAGTACCCGGGTTTTTCGGTGTTAATAAGGAATTAAGTTGAAAAATTCTTCAAAAAATGACAAAACCAACAAGTGAAGAACTAAACAAAGAGGCATACAGAGCAGCAAATTTGACCCTAAACGTAAAGAGTCCCCACAAAAAAACAGGAGATTCAAACTTGAGGAAGTATCGAACTGAGCTTACTTGAACACTAAGGGCAAAAAAATAGTCGACGTCTTTTTGGATGGTAAAGTTTAAAGCATGAAAAAATGGGATGAATAAAAATTTAGAGCGGGCTATTATGTTGCGTCTAACCAGCACAAGAATCAGATGATTTAGTCTATAATTCTAAATCTGTTTAGTCAAGAAACCTTGACCAGAATTTTTTTATATACAAGCCCTTTTTCAAACTTATTGAGTCTTAAAGATGAAAAATTTAGGAAAACTTGGTCTATTTTTAGCCATATTGACATTGTTAATTCAAGGGATAGCTATACAACAAGCTACTGCTCAACCGCTTTTGATTTCAATAAAAGCTGACGGAGCCGTTGAAGGAACCTCAGCGATTCAACGCAACGACGACCTCTACACGTTTACAAGCAACCTTGAGCAAGCATCAATCGTCATTGAAGCAAGCAATATTGTACTAGATGGAGCAGGCTTCAATCTTCAGGGTGAAATATACGCGGTAAACGGAAATAATGTTGAGATCAAGAACTTAAAAATAACATCTTCAGCAACTGCAATTCAAATCTATGGATCTAACTGCAAAATAACAAACAATGAAATTCAAGCTGATTATGGAGGTATCAGGATTAGAAACACAAACAATCACATCATATCGGGCAATAAAATAGACGCCAAAGTGGAAGCAGGTATCGCATTTGGTAATTCATCTTACAACACCATCACAGAAAACACCATTGACACAAGCATAATGGTAGGAGGTGTTGACTTAGTCTATTCAGACTATAACACTTTCTCAAGAAACACAATTCATTTTATCTCTTTATACAAGAGCTCCTACAACATTCTTGACGAAAACAACCTGCCCCAAGGCATTTCCATTAGGAATAAGTCAAATAATAACGAGATAACAGAAAACAGTATCATAGATTTCAATGAATTAACTGAAAAGAACTTCATGAGTAGCGGAAGCATCACAATCGAAAGAAGCGAAGGAAACCTTGTCTCTTCAAACACAATTGTAAACAGCGGCGGCATTTTTATCACAACATCCTCAAACAACGTATTTAGGAACAACGCAATAAGCACAACAGGAATAGGCTTTGAGGTTTCTGGAGATCCACAACCATCCTTGTCATCATTTATCAACGACATCGACGATTCAAACACAATAAATGGTAAAAAAATCTACTACCTCATTGACAAAAGCAATTTGAACATAAACCCTTCAACCTATCCAAACATAGGTTACTTGGCGCTGGTGAACTGTAAACAAATGACTGTTGAGAATAACCATCTGAACACACAGGGAATAATGCTTGCGTGGACAACAAACGCCCAAATCACTAAAAACGACCTTTCAAACAACCATGGCAAAGGCATTATTCTAAATTACGCTTCAAACAACCAAATTACACAAAACAACATCAACTCAAACAGCGAAGCGGGTATGCGCATATCATATTCAGACGACAATATTATTTCAGGTAACTACATAACCAAAAACCAAGAGGGGCTACTCCTCTATTATGCAAGCAACAACACAATTAAAGAAAACAAGATCGCAGACCAAGATACAGGCATCAGTCTCCATGGATCATCATCTAATCTGATTTGTCACAATAACTTTGTCAATAATACAAAACAGATCTACGATGTAGGTTGGCATGGAGTAAATCAACCTTTTCCGGGACTACCTCTACCCTCAGAAAACGTCTGGGATAATGGTTACCAAACAGGAGGCAACTATTGGGAGGACTATTCAGATAAATATCCAGACGCTAAAGAAAGTGATAATTCAGGCATATGGGATACTCCATACATGATAGATGAATCAAACAAAGATAACTACCCACTCATTGAACCATACATAATAAATCTAAACGTCCCTGAGGTATCAACGCCTTTACCCTCCCCTGAAGAAAGAACAAGCGAAGAACCAACTCTAATAATAATTATTGCCTTAATAGTTGTAGTTGTTTTTTTCAGCTTAGGTTTTATCGTTTACCTTAAAAGACGAAAGAATAACCAATAAAACAATCATAGACAATACTTCGTTTAGCAACCTCGACCGCTTTTCTAAGCGTAGCCTTAAAAAAATAAAGCTTTACATCATGTTTGCAACGTAATCGTGTTTAGGCTCTCAAACTGGTAATCGAGATTTTGTAAATTATTGTTTTTGTTTCCAGTCTTCTTGAAGTTTTTCAGCTAGGTTACCATCTTCCAAGATTACTGGTCCATGGTAACTGCAGTTTCTGCAATCCCACATTGACCAAAACTGAGGCATACCCTGCGCCCAAAAAACATCCGTTGACCCGCATCTTGGACAATACTTCACTGAAAACAGTTTACTTTTTTTCTTTTTATTTGGTTCCTCAGTCAATGCTGCGCACCTTAATCTTTCAGGTAATAAGAGTATATTGATTTAATTTACTGATTAATTTTTTCTTTATTTTTTGCATTTATATAATTTGGGCGGTAAATTATGTTTGGTGTGTGTATTGCTTAGC
>Ga0123335_1004747_pt1 | contig 17184 bp, 8 predicted proteins | sample BiotimSIPDNA_2_FD_89707 | JGI IMG/M metagenome (GOLD analysis project Ga0123335, IMG submission 89707) | Anaerobic biogas reactor microbial communites from Washington, USA - Biogas_R2 time_0 SIP DNA | ecosystem: Engineered > Bioreactor > Anaerobic > Unclassified | place: Washington, USA...
ACGGCAAACGAGTCGGCATCGACGAGTATCACATCAAGTTGGACCGGGAACGCCTGATCGCGACTGTCGCGGAATATCTCCGCTCGGCGGCCCGGGCCTCCGGCGCGCCGGCCGGACATCACGCGGCGACCATGGAGACATATTCATGAACAAAACCCAGGATAACGCCGCGATAATTTCCGACGGCGAAGTCGAGTTCGTCACCTTCTACGTGGGCGAATTGCTCTTGGGAGCGGATATTCGCAACGTCGAGGAGATCAACCGCCACGTTCAAGTTACGCCCGTCGCCAATGCCCCCGAATGGGTGCGGGGCGTCGTGAACCTCCGCGGCGAAGTCGTCACCGTGCTCGACCTGCGCCAAATACTCGGACTCGGCCGCACCACGACCGGCGGAAACACCAGAAACGTGGTCGTCAACGCCGATGGCGAACGGGTTGGCCTGCTGGTCGACCGAATCGCCGACGTCGTGAAAACCCAATGGAGCGACACCAAGCCCCTGCCGGCGAATCTGACCGCCGCCCACGAACGGTTCTTCCGGGGCGTCGTCGAGTTGGAACGTGAATTGCTGGCAATCCTCGATACGGCGGAAGTCCTCGCCGGAATGTGCGAAACCGCCTAACTGAATCTTCCCCCGAGACGGCGGCAATCAATGCCGCCGTCAACAAACACACACACCGTTACTTACAGTTCACATTTTCCACAATCCTCAAGGAGTTCTTTACGATGAAAGTCAGGACGAAAATTTTGGCGCTGAGCGTATCGGGCGCGGCCGTCACCGCGCTGCTGATTATCGGATTCGTCACAATCCGAAAAACCAGCATTACCAACGACATCCTGAATACGATGAATCAGGAGGCGGAGAAAACGCTGGTCAACGCCGCAACCGACGTCTACAGAATGTTTGATGTCTACAACCAAACAGTAAACAAAAAGCTAGTTGGCGACTTGAACATGGCCGAAACCGTTCTCGCCACTCAGGGGAACATCTCGCTGGCCGATGATAAATCGTCTTGGACGGCGCAAAATCAATACAACAACCAGAAGTTGGACGTGTCCTTGCCGAAACTGATGGTCGGCGAGCACTGGATCGGCGATAATTCAGAAGGCCAAGACGCCCATTCGTTCGTGGACACCGTGACCAAGCAAACGGGCGGGAACACCTGCACCGTGTTCCAACGCATCAACGACGCCGGCGATATGCTCCGCGTCAGCACCTCGGTCAAGGACGCCAACGGCGCGAGGGCAATCGGCACTTACCTCCCCGCGGTCAATCCGGACGGCAAGCCGAATCCCGTCGTTTCCAGCCTGCTGCGCGGCGAAACATATAAGGGCAGAGCGTACGTGGTCAACGGTTGGTACTGGACCGCGTATAAACCGATCCTCGATGAAAACAAGAAAATCGTCGGCTCGCTGTACGTGGGCATCCCCGAAGGAGAGTGCCCCGAGTTGCGGCAAGCCGTCATGGACATGGTGGTCGGCAAGACCGGATACGTTTACGTCCTGGAAGCCTCGGGCGAGAGCAAGGGCAATTACGCCATCTCTTACAAAGGCGAACGCGACGGCGAGAACATCTGGGATTCCGCCGACGCCAACGGCAACAAATTCATCCAAACCATCATCAACAAGGCCGTGGCCAATCCGCCGGGAAAATGCGAAATGATCCGCTACGCCTGGCAAAACGTGGGTGAATCCCGCGCCCGGGATAAAATCACCGCCTACACCTATTTCGAGCCTTGGAATTGGGTGATCGGCGCCGGCGCCTACGAGGAAGATTACCTCGACGCCGTGGCGCAAACGCAGAGTGCGATCAATTCGCTGGCGATCTGGAGCGCGGTCGGCGGACTGGTCGTATTCCTGGTCGTCGGCGGCATCTCCCTGATCGTCGCCACACGGATCACGCGCCCCTTGGCCACCGTGACCAACGAGCTGAAGGGCATCGCCCAAGGCGAAGGCGATCTGACCAAACGTCTGGAAGTCGCCTCCAAGGATGAAATCGGCGAGTTGGCCCGCTGGTTCAACATGTTCCTCGACAAGATGCAAACCATGATCAGGGACATCGCCGGAAGCGCCAACGAGCTCTCTTCTTCGTCCAACGGGCTGTCGGCCACCGCCACGCAGTTGGCCGGAGGCGCCGAGGAAGCGACCAGCCAATCCGCCACCGTGGCGGCCGCCGCCGAGGAAATGTCCACCAACATGACCGGCATGGCGGCTTCGACCGAGCAAATGTCGGGCAACGTGAAAACCATCGCCTCGGCCGTCGAGGAACTCACGGCCAGCATCAGCGAAGTCGCCCGCAGCGCGGAGGAAGCCGCGTCGGTCGCGGGCACCGCCGCCGAATTGACCAAGGGCGGCAACGAGAAAATCGGCGAACTCGGCGCCGCGGCCGGCGAAATCGGCAAGGTCATCGAGGTCATTCAGGATATCGCCGAGCAGACCAATCTGCTCGCCCTGAACGCCACGATCGAGGCCGCTCGCGCCGGAGACGCAGGCAAGGGCTTCGCCGTGGTCGCCACCGAAGTCAAGGAACTGGCCCGGCAAACCGCCGCCGCCACCGAAGACATCCGGCAACGGATCGAAGGAATCCAAAACTCGACCGGACACGTCGTGCAATCGATCGGCGAGATCGACGAGGTGATCAAGAAGGTGAACGAGGTATCGAGGGTAATCGCCTCGGCCGTGGAAGAGCAAAGTATCACGACCAAGGAGATCGCTCGGAACATCGCTCAGACCGCCACCGCCGCGGAAACCGTGGCGAAGGGTGTCGCCGAAACCGCCTCGGTCACCAAGGAAATCACCAAAAATATCGTGCAGGTCGATCAAGCGGCCAAACAGACCGCCGAAGGCGCCACGATTACGCAAGGCGCCAGCCAAAAGCTGACCGGCGTTGCCGATCAACTTCAGTCTCTTGTGGGGCAATTCCGCATGAGCGCGTAAGGAAAGCCGTTGCGGCGATCCGGAGTTGATTTTCAGCGGAGCGGGGCCGTCCACGGCGGTCCCGTTCCGCGATTCTCACCCCGCGCCGCCAAGGTATTGCAACGTCGAAAACAAGGAAGCAAAAGCGCGAACCGGCGATCAAACCGGCGGAACGGAAGAGAGGCAGTATGCGTGTACTCGTGGTTGACGATGCCGTCGCTTATCGAAGCATCATTTCCAGGGCGCTGGAAAGCATCCCCGGCGTCGAGGTCGTGGGCGTTGCGGCGGACGGAAAAATCGCCTTGCAGAAAATCGAGATGCTCCGGCCGGACCTGCTCACGCTCGATCTGGAAATGCCCGGCATCGACGGCTTGGAAGTCCTTCGCCGGTTGCGCGATTCCGGCTCCGAGGCGGGCGTCATCATGCTCAGCGCCTTCACCACCGAAGGCGCCAAGGTGACGCTCCAAGCCTTGAAGGCTGGGGCATTCGATTTCGTGGTCAAGCCCTCCGAAGGCAAACTTCAAGAAAACGCCGAGACGCTGCGACGCCAGCTCGCTCAGCGAATCGAGGCGTTCGCCCGAGCGCGTGAAATCAACTCGATACTCCACTCACGCCGTCAAGACGGCGCGGCGCCGCCGCCCCCCCGCACGGCGCGCACCGTCCCGGGAGACGATGCGGCGGCAATTGCCCGAACCGCATTAGAATGTCTGGCGAGTTTGGAAAAGCGGGAAGTCGTGGCCATCGGCATTTCGACCGGCGGGCCGCAAGCCCTGTCGCTCATGCTGCCGCGGTTGCCCGCCAGCCTCGCCACGCCGGTGTTGATTGTCCAGCACATGCCCCCGATTTTCACCAAATCGCTGGCCGACGACCTGAACAGCCGCTGCGCGTTGCACGTTTGCGAGGCGGCCGACGGACAACCCGTCGCCAAAGGCGCCGTGCTGATCGCGCCCGGCGGAAAGCAAATGAAAGTCGAGTTGGCCGACGGCCTCCCCGTCGTCCGGGTCACAAACGACCCGCCGATAAACAGTTGCCAGCCTTCGGTCGATTATCTCTTCCATTCGGTGGCGGAGGTTTACGGCGGCAAGACGGTCGGGGTGTTGATGACCGGGATGGGCTACGACGGAGCGGCAGGGTGCCGAACGCTCTTCAGGCTCGGCGCGACGATTCTCGCTCAAGATGAAGCATCGTGCGTGGTCTACGGCATGCCGCGCGAACCGATTGTCGAAGGCATCGCCAAGGCCGTGCCGCTGGAAAACATGGCCGGCGAAATTGTCAATCTCGTGGGGTACGGAGAACAGCATCTTGCAGGCAATAGACGGCGACATAACGGCGATATCTCGGCTCGTGCGTGACCTCTGCGGTCTGAAACTGGACGAGTCGAAGGGATATCTGATTGAAAGCCGCTTGGGCACAATTGCCCAAACAGCCGGCTGCGCCAACTTTTCCGAACTCGCCTACAAAGCCCGATCTGCGGACAACCACTCCATCCAAACCGCGATAATCGACGCCATTACCACGCAGGAAACGCTCTTCTTCCGGGACGAATCGCCGTTCGAGGTCTTGCGGAACAAAGTTCTGCCCGACCTGATCGACGCCAGAGCAAATACCAACCGCGCCCGAAGATTGCGCATCCTGTCGGCCGCCAGCAGCACCGGCCAGGAACCCTACAGCATCGCCGTCACCATTGCCGAAACCATTCCCGACGCGGCCATTTGGGACGTCAATATCCTGGGCGTCGACATCTCGAACGCCGCCGTCCGCAAGGCCAGCCAGGGAATATACAGCGAACACGAGATCAGACGCGGCATGCAGCCGCAATTGTTGGAGAAATACTTCCAAGCAGCGCCCGGCGGATGGAAAATAAACGACAATATCCGGGCAATGGCTTCTTTCGCGCGGCGAAATCTGCTTCAACCGTTTACGGATTTAGGCCCCTTCGACGTCATCTTCTGCCGCAACGTGGCCATTTATTTCGACGCCGACACCCGGCGCGACTTGTTCCTCCGTTTGGCCGACCGTCTGGCGCCGGACGGTTGCCTGATTGTCGGTTCGTCGGAGTGTCTGGTCGATTTGGGGCCGCGATTTATTCCGCAACACCATTGCCGCGGCACCTATTATCAGCCGGCCATGCGCTAGTGCTCTGTCAAGCATGAAATGAGTGGTGCCACGGGTGGATTGTCCACCCGTGTTTCCGCACTGCCGGACAAGCCAGCAGTGGCACCCAACCCATCAATTTAAGATCGACAAAGCGATGATCTGCGTCTTTGCCATGCCGTTCCCGGATGGTTATCATCGTGGCGGCCTCCATGCGTTTTAGGGTGCAGATGTTTGGGCTTCGCTAGTCTGCGCAAAATCCCTATTCGCGGGGAAGCCGATTTTCCACGCTAGCACTGCTCTCTCCTTTCCGAAAGGCGGACGGACTCTGAATGGGCCTGGATTACGCATTTTATGCAAACCTCCCAGAATCCGGCGTAAACGCCGTGCCTAATACCGCCTTCGGCAGACAATGGGCGTGAACGCCCCTGTTGACCTCAATGCAATCTGGCTAAAGACTGCGACATGGACGGAATTTATGGTAAAATACCGGGTTTGCCCCGGTTCCCCATCGTTATCGAAGCGGTTAATCCCGATTGGTTAAACGGCGCTTTGCCCGGGATGACCGCAACTTCCATAATCCATGTACAATTCCGACATAATTGTCCGCGGCGCTCGGGAGCATAACCTCCGCGACATCAACCTGCACCTGCCGCGCAACGAGCTGATTTGCTTTACGGGCGTGAGCGGCTCGGGTAAAAGCTCGCTGGCCTTCGACACGTTGTATGCCGAGGGACAGCGCCGCTATGTGCAGAGCCTGTCGAGCTACGCCCGGCAGTTCCTCGGCCAGATGCCCAAGCCCGACGTCGATCTGCTGGCGGGCCTCAGTCCGGCGATTTCGATCTCGCAGCGCGGCGGCGGCAACAGTCCGCGCTCGACCGTCGGCACGATCACGGAGATATACGATTATCTCCGCGTGCTTTACGCGCGCGTGGGAACGGGCCATTGTCCGCAATGCGGCCGGCCGGTCACCGCGCAGAGCCGCGAGCGGATCATCGAGGGGATTCTCGCCCTGCCGTCGGGCGCGAAAATCATGGTGCTGGCCCCGATTGTCCGCGCCCAGAAAGGACAATTCAAAGACCTTTTCGCCGACTTGCGAAAACAGGGATTCGCGCGGGCGCGAGTCGACGGCCGCGTCGTGTCGCTGAGCGAAGACCACCGGCTCGATCAACAGATGCGCCACAACATCGAGGTGGTGATCGACCGGCTGACGATCAATCCGAAGGTCCGCGGCCGGCTGGCCGAGGCGGTCGAGTTGGCCTTGCGTCTTGCCGGCGGCAACGTCGTCGTCGATGCGGATGAGGTCGGGGCGCTGCAGCGCCCGGTTGAAGAAGAAGATGATGAAGCCGGCGAAGCGAAGCCGCAAGCGGCCGAGAACTCCTCCCCAACCCCCGGCCCCCAGCCCCCGGCCCCCCTCCACTTTTCCGCGCATTACGCTTGCACGCACTGCAATTTGAGTTTCGTTCCGCCCGAGCCGCAACTGTTCAGCTTCAACAGTCCCCGCGGCATGTGTGCCGAGTGTTTGGGGCTGGGAGAAATCTACACGTTCGATCCCGAGTTGCTGATTCCCGATCCGAGCCGTTCGTTTCAGCAAGGGTGCATCGAACTGATCGGCAATTGGAAGGAGATCGGGCGTTGGCGGCGGCACATCTATCGCGGCGTGGCCGAACTGCTGGAGCGCAAACACGGCCTGCCCGCCGGCACGATTCTCGAAACCGCTTGGGAGGAACTCGATCCGGAATTGCAGCGCGCCATGCTCTGGGGGACGGGCGACGAACACGTCTCCTTCACCTGGCGCAACGGACCGTCGGGACACAAGTGGGGCGGGACGTACGAGGGCATTATTCCCCAATTGATCTCTAAATTCCGCTCTTCCCACAGCCGCCCGCAACTACGGCAGTTGGAAAAGTACATGCGGGTGATCCCCTGCGGCTATTGCAACGGCGAGCGGTTGAACCCGCAGGCCCGATCCGTCAAGTTGACCACGCTGAGCGAGCGTTTCCGCGACCGCCCCGCGCTGAGTCTGCCGGCGGTCTGCGCCCTGGCGGTCTCCGACGCCCGGGAGTTTTTCAGCCGCGTCGAGTTGGACGCGGTCGGCCTGAAAATCGCCGGCGAGGCGCTGAAGGAGATCGGCGGCCGCTTGCGATTCCTCGAAAACGTCGGCCTGGAATACCTTACGCTCGATCGAACGGCCCCGACCCTGTCGGGCGGAGAGATGCAACGCATCCGCCTGGCCGGACAGATCGGCTGCGGATTGGTCGGCGTGATGTACATCCTCGACGAGCCTTCGATCGGACTGCACCAACGCGACAACGACCGGCTGCTCGCATCGCTCGCCCGGCTGCGCGACCAGGGCAACACGGTAATCGTCGTCGAACACGACGAGGACACGATCCGCGCGGCCGACCGGGTGGTCGATTTCGGTCCCGGTCCCGGCGTCCACGGCGGCCAAGTCGTCCTTGCCGGCACCGTCGAGCAACTCGCCAACGACGAAAAAAGCCTCACCGGCCAATTCCTCTCCGGCCGGAGGCGCATCGAGATTCCCGCACGGCGCCCGCTCGGCGGCGCGAAACTCGTCGTCCGCGAGGCCGCGCACAACAACCTCAAGGGGATCGACGTCGAGATTCCACTCGGCGCGTTAGTCTGCGTGACCGGCGTTTCCGGTTCGGGTAAAAGCTCGCTGGTCAGCGACATCCTGGTCGAAGCGCTTCGCCGCGACCTGAACGGGGGACTCGGCAATCCCGGCCGGCATCGCAAGATCGAGGGCCTCGATCATCTCGACCGGATGATAGCCATCGACCAATCGCCGATCGGCCGGACGCCGCGGTCGAATCCGGCGACCTACATCAAGTTGTTCGACGAGATTCGCAAGCTCTATGCCCAATTGCCCGAGTCGAAGGCCCGCGGCTACAAGTCGGGGCGATTCAGTTTCAACGTCCGCGGCGGACGCTGCGAGGCCTGCGAAGGGAACGGCTCGACGCGGCTGGAAATGGACTTCTTGGCCGATGTTTGGGTCGTCTGCCCGGTTTGCGAGGGGCGCCGCTTCAACCGCGAGACTCTGCAAGTCCGCTACAAGGGCCGGTCGATCGCCCAGGTGCTCGACATGGACGTTCAAGAGGCGTTGCGGCATTTTGAGAACGTGCCGCCAATCGCCCATAAACTGCAAACCCTGCACGCCGTGGGCCTGGACTACATGAAGCTCGGCCAACCGTCGCCCACGCTCTCCGGCGGCGAGGCCCAACGTGTGAAACTCGCCCGAGAACTGGCCAAAAAAAGCACCGGTCGCACGCTGTATCTGCTCGACGAGCCGACGACCGGACTGCACTTCGCCGACATCGAACTGCTGCTGAAGGTCTTGCACGGCTTCGTCGACGCCGGAAACACCGTGCTGATCGTCGAGCACAACATGGACGTAATCAAGACCGCCGATTGGGTCATCGACCTCGGTCCCGAGGGAGGCGCGGCGGGCGGATACGTCGTCGCCGCCGGCACGCCGGAGGAAGTGGCGCGGGGGGCGGGTGTCGAGGGGCAAGGGACCGGGGACGGCGCGACGAACGCTTGCGGTTTCGCATCCTACACCGGAGAAGTGTTGCGCAAAGTACTGAAAACTAATCACGACACTCAACCCGGCGCGGACGCCGGGGCTAAACCCTCGTCCCCCGCCTCCCGTCCCTCGTCTCCCATCAATGCCATTCGCGTCCGCGGCGCGGCGCAACACAATCTGAAAGGCGTGGACGTCGATATTCCCCGCGACAAGTTGACGGTATGCTGCGGGCCGAGCGGGTCGGGCAAGACCTCGCTGGCCATCGACACCGTCTACGCCGAGGGGCAACGGCGATACGTCGAAAGCCTCAGCGCCTACGCCCGGCAGTTCATCGGCCAGATGCAGAAGCCGAAGGTCGATCACGTCGAGGGGCTTTCGCCCGCCGTGGCGATCGAGCAGAAGCGCGCGGGGCACTCGCCCCGCAGCACGGTCGGCACGGTGACGGAAATCTACGACTACTTGCGCATTTTGATGTCGCGGCTCGGCCGCCCGCATTGCCCCAAATGCAGCGTGCCCATCGGCAGCCAGTCGGCCGACGAAATCATCGCCAAAGTAATGGACCGGCCGCCGGGCACGAAGCTCTACTTACTGGCGCCCCTCGCCCTGCGACAAGGCGAAAACTACGCTACCCTGTGGGAAGAGACCCGGGCGTCGGGATACGTCCGCGTCCGCGTCGACGGCCAAACGTATTCAGTCGATCGGCCCCCGGAAATCGACCGCCGGGGCAAACACGACGTCGAAGTGGTCGTCGATCGCGTAACCGTCAGGCCGCAGGCGCGGTCGCGGATCGCCGGCAGCGTCGAAAACGCCCTGGCCCTCGGCCGCGGCGTGCTCCGCGTGGCCGTGGTCGAAGACGGCAAACCGGAGACGCAATGGCCGATCGAAACGCACAGCCAGCATTTCGTCTGCGACCGTTGCGGCAGGAGCTTCGAGCCGCTTTCGCCGCACAACTTTTCGTTTAACAGCGTGCTGGGATGGTGTTCGGCCTGCGAAGGGCTGGGAACGCAAATCGGCACGAACCCCGCCGCCTTGCTCCGAGACCCGAAGTTGACGCTCGCCGAGGGGGCGGTCGCCCTCTGGCCGTCGGGCGAAAACCGCATCTTCGCCGCCATGCTCGCCGCGTTTGCACGCGATACCGGAATCCCCACCGACGTTCCCTTCGAACAACTCGGCGGACAACATCGGCGGCTGATATTCCACGGCACGGGCGATCGCTGGTTCGTGGTGGAGGGGAGAGGGGAAACGGAAGAGGGGAGAGAGGAGAGGGGAGAGGGCAGAGTATCAAGCTGCAATGAACAACAAGCACGGATAATCACGAAAAAAAAACTTCCTCTCCCCTCTCCCCTCTCCTCTCTCCCCTCTGACGCCTTCCGCTTCCAATTCAAAGGTCTCTATCCCGCCTTGGACGAGGGTAGCCGGCGGTCGCCGTCTATGCGGGCGAAACTCGAACACCTGGTCGATGAAGTCGAATGCGCCGTCTGCTGCGGCAGCCGGCTGCGCGACGACGCGGCCGCCGTGCGGCTGAACGACCGCACGATCGACGAGTTCTGCCGCTTGCCCATGGGACGGCTGCTCGCGGAACTGCAAGCGTGGCGGCCAGACGACGCCCAGCGGAAGATTGCCGGCGAGATCGTCCGCGAGATCGTCAGCCGCGTACAATTTCTGGTCGATGTCGGGCTGGAATATCTGACCCTCGCCCGGCCGGCGCCTTCGCTCTCCGGCGGCGAAATGCAACGCATCCGGCTGGCGGCCCAACTGGGCAGCGGCCTCTGCGGCGTCCTCTATGTGCTCGACGAACCGACGATCGGCCTCCATCCCCGCGACAACCGGCGGCTGCTCGATGCCTTGAAAAAGCTCCGCGACCTGGGCAATACGCTGCTGGTGGTCGAGCACGATCGGGAGGTCGTCGCCGGGGCGGATCAATTGTTGGATTTCGGTCCGGCGGCCGGCGGCCAAGGGGGTTATGTCGTCGCCAGCGGCACGCCCGATCAGGTCGCCCGGCGCCGCGCCTCCGTTACCGGCCCGTACCTCTCCGGCAAAAAGGCGATTCCCGTGCCGACGAACCGTCGAATCGAAGCGAGAGAGGAGAGAGTCGAGGGGAGAGGCAAGGGAAACAAAGGTTCGAGGACTAGGAAAAACTCCGCAAAGCAAAACACGCGCCCCACTCCCCACTCCCCTGTCCCCACTCCCCTTATCCACACTCCCCCCGCCCCCTGTCTGAAAATCACCGGCGCCCGGCACAACAACCTGAAGAACATCGACGTTTGCATCCCGCTGGGCGCGTTGACCGTGGTGACCGGCGTAAGCGGCAGCGGGAAAAGCTCGCTGGTCGAGGACGTGCTCTACGCCTCGCTCGCCCGGCTGCTGCACCGCGCGAAGACCTTTCCCGGCGCGCACGACGCCATCTTCGGCATCGAGCGGATCAACAAGGTGATCCGCGTCGATCAACAGCCGCTCGGTCAGACGCCGACATCGAACCCGGCCACGTTCACCGGCGTATTCGATCTGATTCGCTCGCTGTTTTCCCAACTGCCCGAGTCGCGGATGCGGGGCTACACAGCGCGGCGGTTCAGCTTCAACGTGCCCGGCGGACGGTGCGAACGCTGCGAGGGGAACGGTCAGCTTTGCGTCGAGATGCACTTCCTGCCCGACGTGTGGGTCGAGTGCGACACCTGCGGCGGCAAGCGTTATAATCCCGAGACGCTGGAAGTCCGCTATCACGGCCGGTCGATCGCCGACGTGCTGGAGATGTCGTGCGGCGAGGCCGTCCTGCTGTTCGAGAACATTCCCAAGATACGCCGCCCGCTGCAAACGCTCTGCGACGTGGGACTCGACTATATCACGCTCGGCCAGCCGGCACCGACCCTCTCCGGCGGCGAATCGCAGCGGATCAAGCTGGCCGCCGAACTCTCGCGGCCCGACACCGGCAGCACGCTCTATCTGCTCGACGAGCCGACCACCGGCCTGCACTTCGACGATCTGGCGAAACTGCTGAACGTCTTGAACCGGCTGGTAGATCTGGGCAACTCCGTGGTGGTCATCGAGCACAACCTCGACGTAATCAAGTCGGCCGACTGGATTATCGACCTTGGTCCCGAGGCGGGCGAGGAGGGCGGATACGTCGTCGCCGCCGGCACGCCGGAAGCAGTGGCCAGTGGTCAGTGGGCGGTGGCCAGCGGCGAGAACACTAGGGCCGAAGTCGCGTCCGCGTCGTTTAGCCCCGGCGTCCGCGCCGGGAGAGTTGCCAAGCAATACGAAGCAGCAAGCGGCGCAATCGACAATCGCGGCCATGCGGCGCAACCCGGCGTGGACGCCGGGGCTAAACAGTCGCACACCGCCGCTGCACTGGCGCCGGTGCTCGCGGCCGGGCCGCACGTCGAGCGAAAGCCTTACGATTTCGCCGCCGAAGCGGCACGGCGGAAATCCGACCGCGAGATTGCCGAGATCGGCCGGGAGGCGAAAATGCCCTGGCAGGCCGACGGCCGCCGCTGGCACACGGTCGATCGTCTGGGGCGGACGGGCAATCCCTGCCGCTGGGACGGCCGCATCCTTGCCGCCGTGGTCGATCGCATCGAGGATAAATCGAACGGCGGGACAGATAAGGTCAGCACTATTATTTCGCCGCAACCCCGGAAAGGCGGCGGAATAAATAGTTCTGATCCCTTATTTTCTCCCACCGATTGGAGCGAGCGGACGGTGGTCGAAATCCGCGCGGCGAAGAAGTCGGACGGCTGGTTCTTCCACGCCATCACCGGCGAGGAGTGGCTGCTGAAGATGAAGTTCCGCGTGAAGCGGAACACGTTCAACCGCGACGAGTTGATCGCGCGGCTCGACCTGAAGCCGCTCAACGACATGCCCGAGCTGCCCCTCTACGGCACCGAGCCGCGGGTGAAATGCCGGAACCTCCGCGGCCCTTGGCAGGAGATCGAGCTACGGGTACACGGCTATAGCGAGATCGACCGGCCGGAGTTCTGGGATTTCGTCGATCGGACGGTCGCCGGGTTCGGCTCTTACGCCGAGAAGGTCCAGGCGAAGCCGGACATCCTCCACCCGTGGAAGCAGCTAGGCCGGACGTGGCACCTGGCCCGGCGCGGTTTTCCGCTCGGCAAGAAGGTCCGCTGGGAGCCGGAGGTGTTGCAACGGCTGCTCGATCTGCTGGCCGAGGTTGCGCCGCAAGGCGAGTTCAAGTGGGACAACAAGCAGGTGGCGCCGCTCCACCTGCCCGGCCGGCGCGAGCCGTGGGCGGCCGTGCAGACGAAAAAACTCGACGCCGTCTATCTGCATCTGACCGGCCCGAAGGGCCGCTTCCCGCTGGGCAGCTTGGGCAATCTCGGCCACGACCCGACGGTGGACGGCCGCCGCCCTGACGCCGACGTGATACTACTAAAGTTCCGCACCGCGGAAGACCTCGCCCGCGGCGACCTCCACGGGTTTCTCAAGGAACACCTCGCGGCAGAAACGTAAAACGTAGGGTGCGTCCGCGACGCACCACTTACGATTCAGTCGGAACATAAATGGGAACAAGCCGCCGGGACGATTACCGTCTGCGGCGGTAAGCGGCGCTGCTACCAGCGCAGTTCGACCCGTCCCACAAAACCGTCGAATACCAAGCCGTTTCCTTCGACCTTGTCGGGGCCGTGGTAATGGTTGGCCTGGACGGCCGAGATGAATTCGGAGGTTTTTACGGTGTTCAGCCAGGCGTTGACCATGTATCCGGCGGAAATTCGCAACCCGCCCGCACAACTGGTCCATCCCAAGCCCACTTCGCAGTCGAGGATCGAGACGAGTCGGGCCTCTTTCCAATCGGTCTGGACGATGAGCGGATCGTTTGTGCTGCCTTGCAGGTAGTCGCCGCGGAACTCGCCGCCGATGAAGCTGGCGTAGGCTTTTCCATAGACAAACATGTTAAGCCAACCGACGCGTTCGGCTTCGAGGCCGAGCCGGATTCCCGCACCGTCGAAATCGACCTTGGTGTAGACGTTTTCCTGGATGATGGACTCGTACTGTGCCTGGAAGTCCTGCTCCAAGTTCGCGTAGCGGAATCCGACCAGATAGTTGATGCTCGCTGCTTCGCTGGCGTAGAAGACGTGCCGATATTCGATGTCGGCCAGATTATATCGAATGAAGGCTTCCGCCCTGGCATCGAGCCAATCGGCCGCGGCATCCAACGTAGACGGATGCAGAACCATTGCTCGAATCACGTAAGGCGCGTCGATGCTGATGGCGTCGTTCACGCTATTTTCGTAGTGTGTAAAAGCAACACCGAGAGTGGTGCAGTAGTCGAAACCTATGGCGCCGCCGACGCGAAAACCGGACTCGAATTGCGGGTCCAGCGTGGCGGTGCGTCCCACTTGGATCGGCACGGCGTTGGGCGGAGTGATCGGGCCGTTGAAGGGAACGGCGTATTCCAAGCCGGCGTTGCGCGGCCGCAGATAAAGATAGTCGCCGTAGAAGATAAATGCACCGCCCTTGCAGTCGCCGGAACAACAGTCACCCACGGCGTTGCCGCATTGGGCGTCGGCCGCGTTGCAAGCGGCGTCGAATCGTTCTAATGCGGAATCATCCGCGGCTTTGCCCACTTGACTCAACGACAGCACGGCCAGGAGGGCCGCCAACTTCACCACATTGCTTCGTGTGTACATTGTTTTATCCCCCGTCGATTTGACGTTAAGAAAGACCTAAAGATGTCAAGCGGGGTCTCTAGATCAGCAAGCATGGAAGTCGTTCAAAATGTTACGATCCCGCACGTTTAGTTTAATCGGAATACAATTGCCAAAATATTCAGAATAATCGTTACTATATGTCGGATTTTACCGTTTTTCCCCGGGCTTATTTTCCCCCCAAACCCCCGTAACGGATAATGTGCAGTAATTGCGGGCTGTGGGGAATCATTTATTTGCCGCGTATTTTTTCGTGCGCGGTGTTTCCCATGGCGCCCATCTTGACTTTATTTCCGGGAACCACTAGTTTCCGAACAAGCGCGTACCAATCGGGAGTCGCAGAAGCGGCATCTTGTCGCTTTGTGCCCGCGACCCATAAACCATTTTCGCCGGCCCACTCCACATAACGCCTAAAACCGCATGACTCTAACTCCTCTGGACTGGACCATCATCGCCGTATATCTGATCGGCTGCATGTCGGCGGGTATCTGGATGCGCCGTTACGTTAGCAACGTGGAGGATTTTGCCGTTGCCGGCCGGGAAATGGACCTGAATCTCGGCATTGCTTCGCTGGCAGCCACCGAAATGGGACTCGTTACCGTAATGTACACGGCTCAGATGGGGTTTACCCACGGGTTCGCCGGCGCGGTTCCCGGGGTCTGCTATTGCGTTGTCATGTTGCTGGTGGGCATTACCGGCTTCGTCATCTTCCCCTTGCGAAAGGCCGGAGTGATTACCATACCCGAACTGTTTGAGAAGCGGTTCGGCAAGCGAGTGCGATGGCTGGCCGGGTTGGTCGTGGTCGTCGGCGGCATCCTGAACATGGGCATCTTCCTCCGCTTGGGCGGAGAGTTTCTCATGGGCGTCGCCGGCTTCGATACGCAGGCCGCCTTCCACTTAACATGGATCGGACGCGATTTCAGCATCGGCTATCTCGAAACCGTCATGATCTCGCTCTTGGCCTTGGTGTTGTTATACACCGTGCTCGGCGGCATGCTGTCCGTATTGGTTACCGACTATCTACAGTTCCTGGTTTTGGGGATGGGGTTGGTCGTAACCTCGATTCTCGTGGTGTGGAACTTTGGGTGGTCGGACATTGTCTCCGGCTTGGAACGCGCGGGCCAAGCGGGCCAAACCTACACCGAGTCGCGCAAGGCGGAAAACGAAGCGTTTTACGCCCGAATGGAAAACGTCCGTCAGCAAGACGGCGCCGCGACCGCCGAGAAACTCAAGGAAGAATGGGAAGCGGAGCGGGCGGAGCAGATGCGCCGCAACGCCGCCGCACTGGCCGAAAACCACGTTCTCCTGGACACCAAAAAACCTAACGACCCCAAACCGTTGGTCATGGAAGAGCCGTTCAATCCGTTTACCAGTTTCGGTGGAATGTGGGTCTTTTGGCAAGTAATTCTCCACATCGCGGTGGTGACCACGTGGCAAACCTCGATTGCGCGCGTGCTTTCGGCGCGCGACGAGACAACCGCGAAAAAAATCTACCGCCGCACGAGTTTCTATCTCGTCGGCCGCTTTGCCCTGCCGGGTTTGTGGGGCGCGACGGCTTTCCTTTACTTCTGCGCGCGAGGCGGATTGCCCGAGGGCGCCGACAGCATGTCCGCCATGCCGCAATTTCTCGGACAAATCCTGCCGATGGGCGTGATCGGCCTTCTCGTGGCGGCGATGCTGGCCGCCGAGATGTCCACCGACAGCGGATACCTTTTGACCTGGGCCACCGTGATTTACAACGACCTGATCATGCCCTGCTTGCGAAAACCGCTCTCGCCGCGGGCAAAGTTGCTCTTGGTCCGCCTGATGGTGGCGGCCATCGGCGTGTTTCTCGTGTTCTACGGGCTGGTGTACGAATTGCCCGACCTGGCCTGGGACTATTTGGCAGTCACCGGCAACATTTATCTGGCCAGCGTCTTCACGCTCCTGGTCGGGGCGCTCTACTGGCGAGGGGCCAATCGCTGGGGCGCAATGACGGCGATCGTCCTCGGGGCGGTAGGACCGCTTGCTTTCCTCATTGTAAACGCCATTGTCAAGGATCCGGCGAAACAGATACCGGCTTCGTTGGCGGGACTCTCGTCGTTCGCGCTGTCCTTCGCGGGAATGATCGTCGGTTCCTGGCTGGCTCGCGCCCTGGGGCACGTTGACGACGGCCCTAACGCAAACGACCCTCAAATCGAGGAGGCGACAACATGAATAACGGCTTCGTTTGGTTCTGGACGGCGATGATCTTCGCCTCGATCGGTTGGTACGCGTTCCTGCTGTTTTACGTCGGCGGCAAAGGCGGCCGGGAAATCGTCCAAATGGCCCGCGCGCTCGCTAAGCGAAATAAAAAGCTTTGACCGCTATTGAACGTGATGGCCGTTTGCATCGGAGCGGGCGGAATTCAATACCTGATTGGCATAGACCTCGGGTTTCTCGGCGAATCTGGTCAGCGATTCCTCGCTGGCGAACAGATATATCCGATTTCCGAAGAACACGCCGTGTTCGCGCATACCCGGCACGGCGCGCCCCTGCTCGGCGGCCAAGACGACGTCGTTGCCCGACCCTACGGGAGCATAACGGTCGGGGTCGGCGAAAAAGCGGCGCTGCTCCTCCGGCCCGATGAACAGATAGGTTCGGCCGCGATGAATGGCGCCCCAGCGCACGTCGCCCTGCACCCAAGCTTGTTTCTCGGAAAGAGTAACCGGACAAAAACCATCGAGACATAACGGCGGATTGCCGCCCATCGCCGGTTGGTTTGCGGGCGCCGGCGGCTGGTTGCCGTAAACCGGCGGCTGAGCCGGAGCATTCGCCACCGGCGGATTCGTATTGTAGGGCGGCTGAACCGGAGCATTCGCCACCGGCGGATTTGGATTGTAGGGCGGTTGGGCCGGCGCGTTCGCCACCGGCGGATTTGGATTGTAGGGCGGTTGGGCCGGCGCGTTCGCCACCGGCGGATTTGGATTGTAGGGCGGTTGGGCCGGCGCGTTC
>Ga0123335_1004753_pt1 | contig 17167 bp, 9 predicted proteins | sample BiotimSIPDNA_2_FD_89707 | JGI IMG/M metagenome (GOLD analysis project Ga0123335, IMG submission 89707) | Anaerobic biogas reactor microbial communites from Washington, USA - Biogas_R2 time_0 SIP DNA | ecosystem: Engineered > Bioreactor > Anaerobic > Unclassified | place: Washington, USA...
AACCCGGAGTTCACCATGCTCGAACTGTATCAGGCCTACGGCGACTACCACACCATGATGGAATTAACCGAAAACCTGTTTGCCAAGGCCTCAATGGCCATTAACGGCCGCTACGACATCGAATACCAGGGAGAACAACTCTCCTTAAAACCGCCCTTCAGGCGGTTGACCATGATCGAGGCTGTGAAAGAACACACGGGACTCGACTTTAACGCGCTCGATACGGACGAGGCGGCCCGTGACGCCGCCAAGGCCTACGGCCTGCCCGACATGACAAACAAGATGACCTGGGGCGAAGTGCTGAACGCCTGCTTTGAAGCCTTTGCCGAAGAAAAACTCATCCAGCCGACCTTCATTATGGACTATCCCATTGAGATCTCGCCCTTGACGAAGATTAAGCCGGGCACCCGGGGCCGGTTGACCGAGCGTTTTGAAGTCTTTGTCGTGGGTCGCGAGTACGGCAACGCCTACTCTGAACTGAACGACCCCTACGACCAGCGCCGACGCTTTGCCGACCAGCAACGCCGGCACGATCAGGGCGACGAGGAAGCCCAATTACCCGACGAAGACTTCGTTGAGGCACTCGAGTACGGCATGCCGCCGACAGGAGGCCTGGGCATCGGCATCGACCGCCTGGTCATGCTGTTGACCGGTGAACCGTCCATCCGTGACGTCTTGCTATTCCCGACGATGAAACCGCTGGGGGCCGAAGAAGGGGCAGCCGAGCGCGATGAGGAATGAGAACTGGCAAAACTTTGTCGACACATGCCGCGCCTGTGAAGCCTGTGAACTGGCCGAATCGCGGCAACATGTCGTCATCTGGCGCGGAGGCATAAAAGCCCCCCTCATGATCCTGGGCGAAGGTCCGGGCGCCGACGAGGACCGCCAGGGCATCCCCTTTGTCGGGCGTTCGGGTAAACTCTTGGACCAATTGTTGACAAGCTTCGGCTTTTCACCCGAGGACTACCATATCTGCAACATCGTGAAATGCCGACCGCCGGACAACCGCGTCCCGACAAAGGAAGAAGCCGCGGCCTGCCGTCCGCTTCTGACCGAACAGATGCGCCTCGTGCGCCCTTCGGTCTACCTTCTCATGGGCGCGACAGCCTACCGCTACTTCACGGGCTCCGATCTGGGCATCACGAAGGCCCGCGGGCAATGGACCGAGTCAAACGGCTGCTACATTATGCCGACCTTCCACCCCGCTTACATCCTGCGCGACCCGTCGAAGAAAACCTTCCTTTGGCAGGACATCGCCGCGGTCCGAAAAAAACTGGAAGAACTCGAGCTTCTGGCACCCCTGCCCCATCAACTGTAACCATGGACAACCTGCCCGGACAATTTAAACTGAGAAGCGACATGACCCCCAAGGGGGATCAGCCGGAGGCGATCGAACAGTTAACGGCCGGCCTGTCACGCGGCGACCGCGGACAGACGCTTTTGGGCGTCACGGGTTCCGGCAAAACCTTCACCATGGCCTCCGTCATCGAAAAGACACAGCGACCCGCCCTGGTCATCGCGCACAACAAGACCTTGGCCGGACAGCTCTGCGCCGAATTCATGGCGCTTTTCCCCGACAACGCCGTCGAGTATTTTGTCAGCTACTACGACTACTACCAGCCGGAGGCCTACCTTCCGACCCGGGACCTTTACATCGAAAAAGACTCAGCGATCAACGACGAGATCGATCGTCTGCGCCATAAGGCGACCTCCTCCCTGTTGGAGCGCCGCGACGTCATCGTCGTCGCCTCCGTGTCCTGTATTTACGGCTTAGGCGACCCCGACGACTACAAGAACCTCATGGTCAGTCTGCGCCCGGGGATGACTAAAAGCCGTGAAGAAGTGATCGAAGATCTGGTCCGCATCCAGTACATAAGAAATGACTTCGACTTAAAACGCGGCACCTTCCGCGTGCGAGGTGACATCCTCGACATCTTCCCCGCCTCAGAAGAAAGTACGCTGACGCGCGTGCAGTTCTTTGGCGATGAAATCGAAGAGATCCGGGAAGTAGACGCGATCTCGGGCAGGTCCATCACGGGGAGAAACTACGTCGCCATCTTCCCCGCCAGTCACTACGCGACCACCCGGGAGAAAATGAAACGCGCCGTCATGTCCATCGGGGCGGAACTGGAAGAACGCCTCGAATATTTTCGAAACCAAGGCAAACTCATCGAAGCCTACCGCTTGGAACAGCGCACACGCTACGACATGGAAATGATGCTCGAGACCGGTTTTTGCAAAGGTATTGAGAACTACTCGCGCCATTTGACAGGACGCGTCGCGGGACAGCCGCCTTTCACACTCATGGACTTCTTCCCGGAGGATTATCTGTTATTCATCGACGAGTCACACGTGTCCGTACCCCAGATCGGCTCCATGGTCCGAGGCGACCGCTCACGCAAAGAGTCGCTGGTTGACTACGGCTTTCGTTTACCCTCGGCCTTTGACAACCGCCCTTTAAGCTTTGACGAATTTAAAGAACGCGCGGGTCAAACCATCTATGTGTCCGCGACACCGGCTGCCTATGAGCTCGAGCAGTCCTCCCAGGTCGTCGAACAGATCATCCGACCGACAGGGCTGGTGGACCCCCTTATCTTTGTGCGACCCGTGGAGAACCAGATTGAGGATCTCATGGCCGGCATCCGGGAAACCACGGAGCGTGGAGAACGCACTCTTGTATTAACCTTAACCAAGCGCATGGCGGAAGATTTAGCGGACTTTTTCAAAGAAGAAAACCTAAGGGTCGAATACCTGCACTCCGACATCGCGACGGTGGAACGCCTCGAGATTTTGAGAAAACTTCGAAAAGGCGAATTCGACGTATTGGTCGGCATCAACTTACTACGAGAGGGCCTCGATTTGCCGGAGGTCTCCCTCATCGCGATCTTAGACGCCGACAAAGAAGGCTTCTTGCGCTCCACCACCTCATTGGTCCAGATTATCGGGCGGGCCGCCCGAAATGTGAACGGACGCGTCATCCTCTACGCGGATGAGATCACCGCCTCCATGGAGCGAGCCATCCGCGAGACCAATCGCCGTCGTGAGATTCAAACCGCGTACAACGAAGCGCACGGCATCACGCCGACCACGATTAAAAAGGATATCCGCGATCTCATCGACACGAGCTTTGAGCTCGTAGCCGACGAAGCTCTGGAGACCGTCGACGACATTGAGCGCTACGACAAAGAGCTGTCGCGCCTCTCCTACGCGGAGCTTCAAAAACAGGCGAAATTAATCGAAAAAGAGATGAATTCGGCCGCCCGAAGGCTCGACTTTGAGCTTGCGGCACTCCTCCGAGACCAGCTTATTTTGATCCGCGGACACCTCCACGGATAAGTCCTTCATTTTCCTTCCTGTGCTAAACTTGAGATAATTATTTCTCAAGTTTAGTAAGGAGTTCACCATGGCTAAAACACACGCCCAAATGGCCTATGAAAGCTGGATAAATAACCCGAAACTCGACGCTTCAACGCTATCGGAGCTCGTCTTGATCGCGGATGACGCGTCTGAAATAGAAGATCGTTTCTACCAGGAATTGCAGTTTGGTACAGCGGGCCTTCGCGGCATTATGGGGGCCGGAACGAACCGGATGAACCGCTATACGGTGGCTCGCGCGGCACAGGGATTTGCGCTCCACCTGAAAAATCGTGGAGAGGACGCCGTGACAAAAGGCATCGCCATCTCCTACGACTCCCGCAACCGCTCGCGCGAGTTTGCGGAGCTTGCGGCCTCCGTCTTTATTACCAACGGCATCCGCGTACGTTTTTCAGACGAACTCCGCCCCGTCCCCATGCTCTCCTTCGCGCTCAGGCGCTACGACTGCATCGGGGGCATCATGCTGACCGCCAGCCACAACCCGAAACAATATAACGGCTTTAAGGCCTACGGCGACGACGGCGCCCAGCTGGGACCGGAGGACGCCGACCGGGTCGCTTTAAAGATGGGCGAGGTCACCGACTTAACCGGCGTATTGGAACAGACGCTGTCCTTCGAGGAGGCGATGCAGTCCGAACTGTTCAGCTTCATGGGTAAAGAACTCGACGAAGCCTACGATGAATCCCTGTTGGCCTTAACCTTAAACGGGGACATCGTGCGCCAAGAGCACGCGATGCCCATCGTGTATTCACCTTTTAACGGCACGGGCAACAAGCCGGTGCGCCGCATCTTGAAAAAACATGGGTTTACCCATGTCGAAGTGGTGCCTGAGCAGGAGTTGCCCGACGGAAACTTCCCCACCATCCCGACGCCGAACCCTGAGTTACCCGAAACCCTAACATTGGCCATTGCAAAAGCGAAGGAGACAGGCGCCGACCTGGTGCTTGCCACCGACCCCGACGCCGACCGCACCGGGGTGGCCATTCGCACGAAGGACGACGAATTTGCCCTTTTGTCAGGCAATGAAATCGGCTTGTTACTCATGGACTACATCCTGGGCGAACGGGCCAGACGCGATGAATTACCGCCCGGATCCTTCTGTGTGTCGACGGTGGTCTCTTCTCGTTTAACGCGCGCCATCTCGGAGCACTACGGCACCGATCTCTATTTGTCACTTACAGGCTTCAAACACATCGCGGCGGAGATTCACAAACACGGCGACCTGGCCGGCGGCCACTTCCAGTTCGGTTACGAGGAGAGCTTCGGCTATTTGGCGGGGAAGAATGTACGCGACAAGGACGCGGTGGTCAGCTGCCTGCTCATCGCGGAGATGGCGGCCGTATCCGCCTCACAAGGCGAAACCTTGGTCGACCGCCTCGAACATTTCTACGAGCAGTATGGCCACAAGGCCGAAAATACCATCTCGATCATCCGGGAGGGGAAGACGGGGCTTGAAAAGATCGCTGAAGTCATGCGCATCCTGCGTGACGATCCTTTCAGTGGCTTCGAGTCACTTGGCATTCTAACCCTGTCGGACTTTTTGACCGGTCAAAAGCAAGTCCTCGCGACCCAAGAAGTCACCGAACTTGATTACCCCGAAAGCAATGTGCTGCTTTACCAGCTCTCGGGCCTTGACTTCATGTGCGTCAGACCCTCGGGCACAGAGCCGAAGATCAAGGTGTATTTTGGCTGCTACGGGAAGGACCGGGCGATTTGCGAAGCGAGGCAACAAGCATATGAAACAATCGTCCTGGCGCGTGTGAATACCCTTTTGGGACCCTAGAAATCTAAACCATGGCATTTACGCATCTGCATCTGCATACCGAATACAGCCTGCTTGACGGGGCGAACAGGATTCATGAACTGCCCGCCCGTTTAAAAGAGCTCGGCATGGACGCCTGCGCGATCACGGATCACGGGGCCTTGTACGGTGTGCTCGATTTTTACCGCACCATGAAGAAAAACGGGATCCACCCGGTCATCGGCTGTGAAGTCTATGTGGCGCCAAGAAACCATAAGGATAAAGAAGGCGCGCCTGACCGCGATCCCCATCACCTGATTCTTCTGGCTGAAAACGACGAAGGCTACCATAATCTGGTGAAACTGGTGTCGACGGGCTTTGTCGACGGCTTTTATTACCGCCCGCGTGTGGATAGGGAGTTATTACGCCAACACAGCGAGGGGCTCATCGCGCTTTCGGCTTGCCTTTCCGGCGAGGTCCCGCGGCTCATCATGCAGGGGGAGATGAAAGAAGCCAAGCAAACCGCGCTTCTTTACCAAGAAATCTTCGGGGAGAACTATTACTATTTAGAGCTGCAGGAAAACGGCATGGCCGAACAGGCCATCGTGAATAAGGGGCTCATAGAGATCAGTGAGATGACGGGGATTCCGCTTGTCGCCACGAATGACTGCCACTATTTAAACCAAGACGACGCCTTTGCCCATGAGGTGCTTTTGTGCATGCAGACGGGGAAGACCATGAACTCCCCCGACCGCATGCAGATGAACACGGATACCTTGTATGTGCGTTCTCCGGCCGAGATGGAGACGCTCTTTGCGGCCTTTCCGGAGGCGCTCCTGAATACGGAACGCATCGCAAAGCGCTGTCAGGTGGATTTAAAAAGAGGTGCGATTTCATTACCGCATTTTGAGACCGAAGAAGGGGAAACCGCGGAGGAGATGCTCCGCCGCCTCTGCTACGAAGGCCTCGACAAACGCATGGTTCAGCGGGATACCGGCATCTCCTTTGAGGCCTACAGTGAGCGCCTGGACTATGAACTGTCGGTCATCAACAGCATGGGTTACACGGACTATTATCTTATCGTCTGGGATTTTATCCGCTTTGCCCACGACCACGACATCATGGTGGGACCGGGGAGAGGCTCGGGCGCGGCGTCACTTGCGGCTTACACGCTGTTTATCACGGACATCGATCCGTTAAAATATGAACTGCTGTTTGAGCGCTTTTTGAACAAAGAGCGGGTCAGCATGCCTGACTTTGACATCGATTTTTGCTATGAGCGAAGAGGCGAAGTCATCGACTACGTGACGCAGAAATACGGCGTCGACCAGGTCTGCCAGGTCATCACCTTCGGGACGCTTGCGGCGCGCGCCGTCATCCGCGATGTCGGAAGGGCGCTCGACGTGTCCTACGCCGACACCGATCGGATCGCCAAGATGGTGCCCGAACAATTAAAGATGACCATCGATCTCGCGCTCGAGATGAATCCCGATCTTAAAAAGCTGTACGAGGAAGACGATGTGACGCGACGCGTCATCGATTTGGCCAAACGCTTTGAGGGCATGCCGCGCCATGCCTCCACCCACGCGGCGGGCGTCATCATCGCGGGTAAACCGGTCTGCGAAATCGCGCCTCTGTCGCGCAACGATGAGTCGATTGTCGTCCAGTTCACAAAAGACGACATTGAAGACGTCGGGCTGTTGAAGTTTGACTTTCTGGGACTTCGCACCTTAACCGTGCTGCAGGAAACCTCGCAACTCGTTGAGGAAAAAACAGGGACAGCGATTGACTTTGCCCGCATGACCTACGACGACCCGAAGGTGTTCGAGATGATCAGCCGCGGGGATACGGAGGGCGTGTTTCAGTTGGAGGGCGGCGGGATGACGACCTTCCTAAGAGATCTGCAACCCGAGTCCTTTGAAGATATCATCGCCGGTGTGTCGCTTTTCAGACCCGGCCCGATGGACCAGATTCCGCGCTATGTGGCGGCGCGTCACGACGCGAAGAAGATTCGCTACGACACCCCTATGCTGGAACCCATTTTAAAGGTGACCTACGGCGTCATCGTGTACCAGGAGCAGGTTATCCGCATCGTGCGTGATCTGGCCGGATTCTCGCTCGCGCAGGCTGACAACGTCCGCCGCGCCATGGGCAAGAAAAATGAGGAGCTTTTGCAAAGCTACCGCAAGCTGTTTATTGAGGGCGGTGCCGATGAGAAGGGCGCGGAGGTCAAGGGCGCGATCGCGAACGGCGTGCCGCGAAAGGTCGCCGACAAATTATTTAACGACATCTACGCCTTTGCAGGCTATGCCTTTAACAAGGCGCACGCGGCCTCCTACGCGGCGGTCGCCTACTACACCGCCTGGTGCAAATACTATTACCCCGTCGAATACATGGCGGCTATTTTGAATTCGCATTTGGGTAACCTCGACAAAGCGGGGCGCTATGTGCGCGTGGCCGAGACGATGGGGGTGCCGATCCTGCCGCCTGACATCAACAAGAGCGGCCCGCGCTTTCACCCGGAGGGTCAGGCGATCCGGTTCGGATTAGGCGCGGTGAAAAATGTAGGCAAGGAGGCTATCGCTTCATTGGTTGCGGCGCGCGAAAAAGAAGGCCCCTTCACAAGCTACGGCAATTTCTTGAGAAGGATGTGCGACCTCTCCTTCAACCGCAAGATGATTGAGAGCCTGATCCGCTCCTCGGCCTGTGATTTGTTCGGCGTGACGCGCTCCAAGATGGTGGCGGTCATAGACAGTTTTTGCGACAGTGTCACCAGCGCCCGAAAAGGAGTCATGGAAGGGCAAATTTCCTTCATTGACTTAAATGAGGACATTGATCTCGCGCAGAACGATGAGCCGAGTTACCCCAATGTGCCCGACTTCCCGATGGTGGAGCGCATGGCCATGGAAAAAGAGATGACGGGCCTTTACATCACGGGGCACCCCTTGAACACCTACCGCGAGGCAATCGAGGCCTTGAAGCTTGTGAAAAGCAGTGAACTGCGCACGAAGGACGACGACGAAGAGCAGGAAGGTATCGAACTGCGCTCGGAGTTTAAAGACCGGGATCGCCTCGTGATGGCGGGGCTCGTGGTCGCCCGGCGCGACACCTTCACCAAGAAGAATGAGCGCATGGCCTTTTTAACCCTTGAGGATGACGAGGGCAGTTATGAAGTGGTGGTGTTTCCGAGATCCTACACGGAGTACCATCATCTGTTGGACGATTACAGCGCCCTTATCATCGGCGGCACGCTGGATATGAAGGAAGAAGAGCCTAAGCTCCTAGCGAATGTCATCGCGCCGTTGCATGAGGAACTGCGCGCCTTGCCTGTTGAATTTAATAAATACAAAAGCCGAAAATCAGAAAAAAAGCAGCCATCCCCTCGGGAGAATGGTAAAAAAGAACCCGAGAAGCGTCGCGATAACGGGCGCGAAGCGCCGGTGCCGCCACCCCGGGCCCTGGTGATCCGCATCCCTCACGATGCTGATCCGGATTTCAAGACACGCCTTTTGGCGGCCCTGTCGTATTTTGGCGGATCGTTCCCCGTGCGCCTGTTTGATGAGCAAAAGGGTATCTGTATGGAAGAGGACATCCCTTCTGTCGACTGGAATGAAGAAACAGCAGGACTCCTGATGGCGGCTTTCGGCGATGAGAATTTCGGTTATCTTTAGGGCGTCAAACGAATCGATTATATGAGACAATAGACGGGTAGCCACGAGGCGAAAGGCAGGAGAAAGCTATGGGGCATGAGCATAAATCACCTGAAAAATATAGCGAAAACGACAAGTATTTTCGCTTTATTTTAAATATCCCGAACACACTGACATTGATCCGTCTGTGTGCCATCGCGCCTCTGGCCATCATGATTTCCCGCTGGCCTGAGAATCGGATGGCCACTTTTTCATTGTTTTTGGTCATTTGGGCGACCGACTTCTTAGACGGTTTCATCGCGCGTCGCTTCAACCTAATGACGGAATTCGGCAAGTTGTTCGACCCCTTCGTCGACAAGGTGTTTCAGGTGGTCACGGCCTTCATGCTGTTTTCGGTAGGATTGACCCCCATCTGGGTGCCACTTTACTATGTGGTGCGCGAATCCTTCATGCTGTTTGGAAGCGCGCTTCTTTTAACCAAGCGAAATGTCGTGGTCTACGCGGATAAGTACGGGAAGGTGTCTACCTTTCTGTTTGTCGTGGCCACGGTGATTATGTTCTTTGGCAAGGCCGAACCCGGATGGGTGAGGCAGGCGATCTTTCTCCCCGCAATTCTATGTTCCTTCATCGCGACGGTCAACTATGTGACAAGGCAGGCCGGTGTCGGCAAGAAAAAAAATGATCTCAGACAAGACGAAAACGACGCTTGAGTTCCCCGCGATTATTGAGGCGCTAAGGGATTTCTCACAGACGGCGCCCGGCCGCATGCGCGCCATGGCGCTTGCGCCCTTTTCAGATTTTCAAAGTGCCCAAAAGGCCTTAAACGAAACAGATGACGCCGTCCAACGATTGTTACAATACGGCGACCTCCCCCTCATGGGCATCAATGACATCCGGCCCTTTGTGCGCCGCGCCGCGGCGGGGGCGATTTTAGACTTGGCTGAGTTTTTGCGCATTGCCTCTTTTTTACGCGCGGTTGAGCGTGTGCTTGACGCCGTGGAAGGTGACGGGCACGCAAGAGAAGCACTCCTGATCCACGAGATGGCAGGGCGTCTGACCCCCTTGCCCGGCTTTCGCCGCCGTTTAGAACAGTCGATCCGGGATGAAGAAGATCTGTATGACGAGGCGAGCCCAGAATTGGCCTCGATCCGTCGGCGCCTTCGCGACGCGCAGGCCTCCGTGCGCCGCGCGCTCGACAAGGTGCTTGTCACACACAAAGAAGCGCTGCAGGAGGGGATCATCACGATGCGAAGCGGACGCTACGTCGTGCCGGTCCGAAGTGACCGGAGGGCGGCCGTCCGGGGCATCGTACACGACAGTTCCTCTACGGGGAGCACCCTTTTTATTGAACCGATGGCGGTCGTTGAATTGAATAATAAAATCCGTGAACTCGAGCTTTTAGAGCGCCGTGAGATTGAAAAGATTTTGCAGGAGCTCTCCGGGATTGTCGAGAATCAGGCGGATGCCCTCATAGATGACACGGAAATACTGGCCGAGCTCGACCACCGCATGGCCAAAGCCAAATTGGCCTTGGACCAGGAGGCCAGCCGCCCCCTGTTAAATGAACAGGGCGTGATTCTTTTGAAGAAGGCGCGCCATCCCCTGATCGCGCGCGACCGCGTGGTCCCCATTGACTTTGAACTGGGCAAAACATTTAACACCCTGGTCATCACGGGGCCGAACACCGGGGGCAAGACGGTGAGTCTGAAAACCTGCGGACTTTTAACCCTCATGGCAATGAGCGGCCTTTTTATCCCGGCCTCTGACGGATCTTCAATATCCTTTTTTAAACAGATCGAAGTCGACATCGGGGACGAGCAGAGCATTTTTCAGAACCTGTCGACCTTTTCCTCCCATATGAAGGAGATTATCCGCATCACGAACACGGCAGGTCCCGGGATGCTCGTGCTCTTAGACGAGCTCGGGGCGGGGACCGATCCTTCTGAGGGTGCGGCGCTTGCCATTGCCATCCTCGATCATTTGAAATCTTCGGGCTGTCATACGGTGGCGACCACCCATTACCGCGAGCTCAAGGGCTACGCGATGAATGAACCCGGCGTGGAGAACGCCTGCTGTGAATTTGATACAAAAACCCTGCAGCCAACCTACAAGCTCCTGATCGGAGTGCCGGGGGTGAGTAATGCCTTTGTCATCTCGGGGAGGCTGGGACTGTCACCGGAGATTATTGACCGGGCGCGCTCACTCATTTCAGAGGAAGGCCAACGCTTTGAGGAGCTTGTCTCCGCCATTGAGGAGAGTCACCGCGAGGCGCGGGAGATTGAGGAGAAGATCGCGCGCTTAGAAGACGAGGCCGTGGAAGCCAATGAGCGTCTGGCAATGACGCGCGAAAAATTGGAAAAAGAACACGACAAGGTTTTAGAAAGCGCGCGTGAAGAAGCGGCATTGCTTTTGGAAGCCGCGCGGGAGGAGATTGACCAATTACTCCTTCGGACCAAAGGACAGTCGGTCGATCACCGTGTGGCCTCTGAGGCGCGGGGACGTTTGTCGCAGATTTCTAAAAAATACCAGATGCGAAAGAAAACTCCGGATATACCGGAGGGGCCGCTCACGGCTGAAACGCTTGTCTTAGGCAAAAAGTATCGCTCGCGCTCCCTTTCGATTGACGGCGTGGTGCGCGCGTTGCCTGACGCAAAAGGGCAGGTGGTGCTGGAGGCGGGATCTTTTCGCGTGACGGTACCCCTGTCGGATTTGACCCTTGTCCGCGCTTCCGGAAAAAAGAAGGCCGACAAGAAAACAAGCGTCACTCAAGCCTCTTCCCTTCGCTCGGACATTGTCATGCGCGCGGGGGCTGAGCTCATGCTTTTAGGCAAGCGCGCGGACGAGGCGTTGAATTTATTGGATCAGTTTATTGACGATGCCCTGTTGGCGGGCCTTTCACCTGTCCGGATTGTACACGGCAAGGGGACAGGCGCGCTTCGAAAAGCTACCCATGAGTCGCTTTCGCGCGACCGCCGTGTGGAGACATTCCGCCTGGGCGGTGAGGGTGAAGGCGGAGACGGGGTGACGGTTGTAACGCTCAAGCTTTAGGTGCTGTCATGTATAATGAGGGCACAACAAACGGCCCGTACAACGGAGCGAAGAAAAGCAGGCGTTATGAACCAGGCTTGGCTATTCAATCAAGGAGAGAATTACCAAAGCTATAAAATGCTGGGCGCCCGCCCGCGGATTTCACCGGAAGGTGAGCCGGGCTATTCCTTTGCTGTCTGGGCGCCGCACGCGTCATCGGTCAGTGTGGTCGGCGATTTCAACGGATGGGATCCCTCATCCGATTCTCTTATTCCCTATGGGACAACCGGTATTTGGACAGGCTTTGTGCCGGGCGCTGTGATGTGGCAGCGCTACAAGTATGCTGTTCGGACGGCCTCAGGTCGCGTGACACTAAAGGCCGACCCCTTTGCCCGCCACGCGGAGACACGGCCCTCGACGGCCTCGATCCTGTATGACGGCGAGCACGACTACGAATGGGGCGACGGGGAATACATGGTGAACCGGCCGGATGTCCAAGACATCGGTCCTCTCAATATCTATGAGGTGCATCTTGGGAGTTGGCGGCGCTATGGGGACGGCCATGTGAAGAACTACCGCGACATCGCGCCGGAATTGGCCTCCTACTGTCTTGACATGGGCTATAACGCGGTGGAACTGATGCCCGTTATGGAGTACCCCCTGGATGCGTCCTGGGGGTACCAGGTGACGGGGTATTTTGCCGCGACTTCGCGCTACGGGACACCGGCCGATTTGAAGTTTTTAATCGACACCCTCCACCAGGCGGGGCTGCGCGTCATTTTGGACTGGGTGCCTTCGCATTTTCCCAAAGACGATTTTGCCTTAGCGCGCTTTGACGGCCAGCCGCTTTTTGAGGACCCCGATTCAAGGCGGGGCGAGCACGGCGACTGGGGCACCTTGGTGTTTAATTACGGCTTGGCCGAAGTCCAGTCATTTCTCTTGTCGAGTGCCTGGTTCTGGCTCGATGAGTTTCACGCGGACGGCCTTCGGGTGGATGCGGTGAGCTCCATGCTTTATTTAGATTTTGGAAGGCCCGACGCGGTGCCCAATGACGAAGGCAGTTTTTTACATTTAGAAGCCATCGATTTTTTGAAATCGATGAACGCGATCATCCGGGAGCATTTCCCCCACGCCATTATGGCGGCGGAGGAGTCAACGCCTTACCCCGAGGTGACCACCCCTGTGTCCAAGGGCGGGCTCGGTTTCACGCATAAGTGGAATATGGGCTGGATGAATGACACCCTGTCCTATATGGAGCACGACTACTATGCCCGGGGAAAAGCGCATGAGAAGCTCTCGTTCTCCATGATGTACGCCTTTTCGGAGCGCTTTATTTTGCCCTTCTCTCACGATGAGGTGGTGCACGGTAAGAAGTCGCTTTTAGGCCGCATGCCGGGTGACGACTGGCGACGCTTTGCCTCGCTTCGCGCCTGTTACATGTACCAGATGTCGCATCCGGGGGCGAAGTTGAATTTCATGGGCAATGAGTACGCGCCTTATTTAGAGTGGCGCTACTATGAGGAGCTTGAGTGGTTTATGCTGGAGTATCCGCTCCACCGGGCGATGCATGGCTTTGTGCGCGAGTTGAATCATTTCTATCTGGAGCACAAGGCCCTGTGGGAGGTCGACGATAGCTGGGAGGGCTTCTTGTGGCTTGATGCGGACGACCGCGAGCGGAGTGTTTATTCCTACGCGAGGCGCGCGCTTCATGAGGAACAGTTGATCCTGGTGCTGCTCAATATGACGCCCGCCTCCTATGAGCAATATCCTCTCAGGGTCCCCTATGAGGGGCGTTATCACTTACTCTTGAATAGCGATGATCCGCTATACGGGGGCAGCGCTTACCAGGATTTAGATGTGGGTCGGGTATTTTTGTCGGAAGATTTAATACTCAAACTACCGGTCCCGCCTTTGGCGGGAATGTACCTTCTCTACGAAGGAGAACAGGAAAAGGAGGCATAAGACGATGGCCAAACAAGAGATCATCGCCATGATTCTGGCCGGAGGGCAGGGATCGAGGCTCGGGGTCTTGACTGACTTCATCGCGAAACCGGCGGTCCCCTTTGGGAGCCGCTACCGGATCATCGATTTCCCTTTGAGTAATTGCATGAATTCGGGGATTGAAACCGTCGGTGTCTTAACCCAGTACCAACCGCTTGAGCTGAACTCCTACATCGGGAACGGCCATTCCTGGGACTTGGACCGCAACAACGGCGGGACCTATATCTTGCCGCCTTATCTGAGCCAGGAGGGCAATGACTGGTACAAGGGGACGGCGAACGCGATCTACCAGAATATTCCCTTTATTGACGGCTTCCAACCGTCTTATGTGCTGATCTTATCCGGCGACCATATATACAAGATGGACTATGCCGCCATGGTGGCGCACCATATCGAGAAAAAGGCGGGCGCGACGATTGCGGTGATTGAGGTGCCCTGGAGTGAGGCGCCTCGTTTCGGGATTATGGACACGGACGAACACGACCGGGTCATTGAGTTTCAGGAGAAACCTGAACAGCCGAAAAATAATCTCGCCTCCATGGGCGTGTACTGTTTTTCCTGGGAGGTGTTGCGCGAAGTGCTGATCTTAGATGAGAATGATCCCGGGTCGAAAAATGACTTCGGCGGCGATGTCATCCCCGGTATGATCGAGCGCGGCCTCGATGTATTCACCTGGCATTTTGACGGCTACTGGAAGGATGTGGGGACGGTCGGCTCGCTTTGGGAGTCCAATATGGACCTGTTAAAAGAGCCGAGCGCGATTAACCTGCGCGACCGGAGTTGGCCTGTTTATTCGAAGAACCCCCAGCGCCCTTCGCATTATTTCGGACCCAAAGCAGTGGTGAACAATATCGCGGTGACCGACGGGGCTGAAATTTTCGGCGAGGTCGAAAACAGCATTGTCGGTTACAACGTGATCGTGGAGGAGGGAGCCGTGGTCCGCGACTCGCTTCTCATGCCGGGGGCCTGTGTGAAAAAAGGCGCGGTCTTGACGCGCTGCATTGTGGGGATGAATACCATCATTGAAGAGGATGTCAGGGCGACGCCCGATGAACCGGGCGATGCCTTTATGTCCCCACTTTGTGAAGATGACATCACGGTGATCGCCCCCGGTCTTGTGATCCGAAAGGGCGCCCGCATCGCGGGCAACTCCATGGTGGGGCCGGGGCACGCGAAGACGCATCCTGATCGGGTGGCTGAAAGCCCCAACCAGGTGAGAAGGGAGATGGAGCTATGTTAACGGACGCCATGGGCCTTATTTTGGCCGATAACCGACGCATCCAGCTGGGTGCCTTAAATCAGCCAAGAGCGCTTGCGGCCGTGCCCTTTGCCGGACGTTTTCGCATCATCGACTTTACCCTTTCTAACATGGTGAACTGCGGCATTAAGCGCATCGGTGTCGTCGCGCTCACGCGCTACAAGTCACTCATGGACCATGTGGGCACAGGCTCCTGGTGGGACCTTGACCGCATGCGTCAGGGACTTTACCTGATCCCGCCCTATATCAACCCGGTGACCCGGGCGCCTGACCGCACGGACGCGCAGGGCATTATTGACTATGTGGAAAGCGGCGATCAGAAATATGTGTTTATTTCCGCGAGCGACTATGTGTCCAACGTGCATTACCGACCGCTTTTAGACAGCCACAAGGCTTCGGGCGCCGACATGTCGGTGTATTACGCAAGGGACGGAAAAAAAGAAAGCGCGCTGTCGCTTGCGATTGAGACCGATGAGGATTCCCGGATCACGGGCCTGATGGTGGACTTCCCATACAGCGCGAGTGAATTGAATGCCTTTGGTCTCCTGGTGATTGAAAAGGATTTATTGATCCGCATCCTGACCGAGATGATGGCCCGCGGCATCGCCGATTTTTCCATCCTCGGCCTGCTCCAGCTTTACGACCGCTTTAACATAAGGGCGGTGGAGCATAAGGGGCTTTTGTTTCGCATCTACGATATCCGAAGCTACTTTGAAGCCTCGATGAGCATGCTGGACGATGAGATCCGGCGGGGGCTTTTCTCCCACGACCGCCCCATCTACACGAAGGTTAAAAATGAGGCGCCCTGTATTGTCTCCCCTGAGAGCGGGCATGTGGACAATGTCTTGTCATCGGACGGCTGCGTCATCATGGGGGAAGTGAAAAACAGTGTCCTTTTCAGAGGCTGTGTCATCGGGCGCAACGCCCGGGTGACGAACAGCGTACTGTTTCAGGATGTGCAGATTTCAGAAGGCGTCGTCTTGGATCATGTGATCGTGGACAAGAACAGTGTGATTAAAATGGGAGGGCGTCTGCTCGGTCAGCCGGGCTATCCGATCGTCATCGGCAAGAATTCGATTGTCTAAGGAGGACCTGTAAGTGAAAATACTTTATGTCACCTCGGAGATGGTGCCCTTGGCCTCCACGGGGGGCTTAGGCGATGTGTCGGGCTCATTGCCCGGGGCCTTGAGGCGCCTCGGCCACGATGTTCGGGTCATCATGCCGCTCTACAAGACGATCAAGGAGTCCTATGCCTCACAGTTGCAGTTTGTCCGCTGGTCGATCATCCGTTTGGGATGGCGCACCATGTACAGCGGTTTATTTCAGATGGAGGTGAACGGGGTTCCCCTGTACCTCATCGATAATGACTTTTATTTCGGTCATGACAGCCTGTATATTGACTATTCTTTTGACATTGAGCGCTTTTCCTTTTTCCAACGCGCGGTGTTGGAAGCCTTGGGCGAGCCGATGGATTTTTTCCCGGATCTGTTGCATTTGAATGACTGGCAGTCCGGCATGATCCCGGTGCTGTTAGAGAGCCACTACCAAAAGAACGGGTATTTTACGGATCTTCGGACTCTTTTGACGATCCACAACTTAAAGCACCAGGGGATTCACGGGCGCGAGAATGTCATGGACCTGTTCGATCTGTCGGATGACTACATGACCGAGGACAAGGTGTTAAAGGACGGTTCGCCGAATTTTTTGAAGGCGGGCATTGTGTTCGCAAACCGTGTGTCCACGGTGTCGCCGACCTACGCCAAGGAAATTACGACGGCGTATTTCGGCGAGGGGCTGGACCAACTCCTTTTGTCTTTTGGTTGGAAATTGACAGGGATTTTGAACGGTATCGACACGGAGCTCTACGACCCTGAAACGGATCCGGAGCTTGTGTCCTCCTATTCTTTGAAGTCCTGGATGAAGGGCAAGGCCGCCTGCAAGAAGGCTTTGCAGCAGGAGTGCCATTTGCCGAAAGAACCCAAAATACCGCTTCTTTCCATGGTGACCCGCCTTGATTCGCAAAAGGGCTTGGATCTCCTGCTCCATATCCTCGATGAGTTGTTGGAGGAGGATGTGCAGTTTGTGCTCTTAGGGACGGGGGATCCTGCCTATGAA
>Ga0123335_1004755_pt1 | contig 17166 bp, 13 predicted proteins | sample BiotimSIPDNA_2_FD_89707 | JGI IMG/M metagenome (GOLD analysis project Ga0123335, IMG submission 89707) | Anaerobic biogas reactor microbial communites from Washington, USA - Biogas_R2 time_0 SIP DNA | ecosystem: Engineered > Bioreactor > Anaerobic > Unclassified | place: Washington, USA...
CTTATGAAGCTTTCAAAGCTGGTTACAGACTGTCCACTCATCATTTTAATGCTATGCCTTTAATGCATCATCGTGATGTGACAATTACAGGAGCAGCTCTGCTGGATGATTCAGTATCATGCGAATATATTCCAGATTTTTATCATATAAGTAAGGATATGCTTAAAATCTTATTCAAATGCAAAAAATCTGAAAATCTTGTAATGGTTACAGATTCAATATCTGCAGCTGAAATGCCTGATGGAAGTTATAATCTGGGGGGTTTAAATGTTAATGTTAAAGATGGATTGGTAAAAGACAAATCTGGAACAATAGCCGGAAGCAGTATTACTATGGCAAAAGGTGTTCTAAATATGATTAATTCAGGATTTAATCCAATCACTGTATTAAAATCGGCAACATCTATTCCCGCAAGATTGATGAATTTAAAAAACAGAGGTTTGTTAAAAAACGGTTATTATGCAGATGTGAACATACTTGATTCGAATTTTAAATACTTGTTCACAATAAGCAGAGGAATACGCGTAAATTAGTATATTATCCGTTAAATATTCGAAAATGTTATAAAATTAACATAGTATTTCAATATTGTTATTGAAATAACAATCTACTGTGATATAATGTCTAAGGTTATACGCTAAAACTATGTCGGAGGTAAATTTAATGTGTCAGAATTGTAATCTGGACGAGAAAGAAAAGAAGCTGCAAGAAGTATTGAACAAGCACAAAGACACGAAAGGTGCTCTTATTCCTGTACTTCATGAAGCTCAGGAAATATACGGATATCTTCCTTTATCCGTACAGGAAATAGTCGCTAATGCACTTGGTCTTCCTTTATCTGAAGTATATGGAGTTGTTACATTCTATACCCAGTTTTCACTTTATCCGAAAGGGCAGTACAAAATTCAGGTATGTCTTGGAACAGCATGTTATGTAAAAGGATCAAGCAGTATTCTTGATGAACTCAAAAAACAGCTTGGAATCGAAGTAGGTCAATGCACAAAAGATGGTAAGTTTTCATTAGATGCGTGCAGATGCGTTGGTGCTTGCGGTCTTGCACCTGTTATGATGATAAACGAAGATGTATACGGAACATTAGTAGCAAGCGATGTTGCGAATATACTTAAAAAGTATTAATCGGGTAAATGGAGGGTATTAATGAAATCATTAACTGAATTAAATGCGATCAGACAAAAAATCGCCAAAGTACCGGATTACAAGATTCTTGTTGGTATGGCAACATGCGGTATAGCTGCAGGAGCTAATCCAGTCATGGCACAACTTAAGAAAATCGCTCAAGAGAAAAATTTAAAAAATATAGATATACAGTTAACTGGCTGTATTGGCATATGCCGTCTTGAACCAATAGTTGAAGTATATGATTCAAAAGGCGACAGATACACTTATGTTAAGGTAGATTCCAAAAAAGCAGCAGATATTATGCAAAAGCATATAATTGAAGGAAATCCATGCACAGATTATCTGATATGCGATGATTCTGACAGCTGTATAAAAAATATACTTGAAACGAAATCATTTAAAAAACAAATCAGAATAGCTCTTAGAAACTGTGGAAATATTAATCCTGAACATATTGATGAATACATTCAGCATGATGGATACTTAGCACTTGGCAAGGTCCTAACAGAAATGCAGCCCTCTGAAGTAATTAAACTTCTTCTTGATTCGGGATTAAGAGGAAGAGGAGGCGCAGGATTCCCAACTGGTTTAAAATGGAAATTTGCTGCAGCTGCCCAGAATGAGCAGAAATATGTTTGCTGTAATGCTGACGAGGGTGACCCTGGGGCATTCATGGACAGATCCGTTCTTGAAGGTGATCCACACAGCATATTAGAAGCGATGGCTATTGCAGGATATGCGATTGGTTCTAATCAGGGATATATTTATGTAAGAGCAGAATATCCAGTAGCTGTTAAGAGATTAAATTTAGCAATAAAACAAGCTAAAGAATATGGTTTATTAGGGAAAAACATTTTTGGTACGGATTTCAGCTTTGACATAGAACTCAGACTCGGAGCAGGTGCTTTTGTTTGTGGAGAAGAAACTGCATTAATGACATCTATTGAAGGGAAAAGAGGAGAGCCAAGACCAAGACCACCTTTCCCGGCAAATAAAGGATTATTTGGAAAACCAACTATATTGAACAATGTCGAAACTCTTGCGAATGTTCCGGTTATTATTAATAAAGGACCTGAGTGGTTCAGCAAAATAGGAACAGAAAAAAGTAAAGGAACGAAAGTATTTGCTGTCGGAGGAAAAATAAATAATACAGGCTTAATTGAGATACCGATGGGTATGACATTAAGAGAAGTCATATATGAAATTGGCGGTGGAATTCCAAATGGAAAAGCTTTCAAAGCAGCACAGACCGGAGGTCCTTCAGGGGGATGCATACCTGCAGAGCATCTGGATATTCAGATAGATTATGATAATCTTGTTGCAATCGGTTCTATGATGGGTTCAGGCGGACTTATCGTAATGGATGAGGACAACTGTATGGTTGATATCGCTCAATTCTTCTTAGGATTTACTGTTGATGAATCATGCGGAAAATGTCCGCCATGCAGAATCGGAACACGCAGAATGTTGGAAATGCTTGAAAAAATAACAGATGGAAAAGGCGAAGATAAGGATATTGAGAAACTTGAAAGACTTGCTTATTCAATTAAAGAAGCTTCCTTATGCGGTCTGGGACAGACAGCTCCTAATCCAGTACTTTCCACATTAAGGTACTTCAGAGACGAATACAAAGCGCATATCTATAAAAAAGCCTGTCCATCAGGAGTATGCAAGCATCTGTTAAATTACTATATTGAAGCGGAAAAATGTGTAGGATGCAGTGTATGTGCAAGAAACTGCCCAGTTAATGCAATATCTGGTGTAGTTAAATCACCATATTTAATAGATAACGAAGCATGCATTAAATGCGGAGTCTGCTATGAAAAATGTAAATTCGGCGCTATATACAAGAAATAGGGAGGATAAACAATGAATTTGCTTAATGTAACAATAGATGGCATAAAGATACAGGTACCTGAAGGAACAACAGTTTTGGATGCTGCAAGATTAGCAAATGTTGATATACCGACACTTTGTTATTTAAAAGATGTAAATGAAATCGGCGCATGCAGAATGTGTCTTGTCGATGTAGGAGCTAAAGCTCTGCAGACTGCTTGCGTTTATCCTTGCTCTGAAGGGTTAAATGTTGTAACTAATTCTCCTAAAATAAGGGATATAAGAAAAGCTACACTTGAACTGATTCTTTCCAATCACGACAGAAGATGCCTTACATGTATAAGAAATCAGAACTGTGAGCTGCAAGCTTTAGCTGATAAACTTAATGTAAGAGAAATTTCTTATGATGGTGTTCCAAAAGGACTGCCTTTAGATAATATATCTAAATCAATAGTAAGAGATAATAATAAATGTATTCTTTGCAGAAGATGTATAGCTGCATGTAATAAAATACAGACAGTTGGCGCAATAAACGTTATGGAAAGAGGTTATGAGACTATTGTATCTACTGCTGATCACAGGTCTATAGCTGATGTGAATTGTGTTAATTGTGGACAATGCATAAATGTATGCCCTGTAGGAGCATTATATGAAAAAGACAACACACAGGTCGTATGGGATGCAATCAAGGATCCAGATAAATATGTCATAATTCAAACAGCACCTTCAGTTAGAGCTGGAATAGGCGAGGAATTCGGATATCCGATCGGAACACCTGTAACCGGAAAAATGGTTGGTGCTATTAAAAAACTTGGATTTGATAAGGTTTTTGATACAGATACAGCAGCTGACCTTACAATAATGGAAGAAGGAACTGAATTCATAAACAGGCTTAATAATAATGGAAAGCTTCCTTTGATCACATCATGCAGTCCTGGATGGATTAAGTTCTGCGAGCATGAATTTCCAGATTTTATTGACAATTTATCATCATGCAAATCACCTCAGCAAATGTTCGGAGCATTAATTAAATCATATTATGCTGAAAAGAATAATATTGATCCTTCAAAGATTTTTGTTGTTTCTGTAATGCCATGTACAGCAAAAAAATTCGAAAGCGATAGAGACGAGATGGAAAAAGATGTTGATATTTCCATAACATCCAGAGAATTAGCTAGAATGATTCGTGAAGCAGGAATTGATTTCAGATCAGTAGAAGATGCTCAGTTTGACAATCCTTTGGGAGAAGCAACAGGTGCAGGCGTAATATTCGGAGCTACAGGTGGTGTTATGGAAGCTGCATTAAGAACAGTCTATTACATACTTGAAGGGAAAAGGATCAATGAGCTTGATGTAAAACCAATAAGGGGTACACAGGGTATTAAAGAAGCAACTATAAAAATTACTGGTATTGATGTCAATGTATGTGCTGTAAGCGGCCTTGGCAACGCAAGAAAAGTCCTCAATATGATTAAGAGTGGCGAAAAGAATTATCATTTTATCGAAATCATGGCTTGTCCAGGAGGATGTGTTAATGGAGGCGGTCAGCCCATAGTTCCAGCAAAAATCAGAAACAGGATTGATGTCAGAGCAGAAAGAGCCAAAGCATTGTATTCAGAAGATATGCGTGCTACATATAGGAATTCTGATGAAAATGAATTTGTTCAGAAATTTTACAAAGAATATGCAGAAAAACCTGGGAGCCATAAGGCTCATGAGCTGCTGCATACTCATTATGTAAAGAGAGATAGATATATAGCAACAAAATAACTAATACGCTCTTTCACATTACAAATAATTAAAGCGGTAGAAATACCGCTCTTTTTATGATAAAATTTAATCGAAGGCGGTGATATGATATGGTAGTAAATGACTTAATAACTATATTAAAGGGTCGCTGTGTAACATCTGATTTGGGATTGAATAGAGAAATACAATATGTATTCTGTTGTGACTGTAAAAAAATTGTTCAGGAAAAAGGATCACAGGATTATGCATGGGTAAATGCAGATGCTGACGAAGCAGCTATTGATCTTGCCTTAGAAAAAGCAATGTCTTGTATAATTGTCCCTTACGACATTTTACTCGATAATAAGATCATAAATTACGCCATATCCAAAGAATTTCCTATAATTTCCACTGGATACAGCAGTTACAAGGTATGTTCAAAAATATATGAGGCTTTTAAAGAGAGAACTTAACAAATTGTCTGTTTAATAATACTGATTTATATATTATCCTCAGATAATGGATGATGCAAGATACATTTTTTCAAGTATAGACTTTTTGAACCCCAATGAAAAATACCGCTTATACAAAGCTAGTAAATCTGTCTATGAAATTTTTGATATGGATAAAGATGATCTTCTTAATCTTTCACTTTTATCTGATGTATCATATGAAAAATTAAAAATGGTAAAAAATTATAAATATACGAAATATGTCAAGTCAAACAGTGATATTGTGATTACTGATATTTATTCTGAAGACTATCCAAAAATTTTAAAAGATATATATAGTGCTCCGATAGTCTTATATCATATAGGTGATATTCCAAAAGAGTGTATGGTTTCTGTTGTAGGCTCTAGAAATCCAAGCAGTTATGGTATAAGATGTACTGAAAACTTATCAGAAAGCTTGTCTTTACAAGGTTTTACAATAGTTAGCGGTATGGCAAAGGGTATTGATGGTGTAAGTCATGTTAGCGCTTTAAAACATGGAAATTCAGTTGGTGTACTTGGTAATGGTCTGAAAATATGTTATCCTTCAGAAAATAAGTTTATATATGATAAATTACGGAATAAGGGATGTTTAATCAGCGAATATCCTCCAGATTGCAAGCCTAGAAAAATATATTTTCCACAAAGAAATAGAATTATCTCCGGATTATCATTTTGTACTATAGTGGTTGAAGCAGGAGATAAAAGCGGTTCTTTAATAACTGCGAATTATGCATTGTCACAAAATAGAGATGTTTACTGTTTCCCGAATTACATAGACACTGGTTTTAACGGAACAAATGTTTTAATTAAAGAAGGAGCAGGTCTTATAACTGATGTTGACTTATTCTGTCAGGAGTTAAAGACTATTGAAATTAGTTGGAAAAACATTTATTATTGTAAAGGCAGCTGATTGGAGGCAATTATGGCAAAAAAACTGGTTATAGTGGAATCACCCGCAAAAGCCAATACAATTAAAAAATTTTTAGGAAATGATTTTAATGTTATGGCTAGTTTCGGTCATATAAGAGATTTACCTGAAAAAACATTCGGAATTGATGTTGATAAAGATTACGAACCAAGATATGAGATTCTGTCTGAGAAAAAAGAAGTAGTTGATAAGCTTAGAAAAGCCGTAAAAGATAGCGATATTACTTATCTTGCAACTGACCCGGATCGTGAAGGAGAGGCTATTTCTTACCATCTTGCTTATATACTAAAAATCGATCCCTTATCAAAATGCAGAATTACTTTTAATGAAATTACTAAGTCTGCTGTAAGCAATGCAATGAATTCGATAAGATCCATAGATATGGATATGTTTTATGCTCAGCAGGCCAGAAGAGTTCTTGACAGAATAGTAGGATACAAGACAAGCCCTCTTTTATGGAAAAAAATAAAAAAGGGTCTAAGCGCAGGCAGGGTCCAGTCTGTCGCTTTGGAATTAGTATGCGACAGAGAAGACGAAATAAATTCATTTACACCTGAAGAGTATTGGAACCTTATATTAAAACTAAGCAAAATTTCAGATGATCAGATTTTTATTGCAAAATTTTATGGTAAGGATAATGTAAAAGTAAAATTATCTAACGAAGCCGAAGCGATTGAAGTATTTAACTTTGTTAATAATAATATAATAACTGTAAAATCAGTTAAAAAGACAAAGAGAAAAAAATATCCATTTGCTCCTTTCATAACATCAACTTTACAGCAGGATGCATCTAATAAATTAGGTTTCACTACTTCGAAGACCATGAAAGTTGCACAAGAATTATATGAAGGTATCGAGATTAAAAATGAAGGTTCTGTCGGACTTATAACTTATATGAGAACTGATTCCACACGAATTTCATCAGATTTCCAGATATCAACACGTGATTTTATTAAACATAATTTTGGGAGTGAATTCATACCTAATAACATACCTAGTTATAAAAATTCAAATAATACTCAGGATGCACATGAGGCAATACGCCCCACTGACTTTAATTTATCACCTTCAAAAGTATCAGCAAGTCTTTCTAAGGATCAATTAGCTTTATATACACTTATATACAACAGGTATATTGCTAGCCAGATGTCTCCTGCTGAGTATGACAGTACATGTGTTGACATAGCTTGCGGACCGTATATGTTTAAGTCATGTGGCAATGTAGTGACATTCAAAGGATATATGACTATCTATGAAGAACAAAAAACTGAGAAAACGGATTTAGAACAGGACGAATACGAAAATACATATCTGCCAAAACTTTCTGCCAAAGAACAGCTTGTGAAACATGATCTTCAAAAAAGCCAAAAGTTCACCAATCCACCTTCAAGATATACTGAAGCATCACTTGTAAGGATGATGGAAGAGAAGGGAATTGGCAGACCTAGCACTTATGCTCCTACTATTAATATAATTATTAAAAGAAACTATGTGAGTAGAGAGAAAAGATCTTTAGTTCCAACTGAATTAGGGCTTACAGTTAATAAATTCATGGTTAAAAATTTTATTACTTTACTTGATTACGGATTTACAGCGCAAATGGAAAAGCAGCTTGATGATATTGAATCAGGAAAAGTAGACTGGGTATCCTTAATAGATAAATTTTATAAGGAATATATCGAGCAGATTAAAATTGCAGACAAGATTAATACTAAAATTGAAATACCTACTGATGAGATATGTGAGAAATGTGGGAAACCAATGGTGTTGAAATCCGGGAGATTCGGAGATTTCTTAAGTTGCTCTGGTTATCCTGCATGCGATTTTACTAAAAAAATAGTTGATGATACAGGTTTTTCCTGTCCTAAATGTAATGGTAAAATCTTAAATAAAAAAACAAAAGGCGGTGTAAAATTTATATCCTGTGAAAATTATCCTAAATGTGACTTTTCATCATGGGGTACTATTATTAAGGATAGAAAATGTCCTAAATGCAGTAATTTCCTGCTTAAAGTTTATGAAGACAAACAGGCTTTAATAAGGTGTTCTTCAGATAAATGCGATTATGTCACAAAATTCGTAAAAGTGACTAAGAAGGGTGAAAAAGATCAGGACTGATAGTATAAAATTTAATGTTATCGGGGCAGGACTTGCAGGTTGTGAAGCTGCAGCCTATATTGCCAAAAAAGGTTTCAGTGTTACCTTATATGAAATGAAACCAGCTGAATATACTTGTGCCCATAAAAGCGAATATTTTTCTGAATTAATCTGCAGTAATTCATTAAAAAGCAAATCATTGAATTCTGCTAGCGGACTTTTAAAACAAGAAATGAGTATGCTGGATTCACTAGTAATGAGTACTGCATATAGAAATGAAATTCCTGCAGGTACTGCTTTAGCAGTAGACAGGGAAGGCTTTGCTAAAGATATAACAGAATATATATGTAACAATGCTAATATAAATATTATAAACAAGAAGATAAATGATATAGGTGGTTTTATTGAAAATACAAATGACTTTACAATAATTGCTTCAGGTCCATTAATGACTGATGAGCTTGCTTTAAGTATAAAAGATGTAGTATCAGATGATGGATTGTTTTTTTATGATGCAATTGCTCCTACCATATTGTATGAAGATATTGATTTTAGTAATGCATATAAGGCATCCAGATATAATATAAACGATGAATCTTATATAAACTGTCCTTTAACAAAAGATGAGTATAATATTTTTTATGATTTCATTGTCAATGCTAAAACTGTGCAGATGAAAAATTTCGAGGAACAGAAGGTATTCGAAGGTTGCATGCCTTTTGAAGTTTTAGCAAAAAGAGGATATGATTCGTTAAGATATGGCCCTATGAAACCGGTTGGATTAACAAATCCTCATACAAAAACAAAAGATTATGCAGTCATACAGCTAAGACAAGATAATGCTGCTGCAAGCATATATAATCTTGTTGGATTTCAGACTAACCTTACATTTGGAATGCAAGATGAACTGCTTAAACTTATACCCGCTCTTAGGAAATGCAGAATTATAAGATATGGAGTGATGCATAGAAATACTTATTTAAATGCACCGGCTGTTCTTAATAAGTATTATCAGATGCAAAATTATAAAAACTTGTTTTTTGCTGGACAAATAACAGGAGTAGAAGGATATCTTCCTTCAGCATCATCAGGGATAGTCGCAGCTATTAATTGTGTAAGAGAAGCGGAAAAACTTCAAAAAATTGATTTTACAGCTAATACTGTAATAGGTGCATTACAAAACCATATAGCAACAATACCTACAAAAAGTTATTTACCTATGACTGCCAATTACGGTATTTTATCTGCATTAGAAAAGCATATTAAAAATAAATCAGAAAAATATAACGAATATGCAAAAAGATCATTTCAAACAATGACACAGATTATTTCTTTGTATGGAATTTAACTCTTTCAAGCATTATATTATTAGCTTTAATCTCTAACTCATCATTTAAATCAACGAGATCTATGGTGCCATATTTTTCTTTTAAGGATGTTTTTATAATAAGATCAGCAAGTCTTGGATTCTTAGGAAGAAGCGGACCATGTCCATATGAAGCGAACACATTTTTATATCTAGCACCTTCTGTCTTATCCTGACCATTATTCCCATAACCTGTAATAACCTTTCCAAGAGGCAGAACATCACTTGAAAGAAAGGTCTTACCTGAATGATTTTCAAACGAAATTACATCAAAACAGCCTTTTTCATCTTCACATGTAAAGATATAATCTCCAATCATTCGTTTTTTATCTCCTATAGTATTTACATTAAGAGCACCAACGAATTCCAGAACTGTTCCATCCCAAGTTTTGTAATAATTACCTAACAGCTGATATCCTCCACATATTGCTAGGAATGTCTTATTCTCATCTATAGCCTTTTTTATCAGAGTTTTCTTAACTACAAGCAGATCTTCCAAGAGGATTTCCTGCTCAAAATCCTGGCCGCCTCCAATAAAAAAAATATCATAATTTTCTACATATAAGGTGTCTTTAACAGAAATATTATCTATAGTACAATCAATCCCACGGTTTGTGAGCCTTTTTTGTAAAGTAATTACATTTCCGATATCACCATATAGATTTAAAATATCAGGGTATAGATGGCATATCCTAATTTGCTTCTTCATTCATAGAATTCCTTTAAAGAGTATTTTTTCGCAAGCATATTCCTCAAATTAAACATAGCAGTATAGGTAGGTGTAATATATATAGGTATATTATGCTCTAAAGCCTTATTTACAAGGTTTGCGTCATTTTGCTCGATACTTACCTTTGACATGTCAATATCAGCATATTTCAGCCGTAGAGCCATATCATAAGCTCTTGAACCTCCAATATATATATGTTCAATTTTATTATGAATATCTAAAAGTTTTTCGAATGCAACATCGTAAATCCAAGATACATCAGTACCATCAGCTGCCTGGTCGTTAAGCATTATAATTAATATGAATTTTATATCAACTATAAACAGGTAATTCAGTATCTGGTTAAATCCAGCAGGATTTTTAACGAGAATAATACTTAGGGATATACCATTTACATTAATCTCTTCCATACGCCCGAATCCGCTTTCAAAAGAACCGATAGCATTTAAAATATGAGTGTCTTCTATTCCAATAGCATTCATTACACATGCAGCAGCTAAGGAATTGTATATATTATGTGCACCAGGTAAATTTACTCTTGTCTTGTATTTCCTGTTCCTGATTATAATTTCTATATCACTGCCAGAAGCATCAGTATTAAGTATCCCGACTGCATGAACATCCGGATTTTGACGCTGATAGCCACAGTTCTCACATTTGAACCCACCTAAGTGAGCATATGTTATATAGTCATAAGTATATGGATACCTGCATTTTATACAGTATAGTGCATCTTTCGGTTCCTTAATGAGATTATCATATATTTTTTCATCTACACCGAATAATATGGCTTTTTTCGATGTTATCGATAGAAGATGAGTACATAACGAACAGTCGGCATTAATGCATATACATGCAGATTCGCAATTATTAATCCCTTTTGCTATCAGATTTAAAGTATTTGTAATTTCTCCATATCTGTCCAGCTGATCTCTGAATATATTAGTAACTAATATTACTTCAGGATCAATAAATTTCGTAACATGGCTCAATGCTGCTTCATCACATTCTATTACAGCATAATCATGATGATTTTTACCGGATAATGAAGATGAGAGACAAAATGATGTAATAACTCCATTTAGAAGATTAGCTCCTGATTTATTAGAGAAATAGTTTAGACCGGAAAGTATAAAACCATTTTCAATAATCCTGCATGTTGTTGTTTTTCCATTAGTACCTGTAACAAGAATAACCTTTACATTTTCTGAAACGTATTTCAAAATATCCTTACAAAAGAAAGAGGCTATTTTACCTGGCAGAGCTGTTCCACCTTTATTGAATATTCGTAAAAGGGTACACGATATTTTGCATGATAATACAGATAAAGCAACATTCAATTTCATAAAAAGAATTATATCAGTGCACAAATCCATAATCAACTTAAATAAATATCAGGATTCTAATAAGTATATTTTCATGATATTATTATATACCGAATGGAGGTTTTATGGACTATAGTGACGAACAGCTTATAAATATGAGCATCAAGGGAGATACTTCAGCTTTTGGTATTCTTGTTGAGCGTTATCAGAATAAAGCATATGCTATATCCATAAAAATAGTTCAAAACCATGATGATGCTCTTGACTGCGTTCAGGATTCATTTATTAAAGCATTCCGAAATTTAGGCCAGTTCAATTTTCAATCATCATTCAATACATGGTTATACAGGATTGTCACTAACTCTTCACTAGATCTTTTACGAAAAAATAAAAAATATCAGAATGATGTGCCAATAGAAAAACCATTAACGGATGACGATGATGAATATTTCATTCAGATAGAAGATGAAAAATCCGGGGTTGAAGATATTGTGCAGAGTAATGAAACTGTCTTGGCTGTCAGAAGAGCTATAAATGAACTGTCAGATGATTTTAAAAAAGTTATAATTCTATTTGAAATAGAACAATTATCGCTTATCGAGGTTTCCAGAATATTAAATGTTCCTGTTGGAACCGTAAAATCAAGATTATTCAGAGCAAGAGAAAGACTGGCATCAATCTTGAAAGAAAAAGGAACTTTTTAAACACATATTACGTTATATATAACAGGAAGAAGAAATAATGGATAACTGCAGGAAGTACAAAAAAATAATACATGAATATCTGAACAAGGAAAGGTCAGATCAAATAAAAAAAGAACTTGATACGCATCTTTTGGAGTGTATTTCTTGTAAAGAATATTTTGACTCCATGCTTATATTAAATAACTCGTTAAAGAGATTAAAAAAAGATTACACTATTGATGTAAAAGATGCAGTGATGAAAGAAATAGAAAAACAACAGTCCAAACCAGCTATAAACAGAAAAGTATATTTGCGTTATGCTGCTGCTTTTGCTTGCATGGTAGTTGTTGTCGGAGTTTATATATTGACCGGTGGTTTTCATAATATTCAAAGAGATAAGAACTATAATGATACAAATAAAGAACTATCTGAAGTGCAGAATGAAGAAACAGTATTTGGGATAACCACTGCCTTTGATTTTGAGAATCAGGACAGATCTGTTTTATCCCCAGGCTATAAAATGAACCAGGAGGATTTAAGCACATATAATTACATAACAGACAAAAATTATGATGAGATAATTGGAGATATAACCAGTGTATCAGATGAATTTCTTATCCTTGATGTTTGCACAGTCACTGAAAAAAACGAACTCTCATTCATATCATATAATATTGATACAGAAAAAATTGCTGAAAAACTTAATCTGAAAAAAGATTCAAACTACAAAACTGACGAGAGCGCTTCCGATAATAATGAATATGTAAAATTAATCATTATATATTCCGACTAGTTATAGAGTCATTCGTGGTATAATTGTATATAATGAAAAAACTACTGTTAATTGATGGAAACAGCATTTTGAATAGAGCATTCTACGGCATGGCTGCAAACATGCTTGTAACAAAAGATGGCATATTTACAAATGCAATTTACGGATTCCTAAATATTCTGGAAAAATATCTTAATGAAGATAATCCTTCTCATATTGCAGTTGCTTTTGATTTAAAAGGGAAAACTTTTAGACATGAGATATATAGTGAATATAAAGCCGGAAGAAAGGGAATGCCCTCAGAGTTAGCTTCACAAATGCCTATACTAAAAGACATCCTCCATGCAATGAATATAACATTAGTTGAAAAAGAAGGGTACGAAGCAGATGATATACTTGGTACGCTCTCTCAATATGCTTCTGATGATATTGAAGTAGTTGTACTTACAGGTGACAGAGATATGCTTCAGCTTGTTTCTGACAGATGTACTGTAAAAATTCCAACAGTTATATCCGGACAAAAGGCAGTTAATATTTTTAATATAGAAAATTTTAAAAAGGAATATGGCATCGAGCCATCTAAATATGTTGATGTTAAAGCATTAATGGGAGATAAATCAGATAATATTCCTGGAGTTCAGGGAATTGGTCAGATTGGTGCTTTAAACCTAGTAAAGGAATATGGTGACCTGGATAATATTTATAGAAACATTGATTATATCTCAAAAGCATCTTTGAAAGAAAAGCTTATTAAAGATAAAGACAAAGCTTTTTTAAGCAAAGAACTTTCAAAAATAAACACTTCAGTTCAATTTGACGGATTTATACTGGATAGTCTAGAAAGAAAACCTTTTTCCAATAAAACCCTTCTTGATTTATTTATAAAACTGGAATTCAACTCTTTAATTCAAAAGTTTAATCTTAAGGAACAAGATGATGATATTAATAAACAATCACTAGAATTTAAAGAAATTTATAGTTTTGATGATTTGAAATCGAATAGCTCGATATTATTTCTTTCATATAAAATAGAGAATAATCTGCTTGACCTTGAAATTATGAATGAAAATCATATGATTATCAAAACTTATGGAGAAAAAGCAGATTATTTGCTTGAAAATGTTTTTTCACAACCAATGCAGATTGTGTCACACTATTTTAAAGATATATTTGTTTATTGTTTTTCTAACAGCATTAAGATTCCTGAAAAATATTATGATACTGCAACTGCAATGTATCTTTTAGATTCAATGAAGGAAAAATACGATATTGATGATACATACAGAAATCTTAATTCATCAGGTACTAATATAGATCCAAAATCATATAAAATAGAGTTTTTATATAATTATACAAATAGTGCATTAAGGGCAACAGGTATGGAATCTCTCTTTTGGGATATTGAATTACCCTTGATTGAAATTTTAGCATATATGGAATTTATAGGTGTAAAAGCGGATAAAGAGTATCTTCTTAAGCTTTCCGAATATTTCGATAATGAGCTTAATATAACAGCAAAAAAAATATTTGAATATGCCGGGTGCACATTTAATATTAATTCCCCTAAACAGTTAGGTCAGGTTCTTTTCGAAAAATTGAATCTTCCTAAAGCAAAAACAAACGCATCTGGCGGATATTCCACTTCTGTTGATGTTTTAGAAAAGCTGAAACAATTTCCGATTATAGAAGAAATTCTTTATTACCGCACTGTTTCCAAGCTTTATTCAACATATGCTCAAGGTTTATTATCTTCTATAGCAATTGACGGACGAATTCATAGTAAATTTAATCAAACAGTTACTGCAACAGGCAGAATAAGTTCAACAGATCCGAACATGCAGAATATACCTATACGAACAGAGATTGGAAGGAAAATACGTAAAGCATTTGTACCTGAAAACGGATATACAATTGTAAGCGGTGATTACTCGCAAATCGAATTACGTATACTTGCTCACATTGCAAAAGATGAAAATATGATAAACGCATTCATGAATCATGAAGATATACATACTGCTACAGCAGCTAAAGTTTTCGGGATTACAAAAGAAGAAGTAACTAAAGAACAAAGATATGCAGCTAAAGCTGTTAATTTCGGAATAATATATGGCATATCAGATTATAGTTTATCTCAGGATATCAATGTACCAGTAAAAAAGGCAGCCAAATATATAGAAGATTACTTAAACCATTATTCAGGAGTAAGGGACTATATGCACAGAATTATTAACTCAGCCATAGAAAATGGTTATGTAACTACTATTTATGGACGAAGAAGATATCTTCCGGAACTAAGCTCACCGAAATTTACTGTTAGGGAATTCGGAAAAAGAGTAGCTTTAAATGCTCCTATACAGGGAACAGCAGCGGATATAATTAAGATTGCTATGATAAGAGTATATATGCAACTTAAGCAAATGAAATTGAAATCTCGCCTTATACTGCAAGTTCATGATGAGCTTGTTATCGAAACACATAATCAGGAAATTCCGCAGGTAAAGCAATTGCTGCTTGATTCAATGGAAAATAATTTTAATCTGTTAGTGCCTCTTGATATAGAAATATCCGTTCAGGATTCATTGTTGAAAGGATAAATTATGATTATTGGTATAACCGGTCAGACAGCAACCGGAAAGAGTACATTATCTAATATATTTAAAAAAAACGGTTATTTGATTTTTGATGCAGATAAAGCATATAATCTTCTTTTTACTGAAAATCATAATATGCAGCAGGAAATACTCAAAGAGTTTAATACTCTTGATAAAAAGAATATTCTTAAAACAGTAATGCATAATCCAGAATTACTCGAAAAACTTAATTTAATTACGCATAAGTATGTTATTCATCAGATAAATGCTTTTATAAATGATAATAAGAACAGGAATATTGTTCTCGATGTTCCTGTTCCAGTTGAAAAAGGATTTATTAATACAGCTGATATCATTATCGTAACAGTTGCTTCAAAAGAAATTCAGATAGCACGCTTAACAAAAAGATATAGCATAAACAAAGATCAGGCAGTAGATAGAATTAACATGCAGATGAAATGGGAAAACTATTTAGAAATTGGTGACATAATATTAAATACTACTGACACAGATGAAAATGATTTGATATCTTTCATTAAGATTTTTGAAAATACGTACATTAAAGGTAATAAAGATTGATTTTTAATGTCATGAATGTTAAAATTCAACTTGAGCAAAACACAAAAAGGTGGAACAATGGGAAAAATATTACTCAATACCGCAAACATTACCTGTAATAACAAAAAAGAAACTGATCTTAGAGCATATGTTAACGGAAAAGTTGTAAACACTCTTAATTACGACAGCAAAGAAGTCATAATGGAGTATGCTGATACCGACTTTGTATTCTTAATAGATGAAAATATGGAAACCAGCGATTCAAAATCAGATGTATCTTTAATGCGTGAAATCAGACGCTATACTAAGAAATACAAAGATTCTGATGTTGAAACCAAATTTTCTGATTTTGAAGAATACATTTCTACTACAGTTACTTATCTTGACAACCTTGAGGCATCAGGGGAAATACCGCCAATGAGCAGACAGGTTAGTGCAGCTGTCATATCATATGATAAGGGTCTTTTAGCAGTTACTGATACAGATTCTGCGATGTATATTTCTGGAGGGAATATAGTTAAGGTTTTTCCAGATGATGATAACATCAGAATAAAGACAGCTCAGCTTCCTGCATTGAAAACTAATGATTTGATAATATTATTGTCAGAAACCATTGCCAAAGCGGTTTCATCAGAAGACATTCTTGACCGTATTAATACATATGATTCTGCTGAAGCTATCGCTCAGAATATCAGTTCACTTTACACTTCCAATAACAACGAAGAATTTTCAGTAACAGTAATACTTGTTAAACTTATTCAGGATAAATCAAGAACACTCATGAGAAGTGAAATTAATACTCAGGAGATACCTGTAGAAGAGATACAAAAATCATATACTGCTCCAATACAGCAGATTAAGTTTGAAGGAAAACCGGCACAAAAAGAAAGTTTCTGGGATGAGACTACTGAAGATGTC
>Ga0123335_1004756_pt1 | contig 17166 bp, 16 predicted proteins | sample BiotimSIPDNA_2_FD_89707 | JGI IMG/M metagenome (GOLD analysis project Ga0123335, IMG submission 89707) | Anaerobic biogas reactor microbial communites from Washington, USA - Biogas_R2 time_0 SIP DNA | ecosystem: Engineered > Bioreactor > Anaerobic > Unclassified | place: Washington, USA...
AGATATTGCGAGAAAAACGCTGTATTTGCAAGAAAAATCCCTTATAATAGAGATTGAGGGTAGCCCTTGTCTGAATCTCTAAATAAGGGAGATCAAAAATGCAGGACATAAATACCATAAAATTCACATTTATTCAATTGTTTAAGCCAATTTTTTAGCAAGAAAATTTTTTCAACGACTCAAGGAGCTTAATGCCGACAAATACGTTAAAAAGTTGAAGACAACGCAATTAATTGGACTTCTGCCCCAGCTCAAATTGTGCAGCAAAGAGGCCTACGGGATATTAGTAACAGTTTCAATAATGATGAGCTTAGCGAGGCAATTAATTTAGAATCCATAAGCGTGTCACAAGTTTCTTGCATTAACGAAAAGAAAGCTGTCAGACTGATTGAAACTTTTCGGCATAAGGCTGGAGAATATGCACAAAAGGTTAATCATATTTTTGAAGTACTCGGTTTTTCCCTTATTGAATGTGCGATATGACTGAGAAGCTTTATAATGAAGTGAAACAAATTGTTTCCGAAATAGATGGTTTATAATACGCGAGGAGATATGGAATTTGAAATATGAAAACGGAATCACGATTACACAGATATTTCTGAGGTTATGTGGTCATGTTGGATGTTTTGCTTAACTTGGCAACACATGCGATGATGAACTGAGAAGGATCGACGATATGGGAAAAAGGTTGAATCTATTGTGGAATAAAGAAAAAAACTATACGCAGCTTGCATCTGTCAACTGCCAGGCCATCAGAGAGTATAACGAAAAAAATCTATCTGCACTGACACTAATAGGAGGATTATTGATGATGCTGCCGCTGTTGGTAGCACCTTTAAGTAATACTAAGACAGACGTTATTCTCGCCTATTTGCTGGCGGCAACACTCTTTTTTACTCTGTTCTTTGTATTTAAGCTTTCTTTTATGAAAAAGTACGTTCTTGGCGGGTTGTATATCTCTTTTTCCGTCTTATTTTCATTAGCTATTTATCTCAGTGTAATTCACACACCCAATATGCGGGCGACGATTCTACTAGGAGCGTTTTGTATTATGCCGCTCGGTTTTATCGACCGCCCTGCCCGTATGAACCTGTTTGTAGCTTTTTGGCTTGCGGTGCATACGATTTTGGCGTTTTACCTGAAACCACAATATGTGCTCGACGATACAATCAATTGCCTGTGTTTTGCTATTCTTGGGTGTTTTATCGGAAATAGAATGGTATGGGGTCGTTTAGAAGGTTATGAGGCTCACCGCTTGTTGACTATTGAAAAAGAAACTGATGTTTTGACAGGTCTTTTTAATCGTCGCAAACTGTTTGAAACTCTGGCAGTTCTGGAAACAACAAGCGCAGAAAAGCCATCCGGAATCCTGATGATTGATATCGATTACTTCAAAGAGTTTAACGACAACTACGGTCACGCCGCCGGGGACAAATGCATGAGTCGGTTGAGCGAAGTTTTTACAAAATTCACACAGAATTTTCGGCTGCATTTCTATCGCTACGGCGGTGAGGAATTCGTGGCAATGGCATACGGATACGGGGAGAAAGAACTGTTGTCCATCGCAGAAAATCTGCGGATTGCTGTGCAAAATACAGATATAGACGGTCATCGCACTACCGTCAGTATCGGCGTTGCCTACTGTGGCGACGAACAAGTTCGAAATTATGAAAATATAATTGAGCGAGCTGATAAGGCCGCTTATGCCGCTAAGCGCGCGGGACGAAACAAAGTGTGCGCGGAGCAAAACGAAATGCAGATAAAATGGATTCCATAACCTTTATTGTTCCCGCCCTGGCAGCACCGGTTCATACATCATGATGGACTGGTTAGCGCAGACGAATTCGTCCCTGATCTCATTGCCGTCAAGATCAAAGAAAACTGATACAAAAGGATTTGCCGGAACATATAAAGTACTTGGATTAAACACATCAAATTAGCTCACAACAGCTTTATTGCAATTATAAAATACGAGTTTTGTTACTGTGTGGTATAATCAATATAAAATGAGGAGGAGTAATTTATGGTTGAACAGATATTTAAACTGTCAAGAGGTAATAAAAAGTCCGTCGAGAAAGTTATTTTCGATGAGAACCTACACTATCTACACATGGTGTTTAACAAAACAGAGGGGTTACCGGAACACTTTTCCAACTCGAACGTGTATATGACCGTTGTTCGAGGAAAGCTTTCTATTGGCTTGAATGACCAGGAAATACATGAATATGAGGCCGGTACTCTGCTAAAAATTCCGTTTCGAACAAAAATGAATGTTAAAAACCTGCATGAGGAAACTTTGGAGTTAATCGTTGTAAAGGCGCCTGCTCCTAATAATTAAGGGTGATAGGCATATGGGAATAAATTAGGAAAAATGTTGTGAAAAACGTGATGAATAAATTAATGTAAAGGAGAGTGGTTATTAGTGAAAAAGCAAGTTAAAAACAATGTATATTGGGTAGGTAAAGTTGATTGGGAACTGCGGAAGTTTCATGGTAATGAATACTCAACCCATAAGGGGTCAACTTATAATTCCTATTTGATCCAAGAAGAAAAAACGGTCTTGATCGATACGGTTTGGGCTCCGTTTGCAGAGGAATTTGTAGATAATTTGGCGAAAGAGATCGATTTGAATAAAATTGATTTTATTATTGCTAATCATGGAGAAGTTGACCATAGTGGCGCTCTTCCTGCTCTAATGAAGCATATTCCGGACAAACCGATTTATTGTACGGCAAATGCGGTAAAATCTTTGAAAGGCCAGTATCATCAGGATTGGAATTTCCAAGTCGTTAAAACAGGAGATAAAATTGATATTGGTAATGGTAAAGAGCTTATCTTTGTTGAAATGACCATGCTGCATTGGCCGGACAGCATGGCGACCTATATGACTCAAGATAATATACTTTTTAGTAACGATGCATTTGGCCAGCATTTAGCCACCGAAAAACTCTTTAACGATCAGGTCGACCAATGCGATCTATTTAACGAGTCCATTAAGTATTTTGCGAACATATTGACTCCTTTCAACCCTATGCTAAGAAAAAAACTGGATGAGGTCACTGCGTTGAACCTTCCAATAGAGATGATTGCGACAAGTCATGGAGTCATTTGGCGGGACAACCCTATACAAATTGTTGAAAAATACGCGCAATGGGCAAACGACTATCAGGAAAACCAGATTACCATCATCTATGACACAATGTGGAATGGAACGAAATTACTCGCTGAGAAGATAGCTGAGGGAATCAGGCAGGCTGACCAAGATGTGAATGTTAAAGTCCATAATCTTGCCAAGAGTGATGAGAACGACCTAATTACCGAAGTTTTTAAATCTAAAACCGTCGTTATCGGTTCACCGACGATTGCAAAAAGTATATTGCATTCGGTAGCGGGTTTTATTCATCTTATGAAAGAACTTAAATTCAAAGGTAAAAAAGCAGCGGCATTTGGATGTTATGGCTGGAGCGGAGAATCCGTAAAAGTAATAAATGAATTAATGGCAAATGCAGGCTTTGAAGTTGCATCAGAAGGATATAGAAACCAATGGAATCCTGATTTTGATGCACAAAAGGAAGCAGTAGATTTCGGTAAAGTAATAGCTAAGTTGTAAAAAAGATAAAGTAGGAACAATATGAAAAATTTAGATGAGGGCATATTGTTTCTTGGAGTTAATTTCAAGATTAATCAAACAAATTATTCCATCATCGGTAAGTGAATATTTCAAGCCTGACCCCTTTGTCTATTTAGGACCGATTACCAGCAAATCCTTGCCGAAGTCCAGGATATACTCACAGGACTGGCCCTGGAATATTTGCGGGCGACATTTCAACTGGGCCTCGGCTATCGGGTACCCCAGCCCACCCACGTAGAATGGCTGTCCTTGCTGCGTCACGTAATGGACGAACTGGAACGGGCATTGCGCTATATTGCAGCCCGGCCGGTGCGCGGGCTGAACCGTGAACCGGTGATGGCGCGTGTGGAAAAAGTAAAACGGGTTGACTCGTCGATACGGTCAGTATTACGGCGGGGTAAAGGTACGGGTGGTGTTCTGGAACTCGGCGGAGGCGTCCGCGTACGGGAGAGGGTGGCGGAATGCCGTGCCAGGCCGGTGCTGGATACACTGGAGCACCGTTGGATTGCCCGCCAGTTGAAATGGATTCACCGGCGCATCCGGTTGCTGCGGAGCCAGGAACGTCAGCGCTTGCAGGGTGGCAGGGGAGAAGGCCAGCGTGGCAGGCAGATAATTCTGGAACTGGATCAGCTGGATGAACGGATTACTGCACTCTGCCGCCTGGAACCCCTGGCAGCAGCAGGGGATACTTTGCCGCCTGGTTTTGTCTCCCTGCAGCTGCTTGGCGCGCCTGGTTACCGGGAGGTGTACCGGGCTTTTCTCCTCCTCACGCTGGGGCTGCGCCTGGAAGGCGGCCTGATCCGCCTGTCGGTGAAGGAGCTCAGCCAGTTATACGAATACTGGTGCTACTTGGCGTTGTTGAGGCTGATTGCCGAAGCAATTGGTAAAGCGATTCCTGTCCAAGAGTTATTTTCAGTACGCCAGCAAGGTTTGCAGGTGTTGCTTCAAAAAGGCCGTACAAGCAGCGTGTCCTTTGAGCAGTGCAGCGGACGCAGCATAAAGGTTGTATATAACCCGCGGTTTCAGAGCGATTATGTGCTCATCCCCCAGCAGCCTGATATGCTGGTTACCCTTAAGGACCCGGATTGGCCGGTTTTACACCTGCTGCTGGATGCCAAATACCGGATCGATTCCTCACCGGAATATGTTATTTTGCCAGCATCCTGCATCTCCTAAAACTCCACAGGTGGACGGACTGGGGTTAAAATAACAACATTTCGGAGATTGTAGATTAAACGGGAGGTTTGCGTAAATACAATCCAGTAAGTTTCCTTCCGCATTGGAACAGCCCAATAGCCGGAAACAGGGGCGTATCGTTATGGTTTTTTGTTTCCGGAGTCGTACAATTGCTGCTTACGCTGGTCAGCGCTCTGCCCGGTGCCTGGCAAATAAGCTTTAAACTAGCCCCAGGAGCTGCTTTGCGTTTTCACCTAGAATATTTGTAATTGCCCTTTGAGAAATGTTTAAGTTCCTGATCATTTCAATGTTCTTTTTGGCATCTAAAGGGGAAGCCTTCATATTAACAATATTGAAAGCAGGAGTAGGCCAGTCAGTACCAAAAATAAACTTGTGGGAAAATCGTTCCAGATCAGGGAAGTATTCTATAAGCTTTTTAGGGGGCAAGCCTGCTACATCAATATAAACATTCTTGTGCAGGCGGATCATGTTCAGGGCTTCATTATGCCACGGTCCCCGTCCACCATGTGCCATGATGATTTTCATGTCAGGGAAGTCTACAGCTACGTCATCAAAATAAATGGGATTCCCATATTTTATCCGGGAGTTCGCAAATATTGATGACCCTGTATGGAAATTCACAGGTATACCAAGCCTTTCGGCCACAGCATACAAAGGGTACAGGAAATTGTCATTGGGGTAAAAATAATTGTATGGCGGATAAAGCTTAAGTCCCTTGAAACCATGATGCAAGATTAAATCCTCCAACAAATTACCCATATTTGGATGTTGATAGGGATTTAGCGTACAAAAAGGTATTAATCTCGGACTTTCCCGGCAAAATGCTTCTACCATTTCGTTCGTGGAAACACCGGTTGTCAGAGGAGTTATTTCTGCTATTATTACGGAATAATCTATTCCCTTTTCATCCATCAACTGCAAAAAGTTCTTGGGATTGCTGTATTTTTTGCTATATTGTTCATATTCTTCTCTAGTAGGGTACGCACTTGCCAATAACTCATCGCAATTTACAGTGTAGGACTCGTATTTGGCCAGATGAACATGAAAATCAATGATAGTTTCCTTCAATTACTAAACACCACCAATTTATGTAATCTTTTTAAGATTACCACCTGCACAACTTTTTTTCAATATATTTTTTTATCAATTTATTATAGAATTCCTGTTAAAACTGGCATGTATTTTTTAGAAGTATGAGAGATTACATATGGGAGAGAAGAACACTCATAAATAGGCGGGTAAAGGTTATAAAGCCGTTATTTTGCCAGTATCCTGCATCTCCTGAAACTTCCACAGTGAGACAGACCAGGGAGAAAAAATAACAACATTTCGGAGGTTTTAGACTAACCGGGAGGTTTGCGTAAATACAATCTCAAACACAAGCCTCCCGATAGGTTAGGTTTATTTTTAGGGGGAATAATTGATGAAACGGGAAAAAAATGAATTGTTACAAATGAATAAGACGGTAAATATCAGAAACGAAGTGGAAAATGACTATAAGAAAGTTGAAGAAATCACAAGGAGGGCTTTTTGGAATTTATATGTTCCGGGATGCATTGAACACTATTTAGTTCATGTTATGCGTTCTCACGAGGACTTTCTGCCAGAATTGGATTTTGTGATTGAAGTTGATAATCAAGTTATTGGAAATATCATGTACACAAAAGCAAGACTGGTTGATGAGTCTGGGGAAGAAAAAGAAATCCTTACCTTCGGTCCTCTATGTATTATGCCGGAATACCAAAGATTGGGTTACGGAAAAATGCTTATGAAGCATTCTTTTGAACAGGCTGTTGCACTTGGCTACGATGTGATTGTGATCTTTGGAAACCCCAACAATTATGTAAGCAGTGGTTTTAAGAGTTGTAAGAAATACAATGTATGTCTTGAGAATGGTATATACCCGGCGGCAATGCTGGTAAAAGAACTGAAACCTGGTGCCCTGGACGGAAGGAAATGGGTTTACTATGACAGCCCGGTGATGAAGATAGACGAACAAGAAGCCCAACGCTTTGATGAGACTCTGGAAAAAATGGAAAAGAAATACCAGCCAAGTCAAGAGGTATTTTATATTCACAGTCATTCCTTTGTACAGTAGTTTCAGTGATTGGGGGATGAGTATGCCGAAATTAAGAAAAATGCTGAGTAACTGGGACGCACCGTACATTCAGTCACTTGTGAAATTAATTGAAACCCAGAGCAAGGCAACGCTTGCGCACTGGGCGGTGGATTATTCTGAACGGGTGCTCTTACCGTTGTGGAACAAACACTACCCGGACGATCCACGTCCTCAAAATGCATTGAAGGCTGCTCGCGAGTGGTTATCAGGAGCAATAAAACTGCCCCAAGCGAAAAAAGTAATCCTCGAGTGCCATGCGGCTGCCCGCGAAGCTGCGGCGAGCCCTGTTGCGCAAGCTGCTGCCAGGGCAATTGGTCAATCTGCTTCGACTATCCACTCAGCACGGCATTGTATCGGACTTCCTTTATACGGGGCGATAGCGGTTGCGTATAACACGCTGGGAACGAAAGTTTCGTGGGAGCAGCTGGAGCAGTGTGCCGCCGCCGAGTGCGGGTGTATGCTTGACGCGCTGCGGGCCGTTGCCGTGGATAACGAACCAAACCCGGCGAAAATCGATTGGAAATGTTGACTGCGATAAGCTGAGGGCCAGAAAATAATTTATGAAAGTTATGAGGGGTAATGTTAAGGAGAAATATACTAGAGAAGATTTAGAAGAAGTTCTGTAAATTGTTTCTTCAACTATCAGTAGATGTGGGAAAAACACGCTAAAATTTGCTGAGGGTGCCACCCGGCACACACTCCTTAATAATAGGATTAAAGTACGGTTATAGTATTTCTATCGCAGTAAGGGAGATTATTATATGATTGACGTCCGGAACATGACCAAAAAGTACGGCAAGCTGGCGGCCAATGACAACATCAACCTGTCCGTAGGCCGCGGTGAGCTGGCCGTACTGCTTGGACCCAACGGCGCGGGCAAATCAACACTGATCAAGTCAGTTTGCGGCCTCCTGCGTTTCCAGGGTACTATTACCATCGACGGGTATGAGAATCATACGGTAGAGTCGAAACGGCTTTTGGGGTATGTGCCGGAGTTTCCCGTGCTGTACCCGATGCTGACGGTGGCGGAGCATCTTGAGTTCATTGCTAAAGCGTACCGGTTGGAGGCCTGGGAGGAAAGAGGGGAGGCCTTGCTTCGCCGCTTTGAGCTGGACGATAAAAAAATGAAGCTGGGTAAAGAGCTTTCCAAGGGAATGCAGCAGAAGGTCAGTGTCTGCTGTGCGCTCCTGCCCCAGCCCAAAGCTGTCATTATGGACGAACCGCTGGTCGGCCTTGACCCGCATGGGATCCGCGAACTGAAAGCGGTCATTGCTAAGCTGCGGGACAGCGGTTGTGCCCTGCTTGTCAGCACCCATATGATCGAAAGTGTGGAGGAAGACTGGGATGTAACCTACATCATGGTCAAGGGCCGGATCGCCCGCGTTTGCCGCCGTACGGACCTCGCGGCCGGCCAAAGCCTTGAAGACGTGTATTTCACCATCACGGAAGGAAAAGGCCAGGGGGACACGCCATGAGCAGTCTTGTTTTTCTGCTGGTCAAAAGCGCCAAAAATACCCTGCTGGAGCTTCGCCGGAAACCGGCGAAGCTGGCGTTATGGGTGCTTGTGATTGCAGGGATTGGCGGGATTTTTCTCTTTTCCCTGTTTACACGCCAAAACGCGGCCGGTTCCCTTGATCTCGTCTGGCTCAAGGGCATCCTGTTCCTATTCATCCTGCTGTCTGTCGTGATCGCCATCCAAAAGGGCCTGGCCAAAGGAGACGTTATTTTCGACATGAACGATGTCAATTTACTGTTTGTTTCACCGGTCAGTTCCCGCTTGATCCTGATGTACGGCATCGTGCGCATGGCGAAAACGGCTTTCCTGGCAGGCTTTTTTATCCTGTTTCAAAGCAATTCCCTCAGCACGGGCTTCGGGGTAGGGTTTGATGCGGTGCTCCTGGTACTGCTCGGCTTTATGCTGGCCGTCGGTGTGCTTCAAATCCTGTCGCTTCTGATCTACAGCCTGACCAACGGAAAACCGGGGCGGAAACTGGTTGTCCGAATACTGGCCGTGGCGGCCTTTCTCCCGCTTCTTGTTTATACCGGCGTGCAGATTGCAGGAACGGGTGATCTCCTTCCTGCGCTGGAAAATACGCTGCGTTCGCCGCTCGCTGCTTGGACGCCTGTGGCAGGCTGGGCGTCGGCAGGCGCCGTTTCCCTGATTTCCGGCGATACGGGCAGCGGGTTCTTGTTTTTCGGGCTGCTTGTACTGTCCGGAGCGCTGCTGGTCCTCTATATTGCCTTGAGCAATCCCGATTATTATGAAGACGTGCTGGTTGCTACGGAAACTGCGTTTGAGAGAAAGCGCGTCCTGGCCGAAGGGCAGATCAACCCGGAAGCCTCATCGTCGAAAAAAGTGAAGGTTGTCAAAACCGGTATCGGCGGTCTGGGACCAAGCGCCATTTTTTATAAGCACCTACGGGAGTCCTTTCGTGCCAACCGGCTCGGTCTTTGGGGAGTGTCTTCCGTAATCTTGGTATTAGGCACGGCCCTGTTTTCTTTGTTCCTGCGCGGCGGGGACGGCCGGATCCTTATTCTGCTGCAAATCCTGATGTGGATGCAGATCTTCATGATTGGAACAGGGCGCGGCCTCAAAGAGCTTTATATACATTATCTCTACCTGATTCCCGAAAGCTCTTTTCAGAAAATTGTTTGGAGCAATCTGGAAATAGTGTTCAAGGTACTGGTGGAAAGTCTGGCTGTTTTCGGCATCGCGGGCCTGATCATGAAAGAGCCTTTTGGGCTGGTTGCTGCGGCCACCCTAGTTTACACCCTGTTTTCTTTTTTATTGCTGGGCATAAACTATCTTTCCCTGCGCTGGACAGGCGCGGACATTAGCGCCGGACTCCTGGTTTTCATTTACACCATTGCGGTGATCGTCATTATGCTACCCGGCCTGATTGCTGCCATTGTCCTGGGCAGTATGCTTGAGGGGAACGGTATGCTGATCGGACTTGGGGTGCTGGCCTTATGGGAATTGCTGGCTGCGCTTGGCTGCTTCGCGCTGTCCAGGGGCGTTTTGCACAACTCCGATATACCTGTACTGAGAACCGGGAAGTAACGCTCTGTATTATTGATTATTGATTATTGCCGGAGAATGAGCCGTAAATACCTCAACCTTAGGTTGCGGATTCGTATGATTAACAGTATTACTTGGGATAAATTTAGCATGGTTGGCCGGAAAGGTATCCGGGTTAGCGCTTAATGGTGTAACAATAATACAGATATCCAGGATCATCGGGATATCGAAAAATGTGATGGACAGGATTTAGGGACATGGGACCTGTCCCTCTGTCCCTTCAGTCCCTTTAATCTCCTTGTAGAGCACACAGCCGACGAATAATAACCCTATATACCCCACCAGGGGATAAAACACGCCGACTAGTTTGGTGAATGGAAATAGGCTGATCATAAAAGTGCCGGCGGACACTATGACTGCAAATATCCTGTTTTTTTTGAGATCGCCGGCAAAAAACCTGCTGCAGACAGTCCACATCATGGTCGAACAGGAGGAAAAAATACCCAGGATCAGGATTACCGAAAATGCGGCCCCAATCACGGATGATATTCTCCTTGCCAGATACAATGTGGGAACCGCCAGGGCGACCGTATTCCCGGCGTTCAGCAAAATGGCCGTATTCATGATCGTAATTGTTGCAATCAGAGCCAGAGCGCCAAATAGTGCCCCCAGTCTGGCGGATTGCCTGTTAGTCGCTTTGGCGCCCAGCGCCGTATAATAGGTGCTGCCGCAAAAAAAATTCAATGATAAATACGATGCAGCGCTTAAAATCCAGTTCGGAGAAGCCTGGATGTTCTGCAAAACCGGCTCATAATTTGTGATTTCTGAAATATTACCAATATCCCTTACCACCGTTATTGTCCCCACGAGCAACGTAAAAATGATGATCACCGGACTGGTCACCGACACAATTTTAACCATTTTCTCGAACCCGATCAGGTACACGCCTAAAACCAGCGCCGCCAGCAAGGCCGACCCGATATAGGGGTTGATGCCGTAATATTCAGAAAGGGTGGCGCCGGCGCCGGAAGTAAGTACCGAAATAAGCAACACCAGCGTTACCGAAATCAGCCACGTGTACAGTGTTCCCAGCTTGTTTCCGCAGAAGTACACAAAGTGGCTGAAATTTGCCGCACCTTTATGATCATAACCGGTCGTGATAATAATCCGGCCCAGGATCAGGAAACCAGCCAGGTTCAATACCACCACACCATAACTGGCATACCCGTAGCCCGAGAAAAACTGCAGTATTTCCTGCCCGGTAGCGAACCCGGAACCGATCACCCAGGCCATAAAAGCTCCCGTGTATTTTATTACCGCCACCGGGTTGCATCCTTGATTTTTCTGACGGATCATTGTAGCACATCTCCGCGCCTCTATATTCAACACCCCTTAATCATAGCATCAAAAAGCGCAAAGATACATCAATATATTTAACCGTTTAACTGGCCGACAGATAAGCCGGGTGTGTATTTTAGCTTTTATTTCTTCCGGAATCCAAATTGAGTAGCTGTTACCAGGTCATATAACAATACACTCCAATACTCCAGGCTTTTAATAGACGTTATTATTACAGGGATAGCCATATGGTTTGAATTTCCTTTGTGCTTTAACAAAATCAAAATATTTTTATAAATGCAATATATCATGCTATTGACATACCGGAGCCAGTTCGTTAGACTTTAATTGGGTCTATCGGGATAAACCTAAGGAGGCAGCAGCTGTATGGAAAAATATAAGCTGTTTGATGCAGAGTACAAATTTGTCAGTATAATCTGGGACAATGAACCGGTCAACTCTACTGAGCTTGTAAAGCTATGCGCAGATAAATTGGGCTGGAAAAAGTCTACTACCTACACTGTATTAAAAAAGCTTTGCAAGCGCGGTGTCCTGCAGAACAAGGACGCAACTGTTACTGCATTGGTTAAGCGTGAAGATGTGCAGAGATATGAAAGTAGAGCCGTGTTGGAAAAAACATTTGGCGGTTCGTTGCCGAAATTTCTGACTGCCTTCCTAAACGGCCGCAAGCTATCCGAACAGGAGGCCGGGGAGTTGAAGCGGATTATCGAGGAGGCTTCGAAATGAGCTTGCTGCAAGATTTATTTGTCACTAATGTAAACATGAGCATCACTGCATCATATGTAGCTATTGGCGTAATTCTTGTCCGCCTGCTGTTAAAAAGAGTACCAAAGGTTTTTTCCTACGTTCTTTGGCTTCCTGTGCTTTTTCGTCTTGTCTGCCCATTTTCTTTTGATTCAGCTTTTAGCTTTTTCAATCTGATAAACCTGAATACGAGGCAAGGGAGCGGGATTACTGAGGGGTTGCTGCAAACGCCTGTAATACAGTCAGGTATTGATAGCATTGATAGTGCTGTAAATGCTTCTCTGCCTCAGGCCATTCCGGCGGCAAGCGTGAGTCCCATGGAGATATGGATGAACGTTTTGAGCCTTGTTTGGATTTTTGGTGTTATTGTGCTGCTGATTTACACTATTGCTGCTTATGTAAAAATTAAAAAAAAGCTTCAGACTGCGACTCGCCTGGAGGGCAATATCTTTGAGACCGATGCCATCGGCACAGCCTTCGTATGCGGCTTTATCCGCCCGAAAATCTATGTGCCTGCAAATATTGGAGATGCCAACCTGTCCTACATACTGGAACACGAGCGTACACATATCCGCAGGAAGGATTATCTGATCAAGCCGCTTGCTTTTTTTACGCTAATTTTTCACTGGTTCAATCCGCTTATGTGGCTTTGTTTTGCGCTCATGAGCCGGGACATGGAGATGTCCTGCGATGAAAGCGTGCTGCATAAACTGGGTGACAGCGCAAAGAGCGGCTATTCAGGGTCGCTGCTGTCGCTGGCGGTGAGTAGTAAGAGACTTTTAACGGCGAATCCTTTAGCCTTCGGCGAGAGCCATGTAAAGATTAGAATAAAAAATGTGCTAAATTTTAAGAAACCTGCATTTTGGGTCATTATAATTGCAGTTGCGGTGGTTTGCCCGGCGGTTATTGCTTTTTCGGCGAATCCTAAACATGAGCAAACTGATCATGATTTGTATCTTGGTTACTCAATCCAGACATTAATGAACAACAAAACCCCCTATGTGGGAAATAACTCTAAAGTCATTGGACTTATTGATGCCACTCCCCTGCCCAAGGGTGTTGTACGCGATACTGTAGAGCTTCAAACAGCTGCTTTGCCTTATGGTATAAAGATTAATTTTAATATGAACGACGCTTCTGACACAAAAAGGCGGGACGCTATAAGTGGTGATGCATTTTACCGGAATTCTATCGTGCTCTTTAGTTTGATTGACAATGTGGATATCATTAACTGTAATATTATGGATAAGACCGGCGATTATGACGGAGCATCATATAGTATTACCTTGACAAGGGGAGAGGCAGAAAAAATTATTGGCGAAGACGTTCGTAGTTTTGCATACAATGCGGAAACCCTTAGAAAACTTATCGATATGATAAACAATATTCCATTGGGGGGGAATCGTGATCATAAGGCAAGGCTTATAGAGGAAAATCTCGCTGCAATTATGTCCTTGCCGAAGGAGGCCTCAAATCCCTATGCTTATATCAACATGCACAGGGGAGAATATGAAAGCATCCTGAAGATGGGAGAAGAAGCGCTGCCATACCTAATCGAAATACTTGAGGGAGAGGATAAAGGACTTCGGGGCAACATTGCCATGCTCCTTTACGGAGATATTATTAAAGGATTATTGAAGGAAAACAGGGATATAAGTGATTTTGATCCGGGACAATAAGAACAGCCCGTGGCTTATTTATGACCAGGGATATTGATTGAGGTTTACAATTGTTTCAAATATACCTGGCGATACCGGCAGCTGAAGCCCCGGGGAAGTAGCGCAACTAAGTGGCCATCGCCTGAAAAATGTCAGGCAATAATTTACTGATCTTCTAATGTTTACAAGTATAATGGGATGGATTTCACCCGCTATTCAAATACGGGTGGGAACACCATTGAATATGCCGGCCTTGTTATTACGGAATATCTTACCGGACGCGTTACCACGGCGCACGAGATAAGAAAGGAACTAAAAGGACTTGGTCTTAACTTTAACGCATCCAGCGACAGCGAAGTCGTTTCCTCCCTCATCGCCTATCATACTGCGGAGAGTAAGGTTACTCTGGTCTGGAGGCGAGGAATGAATATAACTTGATATATGTTAGATATCTAACTATAATATAACTGTAAAAAGAAATGCAACTTTGAACAGAGGAGGAAAGTAAATGAAAATTGAAGAAATTTACAAAAAATTTGATGACATTGGCTGTTTAACATTCGCAACAATTGACGGCGATTATCCTGAAACCAGAATCGCTCATTTGTTTGCCTGGGATGAAGAGGGATTGTATTTTCGGACCATGACGGTAAAACCATTTTACAAGCAGTTGAAAGAAACTGGAAAAATATCCATATGCGGCATGTCAGCATCCCCAAATGTTGAGATAGGAGAAGATGGCCTGCCTAACTTTGAACCCGGATATACCATTAAAGCAACAGGCAATGTAAAAGAAATATCATTTGAAGAATTGAAGGAAAAAGCAAGTAAGAAGCCCATATTTCAATTAGGAGTGAAAGATACCCTCAAATATCCTGATACGGTAACATTTTGCATCTATAGTTTTAAGGGTGATTATTATAACTATGATTATGATTGCCAGAGCCGTGACCATAAGATTATAAGAGAACATTTTAATTTTGGAGATTTTCCTGACCGGTTTAAAGGATTGAAGATTAATACGAAAACATGCATCAAATGCGGTAAATGCGAAGAAATATGTCAATCAATCAATTTTAAAGCAGTATATCAGAATGAAGAAGGGTATGCAATTGATGTAGATAAATGTGATGTTTGCGGAAGTTGCTCAAAGGAATGCCCTGTAAATGCAATAGAGTCTTATTGTTAGTGGGGTCAGGCTTGAAAAATTCACTAATTATTGGTATGATTTCCATGGGTGATAATCTATGTTGAGGAAAAAACGGATACATTATCCGGGAGCCTTATACCATGTAATGGTTAGAGTTTAGCTTTTATTTCTTCCGAACAGGAATCCAAACTTCACTATAAGCGTAATCTTTTTTATGTTTGTCCATTTTAGTAAAAGAAAAAGAAGGGGCATTGATTACTTCATAACCGGAAGTAGGAAGCCATTCTGAATATATTTTTGCCATTGTATTCTGTAACGTAGAAGGAAATGGCCCTTCCTTTGGAAATATTGCCCAGGTGAGGGCTTCGACCGGCACTTTCTCTAGTTGTTCACTTACCTGATTTTCGGTCGTTAAAACACCTATCAGGTGTGTTAGATATCCTTCTTCTTTTAAGAAATTAAAGTCAGCATCATAGGAAGCATTGACAATTTCATAGGGCTCTATATTTTGAAGAGAATGCATTTCTTCTTTTTGTTTATCAGTTATACTTTCTGCAAGCTTTACAATCTCGTTATTAACACCTTCAAATTGCATAGGAACACGTTTACTTACACCGACTAGATTAAAAGCCGGTTTGTCTTCAATTCTAAATTCCATAGGAATTCCTCCCTTGACGGTTATTACGAAGGAAAGTTTGGGAAACGATTTACTTATGCCTTTTTTTATCACATCTGAGGGTAAAAACCCACTCCATTTTTTAAATGCCCGGGTAAAGCCGTCCAATGACTGATAACCATATTTCAAAGCAACATCCGTTACTTTTTCTCCATTTAATAAGTCCTTATTTGCTTCCGACAATTTTCTGTTTTTGATATATTCACTAAGCGTCAACCCTGAAAGATAAAAAAATATCTTCCTGAAGTGATAGTCAGAAACTCCGGCATATTTAGAAATTATTTCAAGAGATAGATCGCCGGTTAAATGCTCTTCAATATAGTCAATCACATTATTTAATTCCTTTAACATTATCTCCCTCCTTCCTCTTTTTCATATCTACATAATAACAAAGCTACTTTAGCTAAACTCGACTTTCTTAACTCAAAAAATATCGAATTATATACTTCCTTATTTTTTCTAAATTCTACCTAAATATTTCCTATTACTGCATAAATGATAAGGATCGGTTTAACGTTACTTGTGAACTGTTGAGCAACCATAACAAATTATAGCATATAATGTTGCCAGAACTGGTTTCTATGGGTCATTCTGTGGCTGCCACCTGTAAGGTTTATCACTTCGCTCATGTGATTAACATCCAATATGCAGTAGCTGTTGCCAGGTCATCCAGGTTTAAAATGCTGTCAAATGTATCGGGGTAATACCAGCAGCTGAAGCCCCGGGGAAGGTGCGCAACTACGTGGCCATCGCCTGAAAAAATGTCAGGCAATAATTTATTGAAGCTGGAAACTCTCTGAATAACCATTGACGATAACCTGTGTTTTACTGTACAATGGGCGTGAACAAAGGCGTTCATCAAATAATGTGAAAGTCAGTTAAAAAACCGGTTTCGTAGCCGGTTGGTTAACTGGTCACATTATGTGATGTGCGCCTTTTTAAATGATTAACAGTTCTACTATAAAGAAGGGCCAAAGAAGAATACCGTCCGGCCGGTATATTGAATAACAGGGTATGGGTATGCGTACCGCAAAGAGAGCGGTGGCGGAAGGGATATTGAAAATGTATATGAGAATTAGCGGAAAACCTCACGAGGAGTGCGCCGTGTTTGGTGTCAGCACTTTGAGGGACGAAGCGGCCGGCATTACCTATAACGGTTTGCTCTCGCTCCAGCATCGCGGCCAGGAGGGCGCGGGCATTGCCGTAACCCTGGACGGCAGAATTCTTTTTTACAAAAATGTAGGCCTTGTCGTGGTGGAAATATGAACGAGCCTGGGGTCAGCTTTGAAAAATTCACCAATTATTGGTATGATTACCCCGGGTGATAATCTATGGCGAGGAAAAAACGGATACATTATGCAGGAGCCTTACGGCCCAGTAATAAATAGCTGACCAGAGCGGCTATAGCCGGTATCGTAGCCAGGAGGTACATCACACTGTAACCAGTTACCCCGGCTACAGCTCCCCACATGATTGAGCTAAGCCCGATACCCATGTCAAAACCCGTAAAAAATGTACCATTGGCTAACCCGCGCCGCTGGGGAGGCACAGATATAACAGCTAAAGCTTGTAAGGCCGGCTGTGCTGCTCCAAAGCCCGCCCCGTAAAGAATG
>Ga0123335_1004757_pt1 | contig 17158 bp, 13 predicted proteins | sample BiotimSIPDNA_2_FD_89707 | JGI IMG/M metagenome (GOLD analysis project Ga0123335, IMG submission 89707) | Anaerobic biogas reactor microbial communites from Washington, USA - Biogas_R2 time_0 SIP DNA | ecosystem: Engineered > Bioreactor > Anaerobic > Unclassified | place: Washington, USA...
GACCTGATCATCGCGGGGAAATAAGCCGCCGTGGCCCGCTGAAACAGGGCACGTGGCATTTTGTTTGCGTTCTGGAGATAGGAGAATTCCGGATGAAAACCGCAGTACAACCCTCCCGCCGTCAATTTATCCGCAACGCGGCCGCGTCAACCGCCGCCATGTCACTGCCCTGGATCATTCCCGCCGGGGCGATGGGAAAGGAGACCGCGGCAGCCCCGAGCGAGCGGATCACCCTGGGCGTCATCGGGATGGGCCCGCGCTGCACCTATGTGCTGCCCCAGATGCTCGGCCAGCCTGATGTGCAGTGCGTCGCCATGGCGGATGTCCAGGCAAGCCGTCGGGACGCCGCCAAGGCCTTTGTCGACAAACACTACGGCAACAGTGACTGCGTGGTGTACCGCGACTTCCGCGAGCTGCTCGCACGGGAGGACATCGACGCGGTGCTGATCGCCACGGGCGACCGCTGGCACGCCCCGGCGTCCATCCTGTCGGCAAAGGCGGGCAAGGACGTGTACAGCGAAAAGCCCTGCGGACTGACCATCGCCAACTGCCGGGACCTCGCGGAAACCATCCGGGAAACGGGCCGCGTCTTCCAGGCGGGCACGCAGCGGCGCAGTGTGGCGAACTTTCAACAAGCCGTCGCACTCGCGCACAGCGGCAAACTGGGCAGGATACACACGCTCCACGCCACCGTGTACACTCCGGAGATCAAGACGGAATGGCTGCCGGGCGAACCCACGCCCGACCCGGAGGTCGTGCACTGGAACCTGTGGCTGGGCCCCGCGCCGTGGCGGCCGTACAACAGCGAATATATCAAAGGCGGCTGGCGGGCCCACTGGGATTTTGAATCCGGTGCGCGCCTGCTGGACTGGGGCGCCCACACGATAGACCTCTGCCAGTGGGCCAACCAGGCGGATGACACCCTTCCCGTCTCCTTTGAACCGGGGGAACAGGCGATCACGGCGTATTACGCCAACGGCGTCAAGCTGGTGATACACTTCCTGAAGACCCCCTTCGAAGAGCGCCCGGGGTGGATTCAAGAACTGGGCACCTGTCCCGTGCGTTTTGAAGGCGACGAAGGCCGGGTCGAAGTCGGCGACAGCGGCGGCATCGAGGTATTTCCCGAGACACTCAAGAGCGAACTGCCGCCGCTGCCCCAGAATGGATCCGGGCTGGATGTGCAGGCCCATTCCCGTAACTTCTTCGACTGCGTCAAGTCACGCCAAGCACCCGCCGCCAACGCGGAAGTCATGCGCCATTCCCATATCGCTTGCCATGCCGCAGCGCTGTCCTGGCTGCTGGGACGGAAACTGGAACTGGATCCCGAAAACGAGACGTTCATCAACGATGACGAGGCCAACCGTTTGCGTTCACGGCCGGAACGGGACTGGACGGTGTAATTGGAATTCCGGGGACATGTTCGAATGGCACTAATTTAAGCCCGCAAAGAAGGGACAGACGCCCCAAAAACACTGTTGTTATTAATCATGATAAGGCTTGGATGCGTTTTCGGGGAGTCAGTCCCTTCTTTGCTTCATTGTATGCTACGATTTGCGACATGCAAATGCCTTAAGTTCAGATTTCCTGACGTCGTCGAAAATGCGTATGGCGCTCGTAAACAAACATAACGACGGAGCAATAAGGGACTGATGACGAAACCTTCACAACCGGGTACGTGCAGTATCGTGTTATTTCTTATTACGCGACGCCCTCTCATCGAGCCAATGCTGAAGCGATTGCTCCGACTCGAAAGACGGATTCCCCCTGAGCAAGCCGGATACCGATATATCCTCGTCAAGTAGTGGCCAATGAATTCCTGTTCCCCTTCCCATCAATTCGTACGTATTTATTTCTTCTTTGGTTCCGTGCGAAAGACGCGGGTACCAGGTGACCGGAACCGACAAAACACGTCCGTCAACGAGCGTTACGATAATTTCGTCTTGCGTCACCTCGACCCGCAAGGCCGCAGCGTCTCTCTCAACAACGGCCAAAGAATTCATTCCATTTCCTTTCTACGTACGCTTTGTTTTCCTCTATCAACTTTTCTATGTCTCGCAGTTCGTGTGGCGAAAACCCAATATTGAATGCCAGTCGTATCGGATGTATCCAGAATTTTGCCATGTTATCTTCACGTTTTACATGTATATGAATTGGCTCGTCACCATCGGATGCATAAAAAAGAAAGCGATAAGGTCCAATTTGAAATACGGTCGGCATATTTTCTTTTCCCATGAACACGTATTCAACATATCTTTATTATGCTTCCTGAAGTTAAACAGTTCAAGTTGTTGTTCTTCACTGTCACTGCCCGCCTTAAACAAGTATCTGTAATTCCGGGGACATCATAGAATGGTACTAACTGTTCTTTTCCCGATTACTTGCGGCGTGTCAGCAATTGAACCGGGCCGGGGCGATCCAGCCTGTATTTGTAGTCGGGCCATAAGGGGCAATTGAGATCGACCCAGGCCTTTAAAGCCCGCATGTCGTCCCGGGTCATGGCAACATCTTTATGGTCCTCGTCGCCCAACACCTTCCACAGTTTGCTTTGAAGGGTCCCGAAGGAAAGGGGCTCGGCCTTGAAGGGTCGGATGCCCCACGTGTAATCAAAATAATGGACCCAGCCGCCCTCGATGAGCGCACGGTACGAGGCGGGTATATGTTCCTTGTCGAGGTTGCCGCGCAAATCGGGGCGCGTTCCCAGCAAACCGCCGCCGTGACATTGGACGCAATTGCGGTCCAGCACCGGCTGGACCACTTTTTCGTAGGAAAAGGGTTCCGCACCCCAGGGGGGCGCTTCCAGGTGGTCGGGTGCCCTCCGTATGGCCTGGCGGCGGCCCGTATCCGGCGAGCTCTCCTGGCGGTCTTCGTGGCAGCCGATGCAGCTGCGCATCTCGCCCGGCTGCAGTTGAATCACACTGCGCATCCGCTGGATTTCGTTGAAGTCTTCGTCGAGCAGCTGGAAATAAAGTTGCCTGTCCGCAGGCGCCAGGAAATTCGCCGAACCATCCTCCGCCACGGGCGCTATGCCGTAAGACCGTTTCGCCTCATAGGTGGGCCAGGCAGGGTCATCACTCACACGATACAGCCCCTCCCCCACTGCTTCAATTCTTTCGGACCAATTATGATTGGTCCTTAAAGGCCCCGCCAGCACGTTTGTGGTACGGGTAAGGTAACTATTGACCACGCCTTTTACCAGGTGTGTCGGCGAGGCATAGAAATCCTGGAAGGGCGGGTGATCCGCACGGCATTCACCGTTGTCAAGCCGTTCCAGATCAGCGGGCACCTCCTCCGCGACCTGGATATATTTGACGCGTCCACGCTCCACTTCGGCGCCCAGACCCATGTAGACGTCTTGAACGGTGAAACGCCCCAGTTTTTCCCGGGCAAGATCAGGGTCAATAGATCCGGCCAGCAGCGGCGGGCGCGGTTGCGGGTGCAAGGGTCTCGGCCCCATGCTGCTGATTTGGGGATCGACATACAGCAATTCACGGTTGCCGTAACGGTCGATAACGTACAAACCGTAGCTATGATGATTGTCCGGATTGTGGCTTACCAGGAAATGGTCGCCGGAGACGGGATAAGGATCTCTGAACGTATCCGTATAGCTCCGATCCATCTGGTAGCAGGGCCGCGTATCGGGCGTAATGTTGGTGATCGCATCCGTGTCAAAGGGGCCTTTGCCCCGGTCAATCAGGGCGATGGGGCCTTCATGCGCCCCATGGGACATCAGGGTGCAGACAATCTCGTCGGTACCCGGGATGTCGTGGGCCTGGCTGTAGCAGTTGGGCGTGTTGTTGCCGAACACCAGCGCGGGATGGGTGCCGTCGGGGTGGATAGTCCAGAGGGTGTGGCTGAAATCCGCACCCTTGTCGAGATATTCGGACCGCGTCCACAGAAGGAGGCCGTCGCTCATGACGGAGGGTTTCCACTCACTCAGGTTGGCATGAGAAAGCCGCTGAATGTTCGTGCCGTCCCGCTCCATGCGGTAAAGCACATAGGCTTGGGGCCGCCAGCAGAGGAAGCGCAGCGCGCAGCGTGTGGAGATGAACGCCAGCCCCCCGTCCGGCAGGACGGCCGGGTCGAAATCATGAAAAGCGCCTTCGGTAAGTTGCCGCGTTTCCCCATTCTTCAGAGACAGCGAATAGAGGTGCCAGTAAGGGCTCCATCCTTCGACTTGCGGGACGTCCGGCCGATAGGCGAAGAAAACGGTTTCCGCCTCATAATCGGGTACGGGTTCGCGGACAATGCCCGCGCTACCGTCAAAAAGTTGCTCCACTTCGGCCTGGTCCGGAAGCAGGCCGCCCTGCGCGTCGCGGGGTATGTGGAGCACATAAACGCCGCCGCCGGGTTCCAGGCAGCCGTCCAGATGTTCGCTGTAGTTGTGGGACTCCAGGAAAGGATGCCGTTTCCCGAATAATACCCGTTCCAGCGGCGCCAGGGAAGGATCACGGAAGAACAGGCGCCGCTTGGCCCAGCGCGCCGCGAGGTACAGGTCGTCATCGGCAGCGGTGCCAGCGTCCGCGACGGCCTGGAACTGCTGCAATTGCTGCCGTTCCCCGCCGACCTCCACACCCTGATTTTCAAGACGGTCAATCAACTCCGAATACAAGGCCAGAACCCGCTGTAACGGCGCCAACCGCGCGAGTTGTCCCCAGTACGGTGCGCCGCCCGGCTGGACGGGCCGGTCCGTCACCAGGGGCGACAGGTAATCATCATCAGGAATCCGGCTCCACCTGTCGCGTTCTCGTAGGAAGGCATATTGCACCAGGCCCTGCCAGTTCTTTTCGGCCAGGCGGTCCACGGGCAGGCAAGGTATCAAGTCATACTGGCTCATCGGATTCCGTCGGCGGGGCATCAGGAATGACGATTGTGCATCCAGGGCGGCCGCCGGCTGCCAGTCCGTGCCGTCCAAAGACAACAGCACCTGCGCTTCGGTGGGAATGCGGTCCTGAAACGCGCCCTCCCGGTCCCGTGAAAGCACGACCCGCGCCACCTCGGCCGCCTCGGGCAATTCGATCTGCGCCCACGCCTCGCCCGCTGTGGCGGCAATCCAGCTGTGGGCATTGCCATATTGTCCGTCGTTCAGATGGGCCACCGCATGAACCGCGTACCCGGCCAGCAGCGAGGAAGCGCTTGCCACGGCGCCGCGGGAAGCCAGGGCCAGATTCTCCGCGCCCGCCGGTCCGTAAATCTCCAACTCATCCAGGCACGGTTCCGTGTTCCCGCTGGTCTGCTGGATCATCACCCGGACGAAACGGGCCTTGCACGCTGGAAACTCAATCGTTGCCGTTCGCTTTTCCGTCTCACTCACGGGAATGCGGGCCGCTTTCTCCGCGAATTCTTCCACCACGGGCCGCCGCATTGAGGGCATCGCCGCCGCCATGTCCGCCGGAGTTGATGGGGCAAACAGCAGGAAAGCTGTAAAGACTATAAGTACGGATAAAAAAGCCATTTTATCATCTCCATTCAATAAATACGGACTTCCTGAAACGATATGGATTATTTGACAAGCCGATCCGCTGTTTTATGTACATTCTATGCCTTATGTGGCGAGTCTTTAAAGAATATGTTTGCCACAAAAAGCACATAAGCCACAAAAATTTGGTTGCGGCTATGCCGCGCTGTGTTTTTACTCAATCTGTTGGATTAGATGTGGATACGGGCAACGCTTCTATTAAAGGGTATAGACGCTACAAAAAGTTGCACGATGACACCAAAGGTTATACCAGGGAACGGCCTTATTCGGTTATCGAACGAATCGCTTTTTCCCCCATCAAAGATGGTCCACTCATGATAGGAATATTCCAGTCATGACAACAAGTGTCCCTGAGGAATTACGAACAGCTTGTCATCAAGTTCTACAGCATCCCGGCCGTTATACGCAAGTATTGCTGCGACACAAGCGGGCGTTCGTTCCTTGAATGCGCGCAACCCGGATAGGTCGCTTTCATTCCATCGCGTGGCCGCTTTCACCTCAACCGCCATTACCTTTCGCTTATGTTCAATTACAAAGTCCACTTCGTGACGGCCCTGTTCATGCCAAAAGGCAAGTTGCGCATCCGGCAGATAGGCTTCCAACAATCCAAAGAGATTTTGTGCCATGTAGGTCTCGAATAATGCCCCCCTTAAAAGGTCATCCTGGCCAGGCTCGAGACTGTCAACCCCGGCAAGATAGGCCGCAATGCCACTATCCGTAACATATAATTTCGGCGACTTGATTAAACGCGAACTACGGTTCTTAAGAAACGGTGGAAGTCGGCGGATCAAGAAGGATGCTTCCAGCAAATCCAGATAACGTCCGGCCGTCGAAGCATTGAGTTTGGCGTCACGGGCAAGCATGCTGATGACCAGCACCTGCCCCGTGCGCAAAGCGGCCAACTGTGCCAGCGTACGGAATGCGATAAGATCGGTAATCTGGGAGAGTTGCCGCAAATCACGCTCCACATAGGTTTGTACATACCCGCGAAACCACTCTGATAAACCATCGGCCGGGCCCAGGCATGCGGGGGGCAAACCGCCAGCAAGCACTTCTTGTTCCGTGACCGGATCGGCTTTGCCATGCGGTAAGACTTGTGTTTGAATAAACTCCGTAATAAAAGGCGGCTTGTCTGTCTGACCGCCGATTTCACGGCGCGTCATAGGCTGCAGCGTAAGGTAGGCGGCACGGCCCGACAGTGTTTCGGAAACATGGCTTAACAACGCCAAGTTGGCCGAACCGGACAACAAGAAGCGGCCAGGGCGCCGGTTCCCGTCCACATCCTTCTTGATGGCAAGCAGTATTTCCGGACAACGCTGTACTTCATCAAGAATAACGGCATTTTTCAACAACGATTCGGGATTTTCACGCGCGGCCGCCAACAAGGCAAAATCATCCATCGTGTGATAGGCACGACCGGCAGCTACCGCTTGTTCCCGCTGGAGCAATGTGCTTTTGCCCGTCTGACGCAACCCTGAAAGCACTACGACAGGTAGCCTCTCCAAGGCTTGTATCAGTCTGGACGTTATTTCTCGTGGCAGGTAAGGTGTCATAATCAGTCACAGTATAATGGCATTATGACAGGATGTCAAGCCATAATTTGCCATCGAGGCTCTATGGATAATCGCGAACAGGACAAAATCACACCGCTTGAAGATAGTGCAATCACGGCTATGCGAAATGCCGTACCCATATTATCGCCTTTGCGTTCTCCTGTGCCATACCTCTTTTTTGAGACGTTCATAAACATTGAAAACGATGGGGCAAATGGCACAGTTGCTGACGACGGCCATCAAGCGGAAGGTGAAATCTTCTTTATGCAGATAGGGATAGTCGCGGCACCCTTGCGGGCGGGCCGCTTCAATAGTGCAGCGCATCTCGCGCAAAAAGGGGCAGGGCGGCCCTTGAATATAAAATGTGCCTTCCCCTCTCTCTACCATGTACCGTTCCTTGAATTCCTCTTTGGATAGTTCAAGCAGGCCGGTCAGGCGTTCAATTTCGGCCTCATCGCATTCCGGATGCAACTCCATGCAGCAATTCCGGCAGGTTGAACAGTCAATTTGCGGGGCAATCTCCTCCAGAAGACGATGAACAATAGCGTCTATCTCCTTGTTGTCGCATTGTTTTAGGAAGGTTCTGAACCGCCAGTTTTCATCCTCCCGTTCTTCGGCCAAGCGCTTGATTGTTTTTAAGTCTGTTTCAAGTTTCATACGTGTTCCTCGTCAATAGGGAGATCCCAATCAAAGTTATCTTCCTCGGCGTTGTCGTCAGGGGAAGACTCGTCCCATGCATTTTCCTCCACGTCATCTGGAAATATAAGTCCGGCATCTATTAACCTGCGGAACAGGGCGGGATGCTTCGCACGGAGCATCCCGATACGTTTCCGCTTGTGGGATCGTATCCGCGACACCTCCAGCACCAGTTGTGCCAGTTCCGCCACGTCCATAGAGGTTGATTGGCACAATTCCGCCAGCCGCTTCTGATTCTTTTTTGAAATATTCTTCTGGTGCAGATAATTATAAATCTCATCCCGCATCCGGGCAAGCTGATATTCCTGCGTTTTGGTATAAGGCCTGCACTTGTTGCACACATGAATGCGGTGCCCCTTGGCGGAAAAGGCTTCGTTAGGCCTTGACTTCCCACATACATGGCAGGTATGGCCCATGGTCATTTTCCCATTTTCTGAAAGAGTTCGCCCAGTCCGGACAGGAAGCTGCCGAGTTGCTGCGCCGTATCTTTGTCCGGTAGTGGAATACGGAGTTCAGATTTTCCAGTGCCGGCATCCTGTTTGATCAGGGCGGCGAAGGGTCGGGAAGCGTCCCGCACGGTCCCTGACGATTCCTGCAGCGATTTTCCAAACGCGCCAAGAAGCCGGATGCCTGTATTGAGAAGTTCCTGAACGGGGTCCGTGGGCGGAGCCGCGACATCATGGGTTGTTTCATCTTCGGCAACAGTAATCACCTCGTCGGCCTCTTGGGCCATAAGGGAATCTTCGACCGTTTCCCGGGAACTTTCGGCAGGGGTTTCCTTCGTCGGGATGGCGCTGGAGACCGATTCGACCGTTTCCATGAACTTCTTCATCCTGCTACCGCCTAGGAACACTTCACTTTCACCGCCGTCAAGCACGCCCTCAAACATGGAGGTCTTGAATTTGAGCACCTCCAGCATACTGTGTTCGATGGTATTTTCGGACACAAAGTGGTATACCTGAACGTTGCGATGCTGGCCGAGCCGGTGAACGCGCCCGATGCGCTGTTCCAACACCGCGGGGTTCCACGGCTGGTCCATGTTGATGAGTACAGAGGCATGCTGAAGGTTAAGCCCCACACCTCCGGAATCCGTGCATAACAGAATGCGGCATGCGGGATCGTTTTTAAACCGCTCCAGGACGCTCTTGCGGGCCTGCCGCGCCAGGGAACCGTGATAGAACGCGTAGGGGCGTTTTTCGCCTTCCAGCCGTTGAATCAGCAGTTCGTGCGTGCCCAGCCACTGGCTGAAAATCACCACTTTGTTCTCCGGTATCTGGAGAATATCATCGAGCAGAATGGCGCATTCATCCATTTTACGACTGTGATCCGCGGTTTTTCGGTTGCACAAATAGTCGCTGTTGCAGGACATGCGCATATATTGCAGCGCCACCATCAACCGGCGCTGATCGGTTTCAGAAAGGAAACCCATGCGTTTCCATTTGTTCACCAACTGCATGACCACCTGCGCGTTTTCCGCGTGTATGGCCTCCTGCTCTTCCGTCATCTTCACAAAATAATGTTTGTCCGTGCGTTCCGGCAATTCCCGTACGACCTCCCGTTTGCGGCGCCGTATCAGGACACTGCCCAGGGTTTCCTTAATACTGTCAAGATTCTTGTACCCGATGACGCGTCCGGTATCATCCACATGTTCATGGGCATGAAGAAAGCGAAAGAGGGGGCCGAGATGAAATTTATCCACGAATTCCATGATGGAATGGAGTTCGGACAGACGATTTTCCAGGGGCGTCCCTGTCAGTACAAAGGCGTATTGAGTATCAATCTGCTTAACACTTTTAGCGCGGCGCGTTTCCCAGTTTTTGATGCGCTGCGCCTCGTCCAGGATAACCAGGTCCGGCTGCCAGCGGTTGATGCCGTCCAGGTCGCGATGAATGACATCATAATTGGAGATCTTGTAAAAACTCTCCTGTTCGTATTGTTGCGAACGGCTTGGCTTCAACCCTTCTATTACCAGGGCGGAACGGTTTGTAAACCGTTCAATTTCACTGGCCCATTGATGTTTCAGCGCGGTGGGGCACACCACCAGCACACGCTCAATGCCGACGGTTTTCACAAGCAGTTCTGCGGCGGCGATAGCCTGAACCGTCTTGCCCAGCCCCATGTCGTCGGCGATCAGACACCTTCCCGTTCTCGCGGCAAAAATGGCGCCCTGCTGTTGATAGGGATACAAATCAGCCTTCACCAGTTTTTTGAATACGGCCGACTTGTTCCCGCCCTTGAACAAGGCATCAATCGCTTCCGACCGGCGCGCATCATCTCTGACCCGCGCCACAAAGGCCAAGACGTCTTCATAAATGCGGCCCTCCGGATCTATCTTATGGAATTGCCGCACGAACTGTTCAAAACTCAGGTATTTATCCGCCCGTAACGCGCCGTTCGCGTCAAAGTATGCTTCCGCCAGGCGATGCAAGGCGTCCGGAGACGCCTGCCCGGCCTGAAATCGCACTTGCCGTTTCAGGCCATACTCCAGATAAACTTCTGAAAAAGGCGGGTGATATCCTTCCTGAAAAGCCCGTTTGCCGCCGCGCTTGCGGACCAACTTTGACAGCAGCCATTCAATATGCTTACAGGTACCCAGCGTATTGACCGCGAAATCGGGACAGGAGCAGTAATTTACGCCTGGAGCATTGCCGCGTATGCATACCCGGTAGCGGCGCCTTGTTTTTGGATTTTCCACTTCAAAATCGGAAAAGATGGCCTCCACGCCGAGATTCTTGACCTTGAATTCCTGACTCTGGCCATATTCCCGCCGCAACGCGATCTGCCACTCTTCCAGCGTCATTGTTTCAGGCTTGCGCGTTCGGGGCGTTTTACCGGGTTTGGATTTTACTTTTCTTTTCTGGATCATTTGTCGCATTCAAGTCCTATGTTGTACCTTCAGAGATCCTGATCCCATCGGAAGTAAATATGGCACTGGTAAACGCAGCTCGAAGACGGAGCAAAAAAGGGACTGATGACGAAATAGCCATCATTAACAACGATATCAGATATTCGCTTCTATCGGCTATTTCGTTGTCTGTCCTTTTTTTACGAAACAGAAACCCTAATGGGATCAGGATATCTGACCTTGAGAAAGAGGAAAAACAAATTGTACCTAATTTGTTTCGGCGAACTACAGCATCCCCTTGGACATAAAATAACTTCCGTAACGTGCATTTATCACAACATTATCAGTGTCGCCAATGGCGCAATCATTAAAACAGCCTATCACGCGCAGGAATGTTAACGCTACTCATGGCGCCCACACTGAGTCACGATCTCTCCGGATGTAGACAAACTTGGGAACGCACATATATACCTGATAGACTTGTATAGCATTGCCAGAAACAGCAGAACTGTCCAATACCGCACAACTACAAGCCGTTATCAGCGGCGGAACTTGGACGCAGGGAGGATTTCCCGAGAATGGCGCGTGGAGCAACTCCGGAAGAGAGTGCCGTCGAGGCCGCAGCCCGAGAATGGCGCCACAGGGCTGTCCATCTCTTCGCACTGGTGAGTGCGATTGCCTATCTGCCGCCGATCGTGCTTATGATTACCGGCCAAGCCCAGCCGAACGGCTGGCCGGTTCATGTCATCCTTGTCGGGGGATATCTTAGCTTTGTAATCTGCGCGCTGCTGCCCCGGACTGACTACCGGGCGAGGGCATGGGCGTTGTTGGCAGGAGGGTATATGGTGGCCCTAATTCACCTTGTCATCATTCCGCACGGACCTTTCGGGCGGGCGCTGCCAGCCATGCTGCCGATAATGGCGTTTGTGTTGTTGGGGGCTTTTGCGGGACGGGTGGTCACCTTGGTCAGCATTGGGCTCCTCTTGATTGGTCCATTGTTGGGAAGAGTGCCGGGCCTGGTGGAGACGCTCACCCTTGAACCGGCGCAAACACCCCTCTCATGGGGTATTATCGTGGACCAAGCCAGCTCCCTAATCGCGTTGTTGGTGGGCCAGATGATTTTACTGGACCGGTTCCATGCTTTTTTGATGCGGTCGTTGGCGGGTCTGCAACGCGAAACCGGCGAGCGGGCCGCGGCATACGGCAATCTCGAGCGTGAGATGCGCGAGCGCCGACGGCTTGAGAGTGAGGTTGCAGGTGCCGCCGATGAGGAACGGCGGCGTCTCGGGGCAGACCTTCACGATGGCGTGTGCCAGCAACTCACGGGCGCGCTTCTGCGCTGCGAGGCCATGGCGCGGCGCCTGGAACGGGGAGAGCCACTGAATGTTGAGGAATTTGCGCCCCTCTCCGCGCTGCTTGAGGAATCTATTGATGAGTCGCGCGCAGTGGCCAAAGGCCTCTGCCCGCTTGACCCGGATCCCGAAGCGCTCGAGACAGCGCTGCAAACGCTCAGCAAGCGGACGCGGGAAAGCACAGGGCTCTTCTGTCAGTTCACGACTGCGGGCGATGTGAGGGTTCCCAATCCGCTGAAAGCGCAGCATCTCTACCGGATTGCCCAGGAGGCATTGAGTAACGCTGTACGGCACGCGAACCCCACGAGGATCGCAGTGCGATTGCGGGGTGAAGATGACGGGCTGGTCCTGGAAGTAGAGGACAACGGCAAGGGCATGGATTTCGGGGCCCCGACAGAAGGCATGGGTCTCCGCACCATGGCCTATCGTATGCACTTGCTGGAAGGGGAGTTAACGGTGACGCCCGCGCCGACAGGCGGAACGCGTGTCTTCTGCCGCGTGCCAGCCAGTGTCACCCGGCCGAATGGAAAGCCCCATGGCATGGAGACGGAGCGGCATGACAACTGATCGACAAAAAAACTGCACGGCGATTCGTGTTCTGATTGTGGACGATCACCCCGCGATCCGCCAAGGGTTGAAACTGCTGCTCGAACCCGAAGGCGTCACCGTCTGCGCGGAAGCGGACAGCCTGGCAGAGGCGTTGGCCACCTGTCAGCAACATCAGCCAGATGTCGTCCTCGTCGACCTTTCCCTGGGCGATGAGGATGGCGCGGTCCTTCTTGAAGGGCTCCGCGAACGCGGCTTGCCGTCCCTCGTTTACTCGATGCATGAAGATGGCCTTCACGTAACACGGGCTTTTGCCGCCGGCGCACTAGGCTATGTCACAAAACGCGAAGTCCATCGGGTGCTCGTGCAAGCTATTTCTGAAGTGGCCGCCGGCCGCCGTTTCGTCAGTCCCAGGGCAGCTGTCGCACTGGCCGAGCAATTCGTAGACGGCCCGGAAGACACGGTCTTGCGCGGATTAAGCCGCCAGGAACAGGAGGTGTATCGTCTCCTGGGCAACGGCGAGACCACCAAACAGATTGCCTCCGCTATGAAAATAAGCACCCGCACCGTTGAATCCTACTTCGACCGGATTCTCGTCAAGATGGGTCTTGCCGGCATGCATGAACTCCGATGCCATGCCATAAGCCACCGCAGCCACATACACTGATCGGCGTCCAGACACCGTGTGGGGGATTTCCCGGTCATGCCTGCCCGTAAACTCCGCCGCATACAAATTCTCCTCAAATTGATATTATTGCCCATAGTGTCGGTGGGCATTAATTGTTCCTCACGAAGTCCCGCAAAGAGAAGGAGTGGGTCGATGAAACACAGTTCGCAAGAGAAAAATAGGATTCTATTAACAGGCATTGTCTTGCTGTTACTCGCTATTGGAAATAGTACTGCCTTTGGGGATCCGCCGGAGACAATAAATATCCGGGGCCAGTTGCTGGACGCATCGGGCCTCGCGCTGTCAGGCGCACGGGACTACCGGGTGCAGTTCTACGATGCCGCCGCGGCGGGCGCCCCCCTCGGCGAAGCTATCACAGGCCAGGCGGAACTGTCCCCAGAGGGTCTCTTCAACCTTCAGATTGTGTTGCCGCCGCAAGCACTCCTGGCGCCGGAAGCCTGGTATGAACTCGCTGTTTCAAGCGGCGCCGTGCCGGGACCGCTTACCGGCAGCGACCTTTTTCCAGACCGCGTAAAGGTGGAGAGCGTACCCTTCGCGCTGCAATCGGCCGAGGCCAATCATGTGGAGGTCCCGGCTGTCGGGTCCGGGATCGTGACCGACAGCGAATTCAACGCCTTGTCCGGCGTAACATCCGCTATCCAGGAGCAACTTGATGAAAAAGCCAACGCGGCTGACGTTTACACGAAGACTGAGGTGGATACGACCCAAGGCCTGCAAGACGATGAAATTGCCCTCAAGGCGTATACGGCTGATGTTGTCGCCAAGGCTGGGGACACCATGACGGGCCCCCTTGAAATGACGCCATCCACCGCACCCGGCACCGTAACGGATAAACTTTACAATGTGGGTGGCGCCCTGCAATGGAATGGCAATCCGGCCTACCGGTTCCCGTGGACCGTGGCCGGAGCGGATGTCCAAATGGCCGGGAACAACGGCTATATTGTGGATTCATCCACCTTGCTCACCCTGACGCTGCCCCCGTCTTCGTCCCTTGCAATAGGCGACACGGTTCGCCTTAACGGCATTGGGGCCGGCGGCTGGAAAATCGGGCAGAACCCGTCGCAATCCATCCTGCTAGGCAACCTGCGAATCGAGAGCACTTCACCCGGCACCTGGACGGAATGCGGCCCCACGCAGTACTGGTTAAAAACGGCCTCTTCGGCGGACGGGACAAGACTTGCGGCGGCCACAAACGGCGAATACCTCTACACGTCTGCGGATGCAGGCGCCACATGGACCGCACGCGCAACTCAGGAACCCTGGCATGGTATTGCGTCATCCGCAGACGGAACGAAACTGGCGGCGGTCGTCTACGGCGGATATGTCTATACCTCTGCTGACTACGGCGCGAGCTGGACGGAGCATATTATTATTGGGGAAGAAGGAGAGGGAGAACCGGATCCGTTTACAGAGAAATACTGGACCGACGTGGCATCGTCGGCGGACGGCGCCAGGCTGGTTACCTGTGCCTGGGCCGATTACCTCTATACCTCCACGGATTTGGGGGCAACCTGGACTGCCCATATGACCGATGCGGAACGCTGGTGGTACTGCGTGGCGTCTAACGCCGACGGGACCCACCTGGTGGCCGGGGTATTGGATGGCTATCTTTATACCTCGACGGATTCAGGCAATACCTGGACCGCGCGCATGACGGATACGGGCCGTTACTGGTCTGTTCTGGCATCGTCAGCGGATGGAAGCAACCTGCTGGGGGGCTCTTCCAACGGTTATCTATATGTATCCACGGATTTCGGCGCCACCTGGACCGCCCGGTTTACGGATGCCAACCGCGGGTGGAAGGGGGTAGCCTGTTCCCAGGACGGCCTGAGGATGTTTGCCATTGCCAATTCCAACGGTGCCTATATGTCCACGGACGAAGGGGCAACTTGGACCGCCGTAGGACCCGCCCGTAACTATGAAGGCGCCTCGGCATCGGCGGATGGCATGCAATTATTTACCACCACCTATGGTCCCGGGCGTTTATATATTTTCAGGCTTGCCAATGCGTTTTTGGCCTCTACCACCGCAGGCACCGGGGGCTATCTTTCAGGCAGTCAAAACAGTACGATTGAGATTCAATACATCGGTAATGACACATTCACCCCGCTGACGTTCGCGGGTTCCTTCTCCGCCAACTGACACGGGGACGCACTGCGCGCCGCCATATGGTTTTGAAACCATGAGGATAGAGCAATGAGCATTCATACGATCTATTGTCCACGTGTTTTCGCACATTCACGTTGGGCTGCCTGCCTGGCTGTTCTTCTTGCGGCAGGCGCCTCCGGCGACGTAAATGTCAATCAAAACGGTGTGACCCTGAACCTGTCAGCGGCCGACTTTTGGTCAAGCACGGCCCAGACCAACTCCGCCAATGGACGGCTGCTTTCCGCCGGGACACCCGCCTGTGGCGCTGTGTCAATCAACCCCGCAGATTCAAAAGTCATCATTGAACCTCTGATGGTCATCAAAGCCGACGGTATCCCGGCCGCAGACTTTTCAGCAACGCCCCTCATGGGCAATGCGCCACTTGAGGTGCAGTTTTTCGACCTGTCGTCGGGCGGGGTGTACGAGATCCTGTCCTGGACCTGGGGCTTCGGCGACGGCAGCCCGTACAGTTCTGATCAGGACCCGAATCACCGGTATGAAAGCCCTGGGACCTACACCGTATCACTGACCATCCTGACCACAGGCGGCCCAGCCTATACCGTCCGGGACAAGTACATCACCGTTGTGCAGGCCGTGCCCGTGGCAAGTTGGGCGACCTTGCTGATCTTGACCATGACCTTTGTATTGGCAGGAGGGGGGGTGGTTCGGAGGCGATATCCCGGTGCCTCATCCGCCGGGCATTTTTGAAGAGATGGTGCCTGCTTTGCCGGGAAGCGCTCGGCGCCTCTATTAGGTGTGGTTCATTGAAAAGCCAGCAGCATAAAAGAGGTGATCCTTTGGGAAAAGACATGGAGAGCAATACAAAGCGCCTCCGCGTCCTGGTTGTAGATGATCACCCGGCCGTGCTCCAGGGACTGAAATGTCTATTGGAGCCGGAGGGCATCACCGTCTGCGCGGAAGCCCGGAACCGCGCCGAGGCGTTGGCAGCCGCTGAGATACAACATCCTGACATTGCGCTGGTGGATCTTTCACTCGGTGATGAAGATGGTGCCGCCCTTATCACGGATTTGGGCAAGCGCGCTCTCCCGTCAATCGCGTATTCCATACACCAGGATGGCCGGCATGTGATAAAGGCCTTTGCCGCCGGCGCATTGGGTTATGTCATAAAAAGCGAAGCCCATCGGGTACTGGTGCAAGCGATTTCCGAGGTGGCCGCCGGCCGCCGCTTCGTCAGCCCAAGAGCAACTACTGCACTGGACGAATAGGGTTCGTCAGCGACCCATTCGTAATAGACACTTCACTGGCTGGAAATGCGTGAAACAAAACAGGCCAATATGCACTTTCTGCTACCCCCTGTCTTTTTTAATGCAAAAAGCCAGCGATTTTCGTTGGGAAATCACTGGCTTATAATTCTTTATGGCGCGCCCAGCAAGGCTCGAACTTGCGGCCTCTTGCTCCGGAGGCAAGCGGGCACGACTCGGAAACGCCTGTAAACATTGACGATTCCGAGACAGCAAAAAAACTTACCACTAGTTTTACCACTCAAAACGAAAAACTTACCACACGGGAAGCACTTCTCGGGGCCCTTCACGACCTCCCGCGGGAAGACCTTCTCGGGCTCTTAACCGAAGTATTGAAACCGTAACCCCGGGCCCTCTCCGGCTCGGGACGGTCTCGGGCCGGGGCGGGTCCATAAAACCAAGGAGAAAGACGAATGACAAAGTACACAATGGACAACGGGCAAGTGGTGGACACCGACAAGGCCCTCGAATGCTGGCAGGAGGCCGAACGGTGGAACGGGCGAAACCACATTTCGAAGGCGACCGGCTCGCAATGGGAGCATGAGACCTTGTACAAGAGTGCGAAGGGCAACTACTGGGTAGAGCATACCTC
>Ga0123335_1004759_pt1 | contig 17157 bp, 14 predicted proteins | sample BiotimSIPDNA_2_FD_89707 | JGI IMG/M metagenome (GOLD analysis project Ga0123335, IMG submission 89707) | Anaerobic biogas reactor microbial communites from Washington, USA - Biogas_R2 time_0 SIP DNA | ecosystem: Engineered > Bioreactor > Anaerobic > Unclassified | place: Washington, USA...
AGGAGACTCCGCTATGAAGTTGCAGTTGTTGTGCGCTGGCGTTTTGCTGAGCGCGACGTCAATCCTGGCGTATGATCTTGACACCAGGGCGCTTAGTCCGGTCAAACACGGCCCGACGCCGCAGCACCAGAATTTGCAGCTGGTCTCGGGAAAGAAGCTCCAGTTTGCCATTGTGACTGATTCACATGGCGAGCAGCATTTGACTGGTCCGCAGGCCAACAACAAGAGCATTGCGCCGGCAGTGCAGGCATTGGTCAAGGCGTTTGAACATTGCACGGGGCAGACGCCAGCCGTGGTGGAGGCCGAAGACGCCGCTGCACTGGAGCGCCATGCCTATTGGATAGTTGTCGGCGATTGCGCCGTGGCTCGGGCTCAGGGCGTGGACTGGAAGGCGATTCCAGAGCAGGGCTTTGTAATCAAGACGTTCCCGCGTGGCGTGCTGATTGTCGGCCACGACACGACGCTGCTTCCGGAGCGCGAATCATTGAGCCGCGGCACGCTATATGGCGTGTATGACTTTACAGAGCGCTTCCTCGGGGTGCGGTATTTCTATCCCGGCGATATTGGCACGCATTGGCCGCAAGTGTCAGAATTTGTCGTAGCACCGGCTAACTACAGCGATTCCCCCCGCTTTATGAATCGCGAGGGCGGCTATCATCTGTGGCTAGGCGTGACCAAGCCCGAAGACCTGGAAAAATACGGCACTTTGGCCGGAAACGTCAAAAAGGGCGACCGGTCGTTTGGTGACCCGCTGCGTTTTGGCGCCAAGTACTTGGGTTCAAGCCATAACCCGCGCCCCGAAGACCTGGCCAGAGCCTTTCCCGACCGCTTGAAGACTATTTTCTACACCACTGCCGACGGCAAATTCTTCTACAATCCCAAGGAGCATTTGGGCAATCTGTACAATGTCGTCGACCTGGAGTTCGCCGATCTTTTGATTGACGTATGGAAGGCCGCCATCAACGGCGATGAGATGATCGGTGCTATCCGGCGAAAAGAATTTATCGGCCTTGGCGCCACCCGCAAGACCGTCACTTTTGGCAATTGCGACACTTACCAGTCGGCTGCGGACATCATCGGCGACCCGGTGGTGCGTGAACTCAACTTGATCACGCCTGCGGACGAGGCGCGTCCGCCCAATGCCTTGATGGCCAACGTCTATGCTCGATTTTACCAGTACTTGTGTTCGCGCCTGGAGAAGGAGTTGCCAGGCGCCAACTTGTGCATTCTTGCCTACTACAATGCCGAATACGCGCCGGTTGACCCTCGTTTTCAGAAATTGCCTTCGAACCTGCTGGTGAATTTGTGTAACAGCTCAATCCCCAAGTACATCACCGTGCCGGAATATCGCGAGGCTTTCCAACGTCAGGTCAAAGAATGGGTCGCCTCGACGGGCAAGCCCATTCATCGCCTATGGCTGTATGACGAGTACCGCAATCCGTTTGTGCGGGCCGTTATCGGCGAATATGTCGGCGAAGTCCCAAAAGCACTGGGAGACGACCTCGGCGACGGTGCGCTGTTCCTTGACAGCGGCTTTCAGTTTCCGTACTACACGTCCTTTTATGCGGCGTCCCGGAGCATGTGGAATCCGGATTGGGACGTCGAAGCCGGCATAGCCGAACACTGGCCGCTGTTTTATGGCGAGAAGGCCGGAGCCTATCTGGCTGAATTTCATCGTATCCTGAAGCATGACCTGATGGCGGTTTATCACCAGCACGCTTCCCGTAGCGTTGCCATTCCCAGTTATCCGCCGGCTAAGATCGACCGTTTGGAGGAATTGCTGAAACTGGCCGAAGCCGAGCTGACGCCGGATTCGATCGAAATGCGCCGGTTCCGCATTCTGGCAGAGCCGTGGGCGGACAATTTTAAGGTGCAGCGCACCTGTAACGCCTACCAGCTGCCTGTTCATGTCGCCACCCGGCTGCTGCCAACCGAGACGCTCGTGGTGGACGGCGACGGCAGCGACCCCTGCTGGCAACGGGCGCGTCCAGTGCGGCTGATCGACCACAAAGGCTCGGGCCTGGAGCCGCGTTTCCCGGTCGATGCCCGGCTGATTTGGGATGACAAGGGCATCTATGGCTTGTTCACGTCGCCATATCCACCCGTGCAGGGCAAGAGCCTCTGGTTTAACAGCAGCTACGAGGTGTTTTTTATGCCAGGAGCGAAGGCGGAACAGAATTATCAGTTTGCGTTTGACCCGGAAGGCAACAAGTATTTTGGCAAGAGACGCTACCTGCCGCTGCCTGGCCCTACCGACCCCAATCACAAAGTTCCGGGTTGGATTCAGAAAAATACGGTGAGCGACGATGGCTGGACCGTTGAATTCTTCATTCCTTACGCGGCCTTTGAGGAGGAGACGCCGCCCAAAGCCTACGACACCTGGCGGTTTAACCTGGTCAGCAATCGCCTCACGCCGCCAGCCGAAGTGACGGGCAGCGCCCTGACCCTGGGCAATCATCATAATATCGACATGTACGGCCGAATCGTTTTCGGGGGTCTAGGCGATTAGCGATTAGCGAAGGGCGAGACATTGTTGTTTTATCCGCAGATGACGCAGATGGCGCAGATTTTTTTGGGGTGTGTTGTACAGTGAGACCGGCCGCGAAACGGCAGAAGGCCCGGAGGGCAGAAACATAAAAGCCCAGGGTGAGCGCAGCGAAGCCCTGGGTAAGGCGTATAATAATTTTGAGCCCCGAAGGAAGTTGGCTGTTGGTAGTACAACGTTCACAGCTGCGGAGCGGCAAATATTAATGGCTGACCGTGTGCACTGCCAAGCAGGAGGTGGAGACGATGATTAGGTTGTTCAGCAGGAGCGTGTTCAGCGTTTTAGCCGCGTGGCTGATGTTGGGCGCGGCACTTTGCGCTGATGAGACCCTGCGGCCAGTCCGCTACGAGGCGAAGTTGAATCCGTACGTCTATAAGCCGGAATGGTATGCGTGGACGCGCACCGATACGGTGAGCAATCAGTTCCGTTCCCACACGGTCACCTGCATGCGCTGGCATGCGACGCCAGAGAAATTGCCGAAAACGGAAGTCCGCTATGGCGGTCGGACTGGTTTCACCGGACTGAGTCCGTTCCTGGGCGTGGTCGTCAACGGCATCCCGGAAACGAAAATCCTGCTTGATGACAGCCGGTTCACGCCCTGGGAAGAGGGCGACCGGCGCGGCTTTGAAATCCGAATGAATTTTGACGGCGCCTTCTTGCGCCTGCGCTTCTACATGCGCCCGGATTCGCCAGTGCTGTGGGCGATGTTGCTGCCAGACCCCTCCTGCCTGACGCCGCTGCAGCGTTGCGAGCTGACCTTCACGGCGCTGCCGTCGAAACTGGTCAAGGATCAGGCAGACAAAGTGCTCTGGAGCGGCAAAGACGTCTATCAGCGTTCGTTTCAGACGAATGAGCGGCGGCTGGCGCCGGAGCAGGGCACCACCGTCCTGACGCCGTCGGAAACCCAGATTGTATTCCAAGATGACATCCACGACGGAGTCGGGCCAGACCGCGGCGCTGGCCCCTGTCTGCTGGTGTTGAGGCATGACGGCGTTGCCAAGGCCGTTGCTGAGCCGGGAAACGGTTGGCTCTCCAGGGTCAAGGTGACCCTGGCGCCTGAGTTCCAGGCTTTCCATTTTGGTCTGTTCAACCCGCCAGTCCCTGTCGCCAACCAAGATTTCCAGCGTCAACTGGAAAACCTCAAGCCGACCTTCACGTGGCGCGAGGCAGGGGACTGACGCTGTTGCCTGGCGGGTTCGGCGCGGCTCAAATTATTTCAGCATGGCGGCGACCACTTCGTCGGGTTGCAGCCATTTGCCATTTTTGAAGCAGCGCATATTCCCGGCCGAGATTTCGTCCATGAGCATCAATTCGCCCTTGGCGTTGCGGCCGTATTCGAATTTGATGTCATACAGCTCAAGTCCGCGTTCGGCCAGTTTGTCTTTGACGACCTGGCCGATTTTGAGGGTCATTTCTTTCAGGGTTTCGTATTCGTCCGCCGTCATCACGCCGAGCATGACCAGAGTGTCCTTGGTCACCAGCGGGTCGTTGCGGGCGTCATCCTTGAATGTCATTTCCACCAGCCCTGGCAGCAAATCCTGGCCCTCTTGGCAGTAATCGCCGTAGCGGCGGAAAAACGACCCGACCGCCTTGTAGCGCAAGATGACTTCGACGCCCTTGCCAAATGCCTGGCATGCTTCGACGGTCATGGTCACTGCCGCTGGGTCCGCGTTGATGTAGTGCGTGCGGATGCCGGCCTTTGCAAGCGCCTCAAAGAAGAATTGAGTCAGCAGCAGGCAATTGCGGCCATTGCCCGCGATAGTCGCGCCGACTGTATTAGCGCCAGGATCAAAGACGCCGTTAGCGCCAGTGACATCGTCTTTGAACTTGAGAAGATAATTGCCATTAGGCAGACGAAATACGGTTTTGGTCTTGCCTTCGTATACGAGCTCCATGGGTGGACCCTTTTTTGAACTTTCGGGTTGATGTCGTTTTGGTTTTGGATAAAGGCGAAGCAAGTAATGTATTGTTTGGCGGTGGTGTTTGCAACTGCGTCGGGTCGCGATGGAGCGGAGTTGTCCTGCGGCCTTTAGTGGGTGAAGTCGCGAATCACGGCCAGGTAGTCGTCGTTGTAGACATTGGTTTTATTGAACAGGACAGCGCCTGGCAGCCCAGCGGCCTGGACCGCCTCCAGGCGGGCGGCGATTGCCGCTGGGTCATTGGCGCCCATGGAACTCGAGACCCCGACTCCGGAAAAGAGTTTGCCCAGCTGTGGCGTCAGCAGGCGCAGATGGTCGTTCAGAACGGCCTGGAACAGATCCAGGTTCGTATGGTAGTTCATTGGATAGACGGCGTCAATCAGCCCCTCGTCGACCCATTCCACCCAGTCTTGTCCTTCCAGCACGGCTGGTCCCAGGCCCCAGACTGGCGGGGCGGTGATGTCCAGACTGTTGAGGTAATTGGCACGGGCGGCGATGGTCAGGTCGAGGTCGTATTCCCGGGTCAGCTCCCGCATGGTGCGCACCAAGGCAGTGACGTTGGCGTTGCGCAATGCAAGCATTTTGTAGAGGACGGCTGGCTGACTGCGCATAGCTGCATCCGGTATTGGGCAGCCGAAGTAGCGCTGGTAAAGTGCTTGGCAGGCGTCGCATTGGCAGGGATAATCCATCAGCAGCACGGCGTTGTCATTGCGGATGAAGTCCAGGTGGATGGCAGCCAGGCGGCCGGAATACTTTTCTGCCAGGCTGCGAGCTGCGGCAAGGAAGCCGTCCCGATTGTGCGGATGGTTGGCGCAGGTCTTGGCCAGGCGGATGCCGAAACGTCGTTCCATCTCAGCAAGGTCGTGTTCCGGCAAGGTGCGGTTGACCGGATTCTCGACCTGCCAAGCCGGAAAGATGCGCGCTTCGACTTTTAGGCCAGCGGCTGCGGCGGCGCGGCAATAGTCGTCAAGGGAAATCACTTCCGGCATATAGATAATTGTGGTGGAAACCCCGGCCTTGGCCATGGTTTCCAGATGCCGCGCCATCTCGTCATACGGGCGGTTTTTGTTGGTGACGTATCGGCAATGGTCCCAGATTTTCACTTGAAATGATGACGTGGCAGTGGAGGTACTCGCTGGCGTGTCGCTTGGTGATGGCTGGAGCGTGGCCTGGGAACCTGGTCGGTCTGATTCGGAGAATTCGATCTCTTCGTCCCGCAGCCATTGCTTTAGCGCTTCGCGAATGGCATTTTCCTCGAATTTGTACCACTCGTCGGTCTTGCCTAAGCGATCAAGGAAATTTCGGAAATTGCGGTAGGCGCCTCTACTGCGGAAGAAGTCATAGACTAGGTCGCAATCATCCGGTTCGAGATGCTCGTCTGCGAAGCGTTTGGGCACTCGGTTGCCCAAATTCAGTTCGTACTTGTTCGGCAGTTTTATCCACCCTGATTCGGTCTTGAGGCGCTTTTTCAAATCTTTTAAGTCGTCAAACATGCTTGGGTCGGGATGCGATTCTCCTGGCAGCAACATCGTTTCGTTGGAAACGGGGTTGATATACAAGGAGAAATACTCCGCATCGGACATACCGTCGTCAACGAAGAGGTCAAAGACTTTTTCGAATTCAATCATGGCTCGTCTTCCTGATTTGAATTTTTGCAGTCCTGGTTTCAGGCTGCCGTTTGGTGTAATAGCTTACAAGTTGGCAAAACCAAGGCGTCTTCCCTCTACCAGACTGGATAGAGATGATGGATGCGCTTGCGGTATCTGTCGTGAATTGGCTTATTGTGTTCGTCGCAGCCGGGAATATTATTGCTGACCCAGATATCTGGCGTGCCGCCTTTGGCTTTGAGCAGGCGGATGGTTTCGGACATCAGGCAGTTCAGTACAAAGCAGGTCAGGATGGTTGCGGTCGGAGTGATTTTCTCTTCGACGCCTTCACAATCGAGCACGGCGTCAGGGTAGGGGACGTGGTTGTCGATGGCGATGTCAGCGAAGTCATTGATGTTCTGCTGAGTCGAATGACGCCAGATGAAATTTTTCGGCACCTTTTCGGCGAATTTGTGTGCGTTAACCGTAATCAGTTTGACTCCGCGTTTCTTGGCTTCAATGGCCACGTCAACTGCGGTGATGTTCAAGCCGTAGAAATTGACCAGCAGCAGCACGTCGCCGGCGTAGACGTCGTAGAAATTCAGGATATAGGGCGCATAGCCTTCGAGCTTGGCGGTAGTTGGGTTGGCTGAAACGATGTTGGTGCCTGCCGGGAACATCGCATTGACTTGGGCGATGCCTCCCGCACGCCAGAAAATTTCCATAGCGGCGATAGCGGAATGACCGCCTGCGCCATAAATATTGATGAGCCGGTCAGCAAGCACGTGGTCAGAAAGCATCTCGGCAGCGGCAAGGATGGCTTTTTCCTCGTCGCGGATGATGTCATTCATCGCGGCGGTGAGAATCTGGTTGTACTCTTCCATCATTTTTGTCATGATTCAGGCGCTCCCAGGGGTGGAATGGGTGGAACACGACGGACAAGATGTCCTTCAGCTATGGATAGCGTAATAATAGGCTAATGCCAAAAAAATAAAATGCAAAATTTATTGTGGCGTAATATATAAGTCCAACTCCAGTCCTACCTATTTTTCCCGGTCGAGGCTGTTCGGATGTTACTCAGACCCGGTCCGGCCTGCGGCTGCGAAATACGCCTGGAGGCAGGCCGCAATGTTGTTTAAAAACGCGGCTAAAATAAAATTCATTCTGGAAACCGCAATGAGAGGCGACTTCACGCAGTGACAAACTGCCATCGGTCAGCAATTTCTTGGCAAGTTTGATTTGTTCCTGTTGGCGGAGGGCGGTAAAGCTGCATTGGAAGAGTTCATTGACGATATGGCTGGTCCGCGATACTGACAGGCCCAGGTGATGTGCCAGGTCAGCGAGGGTAACTTGATAACTGGCGTTATTGATGAGAAACTGCCTGATTTGTCCTTTTCGCCCTGTTTCTGCTTGGGTATATTCGCTGGCCAGGTTGTTGGCCAAGTGCATCAGTGCATTGCCCATCAGAGTCAATAAAAAAGCGACCTCGTTGCCGACCTGCTCACTCCATGGAGGCATGGCCAGGTAATGTCGCCGATAGTATCTTGAGAGTGTATCTACCGGAAAGTCGGGGTCTCGGAAAGCGCCGGCAAAGATGGTCGCAGCAAGTTCTTTCCCCTGAAAAAGCGGGACGACGCATTCGACGATGCCCCGCCAGCACTGATAGCGAAACGGCCCCCGCCTTTTTTTACCTTCGACAATCACATTATGGCGGCAATGCTGAAAACAGCGCAAACGCTTGCCAATTTTGTACTGGCAGCATGTGGCTCGGTGGATGTTGTGCCGTGGCAGCAAGCGCCGGCCATTGGGCATCATAAATACTCCAATATGGTCGTGGATGGTCAGCAGCAACTGAAAACGCTGCTCAAATTCCTCCCACAGGGCAGGGAATGATTCAAAAGCGTTGGAAATGTCAATGCCGGGCAGATTCATGAGCATCTCCAGTTTAGAAACTGAGAAAGTTGCAGAGATATTATTAAATATAGCTGATAATTATAAAAATAAAGCATTTTAAGAGATGGAGTTTTTTTTATTTTCTGATACTGTATTGAAATATCCTCAGAATAGCGTTTTCAACTTTGTAACCTGTTGGCGATTTGGGTGTTTGAGGTATGGAGACTGCTGATCGATACGATGTCATTGTCATTGGCGCTGGGCCTGGCGGTTTTGCTGCGGCTCTTGGTGCTGCTCGACAGGGGCGCCGTGTTCTCCTGGTTGAGCAGAATTCTGGGCCGGGCGGCATAGCTGTTTTCTCCGGCTGCCCGGTTTTTTCTGGCATAGCGTCGCTGGAGTCCGAGCAGTACAATTCGGTGACGGGGGCGCTGATTGAGGAGCTTCAGAAACTGGACTCGGCAAAAATCGTCGGAAGCACGCTGACTTCCTCGGAGGCGGCCGTTCAGTTGGCGATGAGCCGTCTGTTGCAGAAACATGGCGTAAAGCTTCTCTTTTACGCAACCTTGGTCGGAGCTGAAGTGCGCGAGCGGAGGATTGAGTCCGTACAGGTTTTTTGCGCAGGGAGACATCTGAGCTTTTCCGCTTCTGCATATATCGATGCCAGCGGCGATGCTGTTCTTGCGCATTTAGCTGGGGCAGAGGTGATTTGCGGCACGCCAGAGGAAAGCATGACGCGCACGGTTCTATTTAGATTGAGCAATGTCAAAAGCTTTGATAAAAACAGCCTGAAAGAGCGTTTTGCGAAAAAAGAATTTCCGCTTCCGAATCAGGATTGTTTTATGGGCACGACGCCTACTGATGGCACTGTGCTGATGAATCTTACAGCGGTGGCTGGAGATGCTCTTGACCCTTGGGATTTGACCCGCATGGACTTAGAGCTGCGTGAACAGGTTGCCGTTATTCTGCCTTGGCTGCAACGCGAATTCCCGGAATTTTCGGAAGCGCGCTTAGTTGCAGTTGCACCGCGCATCGGTGTGAGAGCATCGCGCAATATTGCTGGGCGCCAACTGATTCGCTGTGTTGACATTGATGAAAATCGTCCGGTGAGCGACCCGGTAGCCGTTGGCAAGCGCAGTTACGGCGAACACTTTGTCCATACCTTTTCCAGTCCCTGGCGGAAGACTCATACAGGGCCGCAACCTATTCCATACGGGGCTTTGCTGGCTGCACCGTTGCAGAATTTGGCTGCCGCAGGGCGATGCATTGCCGTGGAAACGAGGGCTGTTTCCAGCATTCGCCTAATGCCTTGCTGCCTGGCTACTGGCCTGGCCGCAGGGATTGCCGCCGCGATGCAGTTCCCGGAATACAACATTCTGGCAGAGAAATTGTTGCAGGAGAATTGCCGTTTGCACTGATCGGTTTTTATTTTTGCGTTAGCTTGTTGTCCTACAACCAAACCAGGAGGCATCCTATGCGTAAGTCTTTTACCTTGATTGAGTTACTTGTCGTGATCGCGATCATTGCCATTCTTGCTGCCATGCTTCTTCCGGCGTTGAGCAAGGCGAGGGAGAAAGCCATCGCGATAAAATGCACCTCCAATCAGAAAAACGCGATATTGACTTTGTCCCTGTATGCCGATGACCATGACGAGTTTTTCCCTGCTCCCTTGACCCCTTACTTTGGGAGCAACTATTCCTGGGGCAGAATGTTATGTACTTTGCAATATCTTGGCGCCGACTTTAAGACTTTCCGAGGGGTGCTCCTCTGTCCTCTGAATCAACCAACGGTTGATACCTGGAATTACAGTTATGGCATACAGAAGGGATTGCCTGAGCTGGGCGACCGCGGCGAGTACGCAGCAGATTCATATTATCATATTTCCCGCACGAAGATGGCCAACGTTGCCAGCCAAGCGCCGCTCGGAGGCGACAGCATTCACACACGGGATCTGTACCAGGCTAATCATATTATCACTCGCGAACCTACCCACACCGGCGTGCGCGGTTTGGGCATCGGGGGCACGCGCACCCTGCACATGCGCCATAATCTCAGAGCCAATGTCTTTTATATTGACGGACGTGTTTCAACGTTGACGAAAGGCGAAATCACCCCCGAAACCTGGTCAACTTATGCGGCGGTAACCAATTGAGGAGCAATAAGATGTGGAATAGGCGCACTTGCATGAGCAGAGTTTTCATTCTCTTAGGTTGTCTGGCGGTTCCGGCTATGAGTCAGACCTCTGCAACGCTCAGTCCTGGCGACGATGTGGCGGCAGCTGTAACGCAGCATGCGATGGTCACGCTGCAACCGGGGACGTACACGCTTGCTTCGGCGTTGGTCATTCATGAGGATCGTACGATTGTTTTTCAAAATGGCGCGGAACTTACCGGGGCATTTTCAGGATTGATTCGACACCAGGGCGGCTGCCTGGTCCTGGAGGGCATAGGGAAAGCCGGTGTGATTCGCAGCACATCGCCAGGTGGCACGCGTGGATACTTGACGGAGGACCGAGCCAGCCTCCTTGATCTGAACCATGCGGACAATGACAGCAACCTACCTGTCCTGATCATGCGGAATATGGCTTTTTACGGCTTTAATGGGGTGGACGGATATCTTCAGAATGAGGGGAAAAAAGGAGTCCGGCGGGTTGAAATTCTGAACTGCTATTTTGACTGCAAAGAAAAGGCAATCGGTTTTAATCTGCCTGAACTGGGCGAAATCCGAGTGGAAAACTGCACCATTGAAAATTGCGATGAGGCAATCATGGTGAACTGCCCGGTGCCAGGCGGCGTGATAGTGAGGGGAAATACCATCCGAAACTTTGGACGGCGCGGGATGATGCTTGGCAAAGCCGGCCAGGTAGCGGATGGCTGCACCACACATCTGCCCAGCGCTATTGTTCAGGACAATCAGCTGCTGGGCGGCGGCCAAAGAGCAACGCTGAATGACGCCTATATTCAGGGGATTCTGATTTATGGCCATAATGTCTCGGTCATCGGCAATATTGTCCGCGATGTCAACCGCGGCAAGGCTGTGCCGGGGGAGCTAGGGCGGGTCATTGTCGATGAGGAAGGCAAGGAAATCGTCGGCATCCGGATTGACACTGAGCAGCAGAAGCATCGTCGCCTGGCTGGTGCGGCTATTTACCTGAAGGCTAATCGCGCCCTGGTGCAGGGGAATATTTGCACCAATTCAGGCTGGCGTTCGGTCATTGAGATCAAGACTGGCGGCAAAGAGCATTTTGTGTCGGTTGTGAATAATGTGGTCGATGGCCGCGCCTTGTCCCAAGAGGAGAGTTTTGGTTTTGAATGTAATTCTGGGCGCTCTCTGTGGTCTGGGAACCTGGTCTATGACATGCCTAATGAGGCTTTTGTCGTGCGTAGCGGCTATGAAAACACCTTTATGAACAACCTGATTGTCAATGCCAAAGTCGGCTTTGCTCTGTCTGGTCAAGCGCCTGGCCAGGGAGAGCTGATCAGCGGCAACCGTTTCATCAATGTCGAACATCCGATTGCCTTGGATAGGAATCTGCAACCTGCTTGCGGCACTGATCTTTATTTGCCTGGCGCGGTACGAATGGAGATGGGAGAAGATTTGCCGGAACCAAGCCCAGAGTGGCTTGGAAGACAAATTGTTCGCGGCGAAAAACTGTATTTGTGCGTACAGAGTGCGGCTGGGGCGCCGCGCTGGATGGAAATATCCGGATCGCTCCTACCAGTACGTGTTTTCAAGGAAATCGGGCCGGAATTGGCTTTGAACGCGGATCAATCGGCATCCGAACCGCTTGGAATACCGGAGCTGGACCAGCCCTTGCATCGCGGCTGGAAGATGGGGATGCTGTCGTCAAATGAAAGAGTCCTCGACCCGGCAGATGGGCATGTCAGCTATGACCAGGAGAATTTTCAGACTGGCACGCAGTCCTTGAAGGTTGCTTTTCAGGGTGTTTCCGGGAACTGGAGTTTGTCACAGGGGTTGTCGTTGGAGGCTGGCAAGCGCTATCGCGCTTCGGCGCTTGTGCGCGGGGAAGAGCCTTTGAATTTGCGTCTTCTGGTGCAGGATGCGGCTGGAAAAGGGTATCAGATGCGCGCCGTGGACCGGTTGGATTGGCAGCGCCTAAGCGTCGATTTTGTTACACCTCCGCACTCTGGCAAAATCACCTTGCGGGTTTGGAGCAGCAAGACCAATGAGGGCAAGGCGGCCTGGCTGGATTCTGTTTCCGTCAAGGAATTGCAGGAAGAGGAACTTGATGAAAGCGGACAGGTGATCGTGCGGCCGCAGCAGATTTGGGAAGAGCAAGGGGAAAATTTGCTTGTCAATGCAGACTTCCAGGCACTTTCCCAAGCTCCAGAAGGTGCAGAGCAAGGGGTTTTGCCCAAGGGTTGGGGACTTTCCGTGTCGCCTGAGCGCAAAGATGTTCCTGCCAATGAACTGCGTCATATTGCGATGAGTCGCGAAGCCGGCGCGCTTGAGATTGGCCTGAAAGACAGCAAAGGCAATCTGCTCCTTTCGCAAGCAGTGAAACTGACGCCAGGCAGGCGGTACCGGGCGACCGCAAAACTGCAATCAGATTTTCCTCTGCAAGTTGTTCTTGGCGTTAAAACGCCTGACCAGAAAAATCATTCCGCACGTCCGACTGACGAAAAAGACTGGCAAACGCAAACAGTCGATTTTACGGTTCCGGAACAAGACGGCAGCACCGGCATCCGAATATGGGCTAACAACCTGCCGGAAAATCAGTTTGTCCGAATCGCCTCTATGACGCTCCGTGAATTAACCGCACGGGAAGAATAAGGGCGAGGGGCTGAATGCTGAATGCTGAGGCGCATTTCATCATTCATCATTCGTTAGGGGCGAGCTGCAGCATTCAGGACGCTTGGGACTGGAGCCAGTCCGGATACCCCAAAAAAATAGCGATCGCCTTTGCCGGGAACGATTCGGCGCCGCCGTTTCATAGAAACGACATGCTTCATTACAACATCAGGCGATCGCTAACCTGAGCTAAGGTAGCATAATCAAGACGGCGATTCAAGGCAAGACGTTAAAAAAATAGCGGTTGCCCTTGTCGGCAACGATCCGACACCAACGTCCACCACGTCCACTGTTGCGGTGCGGACAAAAGCCCAGGCGGGCGAGGGGCGAGGGGCGGGAAAAGTCAGTTTATGCTTCATGGTGCGCCTAGGTTACATTTGTGCGAGTTTTGGGTCAGAAGTTCGTTGCGTTTAGCCTGATGCAGCGCATCTTTTTTGATTTTTTCCGCGCGCGAACATATATTAAAAAATAATCCCCGAAAAACCTCTCCAATGGACTCTTTTTTGCAGGTTATCCGGGCTTTGAGCTGACTCAATAATCTGCATGACTCGACCGTTTTTTTGTTGCGAGCCATGGGAGTTCCATGACCGTTTACTATCACACTGTATTCTATCGAGGGAGTTGCCATGCATTTCCGGAATGTCTTGTTCACCTGCACTGTCGCTGTTTTACTCACCGCACTGAGCCTGCGAGCGGCGTTAAAGGACGCTTGGCCGCAATTCGTCCCTGCTGATCAGCAGACGACGATTACTATGGTCTTCACGGAAGCAGAGAAGTTGCCCAAACTTGAGGAGCTGACCCTGCAATACGCCTGCAATGACGCGCTCCGTGCGGACGGCCGGCCGCTCGACTGGGGGCAATACGAGAAGGCGCCCTTTGAACTCACGGGCGACACGCTCACCGCCAAGGTGAATTTCCGCGGCGAGACTGAGCACACCTTGCGGCTGGTGTCGCCCCATCAAACCCACGGCATGAAGAAGCCAGTCGTGCATGGCATCTTCAAACTCTACTCACTGAAACCGGACTTCTTCGCGTTGCGTCCCTACAAGTGCGATGTGCACATGCACAGCAAGTTCTCTGACGGCCGCAAAGATGAGACGCCGTCGCACATGATCGCGACCTGCCGCAAGCACGGCCTTGACTTCGCTATTGTCACTGACCATCGCTGCCACGCTGGTTCGCAGGAATCCATCAGCACCTTTGCCAAGCTGCCCACTGACATGCGCTGTTTCACCGGCGAAGAAATCCACAGCCCTGGCAATAACGTGCATATTCTCGGACTTGGCACTAGCTCCGGCCTCACCGAGTGGTTCACCGAAAAGCGCGCTGAATATGACGCGGCTGTCGCGGTCGAAAAAGCCAGGATCGATCCGAAGGAACTGCCGGAAGTTCTCCACCATCAGGCAGCGGCCAGCGTGGTCGTGTGGAACAAAATCCGCGAACTCGGCGGCGTGGCAGTGTACTGCCATCCCTACTGGCGGCCTTCGGATCGCCAGTACATCCCGGCGGCACTCTCCGACTATCTGCTGCAAAAAGGCCAGTTTGACGCCTTTGAAGTCCTCAATGGCGGCAGCAGTGACCTGGGCATTCTCCACTACCACGAATTGCGCGCCCAAGGTCGGGCCTGGCCTGGCATCGGCGTGACCGATGCCCATGCGTCAGCCAATCTCGGCAGAGCCTACACGCTGATTATGTCAGAGTCCCTGTCCTTCAGTGACATCGCCGCCAATATCCGCAAAGGCAACTGCATCGCCGTCGAAATCGACCCCAAGACCAATCAGCATCGCGCCCACGGCGATTTCCGCCTGGGACGCTTCACCACCTTCCTCTTCACTCACTACTACCCACAGCAACATGACAAGCTCTGCGCCGAGGAAGGCGAATTGCTGGTCAAGGCTGTTGCTGGCGACGCTGCTGCCGTCGAAGCCCTCAAGCCTTTGCAAGGACGCGTTCCCGCGCTTTTTGACAAATATTGGGCGAAGTAAAACGAAAAGCCCACGCGGGAATACATCAAACTGCCAAGACGCCAGGGGCGCCAAGAACCATTTTTTCTTGGCACCCCTGGCGTTTTTTGGCGGTTAGGCCCTTTTTGCCCGGCTGGTTTTCCTCTCTCCAGCTTGTATGTCTTGAAGGAGACGATTACTTTAATTAAGTACAATCGGTGTTGCGGCAGCCTTGTTGTCATGACATGGTAAAACTAGGGAGAAGAAAAATGTATTCTTACGAGCTGCTCAAGTCCATGCTTCAGGAGAGAAGCAGTATCAAGCCTTTCTCTTTTCTTTACGATGGCAAGCCAGCGGAACTCGCTGATGTACCCTGCCAAATGATTCGTGAGGACGACGAACACTACAAACTCGTCTATGACTTCATCCCCGGCACGGTCAGGATAATTTTAGATGTCATTGAATACGAGTATTTTCCTGTTATTGAGTATACCCCTTATCTTGAAAATATCGGCAATGAGCCTTCCGGCATAATTTCCGATTTTCTGGCGCTGGACATCGAAGCCGAGGACCCGCTGACTTTCGGAAGGCAGAAGCTCAAGAACAACGAGTATTTTATCAGCGGGCGCATTTCGGTGCGCTACAACCTCGGCTCCAAGGCTTCTGGGGTTGATTTTCTGCCGCAAAGGCGAGACCTCTTCAGCCGTCCTGGCGTCAATAAGCTGGAGCTGGAGTGCCAAGGAGCCTGGTGTTCCACCGATTATCTTCCTTTCTTCGGAGTCGATGCCGACATGATGAATGGAGTCAATATCGGAATCGGATGGAGTGGAGGATGGAAGTTTTCCGTGGAAAAGGAGACCGGCGCCCTCAGCATGAGTGGCGGCAAGAAAAGCCGCATTCGCGGTGGCATGAAGCGCTCTCATTTCCGTCTGCTGCCTGGAGAAAAGCTGATGCAGCCGGGGATATTGCTGCATTTCAGAGAAAATACGAGCATTCGTAATGGCCAGAATGAATTCCGCCGTTTTATGATTGAGCATCATGCGCCGCGAGACAGCCGCGGCGAGCTTCTGAAGCCGCCGATCTGCTTCTGTACCTGGGGCGGTTTTGAATCAGAACATCAGATTAAGCTTTGTCGGCTGATTAAAGAAAATCATCTTCCTTACGAATCTCTTTGGATGGACGCTGGATGGATGGGGAAAGATGCGCCATGCCCGCATTTTCTGGAGGAAAGCGAATTTAAGAGTGACTGGCCTCAGCGCGTCGGTTCTTGGGCGATCAACCGCTATGCGCATCCGGATGGGTTGCGACCCTTGTCAGACGCCATCCACGACGCAGGCATGCGGTTCCTGGTCTGGTTTGAAACCCAGCGGATTTCCTCCCTGTCAGGAAGTCCTCTGTTGACCGAGCACCCCGAGTGGCTCCTGGGAGACTGGCAGGCTATGCGCGAGGGGAAAAACACTAATTTCCTGCTGAATTTAGGCATCTCCGAAGCACGAGAATATCTGACCGAACTGGTAATCGGCATCATGGAAAAAGAGGGAATAGACGATTATCGGGAGGATTTCAACATGGACGCCTGGCCGTTCTGGTGTAGCAGCGACACGCCGGACCGAGTCGGAGTGACCGAGATGAAGTACGTGGAAGGATTTCATCAGTTCTGGACTGATATCAGGAAACACTTCCCAGACAGTTTCATCGACAACTGCTCCAGCGGAGGGCGCCGCCTGAACTACAAAACAGCTTCCCTCTCTTTTCCCATGTGCCAAAGCGATTATGCCTGCTATTCCGAGTATGAAGAAGAGTGCATCACATTCGAAAATATGTTCCTGGATGATTGGCTCCCGCTGCATGGAACCCTGAACTGGGGAGAAGAAGACCCCTATCATGCGGCCTGCGCTTTTGGAGGCGGCTACGCAAGCAAAATTTGGCAGTATCATGGACGAGAGCCAAAGCCAGACCATAATTACATCATGCATAGAAAACTGCTGAAATGGGCAAAACTCTTGCGTGATGCACGACTGTGCGGAGATGTCTATCCCTTGATTGATTCGCCCGAATTAGATATGACTAAGTGGAATGCCGTGCACATACATATTCCCGAAAAAGACGAGGGCTTTATCCAAGTTTTCCGAAGAAAACAGAGTCCATATACACAACAGGCGATCTCCTTGGATTTTGATACAATAGATCTTGGCGCTGAATATAGAGTGAGATATTTTTCCGGGAAGAAAACGACGATGAAAGGATATGAATTGGCGTGTTTCACGGTTAGTCTGCCTGAGCCTCGCAGTTTTGAGATTATACAGTATAAGATAAAATAAATCAAGTTGGGCATTGTCAAGCGTTATTTTATCCCTCCTGGTCTTTATGATTCCCGAACGGCCTTATACAGTTGGAGCTCGCCATGAACGAACGCATTGCACGCCTTGAGAAAAAGGTGCGGGAAGAAGAGATTTATCCGC
>Ga0123335_1004766_pt1 | contig 17142 bp, 13 predicted proteins | sample BiotimSIPDNA_2_FD_89707 | JGI IMG/M metagenome (GOLD analysis project Ga0123335, IMG submission 89707) | Anaerobic biogas reactor microbial communites from Washington, USA - Biogas_R2 time_0 SIP DNA | ecosystem: Engineered > Bioreactor > Anaerobic > Unclassified | place: Washington, USA...
GAACTGTTCTTTTACTCGTTCTTTTTATCATCCTGTCGGCAACCATAAATCTCTTTATCGGAAGCGCTTCAGCAAAATGGGCATTACTGGCCCCGGTTTTTATCCCGATGTTTATGATCATGGGCTTTTCTCCGGAACTGTCACAGGTTGTATTCCGAATTGGCGACAGTGTTACCAATATCATTTCTCCCATGATGAGTTTCTTCGTTCTGATTATTGCCTTTTTCCAGCGGTACGATAAAAATGCAGGCATGGGAACGATAATCAGTCTTATGCTTCCCTATACGATAGGTTTTTTCATCGTATGGACCTTATTGTTACTGTTATGGATAAAACTGGGGATTCCCTTAGGACCTGGCGTTAGTATTTATTATAATGCAGGTTAATCTACCACAAATGATGCACAAGAGGCTTCACTTTTTCCTCATAAAGCTTAGTCACTTCCATCATTTCAGTTTGCTTCAGCTCTGGTAATTCAGCTGCTTTAAGATTTGAAATAACCTGCTCCGGTCTGGAAGCTCCGGGTATTACGCAACTTACTTCATCGAACATAAGCACCCAGCGCAAAGCGACTGCTGCCAGTGCCTGTTGAGGAAAAATATTCTTCAGTTTTTCAGCTGCTTCCAGGCCTGTTTTGTAATCAACGCCGGAAAAAGTTTCGCCTTTATCAAAGGCAGCACCATTGATATTGAAATTCCTGTGATCACCGGGTGAAAAGGTTGTTTTTTCTGTATAAGTTCCGGAAAGCAATCCGCTTGCCAGTGGGACCCTCACGATAATGCCTGCATTCTTCTTTTTAGCCTGGCTGAAAAAAAGTTCTGAGGGACGGTGACGGAACATGTTGAATATGATCTGTACTGTAGTCACATTTGGAAATTCAATTGCCTTCAACGCTTCTTCCACTTTTTCAACGCTCACACCAAGGTGCAGGATTTTTCCCTCATCTTTCAGCCTGTCAAACAATTCAAAAATCTCAGGCCTGTAATAAACCTGTGTAGGAGGACAATGCAACTGGATAAGATCGAGGGTTTCAACTTTCATCCTTCTGAGGCTGTGTTCCACAAACTTCCTCAGCACTTCGGGCTGGTAAGATTCACTTATATGCGGGTTGAGTTGCCGGCCGCATTTTGTGGCCACATAAATACGTTCCCTTCGTGATTTCAGAAATTTTCCTATTGCCTCTTCACTTTTGCCTTCGTTATACACATCGGCAGTATCAATAAAATTGATACCGGCATCAACGGCTTTATTTAAAATTTTTTCTGCCGTTTCATAGCTGAAGGGATCGCCCCATTTTCCTCCAAGTTGCCAGGTGCCAAGACTGATTTCTGATATTTTAAAACCTGTTTTGCCTAAACTTCTGTATTTCATATTTTATATGTTTTATTCTTATGTTCTGTGAACTTTGGTTGCATTGGCCTGTGCAGCAGGTAAAACCATGATATCGGCAATATTTACGTGCGCAGGCCGGTTAACGATAAATAAAATGATTTCTGCAATATCTTCAGGAGCCAAAGGCTTAAATCCTTTATAAACGGAGTCGGCTTTTTGTTTGTCGCCCTTAAAACGTACGGTAGAAAACTCCGTATCTACCATTCCGGGATCAATACACGTTACCCTGATCTGGTATTCGTTCAGATCGATACGCATAGCTTTTGTAAGCATATCCACAGCCGATTTTGAAGCACAATATACATTACCGCCCGGATAAGCTTCTCTGCCTGCAATAGATCCGATATTGATAATATGACCTGAATTCCTTTTAACCATACCTGGCGTAATCATCCGGGTCACATAGAGCAGTCCTTTCAAATTTCCGTCGATCATAGCATCCCAGTCATCAACATTTCCTTCATGTACAGAGGCCAGTCCATGGGCATTCCCTGCGTTATTGATCAATATGTCAATATCTTTCCATACCGGAGGAAGACTGAGCAAATTCTTTTCGACATCACCGCGTTTTGAAACATCAAATCTTAGCGTATATACTTCTGACGTTTTACTGAGGTCGGCAGCAATTTTTTCCAGCACTTCTTTACGCCGTCCGCAAAGAATAAGCCTGTAACCATGTTGCGCAAGTATATATGCTGCAGATTTTCCGATACCTGATGTGGCACCGGTAATAAGAATTGTTTTCATGGGCCCATGTATTACCGGCACAAAATTAGTGAATAATATATTTCCCGGCTAGGATAGCTGTTTTTGGAAAATTCTGAAGATCTTGTATGGAATGCCTCCCATTTTTTCCATCTCAGCGCGTATTTTGATATTCGTTTCGAGTTCCAGGTGGCTGTCAATCACTTTTAATCCGGCTTTATGTGCTTCTTCAATCATACTGACACCAAGAACGGTATCCAATCCTATATTCCTGTAATCAGGATGGATAGCCCCAAGTATCAGGTTGAGCTGTTTGGTTTTTCGTTGTGACAAAAGCACCCTTAAAATACCAAAAGGCAATAACCTGCCTCTGCATTTTTTAATTCCAACACTAATATCCCTCATGCCAATGATAAAGGCAATGACTTTTTTTTCAGGAGTTTCAATGGCTTTAAGAAAATGAGGATCCAGTAAAAAGAGGAACCTGTTGGCAAATTCGTCCATTTCTTTTTTAGTGAGATGGGCAAATGCATAGATGTTGGTGAAGGTTTCGTTTACCAGTTCAAGACATGGATGCACGTAGGCTTTCATTTGTCTGCGCGTTTCCAGGTTCACAAGTCTGAGATGATTGTTATTATTTAATGCCCGGATGTTGATCTTTTTATAGAACTCCGGGATCTCTTCAGGGATATCCAGCTTATAAACATAGAGATCAACTTTTTTAACCAATCCATATTTTTCCATAAATTCGATCATATAGGGAAAATTACAATTGGTTTGAAGTACAACTGGTTCATCGAAACCTTTTATCAGAAAACCCTGAGGATCTTTATCTGAAAAACCGAGCGGACCGACAAGGGTATCCAGGCCTTTGCCAGCACCCCATTCTGAAACTGCATCCAATAGTGCTTTAGCAGTTTTGTAATCGTTGTAGCACTCCATGAAGCAGAACCGGACTTCCTTAAGGTTGTTAGGTGCATTATATTCATTATTTATAATACCCATTATCCGCCCTGCGATTTTTCCTTCCTTAAATGCCAGCAGCAGGAGGGTATCTGAATAGGTAAAAGAGGAATTCTTTTTTTTGTTGAAGAACACCCTGTCATCAAGATAAATGGGAGGGACCCAGTTTTTATGTTTTCTGTGAATTTTGGCTGGGAGTCGGATGAAACTCCTGAGATCTTTCCCAGTTGTAACTTCCCGGACAATTATGTTCATGCAGTTCAAACTTAGTTGCGGATAAATATCGTTTTTTTTTTGATATGTTAAGAAAATGAGGGTGCCTGTATACCAATAATAATTATATTTATAAGTCTCAATTGGAGTGCCGTATGCACAATTACTTTTTTTGGGCCTTATTTTCATTTATATCAATAATTACCTATTGTCAGAAAGATGGCCCGAGGTTTACCCATATTACAACAGAGGATGGGCTTTCATCGAGTTGGGTACGTTGTTTTTACCAGGATAAAACCGGGTTTATGTGGATCGGTACAAACGATGGTTTGAACCGGTATGACGGATATAATATCCTGGAATTCAGATCTCAGCCTGATAACATCCATGCCGGTAAAGAAAAAGGTTATAATACCTCCCTTGTGCACGGATCAGTTACCTATATAGCCGAGCACTCCGCTGACAGACTTTGGATATGCACCGAACAGGGTGTGAGCATTCTTAATCTGAAGAATTATTTTTTCGAACCATTCCCTTACCTTGACAGGGTTAGGGTTTCTTTTGTTATGACAGATCATCTTGGGTATACCTGGTTTTGTTCCAATACAGGATTATATCGTTACACCAGTAAAGACAGTACAATTATAAATTACAGAAATAATCCTTCAGATGATAATTCACTTAGCTTTGATCAGGTAACATCATGTTTCGAAGACCAGGAACTTAACCTTTGGGTCCATACGTTCGGCGGGATGAATTTATACAACAGGGAAAAAGATAATTTTTCCAGATTTTTTACTGATTATTATCCTGGTTCTGAAGCTGGAAAACAGGTTCAGAAAATTGTCCGGGACAAAAACGGGAATCTTTGGCTTGCGTTCCTGGACAGAGGAGTAGGACTGATGAGGTATAATGCCCCGAAAGTAGAATATAAAGGCATATACCACAACCCCGTTAGCAGTATAGGTGTTGACAAATTCAATAACCTCTGGATAGGTAATAGTTTGGGAAATGGTATCACGATTCTGGATCTAGACAGTTTTCATAACGACGGTAACATCATTTTTAAAAATTTCAGGAATGAATATGACGACCCTCTGGGATTGACAGATAATACTATTTACGCCATGTTTGAGGACCGTGACGGAGGCTTTTGGATAGGTACTTATGCCGGCGGTATTAATTATCACAGTCCGCTTATGAAATCTTTCAATACTGAAAAACGTTTGCCCGGCAACCCGAATACTCTAAATAACAATGTGGTCAACTGCTTTGCTGAAGACGGAAAATACCTCTGGGTAGGGACAGAGGAGGGACTCAGCCGCATTGACCGAAAAACCGGCGTTGTGAAAAACTTTCTCCAGCGTAATAACGACCCTGGATCATTATTAGCGAATGGCATTATTTGTATGTTGATTGATTCCCGCCGAAATTTCTGGGTTGGTACATGGGCCGGCGGGTTAAACTTATACAATCCGGTTAATGAAACTTTTAAAAAATATCTCAAAAACCCAGGTAAAGAAGGTTCCATAAGCGGGAATGATATTTTTGTCCTGCTTGAAGACAGCAGGGGAATTTTGTGGGTAGGGACCAACGATGGTGGTTTAAACAGTTATGATTATAAAACGGATAAATTCACCCACTACACTCCCCAACCAGACAATCCGAATAGTTTATACCATATTGCAGTAAATGATATCTGTGAAATATCCACCGGGGAACTTCTCATTTCGATGTACCATGCCATGGACATATTTGATATTACTAATAAAACCTTTAGTCATTATGTGCATGATCCGCAGGATACCAATACTATAAGTAGCGGCAATATCATGGATATTTTTGAAGACAGCAGGGAAAATATATGGGTAGCAACCACAACAGGTTTAAACCTTTTCAACAGGTCTGGCAAGAAATTCATACGCTATAACCTGAAATATCTCCTGGCCGATAACAGCACCATGGCCATTAATGAAGATGATAAAGGTAATTTATGGATCAGTACGAACAACGGACTTTCGAAACTGAACGGAGGTGTTTTTTATCCTGATAATGCGATAGTCCAAAACTATTCAGTTGTCGATGGATTGCAGGGCAATGAATTTATCAGACGCTCAACTTTCAAAAATAAAGACGGGATATTATTCTTCGGAGGATCAAAGGGTTTTAACTGGTTCCATCCAGACAGCATTAAGAATAATCCAATTCCTCCGGTAGTCGCACTCACTGGGTTTAGCCTCATTCATACATCGGATGGCCGGGAGGTAGAGCCTGAACTTTCAAATAATATTAACAGTGTAAATGTGTTGCATCTTACCCATAAACAAAACGATTTTGTTATTTACTATTCTGCACTGAATTATCTGAATAGTTCGAAAAACCAATATGAATATATTCTTGAGGGATATGACAAGGACTGGCACCATGCAGGGAATAAGCACGAAGCTACTTTTACGAATATAAACCACGGTAATTATGTTTTTAAGGTACGTGGCAGCAACAATGATGGTGTCTGGAGCAATGAAGCAAAAGAACTGAAAATTATTATCCATCCTCCCTGGTGGGACACGCTTTTTATGCGAATTGTATGGATAATCCTGGCTATTAATCTTGTATTATTCTTTCACCAATTTCGCCTTATTAGTGTTAAGAGGCAAAAGCAGGTACTGGAAGTTAAAGTTAAGGAAAGGACCAGCGAACTGGTAGGTTTGAATACACTCCTCCTTGAAAAACAGGAAGAAATATCACTTCAGAATGAAGAACTTTCAAACCACCGAAACAATCTTGAAAAGATTGTTGAGGAACGGACTCTTGTAATGAAAAAAGCACTGCAAAGAGCGGAAGAAGCCGATAAATTGAAATCGGCTTTTTTAGCTAATATGAGCCATGAGATCAGGACCCCTATGAATGCAATCATGGGTTTTGCCAGCTTATTAAAATCCGAAAGTGTAAGTGAAGATGAGCGGAAGGAATTTATACAGATCATCATGAACAATTGCGAAATGCTGATGGTATTGATAAATGATATCCTTGAAATATCACTTATTGAAGCCAATCAGATTAAACTGACTTTCCAGCCATTTGATGTAACAAAAATACTTGAAGAACTGGAAAGCTACTTTCAGTTATATAATGAAAAGGGACTTTCCATTTCTTTCAGAAATAAAAATTCAGGTGAAAGCATTGTGCTGAATAACGATGCTGTGCGTTTCAGGCAGGTTTTTGTCAACCTGCTTAATAATGCATATAAGTATACTGAAAAAGGAACAATAGAGTATGGTTATATGCATGAAAATGAAAACCTGGTTTTTCTGGTAAGCGATTCAGGTATTGGTATAGCCGAATCGGAATATCAGAACATTTTTAACTACTTCCATAAAATAGATAAGGGTGAGAATCACTTATACAGGGGGGCCGGAATCGGACTGTCGATCTGCAACAAACTTGTGGACCTTATGGGTGGTAAGATATGGCTGGAATCAAAAGTGGGCGAGGGGACAACTTTTTATTTCACTTTTTCCGATTATAAGGTAGATATGAAACCTGTTTCTGAGGAACAAAATCCAGGTACCCGGGAGGAAGAAATAAATTATTATTCGCTGGAAGGTAAAACTATTATTGTGGCTGAGGATGAAAATACCAACTATATACTGATGGAAAAAATGCTCATGAAGACGAAGGCTGCTATCAAATGGGCAAAAAATGGTAAGGAAGCAGTAGATTTTGCCTCTGACCCTGATATTGCAGGTAATTGTATTGTACTCATGGATATCAAAATGCCTGTCCTTAATGGACTCAAGGCATCTGAACAGATAAAAAAAATCAACAGCACCATTCCGGTTATTGCTGTTACAGCATTTGCACAGGATGAGAACAAAGAAGAGATCATGAAATATCCTTTTGACGATTATATTCCCAAGCCCTTCGATTCAAAAATGCTGTTCGCGGCTATTTATAAATATTTGAAATAGCAGCTAAAAACTATGGTCCCTGAGCTAGAAACACCGGCATTCAAAAAAACTTTACTCCACATCATTATGGTTGTGTTTGCCTGCCACTTTGGTATGCTTAAAAATTCTGTTTCAGCGCAGGATACGGTTTATGCCATTGAAATTTCCTCATTGCCGGTTTTCGATGGCTGCAATGATGATCCATGCTGGGCATCTGCCGAATGGCAATCTATAGATAATGTGTGGATGCCTTATGGTGACGCGTTGGATTCATCTGATCTATACGGACGTTTTAAAGTCTTGTGGTCAGGTGAAGATGGACTTCTGTACTTCTTTATTGAAATTACTGATGATGTGTATTCCGGGGGGTATATTCCCGGTGGTGTTACCGCTGAAATCTTTAATTTCGACATGTTTGAAATTTTTATTGATGCTGACAAATCAGGAGGTTATCATGTGCTTGATAGCGGGGGGACTCAGGACATTTATCCTGGGAATAATGCAGAAAATGCTTTTGCATATCACGTATTTACCGGCATGCCTGCACAAGGAAATACTCACGCCGATTTCGTGGCCGAAGATATTGGAGGTGTCTGGAAAAGGGTAAGTTATATCAGCCATTTTCCGGATTTTTTCACCAGGTTCTCCGGAAATAAACGCACACATGAATTCTCCCTGTTCGTTTATGATGATACCTATTCAGAACAGTCTGCCGATAATTCAATTGTGGTGCTGTCGCCCGGAAAAGTTTTGGGTTTGACCGTTGCCATAAATGACGATGATGATCCTGATATTAGTCCTGAAGAGGCCAGGCGCGATCATTTTGTTGGTTCTGTTGCAGTTGAAACTGCTGCATGGAACGATCACTGGATGAATGCTGATGATTTTGGAATACTTAAGTTAGTACCGGCGAAATGGAATGAACCTGATTTGGGAACAGAAAATAATAAATAAAGCCACGGGCATTTTTTAATATTACCCATGGCTTCTGCTAAACAATCACCTCAATTACTCTCAATCCATTTAACAATTTCCTCTGAAAAAGGTTTGGTTGTTGGCTTTGCATAACCGACAACTTTACCGTTTTCATCGATCATGAATTTCTGAAAATTCCATGTTACCGGTGCATCCAAGACCCCATTTTCTGATTCCTGTGTCAGGTATTCATAAAGGGGATGTATGTCGTTACCTTTTACTGAAATCTTTTCCATCATCGGGAAGGTGACCCCGTAATTCAGTTTACAGAATTGTGCAATCTCTTCGTTACTTCCTGGTTCCTGTCCCATAAAATTATTTGCAGGAAATCCAATAATCACGAATTTATCACCTCCGTATTTTTGATACAGTTCCTGCAATTCGGAATACTGAGGAGTATTACCGCATTTTGATGCAGTATTTACAATCAGGACTTTTTTTCCTTTAAGTTGTGAGAGGCTAAAATCTTCACCGCTTATGCTTTTTACGGTAAAGTCGTAGATTGTTTTCGACTGGCTGTTAACCTGTGGAATGTATGCCACCATAAATATCAGTATGATAAAGTATTTCATAATTTTGAGGTTTACCATTAAAGAACAATTGTGTCTGTAAAATGTTGAGTAATCTGAATTTATCAATGATGAAAAGTAACCATTAAATACTTGAAGAACCATGAAAAGAAAGCTGCCGGCATTCACCTTACTTATTTTTCTGACGTGCGCCATGCATGCCCAGGTATTATTCAATCCCAGGGTAGAAAAAATTGCAGAAGGATTTCAGTTTGTTGAAGGTCCTGTTTGGGTCGATGATCTTGGGTTGTTATTCAGCGATATACCTGCCAACAGGGTTTATCTCTGGACAGAAACTGCAGGGGCCACGGTTTATATTGAACCTTCCGGCAATTCAAACGGACTTGCACTGGACGCAGATGGACGTCTCATGCTTGCGCAGCATGGTCTCAGACAGGTCGCCAGACATGTGAACGATACATTTGAAGTCGTCGCCTCTGAGTATAACGGAATGAAATTAAACAGTCCGAATGATTTGGCCATACATTCTGACGGGTCGGTTTTTTTTACAGATCCGCCTTATGGTTTGCCTCAGGGCGTACCCAGCGAAACCGGTTTTTTTGGTATTTACAGGGCAGCTCCCGACGGTCGGGTAACCTTGCTCGACAGTACGTTGTTCAGGCCTAATGGTATTGCATTTTCACCCGATGAGACAAAATTATATGTTACAGATACAGAATCCAGACGTGTTTATGAATGGGATATGGTAAGCGATTCCACAGTGTCGGATAAGCGTGAACTGGCATTCATGCAGCCTTCCTCATCGGGGGCCGATGGGATGAAGGTAGACCCCGAAGGTTTTCTTTATGTAACAGGGCCGGTCGGTATATGGATTTTTTCTCCGGAGGGAGAGGCAATAGATACCATACCTGTTCCCGGACAAACGACAAACTGTGCATGGGGAAATGCAGACAGGCAAACTTTATATGTAACTTCCGGAAATGCAGTTTACAGGATATTTAATGACGAAGGGCCGGATCATGTGGAAGCTGATAAAGTAAAGGCGTTGTCAATCCGGAGCCATCCTAATCCATTCAGCCATTCAGTTGACATAGAATTAGCCATTCATGAGTCAGGCAGAGTTAAAATTGATATTTTCGACCTGAAAGGTGTAAAACTGGTTTCTCTGATAAACGACTTTTTACATCGTGGCAGGCATATATTCTCATGGAATTCATTAGACCATCCGGCAGGATATTATTTCATAAAAGCAGGTTATAAAAACGGTCAGGTTCAGGTCTTTAAAATACAGAAAATTTGAAAGCACTGTAGTCCCAGACCATGAAAAGAACGCTTCCGCCTGTCAACAGAACATCGTTGAACCTGATAATATTATAACGACAAACTATTAGAACGAAAGGCATTACCAACTTCCGCCGGCACCACCGCCACCGAAGCTTCCTCCGCCAAAACCGCCAAATCCACCGCCACTGCCACCACCGAAACTGCCTCTGCCAGAAGAAAATCCGCCCCAACTGCCCTTACCTTTTGAACCTGAATTCATGAGCATTCCCAATAAGATCCAGAAAGGGAGGTTGCCTTTTCCGCTGATAGTTCTTTTGCTCATATTGCCTGCCTTTCCGGCTGCGCTGAAAATAAAGATGAAAAACACAACAATAAGCAGGATCGCAATGCCCGGTACATTTCCTTTCTCCGATTTCTCCTCATATTCCTTTGCCGAGTATTCGCCAAGGCTAAGTTCCATCATCGTAGTAATTGCCTGTTCAACACCCTGAAAATAATTGCCTTCACGGAAAGCCGGCAGTATTTCATAATCTACAATCCTTTTTGCAATTGCATCTGGAATTACCCCTTCAAGTCCATATCCTGTAGCAATAAATACTTCACCTTTGGCTGCAGCAGTCTTGGGCTTTATCAAAATAACGATACCATTATCAAATTTCTCTGATCCGACACGCCATTTTTGACCTATTTCCGTAGCCACCATAGAAATGTCTTCATTCCGGAGGTCAGGCAAAGTAACCAGTACCATCTGTGTGGTAGTTCTATTGCTGAAATCTACAAGCTTGTTCTCAAGCATGTTCACCTCTCCGGTGTTGAACATGGCAGCAAAATCGTTCACAAGTCTTTCAGGATTTGGTTTGTCGGGGGCCCATGCAGCCATCAGGCCCTGGCCTAAAAGAATATAAATTATTAAAGTGAAACCAAATCTTTTCATCATCTTAGTCTTTACCAAATGAAATATCATCAGAGAGTTCGTTTATATCTTTATCATGATAGGGGAAATGATCTTTTAAAGCTTTCCCGGCCATCTCAATACCTTTACAGATACCTTCTGTAAAATCGTCTTTACTAAAGCTTAAAAGCATGGTGTCCTTTATCTTATCCCAAAAGTCATCGGGAGTTACGGCATTTATACCAGCATCGCCAAGAATGGCAAATTTCTTATCCCTGATGGCAAGATAGAAAAGGACTCCATTTCTCTTACCGGTTTTGTGCATTTTCAAAGTTTCAAAGATAAGAGCTGCCCTGTCAAGTACATCACCTTCACAATAATTATCAAGATGCACCCTGATTTCTCCGGATGTATTTTTCTCTGCAGTCAGGATTGCACTTTTTATCCTTTCTTTTTCCCCTGGTGTGAGTAATTCTTCTGCCTTCATAATTTTTTAAAACTCTACTGTGGGAGCAATTTCGGCACCTTCAGCGGCTTCAAAGTATGGTTTTTCTTTGAAGTTGAAGAGAATTTTAACCATCAGTTGCTGTGTAAAAGTATTATAGGCACCGGTTACTTCGTTAAACCTGTTACGTTCAACATTAATCCTGTTCTCTGTTCCTTCAAGCTGCGCCTGTAATTCCCTGAAATTCTGGTTGGCTTTAAGATCTGGGTATCTTTCAACAACAACCATCAGCCTTCCCAGTGCAGATGATAGTCCGTTCTGTGCTTCCTGAAATTGTTGCATGCTCTCCGGCGTCAGGTTTTCAGGATTGATATTTACGGATGTGGCTTTAGCCCTGGCTTCTATTACCTGGGTGAGAGTTGTCTGTTCAAATTCAGCAGCACCTTTAACTGTGTTCACAAGGTTAGGGATCAGGTCTGCTCTCCGCTGATAGGAGCTTTCAACATTAGCCCATTGCGCCTTTACCTGCTGGTTTAACTGGACTTCTTTATTAAAAATATTTTTATAATACGTAAAACCGATCAGGAATATCACAATCAGAATTCCCAAAACAAGAAGGAACTTTTTCATAGCTTGTTGTATTTAAGTTTATGCAAATATAAATCAATAAAAGTGAATGGTTTTTAACGGATCAGCCAATCAGGAAAGATTTCCGGTAAATACATTTTTTTTACCGGTCAACAAAAAAGCAAAAATGATTCATATGATAGTTCAAATCCTGTAAATTAGCTGAATTTATTAGGACCTGTAAATCAACCTTTTCAATGAAACCTCTGATTATCCTCACCTTTTCAGCGTTTGTTTTAAGCTGTTGTAATGATGACGACGGGCAACCTGCTGAAAAGCTTGTTTTCAGCATATGTCCTGTCGATACATCAGCAATCGGTGAAGCATCACCCTTAGGAAATATCAATCCTCCGGGACATACTTTGCCTTCTGACCATATTGGGTTTTATTTAAAAGGTGATGCGCCTGTACCTGTATATTCCATGGCAGGCGGAACAATCAGATCTGTTTTTTATAATGAATGGTCTGATGATAACAGAATTGAAATTAACCATTCGGAACAGTACATGTTTTACCTCGATCACATCAGCAATCTTCCATCCACTGTGGTAACGGGCAAAAAACTGGAAACCGGTGATTTACTGGGTTATGCCCTGCCCGAACATGGTGCTTTTGATATAGGCCTCATGAACAAGAAGATCAATCACCACTTTATTATACCTGAAAGATATCATGAGCTTACATTATATCACGACGATCCTTATCTCTATTTCACAGATTCCATAAGGGCAATACTGGAGGTTAAGAATCCCAGGATAGGGGAGCCGAAGGGAGGAAAGGTAGATTATGATATTGATGGTACGCTTAGCGGCAATTGGTTTCTTGAAGGTACACCTTTGGTCTGGGAAGCCGCCTCATTCCTTTACGGCGAGAATCAACTTGCTTTTGTTTATAATATGTATAATGCTTCAACGGTGATGATTTCATGCGGAGGTACATTGCAGGGAGCGCCCTTCGCATATTCTGTTAACGGCAATGGACCGGATCCGGCTTCCGTTACAATGAATTCAGGTATCATCGTTTATGCGTTGAATTCATATACAAAAAACAGTACCATGCTTGTTGAAATGTTAGAGGACCGTAAAATACGCGTCCAGGTTTTCGATTTCAGGGACACCTCTGAGGTAAGCAGTTTTACCAATGCAAGGATTTATGTAAGGTAAACTTTCTGAATTTCTGTCTCCTGTCTTCTGATTACCGTCTTCTGACTCCTGACTTCTGTCTACTGACTCCTGACTTCTGTCTACTGACTACTGGCTCCTGTCTACTAACTACTGGCTCCTGTCTACTAACTACTGGCTCCTTTCTTCTCTCTACTTCCTCTTCATTTCAATCCACCTTCTCGCATTTACAAACGCCTCAATCCATGGTGTTACGCTGTGCAGTTTAAACTCAGGGGGATAATAAGCCCAGTTCCATGGGAAAATTGATCTTTCCAGATGGGGCATCATCACAAGGTGTCTTCCGTCTCCGGAGCACAGAGCTGCTGCTGCGTAATCACTGCCATTTGGATTTCCAGGATAATCAGGATGGGTGTAGGTCATCGGTATATGATATTTTTCTTCAGGATAGGGAAGATTGAATTTACCTTCATGATGTGCCACCCATATTCCAAGTCTCGAGCCTGCGAGGGTTTTGAGCATTACCGAATGATTGCTTCGAATATCCACACTGAGAAATATTGATTCAAATTTGTTTGATTCGTTATTGCTCATATAGGGCCTCTGAGCATGGTTGTTAACAACCAGTCCCAGCTCCATCATAACCTGACAACCGTTGCATACGCCCAGGCTCAGCGTATCTTCCCTGGCATAAAATTTATCAAGTGATTTTTTTGCTTTTTCATTATAGAGGAAGGCTCCCGCCCATCCTTTCGCGCTTCCCAGCACATCACTATTTGAAAAGCCTCCCACAAACACAATCATGTTAACGTCGTCCAAAGTTTCCCTGCCTGAAACAAGATCGGTCATGTGGACATCCTTCACGTTAAAACCTGCAAGATACAGGCTGTATGCCATCTCACGATCACCGTTTACACCCTTTTCACGGATAATTGCTGCTTTTGCACCTGAAGAGTTCCTTTTAATCTCATAATGGTCCATTGTGCCGGTGAAATGACAAGGCAGGAAAAATTTAAGGTCCTGTTTCTTATAGTTGGCAAACCGTTTATCTGCCAGGTTATTGGCTGTCTGCTTTTTGTCGAGCAGCCATGATGTACGGTACCAGGTGTCCCTTAGATTGTTTATATCGAGGTCGAGTTTTTCATTTCCATTGGTTATGGTGAAATTACGGGTGGTGTTAACGGTTCCAATAACAGTTACTTTTGGTTGCAGCCCGATCAATCTATCCATCAGTATACCGGAAGTTGCTTCATCAATCTGGATAATAACAGCAGGTTTTTCGCTGAAAAATTTCCTGATGGTATCATCATCACCCAGAGCTGAAATATTAACATCCATTCCAACTTCATTCCTTGCAAAGCACATCTCCATGAGGGCTGTTATAAGTCCTCCGGCAGATACATCATGTCCTGCCAGTATGTAACCGTCATCTATCAGCGACTGCAGTAAACCGAAAATCTCTGAGAATAAAGTAACATCAATTTCAGAAGGAGCTTTATCGCCAAGCTGGCCAAGGACCTGTGCAAAACTGCTGCCTCCAAGTGCAAAAGGGGCATTGGTAAATGGAACATAGATCAGCTTACTTCCGCTCACAGGAAGCAGGACAGGTCTCACTGCCTTACGAAAGTCAGAAACTTCCGCGGCTGCTGAGATAATCACTGTTCCCGGGGCAAGTACATCGCTGCCATCGGGGTATTTTTGAGTCATGGACAGAGAATCCTTACCTGTCGGAATATTGATTTTCAGTCCGATGGCAAGATCGCTGATTGCTTTCACAGCATCATAAAGCCGCGCATCTTCGCCGGGATTTTTGCATGGCCACATCCAGTTGGCGCTCAGCGATACAGATTTAAGACCGTTTTTAAGGGGTGCCCAAACAATATTTGTCAAAGCTTCGGTAACCGCAAGAATGGAACCAGCTTTCGGGTCGATAAGGCCGGCACCCGGAGCATGACCTATGGATGTTGCCAGACCTTTATAACCGCTGTAATCAAGAGTTGCAATTGCCAGGTTATTTAGCGGAAGCTGGATAGTTCCGGCTGTCTGCTGCAGGGCAACCCTGGCTGTAACTGAACGGTCGACCTTGTTTGTGAGCCAGTCTTTGCAGGCCACAGATTCAAGCTGCAACACATCGTTTAAATATTCGTGCAGTTTATTGATGTCGTAAGTAACAGGTGTGTATTCAGCTGCTTCCCGGGAATCGTTAATAACCATTCTGGGGGGGTTGCCAAACATATCTTCCAGCTTCAGGTCGATAGGTTTTTGCCCTTCCTTATCTTCAAAAACAAACCGGGAATCACCGGTAACTTCTCCGATAACATACATCGGGGCCCTTTCCCTTTCGGCAATGCGCCTGAGGTTTTCAATATCCTCTTCTTTCAGCACAAGTCCCATGCGCTCCTGCGACTCGTTGCCTGCTATTTCTTTTGCAGATAATGTCGGGTCCCCGATGGGAAGCTTGCTCATATCTATTTTCCCGCCTGTTTTTTCAACGAGCTCCGACAGACAGTTTAGATGACCGCCGGCGCCATGGTCGTGGATCGATATGGTGGGATTTTTATCAGATTCAGCCAATGCCCTGATGGCGTTATACACCCTTTTTTGCATTTCAGGGTTCGACCGCTGAACCGCGTTTAATTCGATAGAATTAGCATATTCACCCGTGGCAACAGATGAAACTGCTCCTCCACCCATCCCAATCCGGTAATTATCGCCTCCCAGCAGCACGATCTTATCCGACTTCCCGGGAGTGGCTTTCTCACTATCTTTTCGGTTACCCATACCAATTCCGCCTGCGAGCATGATTACCTTATCGAAGCCAAACAGTTTATCCTTTTCGGTATACTCGAAAGTTAGCACACTGCCGCAGATCAATGGCTGACCGAACTTGTTGCCGAAGTCGCTTGCTCCGTTCGAAGCTTTAATGAGGATTTGTGAAGGGGTCTGGTACAGCCATTTTCTTTCAGGGAATTTACTTTCCCATTTCCTGCCCGGCTCAAGTCTTGAATACGAAGTAATATAGACTGCTGTTCCGGCAAGGGGAAGTGCTCCTTTTCCGCCCGCAAGCCTGTCGCGGATTTCTCCTCCGGTGCCTGTGGCAGCGCCGTTGAAAGGTTCAACAGTTGTCGGAAAATTATGGGTTTCGGCTTTCAGGGATAAAACAGCATCAATCTCTCTGACCTCGAAATAATCAGGTTTATCCTGTGTGCGGGGTGCAAACTGAAGCACTTTTGGCCCCTCAAGAAAGGCACAATTATCTTTATATGCTGATACCACAGCATTCGGGTTCTTTTGTGTGGTCAGTTTGATTAGCTGAAACAGTGATAATTCCTGCTGTTTTCCATCGATAACAAATGTACCGTTGAAAATTTTATGTCTGCAATGTTCGGAGTTTACCTGGGAAAATCCGAAAATTTCACTATCTGTGAGTTTACGTCCTATCCTGACCGACAGGTCCTGCAGGTAAACAACCTCGTCCTTACTTAAGGCAAGACCTTCTTTCAGATTGTATCCTGCAATGTCATCAATATACCTGATGGGCTCTGGTTTTATATCAACAGTGAATACTTCCTGGTTTAGATTATGGTAGACAGCCGAGAGCATGGGATCGTATATCGGCTGGTCGATGGTGGCTGTAAAACTTTCAATTCTGATGATACCTTCAATGCCCATATTCTGGGTTATTTCAACGGCATTTGTACTCCATGGAGTGATCATCTCCTTTCGCGGCCCGATAAATGTGCCCTGTATCTCTTTTTCTTCTGTATATTGAGCATTTGAAAAAAGCCATTGCAGCTTTTTTATGGTCGTACCTGAGATTTTTATGTTGGTTTGAACAGCAATAACATTTCCCGAACCGTTGAAAAATAATATCATTATGCTTGTTTGAAGATTTTTATTTCACGCCGCAAAATTACGAATCCATGAAATAATACTTGTTATTTTAATACTTAAATATGAACGAATTATTGTTAACAATTCTTAAGCAGAATAGGGAAGGAGTGTTACCTTTTTCCCTGACTGAAGGTAGGTCCTGATGATTTGC
>Ga0123335_1004770_pt1 | contig 17131 bp, 14 predicted proteins | sample BiotimSIPDNA_2_FD_89707 | JGI IMG/M metagenome (GOLD analysis project Ga0123335, IMG submission 89707) | Anaerobic biogas reactor microbial communites from Washington, USA - Biogas_R2 time_0 SIP DNA | ecosystem: Engineered > Bioreactor > Anaerobic > Unclassified | place: Washington, USA...
AAATGCAGATGATCCGGACGTCGTCCATGCTCTTGTCGCTGCGCACCCGCTGGCAAACTTCCTTGCCGTTGATGTCCGGCAGCATTACGTCGAGCACGATCAGGTCGGGTCGATAGTCCTTGACCATCATGCCCGCGTCGAAACCGTTGTTGACGCTGCGGATTTCAAAGCGGCCGTCGCGCTCCAATGCGTCGTTGATCAATTCGACCAATTCCTCGTCGTCGTCGACGATCAAGATTTTTCGCTTGCCGCTTTCCAGGGCATCGGTCGGAATGCCGTTGTCCCGCATAAATTGGAAGAGTTGCTCGCGGGGTATGCGGCGGAATCGGCTTCCCGGAACTCGAAACCCCTTCAATTGTCCCGAGTCAAAACAGCGAATGATGGTCTGTTGGGAAACCTTGCATATTTTGGCTGCTTCGCCGGTAGTAAACACGGTTTTCATGAAAATCACCATCCTTGTCAAACTGGCTGAAAAGTTCGCCCTGAGTTCGCGGGTGTCGCAAACTCCTTACGTCCCTACTGTCTACGCAAACGGCAGGATCATCCGTCCCTTCCAGTATTACCGCAATTACCAACTGCCCTGGATTATAGCTATCTTCCCGTACCTGTCAATATGGGTATTACGCCTAAAAACTGCTATACCCATCAGACTTACGAAGATTTCCTATTACAATTAAAACCCCCGGCTCACTGGAAATTTACGCCTGAGAGCATGACATGGACGCGATTTCTTGTTGAATGCATAATATCCGGCGTTTAATGTATTTAAGCGGTATGGGCCATGCGGGCTGAATGCAGTGTCTGGCTCCATTCCCGCCGATAAACGGTCGTCTATGGATGCATTTCACAATGCTCCAGCGGTTACCCAGCCCCTCGCCTCACGCCCCCGGCCTTTGTATATTGATACAGGAAACATTTAGAAGCGTAACAAAACCGCCTCTAACTGAAGAATGTTGCACTACCTCCCTTACAACGAATAAATGGCTGAAAAAGCTCTTGCGGCACTCGACTATCTCGCCAAACCGGAGCGGCATCCGCCGCCGCCGGTCTGCGCCGTCTTTGGCGACGAAACATTTTTGCGCCGGCAGGCGATCATCCAACTGCGGTCGGCTGTACTTGGCGACGACGACGGCGATTTCTCGCTGACCACCTTCGAGGGGAACCGCACAACCTTCCGCGACGTGCATGACGAGCTTTCGACCCTGGCGATGTTCGGCGGCGGAAGGCGGCTGGTCGTGGTCGAGCAGGCCGACAAGTTCGTTTCCACATGGCGGGCGGAACTGGAAAACTACCTCGCCAAACCGAGCCGGAGCGGCGTGTTGGCGCTCGATCTCGACTCGCTTCCGTCTAACACGCGGGTATACAAGATGATCGCCGCCGAGGGGTTGCTGATCGACTGCCGCGCGCCCACACCCGCCCGGCTGACCAAATGGCTGGTCGATTGGTCCAAACGCCGCCACGGGTCGCAGCTCGCTCCGGCGGCGGCCGAATCACTGGCCGAGATCGTCGGCCCGGAACTGGGATTGCTCGACCAGGAACTCGCCAAGCTGGCCTTGCTGGCCGGCGATGATCGCAAAATCACCCCCGAGATGGTCGCGAAAAACGTGGGCGGATGGAGGGCGAAAACCACCTGGGAGATGCTCGACGCCGCCTTGGACGGCCACGTCGCCGAGGCCATGCAGCAACTCGATCGGTTGCTTTCGTCCGGCGAGCAGCCAATCGGCCTGTTGGGACAAATCTCGGCCTCGCTGCGCCGCTTTGCCGCCGCCACGCGGCTGGTGCTTCAGGCCGAAGCCTCGCGCAGCCGCATCAATCTGCGGGGCGCGTTGGAACAAGCGGGCATCCGGTCGTTCGTTCTCCAAAAAGCCGAGCGGCAGCTCCGCTGCCTGGGCCGCCATCGCGGCGCAAAGCTCTATCGCTGGCTGTTGCAGGCCGACCTCGATCTGAAGGGCCAAAGCTCCATGCCGCCGCGATTGGTGCTCGAACGGCTGATTATCCGCATTGCCGCCCCGCAACCGACTAAACGATGACCCACCGCCCCGAGTTTCACGCCGAACCGCCATTGCCGCTGCTGATTACCGGCGTTGCCGGCGTGGCCGGCTTCAACGCGATGGATTATTTCTCCGCGAAATATCCCGGCCGGGTTTTCGGCATCAGGCAGGTCGATAATCGTCGGCTTACGGGGCCGGGCATCATCGCCTGCAACGCCGAAGACCGCGAACGACTTGCCCAACTCTTCGACCAATACCGCTTCGCCTCGGTGCTCGACTGCGCCGGCAACTGCGCGTTGAAGCCGTGCGAACTCGATCCGGCGCTGGCTTGGCGCGTAAACGTCGAGGGAGTGCGAAACCTGCTCACGCAGACCGTGCCGCGCGGCCTGCGGCTGGTGCATCTGTCTTGCGATTTGGTATTTTCCGGCGCCGACGGCCGCGGCGGATACGTCGAGACCGACCCAACGGACCCGGTGACGGTTTATGGGAAAACCATGGCGGCCGCCGAGGAAATGATCCTCGAAGCCGATCCGACCGCCTGCATCCTGCGAATGTCGCTGCCGATGGGCGTCAGTTCCAACGGCCACGCCGGCGCGATCGACTGGATCGCCTCGCGGTTCAAAAAACATCGGCCCGCGACCTTGTATTTCGACGAAGTTCGCACGCCAACCTACACCGATTGCTTGAATCGGCTATGCGAATTGATGCTGAGCGTTAAGCAAGGGGATAATTCTTTGCACCAACGGCCGGAAGGCCGCTGCTCGCGCAAGGCTTTCAACGGCGCATTCACCGGCATTTATCACGCCGGAGGGCCGCGTCGGCTGAGCCTCTACCAGATCGCGCAGATCATCAACCGGGTGGGCGGATACGATCCAAAATACTTGATGGGTATACCGCGGATCGAGGCCGGGCCGATCCCGCCCCGAGCGGGAAACGTTACCATGAACAGCGGAAAACTGATCGACGCATTGGGATACGATCCGTTCGCACCCTGGCCCTATTGCGACTCTCTGGTGCCCGCGCATCCCGATTGGCACCGCGAGCGGCCGCCGGACGAACCCCGTTCGCCGCATTACCTGCACCAAGTTCTCTGTAACAACCCGCATAAAGCCGCTTAAAGCGCAGCCGCATCGGAAGCATCGTCCATGCCGGCGGGGTTCATTACGCCCGGCGCGAGCACGGGCGCGGCATCGATACCCTCGGCGTCCATCATTGTGGCTATTCGTTGAAGCGTTGCCAGAATGGAGGTTCGCTCCCATTGCGGGAGCTTTTCAAGTTCGTGGCGGAACTGATCCTGCAGCAAAGAAGGCGCTTCTGCTATCAACTTGGCGCCTTCTTCGGTCAAGTGGATGACGACGCTTCGCCGATCATGGTCTCCTCGGACTCGGCTGACGAGTCCGCGTTTTTGCAATCGGTCCAAGATTCCGGTCACCGTAGCCGGGCCGAGATGGATTTTTTTTGCCAAAGCCCCCACTGCAACTGGTTGCAAGCGTTCGATCGCCCTCAAGGACGCCAACTGTGGTATTGTCAATCCGTACTTCTGTAGCAGCAAGCGGGAGTGTAGATCAATTGCCCGGGTAATCTGCCGCAAGGCGGCGATTATCTGTTCTTCAAGCGACAACGAATTCGACATGTGCGATCGTCCTTTGGATCAATGGCGTGGGGGAACATAGCGTGAAATTGTAGTTTCTATACAAAATATAATAAAGTCAACAGACATTTGTTTTTCGAAAATAGTCGGGAGATAGGTTGCTATATTAGCGGAAATACATTAAGATACTAACTTATTGTGGGTTGCTCGGGATTTCCAAAGAATGTTTCTGTACGAAGCATAAATCGGTAATTCCAGGGCGTTTTAGCCGATTGTTCGGCTTTTATACGGCACGAAACACGGTAAGCGTTCACGAGGACCTATCCCAATTTTCGTGGTTCACCGCGAAAAAAAAGACTGTCCCACTACGTCCGGCTCGTGAGCGATTGCAAAATACGGGGTGTGCCGCACCCCCTCATGTGTCTTTTGGCAGTGCCGTTCCTGCCCCGTCGTGCGGTCAGAATAGACTCACAGCCGGGGTATTATCAAAACTTATGGGAGGTGGATATGAGCGGTCTGGTTGTTGGCTACGGTCGACCGAACCCCAAAGACGTAAAAACAATGTTCAAAAAAATACGCCACCGCGGTCCGGCGCTATCGGGCATTTGCCGACGCGGCAAGGTCGTGATGGCCCAGAATTACGCCGCCGGCGACCTGCCGCGAGAGGGCGAAAACATAAAAGTCCCTTTATACAATCACAAAGACGGTTTGCGAATATGTTACGACGGGCAATTGGGCAACTGGAATGAATTGGCCGCGCGGCACGGCGTTGAAGACGGCCCCTTCCGGGAAGAACGCCTGCTACTCGAACTCTACCGGCGATACGGTTCTAAAATGTTCGACTACTTGGGTGAAGCCATTTTTGCCTTTGTCATTTCAGACGGCAGAAAGTTTTTCGCCGCCCGGGATTTGCTTGGAATCAAAACCCTTTATTACGGCCGGAAAAAAGGCACGATCTACTTTGCTTCGGAATTGAAGAGCCTTAGGACCGCAACCGACGACGTGCATGAGTTTACCGAGGGATGCTATTTGGACTCCCGGGGCGAATTTACTCGGTTTGCCCGTTTGGAAACACCAAAAAGCACCACCGATGCCCCACTTCCGCAAATTATCGGGGACATTCGCGAGATTGTCGAGCGGAGCGTCCGCAACCGAGTTTTTTTTGCACGGCCAACTGCCGCCTTGCTTAGCGGCGGCATGGACAGCAGCGTAATCTCGATGTTGGCCGGCAGGCTGTACAAGGAGCGATTCGGCGCTGGCGCCAAGCTTAAGACATACGCCCTCGGCGTGGGCGAAAGCGACGACATCCTCCATGCCCGGCAAATGGCTGAACATATCGGCACGGATCATCGAGAGTTGATTGTGGATTTGCGCGAGATGCTCGATGTCTTGCCTGAAGTCGTCTATTGCCTCGAATCTTTCGATCCGTCGTTGGTGCGGAGCTCGGTGGCGAATTATTTGATTTCGAGGCACGCGGCCGAGGATGGCGTCGAAGTATTGCTTTCCGGCGAGGGGGGAGACGAAATATTCTGCGGATACACCTATCTGAAGGATTTTGCTCCCGAGCAGTTGGCCGCCAAACAGATCGAATGCCTGGGCTACTTGCACGGCAACGCCTCGTTACGATTGGATCGAATGAACCAGTGCAATTCGGTCCGAGTGGTGGCCCCGTTAATCTCCGGAGAATTGCTCGATTACGCGATGCAAATCCCCCCGGCCATGAAACTGAAGTCCGAGGCCGGGCGGAAAATCGAAAAATGGATATTCCGCAAAGCCTACGAGCGGGACTTGCCCGAGTCGATCGTTTGGCGCGGCAAGCAGGAGTTTTCGCAAGGCTCGGGATCGGCCGACCTGTTGCCCGATTTCTTCGAGAACGCCGTCGATGACGGCGAATACGAGGAAGCTCGACGCGAGCATCCGCTCATCCGCAGCAAGGAAGAATTCTACTATTTCCGGATTTTCACCGAGCGATTCGGATCGGATAGGGCGGTGGAAACGGTCGGTCAATGGGTGAGTATTTGATCTTTTTGAAAACATAGGAGGATGCATTATGAAGAATATCAGCACAAACATAAATGGACCGATTGCCCCGCTGTACGCTCCACTGGACGAAAACGCGGTGCGCCGCATCGCCGACGCGGCGTTTGAGGTTCTGGCCAAGTCGGGCATGGCTGTCTATTCGAAAACGGCGTTCGAGGCGTTACGCGCGGCCGGCGCGGAGGTTGACGGCGAAACGCGCATCGTCCGCATGCCCAAGGCATTGGTCGAAGACGCCGTTGCGTCGAATCCCTCGTCGATAACGCTCTGTTCCCGCGATGGCAAAAACGACGTGGTGTTGGAATCTAGCCGCGTACATTATTCGACCGGCGGCACGGCGATTTACGTTCTCGATCCCGACACGGGCGATCGGCGGCCTTCCACCGTCGAGGACGTCGCCCTCAATGCTCGAATAGTGCAAGTGCTGGACAACATCCATGCATTTACGATCAACGTGTTCCCGAACGAGATCGAGGACAAGAACCACATCGACGCCAATCGTTTTTTCCATGCGTTCGACAACACCACTAAGCACGTGATGGGCGGAATCTATTCGCTCGATGGTTGCAAGGACGTGCTTCGGATGGCCCGCATGATCGCCGGCGGCGAGAAACAATTGCGCGAGCGCCCGTTCGTCTCGTTCATCACGCTGATTATCAGCCCTTTCAAGATCGACAAAGCCTACGGCGAGATGGCCTGTTGCCTGGCACGGGAGGGTTTGCCGGTCGTCGTGCCCACCGAACCGATTTGCGGCACTACTTCGCCGATAACCCTGGCCGGAAACGTATTGACCCACATTGCCGAAACACTCGGCGGCATCGCCATGGTTCAATGCGTCAACCGCGGCGCGCCGGGAATCTGCGGGGGCGTCGGCTCGATCACCAACCTCAATACAATGGACCACTTGGGCGGACCGATAGAGCGGGCGATGATCAACGCCGCCGTAGCGCAAATGGCCCAGCATTTCCAAATCCCCCTCTACTCGACGGGAGGAACCACCGACGCCAAGGAAATGAACGTTCAGGCCGCCTTCGAAAGCGCGATGTCCAGCCTGCTGGTGGCCATGTCCGGCGCCAATTACATCCACGATATTGCCGGCTTGATGGAGTCGGACCTGACCGTTTCCTATGAAAAACTCGTTGTGGATAACGAAATACTAGGTATGTGCCAGCGCGTGCTTCGCGGCATCGAAGTAAACGACGATACGCTGGCCGCGAATCTGATGATCGAAAAAGGCCCCGGCGCGGATTTCATGGTCGAAGACCACACGCTACGGCACATGCGGCGGGAATTCTTCGTGCCCGAGCTGGCCAACCGCGACAAGCGGGAAACGTGGTCGCCCAACGACGATGCGTTGGCTCGTGCTAAAACCATAGTCTCGGAAATCAGGTCCGCGCCGCCCGAGAGCACTTTGCCGGACGAGTTGCGCGGGCAATTGCTGGAAATGTTTCCCGAAATCAGGACAATCGATCTGTGTTGTGTGTGATAATGTTGTTTATTCAGCAGCTCCGTAATTTGTATCATCACAAGACTTCGGGGAGCCGTCCCTGGAAAGAGTATATTCATGATGAAATCGCAGCGTGAAGGCGTATTGGTCAAGCCGCATTGCCGGTTGTCGCAATCCCAAATCGATCTGATCGACGGGGTGTCGCGCGACTTGCTGGCCGACCCGGGGCTGTTATGCCACAACGTCGCGGCGGTCGAAATATATCGTAAGGCTGGCGCGATAATCGAAGACGCAGGCGGATGTGCGAGGGTAAAGTTCTCGGATTCGATCATCGACCGGGTGCTTGATTCGGCGCCGTCGAAATTCGTGCTCGGCGCCCGCAATCCGTCCGATCGATTGATTCTCGACGCCCGGGAACCCCGGGTGCGGTTTGGCAGCGGCTCGGAAACCAACGTCTGGCTGGAAGTATCGTTCGAGGCCGGCGCGGCGAAGTTCATTCGCCAACCCGGCTCGATTGAGCGGCTTAGCAACTCGGCCCATCTCTGCGACAATCTGGAGAACCTCGATTTCTTCATTCGCAACGTGAACATCCGCGATTCCGGCATAACGGCGGCCAATAAGGACGTGAATCAGTTTTTTACCAGCTTGAACAATATCGGGAAGCACGTCCAAGCCGGGTTGACCAGTTTGAGCGCGTTGGACGACGTGATGCGGCTCGGCTGGATTGCGGCCGGCGGCGAGCGGTCCTTCCGCGAAAACCCCCTCTTCTCGTTCATCACCTGCGCGATAAAAAGCCCCTTGCAAATGGTCGACGACACGGCGGAGAAGTTGATCGAAATATCACGGCGGCGCGTACCGGTGGTGATTTCCAGTTGCCCGATGGGCGGAGCGACGGGGCCTTTCCACGAGTTCGGCATGATCGCGCAGATCAACGCCGAATTGCTGGCCGGAGTGGCGCTCAACCAGTTAGTTTCCCCGGGCGCGCCGGTCCTCTACGGGGCCGTGCCCGTCCGCTCGCGATTGGACAACCTGAACGACATGTACGGCGCGCCGGAGTTCGTTCATTACAATCTCGGCTGCGCACAGCTTGCGCGGCACTACGGACTGCCTTGCTACTCGACGGCCGGCGTGGGCGATGCCTCCTTGCCCGGCATTCAAGCCACGACGGAAAAAATGCTCACGTTCGCCACCGTCCCGGCTTCCGGCGCGCAATACATCCACTACGCTTTCGGATTGCTGGAGCGGACCAACGTCTTTTGTCCAGAACAGGCGGTGTTGGACGACGTCCAGATCGGTCTGATAAAACGGACATTGGAGGAGCCGCAAATCGCAGATGATCGGCGCGGCGACGTGTTATCGCTTATCCGCGAGGTCATGCAGTCTTCACACAAGACGTACATGTATCATCTGCCGTTGCCCAGCCGCGATCCGGTCTATGCCTGCTATCCGTTGGAAGACGGCGACGGCGGCGCGTTGTCCGCCGCGCATCGGCGATACCGAGAAATACAGCAACGGCCGCGCAACCAACTGCCCCTCGATACGCGAAAAGAGATCGAGCAAAACATCCCCGGCCTTCTGCCGGAAGCTATGAAACTTCAAACGATTTGACAACCACTTGAATTAAACTGACGAAACCGTTGTCCAATGACGCAAAACAAAGATAAAGACCAGATGGGCGCCTACACCGAGGCCGCCGCCAGCGGATTATACGCCAAGCAATCGGGTTTGGTCGGCAAATACGACAACGTTCGCCGGTTGTGGGAGGACGAAATCACCCGCCACTTCCTGCATCCGCACATGCATAAATTGATCGAGCGGAAAAAGGCTCAAATGCAGCGTCTGCGAATCATGGACCTAGGCTGCGGCAGCGCGGACGGCTACGAGCTGCTCGCCGGTTTGCGGAACCGCGACGCCGACTTGCAGGATTTCGAGATTGCCCTGCTTACGCCAGATATGCTCGGCCGGTACAAGGGCGTCGACTTGAACGAGGAACTGATTGCCCAGGCGAAAAACCTCTACGGCCAGAACCCTAAGCTGATTTTTGAGCAAGCCGATTTCACCCAAGGCCTGCCGATCCGCGAGAACGAGAAACCGTTCGACCTCTACTTCGCTTCCTACGGCACGTGTTCGCATCACAACGACGACGAAACGTTGATCCGGCTGCTGGCCGAAATCGCCGCGCGGACGGAAGATTATTGTCTGATCGTTTGCGACTGGCTGGGACGCTATTCCTACGCCTGGCAGTCGCTCTGGACGAACGATCTCGCCGAAAACCGCAGCATGGACTACATCGTATCGTACATCTACGAGAAGGAAGAACGCGAGCGCCGCCGCAACGAACTGCAACACCTGCTGCTGCGGTTGATGTGCCGGAAAGAAGTGGAATACATCATCGCCGAGGCAAGCGAGCGGTCGGGCGTGGAAATTCGGCCGCTCGATTATTTCGACCGCTCGGTGTTCACCGATCGCCACATGGACACGGCCGACTACAATCCTCATGCCCAACCTATCCGTTTGGCCGTCAATTCGCTGCACGAATCCAATACGCGCACGCCGTTCGCTTCGTTGTTGATCGACTATGTGCCGAAACCGGGGTTCGACTATCTCAACAGTTATTTCGAGCAGCTTCAAATGTGCTGGAATACGCTGGTGCAGTACGTCGAAGATCTCATGTGCAGTTTCGACATAATTACACGGAGGTTCAACTCGCCGACGCCTCCGATTCTCGCTTCCTATCCGCCGGCGTTGCAAGAAATGATGGAGCGCATGAGACTGGTGGTCGAAGGCGTCGGCTGGCTCGGCCTCGGCCTGCCGCGCGAAAACATTATCGAGCCTCAATTGGGCTACGCCTTGCGCTTTCTGGAAATGAGTTTTCAACAAGGAATGGGCTGCGCGCACGGATTGGTGGGGATTTTTGAAATCGATAAGCGATAATATCCGCCGTAAAACAAAATCAGCCCGGCGATTGAAAAACCAATCGCCAACGTCATCGCGAATATCCTCATTTGGAAATTTCCTTGTAGTTTAGAAGTCGATTTGTGCCCGCATCTGAACGATGTTCAGGTCGCCGACGCCGGCGCCCTGGTTCTGGTTGATGCCGGAATGGATGTATTCCAGCATGAGTCGGGTGTAGGGCGTCAGATACCAGTTTACGCCGAATGTATGGTCTCCGACGTAATCGAACCCGAGCAGACCGGCGTCGTAGGCGTCGAGCCATGAATAGCGATACTTCAACTCCCACGCTCCCCGGCCGGTGTAGACCGTGCAGTTTTCGTCGCGGACTCGGAAGAAGTTTTCGTGGGGTTTTACGCGGCTGAAAATCCCCCGCTCGCGGTCGTAGGGTCGATGCTCGCCGGTAAGGAAATAGCTCACGTAAGCGTAGGCGCCTTGCGTTTTACAATCGGGATTGGCGTAACGGTTGATGTAGTTCACGTAATACTCCGCCTGGAACGAGAGCGGGCCGTAGACGAAGGCCAATTCCGCCCCGAGCAGATTGCGGTCGGTTACGTCTGTGAGCAGCAGGCTGTTTTCACGGGCCAGATGGCATTCGGGGCGATACTTGATCGCGAACTCGTCGTTGAATGCGTCGCGATAGCTGTACGCCGCGCCGAGGTGCAGGAGACCGCGGCCCTCGGTGGCCTCGTCATACCAGGGGAGAAACGTGCCGCGCATAGTGGCCGCCCCGCCCATGTTGTCGTTTTGCACCGGCCCGCCGTCGTTGTCGTGTTCGGCGAAGTATCCGATGGCGTAAGTGGCGTATTTCAGCGGCGTGGTTCCGTAAGCCATGACGCCGATGCGGCGCTTCGGAGCCATCGCTTCGCTGGCGGTGTTCCGCTCCATGAAGGTCATATAGTTGCTGCTGGTAAGCTCGTCCAGGCTGAACGGCTCCTTGAAGTGGCCGACCTGGACGTTTTGCAGAAACGGCAAATCGCTGATCTCGAAATAGATGTCCTTGGCGCGGGATTTATCTTTGCCGGCGAAATCCCACTCGATCTTGTACTTGAATACGTTGAAACCTTCGCCCTTAAGTCCCAAGCGAGCGCGGCGGAGCTCGACGCCGTTTTGTTCGTCGAAACGGTTCTTGTCGACGGCGTCCTGGTCGAATGCGGCGGCGTCGAGGTGGATGCGTCCCATGGGCGAGGCGGACATCTTTTCGGCCGCCTTCTTTTTGTCCGCTTTTGCCTTGTCGTCGATCTTTTTCAGGGCTTTCTCGACATCGGATAGCCGGGCGTTGAGATCGCCTTCTCCCTCGGCGGCGTTCTCCGAAACGAAGCGGTGAGTGTTCTCCGGCGTCGAATATTCCGAATAGGGATATGTCGCCGTCCGGGCGGCTTCGCCGGCTTGGGCCGCGGCGCCAAGCGACCAGGCCGCGGCGAACGTCAGCATCCAGACCGACAACTTGTACATACGTCCGTGCATTTTTTGTTCCTCTTCAAAGCGAATTTCATGCAACAGGTTCCATCATGCTACAATCGCACCATTTCCTATCCCGGTAAATGCCGTTGAATTCGGTGCAACAGGCATCCTGGGTATAATACTCGGAACCGCACAATGGAAAAATTGTGTTAGAGAACGATTAGCCGCCGTTACGGAATATGGTTTCAGCGGTGGGAACCGGCGGAATCGTCATATCCGTCAACGTCCACCCAGAATCTTGCGCATAACCGCCCAGATTATTATCAGCGGAATCAGCGTTAATAGCAGGCGGGGCCATTTAGCCGCCACAATCAGCAAAACCGGCACGGCCAGCAAAAGCCAACCGGGCAGGCGCTGAACGTCGTCGAACGCCAGCCAGGCGGCCCCCAGCAAGACTCCCCCCCGCCAGCAAAAAGCCAACGCGCCTTGCGACTCGGGAAACCAGAAATATATCGCCAACGCGCCGAGAAGAAGCGAGACGGCCGAGATTGCCAATATGCGTCGCTGCATGGTGATGTTTGGAACGCCGGACGAGCCCGCGGCGAAATACGTTCAAAGGGGACTGTCACCCTCCGTCGCGGCCGATAGCTGCCGGACGACTTTATATCCGATCCAACGCGTCGATCCAACGGGCGAGTTGCATCATTTCTTCTTCGTTGAGGTATCGCGGGGTATCGCCGAGGTTTATCGTGGTGACGGGGAATTTCGCCTTCGTGAATGCCTCGGCGATCCGCTTGACCATCGCGCCTAACTGGGATTTTTCGGCTGCCGCGATATAGACGGCCAATCGCCGGGTAGGCTCGTTTTGCGGCAGCTTGCCCATCATAATCGCCTCGACCGCGGCAACGGCGCGAATCATGTCGCGGTTGTTCAGTGCCGCCAGAAACGCCATCGATCCGCCCCCTTGGTAGCCGTGGACGACGATCCTCGCCCGGTCCACTCCATACGTCGAGTTGAGCTGATCGAGCAACTGGTCGATGAAGTCCGATTCGCCTGGCGTCCAGCGGGCCGGATCGGCCGATTTCGGCGCCAGCAGAATAAAATTATAACGGTCGCAAATCGGTTTCCAGACGGCTGACAAGTCGTTCCAATCGTAACCGCCGGGGGCATGCAGCCAAACCACCACGCCGCAGGACGCGCCCGATTTGTACGATTCAGGAATATACGCCCAGGCTTCGTTGGTGAACTCGGGAATTTTCAACGGCACCGGTCCGATTTGAGCGGCGGTTTCCACCGGGGCGGCTGTCTCGGCCGGCGGGAAATCCTGCGAGGGCGGGTCGGTTGGAATCGCCGCCAGGACGGCCGTGACCTGCCGCTCCGTTCCGTCGGCGCTGACGGCGAGCCGCACTTCTGCGCCCGGCTCCAGCAGCCCGATCTTGGCGATTAAATCGAAGCGGTTTGCGATCGGTTTGCCGTCGAGCGAGACCAGCACTTCGCCCGGTTTAAGTCCCGCGGCCGCGGCGGGGCTGTTTGGATAGACGTAGCGAATGGCCGCGCCAGGCCGGCCGCCGCCGCGCATCGGCAGGATGCCGAGAAAGCCGTGCTCGAACGGTTCGAGTTTGGCGGCCAATTGCATTTTGGCGTTCACCCGCTTGCCGTCGCGCAATACGGCGACGTCGACAGAATCGCCGGCGTAGAGGCGGCCGATTTCCGTATTGACTTCGACGGCGCGGCCGACGGCGCGGCCGTTGATTTCGACGATTTCGTCCTCGGCTTTCAATCCGGCGGCCGTGGCGGGACATTTCGGCATGCAGGCGGCGATGATCGGCCGGTTGGTGTAGATGTTTTCTCCTTTGAGCGTGATGCCGGCCAGTCCGGGATGGAGGTCTTCGCCCTTTTTCAGCCGGGGCAGCGCTTTGAGGACGTCTTCGAGCGGCACGGCGAATCCTATGCCCGAGTCGTACCATTCCATTCCGCCGATTTGACCGGCGGCCTTTGGCGAGAGAGGCGCGAGGATGCCGAGTATCCGCCCTTCGAGGTCGATCAGCGGTCCGCCGTAGTTGTTCGGCGATACGGCGGCATCGGTCTGGACGGCCTTCCCCCAAACGCGGTCGAGTGCGCTGAGTATTCCGAGGGCGAGATTCGGCCGTTCGCCGTCGAACGATTTTCCCACGGCGACGACCCATTGCCCCACGCGCATTTGACTTCGCGGAAAATGCTCGCCCACCGGCAGCGGTTTGTCCGCTTCGATCTTCAGCAGCACCAACATTCGAGCGTGATCTGTAGCCACGAGCTTGGCCGGTTTTCGCGAGCCGTCGGGAAGGCGGACCAGGATCGAGGCCGGTTTCGAGGCGAAGTTGAACGTACTGGAGACGATGTATCCGGTCGGGTCGACGATCAGGCCGGTGGTCGGACCGGCGCCGAGCAATTGTCCTTCGACCCGTTCCAGGCCGCCGACGGTTTCGATTTGCACGACCGAGGGGGCCACTCGATCGACGGCCTGGATGACGGCCGATTGCAACTGCGCGTCGATACTCTCTTCGGCGGTGAAAGCGGCGACCGCCTGAAGCAGTAGCGCCGCGGTGATTGCCGGCATGAAGCGGTTAGTATTCGTCATGGTTGTTGTCTTGTCGGTGGCGATTATTCTGGCGCGTGGCGCAGAGTGAATTCGATCAATTGCCCGCCTCTGATGATCGTCAGCTTGATGGGGTCGGCGTAATCGACGAAGGACATTTCCTCGACCAACGCTTTGCACGATTGCACGAGCCGGTCGCCGGAGAGGACGATCAGGTCGTCGGGCAAGATGCCCGCCCTCTTGGCGGGCGAGCCGGCCGCGACCCGATCGACGTATGGCGGAGTGCGTTCGAGCACATCGGGAACCAGCAGGATGCCGAGCATGGCCGGATTGAGCGCGCGGGACGGTTTCTTCGCCTGCTCTTCCTCGCGGTCGGCGACGAACTTGCCCGAACGGATTTCATCGACCGATTTGCGGAGCTGATCGATCGGCAGCGCGTAGTTCAGCCATGTGTTGTTCAGCGAGTTGCGTAGTTCCTTGCCCAACATGCCGGCCAATTTCCCGTCGATAGTAACCAGCGCACCGCCGGCGGCGCCGGGGTTGTTGGTGGTCATGTCCAGCACGTATACCGGTCCGCGATAGGGGGTTTCGAAAACGCCGCGCCGCGCCGCAAGCTGCGCGATTGCCGCGACCGATCCCAACTGCACGCTTACCGGCTCGTCGCCCAAGGCCACGCCGAAGACGTTGCTGAATGCCAGCACCCTTTCGCCGGGCGAAAGAGCAACCGCCTTCGACAGGTCGAAGCAGGGCAGTCCGTCGGCCTCGATCTTCAGCACCGCCGCGTCGAGTCGCGGATCGGCGCCGATGAGCTTCGCGTCCAGTTCGCGGCCGTCGGAGAGTTGCACGGTGATGTAATCGGTATCGAGGACGTAGCTGAAGGCGGTCAGGACGTGCCCTTGCGGCGAAATTAGTATGCCGCTCTGATAGCTTTCCATGCCGCTGAATCCGCCGGCTCCGTAGACCTTGACTATTTTCGGATGCACTTCCCGAAATGTCTCGACGACCGCGGCCGAGGCCGGGATGCCGAGCGCCAGCAGAATAGCGAGCGTTTTCAGTATGGTGCGCGAAGTGCGCCGATAGCCGAGAATATCGATCTTCAATTTCATTTCTCCCCCCGCTCTGCCGCGTTGAACTCCTCGATTTTCAGCGTGGCGAACGCCTCGTTGCCGAAGCGGACTTCCATCTTGCCGGGCGTTAGGCGGCCGTTCGTCTCGTGGTATTCGGAAAAATATATCTCGCAAGGGTCCGAATCCTCGCTGGAAAACATTTCCAAGGCCAACAGCCGGCCGTCGGCCGGTTGGAAATAGAACCGGCAATCAACGCCTTTGTGAGTGCCGACAAGCACGTCGGCCAATCCGTCATGCTCGGCGAGCGGAGCCGTGCCGAAGTAATAAACGTCGCCGAAACGTCCCAGCCCTTCGACTGCCAGTCGCCGCCAGAGGTAGAGCGCCGGCAGCATTCCGCCGCTATGCTCGGGCAAGAGCGACTTGCTCAGCACGTCCTCGGCCTTCCAGTCGATTTCGGTCGAAGGGAGCTTGAGCGTTGCCGCGTCGCCGGTAATTTTCAGATTGTATCGGCCGCCGCCGGCGAGCGGACCGGCAAGCGTCCAATCGCCCGATGCGCCGGCCGGAGAGGACCGCGAGTTCCAGGCGTTCCAGACGCGGTTTTGCTCGAGTTCGTTGAAGTAGTAGTTTGCGAATCCCCGCTTCTTCAAGTAATGCTTTTGGATAATTTCGGGGATAATCGGTCCCACGGTTGCGGCCGGAGTTTTGGGCTGTTCCGGGGGTGTTGCTTGCGGTTTCGGTTTGTCGCCCAACATTTCCAGCAATTCTTCTTGATTATGCACGCCGGTTAGTCGGACGAGGATGTCGTGCCTCTGACCGCCTCGTCGGAAGCTGAGCGGGACGCGCCACCCCTTGGGGTATATTCCCAGCACGTTTTTGAAGGCGTTGGGCGTGGAAACGTGCCGCCCGCCGAAACTAAAGACTTCGTCGCCCGATCGCAGGCCGCGGCGATAGGCGTCGGAATCGTCGAGGATGTCGGTGACGACGACTCGCCCTTCGTTGTCTCGGCCCACCACGGCGCCGAGCGTGGCGTGATCGACGATCCTTCCGCTTCGCAGCGTGCCGAGGAAGTGTTTGATCTGATTGATGGAGATGGCGTATGCCAGTCCGACGTTCACGCGGCCGCGTTTCTCGAAGGAGCAGCGGCCGTTGATGCCGATTACCCGGCCGTGTTCGTCGAAGAGCGGCCCGCCCGAGTTGCCCGGGTTGACCGAGGCGTCGGTTTGCAGACAATCGGCGTATTCCAGCAGCGTGCCGGCCGGAAACTGGTAGCGATTGACGCCGGAGATGATCCCGCCGCTGATCGTCGGCTGAAAATCGGTGGCCAGCAGGAAGGGGTTTCCGGCGGCGAAGACCCAATCGCCCGGCCGGACTTGGTCGCTGTCGGCCATTTCGGCGAAGGGGAATTCTTCGCGGCCGAATAGTTTAATCAGGGCTACGTCGCCGGTCGGATCGAGGCCGACCAGGACGGCGTCGTAAGCGCGGCCGTCGGCCATGCCGCATTGCATTGCGTATCCGCAAGGGCGAACAACGTGAAAATTCGTCAAGGCGTATCCGTCGGGCGAGACGACCACGCCCGAGCCGCCGCCGCGGCCGTTAAGCGGAAAGATCGCCAGCACGGCGTCCTTGGCTTTGTCGATTACCGCGATTCGGCGGGCCTCGGTTTCGAGAACCGCGGGCGAAGGAGCGGCAAACGCCCGCGACACGAACGCAAGCGACAATACGGCAATACAGGTCAAGCAAACGGAACGGCTCATTTAACGATCCTCGCGTTGCAGATCAAAATTCGGTCGCCCGCGCCTAATTCGTTGCCGTAATCGACGAGTATCGTCAGTCGTCGAACGCCGGCCACGTCCAGTTCGAGCGATTGGGGCGGCTCCTTGCCGGATACGTCGGTTTCCAGCAACACCCTGTCGTCGCCGCAGATCAACAGCCTGGCCCGGCCGCCGGGGCGAACGGCGTCGTCGATGCCGACGACCGCGCGGAAACGGCTGAAACCCTCGGGCAAGCGATAGACCAACTCGGTTCGTGCGTTAAGCGCGAGACCCTTGCGATATTGAACGCCGTCGA
>Ga0123335_1004777_pt1 | contig 17107 bp, 13 predicted proteins | sample BiotimSIPDNA_2_FD_89707 | JGI IMG/M metagenome (GOLD analysis project Ga0123335, IMG submission 89707) | Anaerobic biogas reactor microbial communites from Washington, USA - Biogas_R2 time_0 SIP DNA | ecosystem: Engineered > Bioreactor > Anaerobic > Unclassified | place: Washington, USA...
ATCCTGCTCTCTATCCTGCTCTCTATCCTGCTCTCTATCCTGCTCTCTATCCTGCTCTCTATCCTGCTCTCTATCCTGCTCTCTATCCCGATCATCCTGATCATCCTGATCATCCTGATCATCCTGGTCATCCTGTTCATCCTGTTCATCCTGTTCAGGTTCGTTATTTGCACTTATTCATTTATGTGAAATTCATTCTATCAGTAATATCCGGAAGAAAAAGGATTACTTGCGATCAGAAGTATTTTCGAACAATTCAGGTAGTCCTTGTGAATACGATTCACAAAATGTTCCTGATCGCAGTTTTCTATTGTGATAAAATTTTATTTATATATTATTTTATTACATAACAAAGGAGAGTATAATGAAAAACATTGCTATTTTATCGACAGCCATTTTATTAATGATATCAACCATTATGGCTCAACCCGAACAAGGACGTGGCAGGATGAATGAAAGTGATACAGTAACATGTCCACGTTGTGGAATGAAATATAGTTCAGGAAGGATGGGGCAGGGTTTGGGCATGATGGGAATGTTTTCTCCAGAAATTATTGAGACTGATGATGGCTTTATAATAATGATTGGAACCAAACTGATCAAATATAACGAAAATCTTGAAATAGAGAATGAAACAACAATACCCATAGACTCTACAGAATTTGCAGAAATGTGCAGACAAATGGCACAAATTATGGCTCAGTGCAGGAATGCTTTTAAAGAAACATCTGATGTAAATGGTCCCTCGCAATAACAACTCAGACTGAATACAGCCAAACCCTGGTTGTATTCAGTGATATTTTTTTTACCTGAAATGGAGACGATTAATTTACAGCTTGTCCCGCAGTGCGGGAATGGGCTGCATAGCGGCCACTAACCCAGAAAGGGTTTTATGACTGTGAAGGTCATAAGGTAATGGTGAATTATGAATTATGAATGGTGAATGGTAAATGAAGAAAATACAATCGTTGTCGCTGTCGTTGTCGTAATCGTTGTCGTAATCGTAATCCTATAACTGCATATTAAGCGTTCCGGATCTGATTTTTAACACCAATGTGCGCGAAAAAGACTCGCGTAAAGGAATCGTTACTATTTGGGTTTTAAGTACCCTGTTTTCCGAATTTAAACTTTCTGTAAGCTGTTATAGAATAAAAACCACGCAAGCCGTTTTGAAAAATCCTCAAAAGTAATCTGTTCTTTTTCCGTATTACACCTTTTCTGGTTAACTTTCTCTACTTAAACATATCAAATATTTGCAAAGCCCGAATCCGATGGCTTATATTATTATTTTGCTTAAACAGATCTGATTACCTGTCATCCTCAATGATAAGTTTCTTCTAACAACCCTGAAAGGAGCAGTGTTTATGTGTATTTTGAAACGTAGGATCTTTTTTGTTGCTGTTTCATGTATTTCTTTTCTAGTTTGCGGATGTTCCAAAGCACCAGACAAAGAACTTGCTGAAGCAAAAGCTGCAATAGAAGCTGCTAAAGAAGTTGAGGCTGATATATACATGTCCAGAAATTTTGAAAATCTGGAAAATGCATTAAAAACAGCTCAGGAGGATATCGCAGTAGAAAATGCCAAATTTATATTGAACCGAAAATATAAAAGAATAACAGAAGTGCTAAAAAAAACTACTGAATTAGCTTTAGAAATTAAAAATGATGCTCCGAAAGTAAAAGCTGAAATCATTGCTCAGGTTGAAGAGAACTTAGGATTGGTCAAGGGAATGCTGGAAGAAACAGCCAATGACATAAAAAAAGGTTCAAGAGGAAAAGATAAAGCTTTGATCGAGGAATTAAAAGCCGATTTAAATGGAGCAGACAGTGCCGCAACTCTTGCTGCCAAAGAGTATGACAGTGGTAATGTTTTAGGTGCATCCGAAAATCTGGATGAAGTTCAGAGGTTGATAAAGAAAATCACAGATACACTTAAGCCACCAAAATCTGATGAATAATATGTTTAGAATATAGAACAGAATTATAACAGCTGTTCACAAGTTAAGTTTTAAAGACCACGGCTTATAATCGTGGTCTTTATTTTGTATATACTTTTCCCAACAAGTATTTGTTTATTGTCTTGTGTTGAGACTTGTTACAATAAATGAATAATAGTATTTTGAATTTCAATTACTGATGTCATACTAAAAATCTCAAATTTTTATTAATGGCCATTTTCTCTGAATCGAATTATTAATAAGTCGATTTATTTAGTCGTTTTGAAAAAACAATGTATCTATATATGTATGATTGTCTGATTTTGTCAGGAAATCAATTTCTCTTTCTCTCCATTTCAAACTATGGAATCAGATCAAAATACACAGATCTGACTGCTTGAATTAATCATTTTTTCTACAATAAAGCATATCAGATTTAATTAAAAAACATAAGTGGATATGTTATTTTATGAAAATACATATTTCAATTGGCGAGCTGGTTGATAAAGTTACAATTTTAACCATTAAACTTCGCAGGATTACTGATAAACTTAAATTGAAAAATATAAAAAATGAGTACAATGAGTTGATTATACCCATGAACATAGCTGGCATTCAAACCTCAAACAGATATTTCAATAAACTGCTGGAAATTAATACTCAGCTATGGAAAATTGAGGACAGGATCAGACTTAAAGAAAGCAAACAGCAATTTGATGATGAATTTATCCAATTGGCACGCTCCATATACTTTATTAATGACAAAAGGTCGGAAGTCAAGAAGGAGATTAATCTAAAGTATGGTTCCGATATCATTGAAGAAAAAGAATATGTCAACTACAAAGCAGAATAAAACAAGATATCTTGCTGATTCCCAACTTTCAAATGTCAGGAAAATTCTTGTCATTCAACTTGGTCCTTTTGGAGATAGCCTGTTGTCCACATCATGTCTCAAATCAATTAAGAATAAATTTCCTCATGCCAGACTGTTCTATATTATCAAGGAACCTTTCCATAAGGTTATTTTGAATCATCCCTTCATTGATGAAATTATCAAAAAAAAAAAAAGAGCGGATTTCAGTATTGCATCGAACGCGTTAAAACATATTTCAAAATATGGAAGTTGCATTTTGACCTGGTAATTGATTTCCAAAACAAGCCCAGTTCTCAACAACTTACTCTCTTCAGTGGAGCAAATTACCGAATTGGTTATCGCCATGGCCGTTTTCATCAAGTCTATAATTTTAAAGCGACAGAAAAAGAAGGCAGATATAGTGCTTCAATGAAATTTGACATATTAGAACCATTAAACATAAAGGAAGAACCATACAAATTATTTTTCCATATTGGTGAAAAAGCCCGAAACTATATTGCAAACTGGTTATCAATCAACAATTATAATCCATCAAAAGTGGTTTGCATTTCTCCTGGCAGCCCTGTTCCACGTAAACAGTGGTCACTGGTTAATTTTGCCCGTTTAGCAGATATGATACAAACCAGAACAGATTTGAATGTCGTACTTTTATGGGGACCCAGGGAACTTGATCAGGTGAATCAGGTGAAAAAGGAAATGAAAACAGGTCCTGTCCTGGCACCTCCTACCGATTTGAATCAAGCTGCCGCACTGCTGGAATTATGTAAATTATTGGTATGTAACGATTGCGGTTTAAATCACCTTTCAGTTACTACCATGACTCCAACGCTTGCAATTTTTGGAACAACATCACCAACAGCCTGGTCACCAGGTCCTGAATTCAATCATTTTCATTTATACCGTCCTGATTTTGATTCCAAAAAGGATAACTCTTTCGGAATCTCGCCAGAAGATGCATTTAATGAAATTAAAAAAATCTTAGATTTGAATTTAAGATAACAAACCCAGAAATACGAATCACCATTCACACACTTCAGTTTTAACAAATATCCTAAAACAATTTTCCTTTCCGGGCGATATTCTGTAACCTGTAGGATAAAAACCTGATAACTTTTATTTTTTTTCTTGGCAAGTTCTATTTATTATCTTCAAACAAAAACCTTTCAGGGTTTATTGTACAAATCTTTTCCTTGACAGGTTTTTCGATTTTTTGAGTTTTAAAGAAGGTATTCAGATAATAATTATACGATTTACTTGAAAGAAGATTTATCATATAATCTGATCCAAACAACATTTTATCACTGTACACCTTGTTTTCCGATATTAATTTTGATAACCATCCGTAATAGTTATCATCAAATGCAGCACATGAAAAATCTGTGTACACATTCTCATATTCTTTAATTAATTTCAAGACCTCATTTAGCCATTTCTTATTTTGAAAAAAGAAAAAATCATTTTTTCTATAGCCCAAATGAGCCAGATTCAGTTTTAGATTGGGGTATCTCTGAAGAACAGCAGCCCATTTTTTTGGAGTTGTTCTTCTGTTTGTCTTGTTATCTACAATAAATCCCTCTCCACTGCAATGTGCCGTAAGAGGTATGTTTTTTTCCTCACAGAAACCATACAACCACAAAACTTTGTCCATCTCTTTTCTATTTCTTTTGGGCCATGGATCAAACCCCAAAGGTGGATACAGTTTTATTCCAGCAAAAACATTACTGCCTGTTAAATCAATACCACCATCGAATTTACCCATATTTTCAAATAAATCATTACGTTTACCTTCATATTTACCAAAATATTTTTCCATCATGGTAACGAGTTTTTCTTTTTCATAATTCTGTGTATTAATACCAAGAAAAGGATAAATTTCAAAGAGAAGATCATTCTTTTCGGTTCGTTTTTTTGTCTCTACTTTACCATTAACTCCCTTTTCCAGATAACATGAGCAATATTTTTTTATTGCTTTCAGTACGTCGTAAGTCTGTTCGACTATTGATTTCTGAGGTGGTATATCATAAAAACTTTCTGTTTTAATATTTTTATACCCGAAATCCATCAATAAAGGCGTAAGTACTATTCTATTATAGATTACACCATCAATACTGAAACTGTTATCGTTTTTAACTATCCTCGACTTATTTTTCAAATAGTATTCCATTAAAATAAAATAATCTTCAATATTATTTTCCATAACTGATAACAGATTCAGAATATTCTCTTTTTTTCTTTTCAAAAAAGGTAAAAATATGCCTCCCATTACCAACTTCAACCCAATCCCGTTTACCCTTTTTACAAACGCCAATATGTTAGGGTGACTCAAATCCATAGCATGCAGATGAATATCATAAAAGGTTTTTGCTTCCTGCATTACTATATCCTCCTTTGGAAAACCTTGCCGGGATCTTAATGGTCTTCTTTTTATTTTCTCTTTTTCTGATTACGCAATGGGATCCGGAACAACAACTGCAAACTGCTAAATATTCATGCAGAGTTTATTAAATCTACTCAAAAGGCTTGTATCTGATTTCATACAAGCCCAAATTGAATGTAAATGATCTGATTTTTATTTGTAATTGTCATAAATACTGCCAAGGATACCCTCTGCTTCTTCCCGGGTTATTTCCTTGGGAACAAAATTGTAACACGCGTCTTTAAAAACCATTGGTGTTATTGAAATAAAATCTTCTTTTGAAACTCCCAGGATACTGACAGATTTAATATTTACTTTTTTTAAAAAATTCCGGATTGCATCGGCAACGATTTCTCCTGTTTCTGCACTGCTTTCTTTACCGCTAAAACTGATACCCATTGCCTCTCCAACGATTTTTACTTTTTCGCTATCAATACCAGCAGCATATTTCATTACTTCTGGAAGCGCAAAAGCACAAGCCACACCATGTGTAAGATGAAATTTTGACCCTGCTGAATGTGCAATTGCATGCCCCAAATGAACTAAAGCATCATTAAAAGCTATTCCGGCAAAGTTACTGGCCAGTAAAAGTTCACTTCGTGCCCTGACATCTTTACCATCAGCAATTGCAAGTGGAAGATTAGCTGTCACTTTTTTAATTGCTTCCTTTGCCAGCAATTCCGATTTCGGGTTTGGGATTTTTGCTGTTATCGCTTCAGCTGCATGGGCAAAAGCGTCCATTCCTGTTGCAGCTGTCAAAGCTGGAGGAACAGTTACAGTAGTTTCGGGATCTAAAATACCCAATGTCGAGTTAACAATAACAGAGTTTTTTACATTGTTAACAGTATCAGTGATAACTGCTACAGAAGTACTTTCACTACCTGTACCAGCTGTTGTTGCTACCATTACAACCGGAACACCTGGATTATAAAAAGGATTTCCAAAATATTGATTAACCGAACCCGGATTATTGATCAAAACATTAATTCCTTTTGCAGCATCCATAGGGCTTCCTCCCCCAATGGCCACTAATCCGTCAATTCGTTCATTTCTTGCGATTTCTCCTCCCTCATTTATTATATAGTCCGGCGGGTCCGGTAAAACTTTTGTAAACTCAACAATTTTCAAACCTGCATCAAGCAAACTCTTTTTACCTTTGTCATAAGCTTCCAGTTTGCTGATATTCTCATCAGATACCACCATTACTTTTGTGCATCCTAACTTTTTTACTTCTTCTCCCAATAAACTTATTGTACCTGCACCATAAATAATTGGACATGTCTGGGCATATTTTCCCATAACAGTCACTCCTTTTTTAATGTTTATAAGTTATATGCGGTTAAAAACCCACTTTCCATTGCATTTCTGATTCGCCCTGCTTTTAAAGCATCTCCCAGAATATAAACACGGTCAAACAGCGACTGTATTTCTTCTGTTAATTCTCGATTAGGAACAGCTCCAACAGAAATTATGATATTATCAAATGTGTACTCCTTTTTTTCATCACTACTGACTATTTCAAATACAGCAGTTCTGTTTTTTATCTCTGTTAGTTTATGTTCAGGATATAGTTTTACACCTAATTTTGTGATCTGACTCATGATATCAATCAGATATTGAAAGTAAACATTTTGTCCAATTGTCTGTTCCATTTCAAAGAGACTTATCTTATTTCCGTTTTCAGCTAACAAATGAGCGGTCTCTAAACCTGTCATACCAGAACCAATAACAGCCACATTTTTACCGGTTAACTTTACTTTCCCATCAAGAATATCGATGCTGCTGTATACAGTCTGACTGTTTATCCCCGGAATAGACTGCGGCATAACCGGTTTTGAACCGTGAGAAATAAATATTGCATATGGATTAATTTCTTTTAGCATCTCCACTGTAGGTAATGTATTAAATCTAATTTCTACAGACAGTTTAGCTGTCTGATTTTTCAAATACTCAATCAGCCAGTTTATCTTTTCCTTTTTTGGCGGTTTATTAGCAAATTCCAACTGCCCACCAGGTTTATCGTTTTTTTCAAATATTACCGGTCTAAACTTGCGTAATGCCAATACCCTTGAAGCTTCCAGGCCAGCAGGTCCCGCTCCTATTACAGCTACCACCCTGTTCTCGCCATTCTCTTTAATATCACTATATTCTAATTCTCTTCCACTTTGAATATTGATTGCACATTGACAAGGTGTCGGACTGATATCAGCCGACATTAAAGTTTCCATACAATGAAGACAACAGATACACTTTCTTATTTCGTCTTTTTGCCCGGTTTTAGTCTTGTTGGACCATTGCGGATCTGCATAATGCAGTCTGGCAGAACCAATAAAGTCAAGTTTTCCTTCGCTCAGTGCCTTATCAGCAAATTCGGGATCCCGAAATAATGCGACTCCAATAACTGGTATTCTTACAGCTTTTTTAACTGCTTCCGACAGATACAATTTCCATCCCTGTTCAAAAGAGAATGGTTCCCAGGCCACATTCATGCTTTCGTAAATACCTGAACTCACATCAATTGCATCTACACCTGCTTTTTCAAGGTGTTTTGCGATTTTCACTCCATCTTCCAGATGCAATCCCTTACCTGGCAGGCCAGCAGCTTCAAGAAATTCATCCACTGATAAACGAACAATTAATGGAAAATCACTCCCACAAGAGTTTCTAATTCCTTTTACGATTTCATCCAAAAATCGCAGCCGATTTTCAAAACTTCCACCATAACGGTCCTGACGTAAATTTGTATAAGGACTTAAAAATTGATTAATCAAATATCCATGTGCTCCATGTACTTCAACTCCGTCAAAACCAGCCGTTTTTACCCTGACTGCAGCTTTAACAAACTTCTCAACCATTTCTTCGATCTCCAGTGTGGTCATTGCTGCTACAGGCTGGTGCACCGCTTTACATTCAACCTCACTGGGAGCTGGTAAAGGTAAATTTCCATTAATTGCACTTATTCCTTGTCTGCCTGGATGATAAATCTGGACACAAATTTTACAGTCGTGTTTATGAATTTCCTGTACCAGACGATTCAATCCTGGTAAAAACTTATCATCTGAAACTGATATCTGATTATTATTCCCTTTACCTCTTAATCCATCAACAATAGCACACTCTGTAATAATGAGCCCTACGCCACCACGAGCCCGTGCACCATAAAAAGCAATATCCCTTTCTGAAACACTACCATCGGAATTTGCCAAATGATTTCCCATTGCTGTCATGACTATCCGGTTCCTGGTTCTCATGTCCCCTATAATACCTTCAGAAAACAGATGTGAAAACATTAGCTCCTCCTTTAATAAACTGGTAGTAATTTGTTTTTATAGTGCAACCTGATATTGAGTGTCGTTTATATTTACAACAGCTATATAGCATTATACCATTTTTTCGATGTTTTGAACATGATCTCAATTAACCTTACCCGAAATTTACTGACAATACAGACCTGCTGTACGAATCCGGGCCATAGCATAATCTCCAATCCCCCTGAAATTAAATCTATGATTGCATAAACATATCTGTGTGCAGATATGTCCAAAATCATTGTCGATGTCAAAACAAACTCACGTTAAGAAAAAAATAGATATTGTAGATAATGGCTCAACAGTATCTGCTTTACGCCCCAAAGAATGTCAGTTAAATATAATTTAAATAAATAACCTGTCATGATCCAATAAAAATTTGATTCAACCTAAATCGGACGATAAAATTTACGCTGATCTGCATAGTGGCATTGAACAGAAAGGATTTTATTGCTGTGAAGGCCATAAGGTAATGGTGAATTGTAAGTTGTGAATTATGAATGGTGAATGAAGAAAAAAATACAATCGTTGTCGTTGTCGTTATCGTAATCGTAATCGTTATCCCAATAACTGCATATTATGTGTTCTGGATCTAATTCTTTATACCAATGTCCACGAAGCAGATCGCGCAAAGGAATTGTCTGTCTTAGGTTCAGTAAAAAATCGCTGAGAAAATTTAATTTTTTACAGACAAATGTTTCATTTATTTTTCATTAATACTGTGGCTATGAACTTGCCTGAATATCGGATCAGCTAATCTTTTTCCTTTTACACAAGTTTATTTCGCGTATAAAAGCATAATTGCCTGGATTGAGCAGTAGGCAGAAAGCTCTGTTTGGTTTCGACAAAAATAAACCCGATAACAACTCTTTTTTTGCGATAATTGTGACCTTAATCGTCTCTATCCTGGTTTGTCTGCTGTTGGGGATTGTAAATATGTTTTCACATTTTCAGCTTTCCGAAATAGAGAACTCAAATTGCTCTCAACACATTTAATGACAATCGGTTAAACTATCTACTCAATGATGGCATAGTAATTGTTTTTGATATACTGATGAACACAAATACCGTTCAAGAATAAGTCATTTGTGTTTTCCTTTGTTTAATATAGTACAACTTAAAACAGTGAGGAAATTATGCTGAAAAAAGTTCTTTTTACAGCACTGGCTTGTACAGCCATGGTATTTGCTGCTGGTGATACATCTCAACAACAGCAACAGGATCAGGGTGGTGCAGCCGGACAACAGGAAATGATGAGTACTCAGGGAACTATTCAGGAAATAAATATAGAAGAAGGTTATTTCACACTGGAAACCCAGGAAGGAACAGATACGATCTACTTTGATGAACAGCAGCTCAATATCAGTCTTGATGAATTGTCTCAAATGCAGGGAGAGGATGTTGAAGTCCAATATACAACTGAAAATGGAAGAAAAACAGCTGTAATGATCGCTCCTGCCGGTCAGGGTGGTGCTGCTGGAGAGGGTGAAAAAAAACAAAATGGTCAAAAGCCTGAAGAGCAGCCACAGGAAGAAATGCAATGATAAGCTGCTTACAAATCATCTGAATAATATGAGACTCACTTTAGGGTAGAGTGAGTCTCATTTTTTATTTATCCTGCCAATAAGAATTCTTCAAAACCGTAATTCCATACCAAAACACTGTATTCCACTGCTTAGTTCTTAATCAATCGTTTATCTTTATTCAGATTGAATGAATTTATGATATCGAATATCAGGGAGAGTGTTTGAAAAAATTGAACTATAAAGGCAGACTCATTTCAAAAAACAAGTTTTGGCTTTTCTATCAGTATTAAACAGTAAACAAACAGCTTACCCTTACACTGTTTGTCTTATCTGTCATATAGTAATTACAAAAGAATAAAAATATTTAGCTATCACACATGGCAATTAAATATTCCACCCTAAACTGCAAAAGTATCAGCCGCCTTGCGAATCCTGAATCCCTATAAAGCAGAGGAATTGCACAGATTCTCCTGTCGGTTGCCGACGAGAGGTATTTAATTGCGGAATAATAATCAGAACATAGAACAGGCATTTTCAGTTACACACATAATTTAAATATGAAATCAGTTATTCTAATTTTGCTTTTCTTTACTGTTACCCTGACAGAGTCCTCGCCAGTTACAAAACAAGTAAAAGCTCACAGATTTTCTTCACCTGATTACAAAAGAATATCTTCAATACCCGATTATTATCAGAAAGAAAACCGCTTCGGTACCTATCCGCTAAATGGTTCCATGCACTGTGGTCCGGTTGCTGTTTCAAATTCACTCATCTGGCTTAGCAAAAACGGCGTTGCTTCGCTAGTCCCATCAAGCGGGGATGATCTTCTCGACCAGCATAATATCATAGAAAAACTAGCCTCAAAAGAATACATGAACACACGCTCTATCGGATCAACTGTACAGGATTTGTGTAGAGGATTAAAAAAGTATCTTGATGAAAAAGCTATTGAAGGGCTGCTGCTTTTTGAGGGTATGTACACTGTTACTGATAAATTCAGGGGTGACACTCGTCCTGATCTTGACCGGATTATAAAACATACCAAAGGATTAAGGGCTGCATGGTTGAACATAGGATGGTACAGATATGACCCCGATACAAATGAGTATCGGAAAACAGGTGGCCATTGGGTCACTCTTTCAGGATACAAGAATGAAAACAGTTCAGACATTCTGATAATTAATGACCCTGCTACCAAAGAGAGGCAGATGGAGTATCTAGAGATTGAGCCAATCATTGATGGCACCATTATTAATGGTAACAGAAATTTTCCAGTAAATGCCTCAGGATTCTTTCGGTTTAAAACCGGTAAAAACAGATACGGAATAATCGGGGGAGTTGTTTATCTTTCACTCGAAAATGAAGAAATAATTGCTGGTGTATAAAAACATTAAATAATACCTAAATAGAGATAATTAATTTACAGCTTGTCCCGCAGTACGGGAATGAGCTGCACAGCATCACTACCGCAGAAAGGGTTTTATTGCTGTGAAGGTCATAAGGTAATGGTGAATTATGAATTATGAATGGTGAATGAAGAAAAAAAACTACAATCGTTATCGTTATCGTTATCGTTGTCGTTATCGTTGTCGTTATCGTTATCGTTATCGTTATCGTTATCGTTGTCGTTGTCGTTATCGTTGTCGTTGTCGTTGTCGTTGTCGTTGTCGTTATCGTTGTCGTTATCGTTGTCGTTATCCTATAACTTCATATCAAGCGTTCTGGATCTGATTCTTAATATTAATGTACGCGAAAAAGACTCGCGTAAAGGAATCATTACTATTCAGGTAATATAATTGTTTATCCTGATGTAACACATATCCTGCATACAATAAAATTACTATTCGTTTAGTTCACCTTACCCTTATAATCTTTTTCGACACCAGTAATTGCAATAAAATCAGATGATCACAATCAGAATCGTTTAATTGGATGTCATCCAACAATATGCACCTGTTTTCGTAAAATAAACCTGTTTATTCAGTATGTTTTTTCCGGATTATTCACTTTAACGTTCAAGTATGATTTTTTTGTATAGCAATTTCTGGCAAACCTGTATCTGGACAGAACATTTTTTCTCCTTTTAATTATTATCCATTCTCCCCAGCTGTTTTTAATGGCCTTTTATTTGCACATCGAGTAATTCTGGAGGGCTCACATCAGCACCGTAGTTTATTCAGTATCTTAAAGGAGGACCAATGAAAGCTTCACTCACCTTTCTATTATTAACATCTGTAATCCTTGCACAAACCTATAACAGCCAATCGAGATTTGGTCTTGACGAGCCAAATTATATCATTACAGGTTTTGGTTCAGATCAGAGTTCTGGAAATGGAATTTTAACCAGAAAGGATAATCAGGTTAAGTTCAGGCTAAGTGTTTATTACAAATTGTTTGGTTATGGTTATGGTTTATCAGGTCTTTATCTTAAATATGCACAAAATTCGCTTATCAATCTTTGGGGACACAATGCAGCCAGTTACAGTAATGATATGAAACCGGAAATATTTACTTATCTCGATTTACGCACAGAATATGACAATATACCTTATGTTCCCCGTTTTAAAGCAGGTCTCACACATGAAACCAACGGACTTGCAGGCAGTGCTGGCCAGAGCTGGAATAAATTGACAGGTGCACTTGAAATAGGTGAAAACTGCCTGACAGACTTTTTCTTCTCTGTATCATTTTGGCGTGGTTTTGGAATCAATGAAAACAACAGTGACATTATGGATTATGCTGGTAACGGTGCTGTCAAGCTTGCCTATTATCATCATAAAAATGATGAATTAGCGTGGGGTACATCCATTGATGCACATTTCAGGCTGCGTGATGCAACTTTTACAAATGTAGAGACATCCCTTTACCTTAACCCGTTTTACGGTGCAGGTACATCCTGGGCACCAATGGTAATGCTTCAGTATTACTGGGGAGGAGCAGAATGCTTACGCAATTATTCATCAAAGGCACACTCTCTCCGTCTGGGATTGGCTTTCATGTAACAAAAACAGATTTACAAAAATACCTCAGGAGATCTCCTGTTCAATGAAATTACAGATTTCCTGAGGAGATTTTTGTATGGATAACATAAATTTCTATGCTTGTTGATTTTTTTTGTATCTCATACTGACCCTTATAAAAAGCTCAAAACCATAAATATCTTTTTTGTGATTTCATACGCCCTCAAACTATCTTCACTGGTTCTTTCAGATAAACAATTTTTGAATTTAAAACTTGCATTCCGAGTCCACTAATTAAAAACTTGATTGACGAATATTTCACTTCAATACATAATTAGGAAACAAACACAGTACACTTTTTCGAATTAATTCATTAATGCAATTTTCTAATCAATTCAGGTTAAACATGATCAAAAAAGAATCAAGTATTAAACTGTTTTTTCAACAAAATGAAAAACTATACAAGGAACTTTTATTGAAATTTCCGGAAGCAGTTCTTCTTTTTGATTCAACTGGTTCAGTTTTTTTTGCAAATTCAAGACTTTCCGGGATTTTAGGTTTCGATTGCGAATCAGAAATTACAGATATCAGCATTTTCAACCTTTTAGACGAAAACAGATATACAGATTTTCAATTCTTTGTTTCAGACTGCAATAGCAATAAAACTATTAACAGATTTGAAACTGTAATGATAAAGAAAAACGGCACTGCATTTTTTGCAGAGCTCAATATGTCAAAACTGGAATTTGAGCAAAAGACTGTTTTTATGTGTATTATCAGAGATATTTCTGAAGCAACCGAAGCCAGGGACAGCACCACTTTAAATTTAACTAAAACTGAACATCCTGCCGGCAAACCAGCACATGACTTCAATAACTTAATCGGGGTAATAACCGGCTATGCAGATATTATAAGTCAAAAATACAAACACGACCCCAAACTTCGGAAGTATTCCCAAATGATTATTTCAGCAGCAACCAAGATATCAAAACATGTTGAAAAACTATTCTCTATAGAATCGGCCGTGAAACCTGTTACTGACTCTGAAATCAAAACAGAACAACCTGTTAAAAAGATAAAAACCGGTATTCTTGTTGTTGATGATGAAAGTTTTATGCGTGATGCGATCAAAGAGATGCTTTCATGGACAGGTTACAGGGTAATGACCTGCACTGACGGGAAAAATGCGGTAGAACTGTTCAAATCCAGCCATAATGAGATTGATCTTGTTATAATAGACATGATTATGCCGGAAATGAACGGAATAGAATGTTATAAACTGCTTAGAGAAATTAAAAAAGATGTCCGGGTATTACTTTCAACTGGATACAGAATAGAAAAAGAGCAGCAGAAAATCTTCAGCGAAGGTATTGCAGGAATAATACATAAACCTTTTGTTTCGGAACAACTTGAAAAAGCTGTTTTATCAGCACTCAATAAATACTGATATTCATGATATTCCAATAACAGGTATTGACATCACCCATTACTATCTATTATCATACTTAATTTAATTACATTAATTTTCCAAATTAAGGAGATTTATGATCAAATTAAATGAAAACTATCTTAAGCTAAAATCATCTTACCTTTTTTCGGACATTTCCAGAAAAGTTGCTGCTTTTCAAAAAGAAAATCCGGAAACAGATATTATTCGCCTAGGTATTGGAGATGTCACACGTGCATTGCCGCAAGCATGTATTGATGCATTTCATCGCGCAGTCGACGAGTTATCTGCCGAATCTTCATTCAGGGGATATGGTCCGGAAAAAGGATATGAATTCCTAAGGAAATGTATTGCGGAAAATGATTTTCAAACTCGAAATGCAGATATCAGCGCTGATGAAATATTTGTCAGTGATGGTGCCAAATGTGATACCGGTAATTTTCAGGAGCTCTTTGCTGCGGATATCAATATAGCTGTTCCAGATCCGGTTTATCCTGTATATGTCGACACAAATGTCATGTCTGGTCGTACATCAACATTTGAAAACGGAAGATATGGTGGTATTCACTATCTCGATTGCACTGAAAATAACGGCTTTGTCCCTTCAGTACCGGATAAAAAAGTAGATTTGATCTATCTGTGTTTTCCAAATAATCCTACCGGTGCAATCGCTACAAGAGAACAGTTAAGCGAATGGGTAGAATATGCACGAAAAGAAAAAGCGTTAATACTGTATGATGCTGCTTATGTTGCTTTTATTCGTGATCCGTCAATTCCTCAAAGTATTTATGAAATTGAAGGTGCAAAGGATGTTGCTGTTGAATTCAGAAGTTTTTCAAAAACAGCCGGATTTACAGGTACCAGATGTGCCTATACTGTTGTTCCAGAAACATGCATGATTTATGATAGTGAAGGTAACAAACACTCTCTTCATGACCTGTGGAACCGGCGTCAATCGACTAAATTTAACGGTGTTTCATATCCTGTTCAAAGAGCTGCTGAAGCTGCATATTCTGAAGAAGGTCAAGAACAGGTTCGTGAATTAACTGATTATTACCTCGAAAATGCTGCATTAATACTGGACAAAATGACCCAACTGGGGTATTGCTGTACAGGTGGAACCAATTCACCTTATATCTGGATTAACAGTAAATCTGATTCATGGAAATTCTTCGATCTTTTATTAAATAAAGCTGGTGTTGTGTGTACTCCCGGAGTCGGTTTTGGAAAATGCGGTGAAGGATATATAAGAATCAGCTCTTTCAATATGAAAGAGAAGGTACAACAAGCTCTTGAAAGAATTTCAACCGCACTTTAAAGACTCAGTTAAGTGTTAAAGATGAGGAACGATATTTAATACCTTATCCAGATTTGTAAGCTCAAAAAGCCGGTTTAAATAAGAATTCCGATCGGGATTGGTGTTGCATATTACCAATTCCCGATTCTCTTTCTGCATCAGGGTATGATAATAAACTATTGTACCTAACCCATGGCTGTCTATAAAATTTGCACAGCTTACGTCCAGTATAACCCTGCTGTATTTTTTCTTATAAAGCTGGTCGATTCTCCTCTGAAATTTTTTAACATCAGCATCAATTATACGGCCAGTCAGTTCCATCATCGGAACACCATCATTCATCCTGACTACTATTTGCAAAGCAATTGAATCTGTGGTACTCATCTAATTGCCCCCCCTTCTTAATTAATAGTCGATATCTACAATATTATGATTATAAAAATAAAAAGTCAACTGTCTGTGATTATTAAGTATGGAATACAAGCTGCTCAAAACTATTCAGTAAACAAATACAGGTTCCCCGACTCTATTATAGAGCAAAATTGGTAAAAAAGCCGATTAAATCATTTTATAAAACCTGCTGGTCGAAACTGCTTACAAATCGAACCTTCTGACAAAATCAGCAGGTTCACTGTCTTTGGCTGAAAATGCTGTTATTTGCAATTCAATGCCTGTTAAGTTCCGAATTGATGATACTGCATAACAGACTAATATCAGTGCAGATAAAAACTGGTAATTATTATCTGGACAACAATTATATTTTTACATTCATGGAGAGTTAATTTTGTAGAGTAATAATCGTAATATTCGGAACCATTTTACATGCAGAAGCCCTTAAATTATAAAATTCAGAGGTATTAACCCTTGAACTGTTGAGTATAAAAACAGCTTTTTTAAGAGATGATACTAAATTTTTTACAGGGCTTTCAAAACTGATTTATACCGGTTCCCAGTCAAACCTTTATCTCAATTGAATCAGCAAAAGATGAGATCAGTATGATTATTTATAATATTCATCCGGACAATCCACAGAAACGTTTTATCGATTCAGCAGTGCGTATCTTGAAAATGGAAAACGGCATTGCAGTATACCCTACCGATACCGTGTATGGTATTGGTTCTGCAATCAGTAATTCTCAGGCATTGGATAAAATAAGCCGGTTCATCAAAAAAGATAAGAAAAAGTTATTTTCATTTCTTTGCAGTGATTTTTCACAAGTCTCCAGATACACCTGTTTATCAAATTCTAATTTTAAACTCATGAAACGATATCTCCCCGGACCATACACTTTCATTTTACCAGCTTCCAATCTGGTACCCAAAAAGATCTGTCCTAAAAGGA
>Ga0123335_1004779_pt1 | contig 17101 bp, 12 predicted proteins | sample BiotimSIPDNA_2_FD_89707 | JGI IMG/M metagenome (GOLD analysis project Ga0123335, IMG submission 89707) | Anaerobic biogas reactor microbial communites from Washington, USA - Biogas_R2 time_0 SIP DNA | ecosystem: Engineered > Bioreactor > Anaerobic > Unclassified | place: Washington, USA...
TCCGCTGATGCCAGCGAGTTGCTCAGTGCGCTTATTGATGAGAATCCTAAGTTCCATAAACTTTTTAATATGTATAAATTAAACGTCGCTTGATGAATACATATTCACTTGCGAAACTTTAGTTAGATGAGATTGAAAAAGGCGGAAACATTTGCAAAAGCGACAGAGTTGTTAAATATATTTCAAGTGCCAAGATAAATGAAAACTTATGCCTTATCAACTTTTATGCTCATGTTCCAGAAGACCATACAGCCTCTAATTTCACCTTTCTGTATGATAAAAAACAAATAAAAGTTATTGCACACAAGGTCTCTTTGGCCTTTCCCGTATGCTTGGGTCATTTACCTCTATTCATGAAGACAAATTAGTCATGTTGCTCACAGAAGATGACATCACTGATATATACAGCTTTTATGATTTTATTTCCACTTGTTCTGACGAATCTTGCCAATATAAATCTATAGAAGAGTTTGCGGGGACGATGTATAATGAGCTAAGCACAGACATCATCTCACGTAAAATCAAAGTCCCTGTTATTATAATGGCAAAAATAAAATGAAAGGATGGATACTCTTTTTGTGAAAATAATGGAAAGGGAGAAAAAACTATAAGAAGTTGATAAAACCATGTGACATAGAGATAAATTCACAGAATACATGTTTCATGAGATTCACAAATAAGACACTGTTGGCATGGAATGCTTGCGCTTGCTCCAGTCTAAGCCTCCATCTTTTCCCCACATCTCTTCATTCCACACAAGAAAAAGACGGTGGAATTATCTAAGACTCATCTCGAAGGCATCTCGAAGGCATCTCGAAGGTTCACAGAAGTATGGGGAGTGAGATTGTTGTAGGTGATTGTCTCAATTGTCTCAGTCTCCTCCCTTCTGATACGCATGTCCCTGTAATACCCAATTCTGTTTCTGAACTTTTTTGCCTCTTGCGCCACAGTGCACATCTGGGGGATCGTGATGGAGACAATTGAGAAAAAATCCTTCATTCGCTCTCCCTGACAAAAGGAAGAGGAGGACATGTTTGTTTCGCCGAACTCCTGTTGGCTTGGGTATTCCATTTATGTAGGCATCACTGATGATTGTCCTTGGTTCACGGTGTTGGATTTAGTGCTTAAAAACACTCCCGCTCTTGTGGTTGAATTATTATTTGTTGAAACTTTTGAGAACTCAAGAAGGTTCTAAATGACGTGAGTTTGATGAGATTACCATGCCCTGCCTCAATCATGAGGAGGGGGTGGATGAAATCAGACATGTGTAAAGATGAAATGGCAGGGGAAACCTGCCATTTTTTATCTTGCATGCTCGCAGCATTCTTCACGCTCCAACGAACAATGGTTCAAAGGCCAACGAACAATGGTTCAAGTGCCCATGAACAATGGTGCGATAATCAACGAACAATGGTGTGATGATTAACGAACCATGTGTGGGTCTTTTACTTAAACTTGTTCACACTTCGTGCGGCAATACGTCCAGACACGAGAATCTCTGTCAAGGCGTTGCCTCCCAATCGGTTTCCTCCGTGGATTCCTCCAGTAACTTCTCCTGCTGCATAAAGCCCGGGGATGGGTTTGTCTGCGTTGTCGAGCACTCTTCGCCAGGCATCAATCTTCAAGCCTCCCATTGTGTGGTGGGTGGAGGGGGCTAACACACGGATGGTGAGCATCACGCTGTCGAGTGAATAGGTGGAGGCATCATAACTGCCATCATCATTTTTCTTGGCACGTCCAATGAGTGAGGATGCATATTTCTTGGGCACATCGTCTGGCTCTTTGCCTGCCATGATGGCCTCATCATAAGACCTGATGGTCTGCTCAATGACAGAAGGAGTGGCGGGCAACTTTAATGATTTTATCAGTTCGGGAAGTTGGTGAATAGTGCGAGCATACTGTTTGCCAGGAATGTCAATGCCTCTCCTCTCTTTGGTCTCACTGGTTGTTTCTCCACCAATGAAGAGATAACTGCCCAGTTGTCCGTTGATGGCCATTCCATATTTGAAACATTTTTCTGCCAACACATCACGGTCTGAAGACTCATCCACAAAGCGTTTTCCAGAATTTGGATTGATGAAGATGCCGTCAGACACACTGCCGAAGGCGATGCTTCCATCATCAGCATACGACATAGGCATAAGTTGAGTCCAGCCCATGCCTGTCACGCTTGCACCCATGTCTTGAGCCATTTCAATTCCATCGCCTCTCATGGACGAGCGGTTGGTAGAGCCCATTCGGGGGCTGAGAAGATCTTTCTTCCAGTAGATATTGGTGTTGATGACCTTGTTGATGTTGGCAGCATAGCCACCAGATGCGATAATCACACCTTTCTTGGCGTGTGCAATGACCTTGGCACCACTCTGCTTCTGTGCTGTCACGCCAGTCACTCGGTTTCCTTTCATTATCAGTTCGTAGGCTGTGGTGGATTTCATCACCTGGTTCTTCTTGTTCGCCTTGATGAGGGTGTGATAAGGTGCCATGACGTAAGAGCCCCAGTTGCCCTCATAGTATTCAGGTTCGCCATCGCCATCTGTGTCAATCTTTGCACCGTCCATCTTGTTGCCTCTAAACCACATCTCGCCAGACATCATGAGTTGTTGCTCATGGAATTCTATGCCCATGGAACTTAGCCAAGGTTTCAACGCTTCACCTTCTTCCACCACTTGTTTTGCCAAGTCAAACTCACTATAGGACCATTTGTTGGTCTCTGCGCTGTTGCGTAGTCCGCCATAGTATGTTTGGAACAGGTGCAAGTTCTTGGTGGAGAAGAGTGTCAGTTGTGTTTCCGGCACACCTTTCGCCATCTTGGGTTTTGCCCACGCCATGTAGGCATTGATTTCATGTTTCAGTGCTTTGAGCGTAGGCAGGTATTCTGGGTGAACACCATGCTTGGAGAGTTCAACGATGTCGCCTGGCACAAAATCATGTGTTCTATAGAATGTGCTGTCAAATATTTCTTCAGACCAGCCCAAGATGAGGTTGAGGTCTCGAATACATCCAGTACCCATCTTGACCTTAGGGTGCATCTCTCCATCATATCCTAAACCTTGAGTGGCATCGGGATGGGAAGAGTCCCACACGAGATAGGGCACTACACTCTGATAGATGCCTGCAGACACGAGGGTGTTGCCACCCATCTCTCCATTCTTCTCAATCACCAACACGGTGTTGCCTTCTCCTGCGGCTTCGGCTGCAGCGGCAAGACCAGCACCACCTGCTCCTATAATCACCACATCCCAAGTGTCCTCAATATCTTTCTCTACTTTGTCCACACGATTCTTGCGGAACTGCTCCATGTTGGATACACCTGCCTCCTCGGCTGCTTGAGTCACTGCATTCATGAGGGCTATGCTGGTGATGGTTGCTCCCGAAACAGCATCTACACCCACGCCATTGGCTTCCTTGATCTGTGGTATCAATTCGTCAAAGGCAAAAGAACCCACGTGGGACATTTCTTCATGGGAGAGTATGTTGATGTCGGTAATGCATGAGTCGCTAAAGGTGACCCTCACACTCAGAGGCCCATTATATCCGATGACGGTCTTCTCGTAACTTCCAGGTGTGAAAGTCAATGTTTTGTCTTGTGCGCAACCGCACAGAATCAATGCTGTTGCTAATATACCTAATGTCTTTTTCATTCTATTTAAGGATTTAAATGGGTTGTGGGGATTGTTGAAAATATAATTAGTCTTTGAAGAAAAGAACGTTGTTCTGAACAGGAGGAACTGTCTGTTTTTATCGTTTATTCTTCATCTTCGTTCTCGTCATCTTCATCACTCTTCATGTCGCGCTTCCTTCTCACGCTGACCTTAACCTCTCGTTTCTTTCTTGCTTCTTCTGCACGTTGTTTCTCTTCTTTGGTCGCACGAGCCTTCAAAGCCTTTTCTTCTTTTTCTCGTGCCTCTTTCATTTCCTTTTCCTGGGCGGTTCTCCTTTCTCTTTCGGCTTTCTCCTCGGCAGCCCTCTTGTCTCTTTCCGCCTTCTCCTGAGCGGTTCTCCTCTCTCTCCCGGCTTTCTCCTCAGCAGTCCTCTTGTCTCTTTCCACCTTTTCCTGAGCGGTTCTCCTCTCTCTCTCGGCTTTCTCCTCAGCAGTCCTCTTCTCTCTTTCCGCCTTTTCCTGAGCGGTTCTCATTTCCCGCTCTGTCTTCTCCTCGGTTGTCCTTGTTTTCCTTTCTTCTTTCTCTTGAGCGGTTTGTGTTTTGGCAATTTCAGTATCTTTTGCTTTTATCTCCTTCTCTTCTGCAATCTTGATAGGCTTTTCCTCTTTCGCAATGATAGCCTTCTCTTCCCTTTTTTCCTTGATGGTCTGTGTGGCTACTTGTCTTCTTCCTGCCACAGTCTGACGGTTGCCCATCTTCACATTGGCTACTTTAGGAGTGTAGGCTTTACCTTTGTCCTTTGCCTTTCTTGCGGCAAGTTTCTCCTTTTGAATATGAAGTCTAACACGTTGAAGTTCACGGGTAAGCCTCAACACCTCGCGTTCGTCCTCCTTCAATTGCGTTCTGCTGACACGTGCCTTCTCCTTGGCTGTCTGTATATGCTCTTTCAAAGTTTGCTGAATAGAGTCATTGGCGGTCTGGACTCTTGTTTGCGCATGCAGTGGCAAGCATATACAGAGAACCTGCAAAAGAAGAAGTGATAGTTTCGTGAGATGTTTCATATAGAAGATGAGGTTTTATCTATGAATGGTTTGCAGTGGAACTCCATCACAGCAACTCTACAGTTTGACTGAGTTTGGTGCTGTTAGAGCCTTTGATGAGGATGGTGTAGCCTTTAGGCTTTTTAGTGTTAATGGCTGATTTCACTTCGTCCACATTGCCAAAGGTCTTGTAAGAAGAAGGGTGGTTAGTGTTGGCAAACTCTGTGCCTACAAGCCATACTTCTTCAAAGTCGCATTCATTCAGAAAGTCTATAACCTTCTGATGCTCTTCATGGCTTGCTTCTCCCAGTTCTTTCATGTCGCCAAGAATTCCCATCTTGTGTTCTGCCTGCATCAACTTGAAATTGTCAAGAGCGGCTTTCATGCTGGTAGGGTTGGCATTGTAGGCATCCACCACCAGTTTGTTGTCGGCAGTCACTGTCAGTTGGCTACGGTTGTTGGCGGGAGTGTATTCAGCCAAGGCGTCGCTGATGTCATGAGCAGGAACACCAAAGAATGTGCCTATACATGCAGCCGCTAAAGCATTGTCAATGTTGTAACTGCCGATGAGTTGGGTCTGCACCTCGTGTCCTTCCCATTCAAACTTCAGGAAGGGATTGCATTCCAAAAGGGTTCCTTTCACGAAGAGCCCTTCTGCGTTTGTCTGGCCATACTGGATGAGTTTGAGTCCATTGCTCATGCCCATCAGGTGTGGGTTGTCATGATTGATGAAAGCAGTACCCCTGATTTCTCTAAGAAAGTCATAGAGTTCACCTTTGGTGTGAACAACTCCTTCAAAAGAGCCAAAGCCCAAGAGGTGAGCCTTGCCTACATTGGTGATGATGCCATAGTCTGGGAGAGCAATGTCTGCCAAGGTCTTGATTTCTCCAGGGTGGTTAGCCCCCATCTCGATGACTGCAATCTGATGCTCTTTGGTCAGTTGGAGCAGAGTCTTTGGTACGCCAATGTGGTTGTTGAAGTTCCCTTGAGTGTAGAGTACATGATACTTCTTCTTCAGCACAGCGGCAATCAGCTCCTTCGTGGTCGTCTTGCCATTCGTGCCCGTAATGCCGATGATGGTTGTGCCAATATGGAAACGGTGGTATTTGGCAAGTTGTTGCAGTGTGGTGAGTGCATCGTCCACCAAGATGAGTTGGTCGTTGCCTGCCTCTGCATATTCCTTCTCGTCAATGACAGCATAAGCAGCACCTTTCTCAAGTGCAGTCTTGGCATAGGCATTGCCATTGAATGTGTCGCCCTTCAATGCAAAAAACATGGAGCCTTCTGGCACATCCCTACTATCAGTTGTGATGGTTGGATGTTGCAGAAATAACTCATATAGATCTTTCATTTCCATTTCAAAAAGGTTTAGTGTTTTGCTTCAGCATTATTTCTGTGCATTGATCAGATAGTTTTCCAATTCGTTGCTTGCCAGCCTCAAATGGAGTTCACCACCCTGTGCCACACTGATAGCTCCCGTCTCTTCGCTCACAATGATGGCTATCGCATCGCTCTGCGAGGTGATGCCAAGAGCCGCACGGTGTCTCAGTCCCAGTTCCTTGGGGATGTTCAGATTGTGGCTTACGGGCAAAACACACCCTGCTGCTGTGATGCGGTTGTGACTAATAATCACAGCACCATCGTGGAGTGGAGAATTCTTGAAGAAGATATTCTTCAGAAGTTCAGAACTGATGTTGGAGTCTATGGTTTCGCCTGACTTGATCACATCACTCAGCGACATGTCTCGTTCAAGAACAATGAGTGCTCCTACCAAGTTCTTAGCCATGTAGTCACAAGCGAGCACGATGCGCATGATTTGCCGGTCTTCATGTTCATCGCTCACGCCCAATGCGTTTTTGTAGAAATATTTTGTGATGAAACTTAACTTTCTTTGAGAGCCCAAGGTCAAGAAGAAACGGCGAATCTCTTCCTGAAACAGGATGATAAGTGCAATGACACCCACACTGACCAACTTGTCAAAGATGCTTCCCAACAACTTCATTTCCAGAATTTGGGAAACGATAATCCACGTGATGACAAACACAAGCAGACCGTAGAAGATGTTGAGCGATCCAGAAGCCTTCATCAGTCGCCATATGTAGAAAAGCAGTACGGCCACCAGAAGAATGTCGATTACGTCTTTTATGCCAAATTCAAACACGTTGTTGGGGGTTTTAAGTGTTGGGGTTAATTAGTTTGTTGGTAAGGATTACAGCCTCTTTTGCGGCTTTCACGTCGTGTACTCTGAGGATGCTTGAACCTTTTTGCAGGGCTATGGTGTTGAGAATGGTAGTGCCATTCAATGCCGTTTCGGCTGTGCATCCTAAGGTCTTGTAGATCATGCTTTTCCTGGAGAAACCTACCAGAATGGGCAATTCGAAGTTGTGAAGCATCTCTTGATGATGCAGCAATTGGTAGTTGTGGTCGATGGTCTTGCCAAATCCATAGCCAGGGTCAAGCACAATGTCTTTCTGTCCTAAGTTGCGCAATTGCTGTACTTTCTCTGCAAAATATAGCATCACTTCTTTCATGATATCATCATAGTGAGGTGCTTCCTGCATGGTTTGAGGTGTGCCTTGCATGTGCATCAGGATATAAGGTACACCCATCTTGGCAACAGTGGCAAACATGTCCTTGTCCATCTCGCCACCTGCAATGTCGTTGATGATGTCTGCTCCAAGTTCCTCTACCGACATCTTAGCCACGCTGGCACGAAACGTGTCAATGCTTATAGGCATGTCGGGTGCTTCTTCTCTGATGATGTGCAAGGATCTTCTCAGACGCTCCATTTCTTCCTTCTCTGACACGTCTTCTGCGCCCGAACGACTGGAGTAGGCCCCTACGTCAATCATGTCTCCACCTTCGCTGATGATCTGTCTCACACGTTCTCTCACAGCCCCTTCGCTCTCAGCTCTGCTTGCAACATAAAACGAATCTGGAGTAACGTTCAGAATCCCCATCACTTTTGGTTCTGAGAGGTCAAACAGTTTGCCTCTCACGTTTAGTGTGTATGGTGGAAGACTTTTCATATTGCTTTCATTTTTATTTTATTGTACCCTATTTTGCACCCTAATGACTTTGCAAAGTTACGATTTAGCAAGAACAATACAAAACGAAAGACATATTTTTTTCAATAAGACTCAAATGAAAGTACCTTCGACATGATGCCGAAGGTACTATGATGTGAATAAAAATCTGATGCGAGAGTTTCTGTCTTAACGTGAGTTGGATGAATGACCACACCCTGCCTCAATGATTAGGAGGGATGAGTAAAATCAGGCTTGTGTGAGGATAAAATGGCAGGGGAATCCTGCCATTTTACATCTCGCATGCTCGAAGCATTCTTCGTGTCCCAACGAACAATTGTTCGATGGCTGATGAGCAATGCTTCAAGTGCCCATGAACAATGGTGCGATGACCCATGAACCATGCGTGCGTTTTCAATCTCATGAGCATGGCACTCTATGACATCCATAAATCTTTCTGTTTGAAGAAGATATGTGGATTCTTAGACGCAGGGATGACACCGTTCACGTTCTTGTAAGAGTCGTCCAGCGACAAAACATGCCAGAACCTTTTAGTCCTTTTTGCACTGTAGGCAAATTCTCTTTGATTTATCCGTGATTTAGATGGAAAATGAAAGGAAAGAAATGTGATTGAGCAGATGCATCAACCATCTAAGCCTACTGCTTCATCTTCTGGATTCGTCGAACTCACGTTGTCTTAGAATGTCCACTTGAGAGCAATGGTTGGATTGACAAAGAAATTCTTGTTGTTGTAGGTATTGTAGATGAAGTTAGTGCTCATCTCAACCTCTGTGCCAATACTCAGATTTGTGTTTTCAAAACCCTTGATGCTGTTGATGTTGTACCAGAACTGTGGCTCGGTGAGGAACACCAACTGGCCATGACCATTCTTGGCGTTTTCGCCTCTCCAGAGATCAGCAAAGCCAGAGAAGGTGCAAGCACCCTGAGCGAATGTGGTAGACCAAACACCTGTCAGCTGGAAACTGGGGTAACTGCGAGTGTAGTCGTAGCTTTTGAAATAGTGCTTATACATGAGTTGGATAGAGTAGGTCTTGGAGAAGTCGGCAGAGTGACCATTCCATGCAGGACCAATGAGCATGGACTGCTGGAAACTGCCAAAACGATTCAGACCGCCATCATACTCAATGTGAGCCGCAAATGGTGACTGCTTGCCAAGGTTGAACTCGCGAGAGATTTCGGTATAAGCACCTTCTGTAAACTTTCTGCTGAAATCTACATCCACGAAGTAGAACCATGAACCCCACTTGTCGGCTTTGAAGGCTTCGTAGGTCAATGTCACCTTCTGGCGACCAGCCTCTTCATTAGGATAGATGTTGCGACCGAGATCGTAGTGGAGTTGAAGGTTCTGCGCATTCACACTCAATGCGACGATACATGTCATCGCGAAGAAAAAAAACTTTTTCATACTTGTATAGAGATATTATAGATAATGTATTGGTTGATTATACGAAGATATACTTCAAGAGGAAGAGCACCGCCAAGATGACCAGTGTCACGTTCAGTTTCTGCCACTTGCGAGAGATGGCGTTGAGTGCCACAAAGGTGATGATACCCAGCATGATGCCATCAGAGATGGAACTGGCCATGGCCATTGCAAACAATGTGACGAAGCATGGGAGACCTTCTTCGTAGGATTTGAAGTCAATCTGCACCACACTGGTGAACATCATCAAACCGACAATGATCAAGGCTGGTGAGGTGGCTGCAGAAGGAATCGCCAAGAAGAGAGGTGAGAAGAATGCGGCGATGATGAAGCAGACAGCGATGGAGAAGGAAGTGAGACCTGAACGGCCACCTTCGCTCACACCTGCTGCAGACTCCACGTATGTAGTAGTGGTTGAAGCACCCACACATGCACCTGCAGTGGTGGCAATGGCATCTGCCAAGAGGGCTTTGTTCACGCCAGGAATCTTGCCATCTTCTTTAATCATGCCTGCACTGCCCATCACGCCAATCAGAGTGCCGATGGTGTCAAACAGGTCGATGAAGAGGAAAGTGATAACCACCATCAGCATATCAAGGCTGAGGATATTGTGCCACTCAAATTGCATGCAGATAGGTGAAACATCTGGAGGCATGCCAATGATGCCGTTCAAGTGGGTCTCGCCCATAGGAATGCCAATCAGTGTGGTGGCCAAGATGCCAATGAGCAGAGCTCCTTTCACCTTGTATATTAATAATGTGACAGTCAAAATGATGCCAATGATGCAGAGCAGGGCAGTGCCACTCTTGATGTCGCCCAGTGTGACAAGTGTGGCAGGATTTTCTACAATGATGCCTGAGTTCTTCAAGCCCAAACTTGCAATAAACAGACCTATACCTACAGAGATGGATGCTTTGATCTGTGATGGAATAGCATTGACCAGTTTCTCTCGAAGACTTGTCACACTCATGATGATGAAGATGATACCTTCAATGAGGATGGCTGTCAAGGCAAAATGCCAGGAATAACCCATCTTTAGACAAACGGTGTACACAAAGAATGCGTTCAGACCCATGCCGGGAGCCAGTCCGAATGGCATTTTTGCATAGAAAGACATGACCAGCGTGCCGATGACACTGGCAATGACAGTGGCTGTGAAGACAGCCTGTGTGTCCATGCCTTGCTCGGAGAGAGCAGAGAAAATGTTAGGATTGACAGCGAGAATGTACGCCATCGTGAGGAATGATGTCAAGCCAGCCAGCATTTCTGTCTTAACATTGTGCTTTGCGGGGTCAAAGCCAAAAAGTTTTTGTAGAATAGCCATCTTTTTGTGAATGATTATTAAATGGAGATTATAAATGATGTAATTTCTTCCATGTTATGAATGCAAAGGTAGTATAAAAAATGTGAATGTACAAAAAAAGTTAAATAATTTTCTGTTGCAAGAGTTTTTTGTTTATCTTTGTACTCAAACTGATGACTCTGTCGATGAAACTAAATTATCTGATTCTATCCTTTCTCCTTTTCGTGTTGGTGCAAGGTGTTCATGCACAACCAGATTGGAAGGAGGTGCTCAAAACGCTGGAATGTGCCAATGACTATTTCCTACGCAATAATCCTGACCCAGGCAAGCCAACCTACGTCAAGAAAGAAAGACCATCTAATCTATGGACGAGAGGTGTGTATTTTGAGGGACTGATGGCTTTGGTGGATGTGGAGAAGCAACTGAAGGGCGAGAAGTATGAAGTGTATAAGCAATATGTGATGGATTGGGGAACTGCCCATCAGTGGACACCTCGCAATGGCATAGCAACTCGTGATGCTGATGACTATTGTTGTTCTCAGACTTATCTTGATGTGTATGTCCGTGAACGTCAGGAGGAAATGAGAACTCCTACCCTTCAGTGTGTGAATAATCTGTTGGTTGCTGGCGATATACCTTGGGTGTCGGGTGGACAGACAAAGTCGGAAGGAAGTGCAGGAGACTGGTTTTGGGTTGATGCCATTCAGATGGGTCTGCCAGTCTTGTCCATGCTCACTCGCATTTGTCATTTAGAAGGAGACGAACAGGCAGAGTGCTATGCTCAACAGGGATGGAGCATGTATGAGACCTCACGCAATAGGATTGGTGGTGGGCTTTTCAATGAGAAAGAAGGACTCTGGTGGAGAGACAAGGACTTTGTGCCACCTTACAAAGAGCCTAATGGAAGGAATTGCTATTGGAGCAGGGGGAATGGATGGGTGTATGCCGCTCTCGTAAGGGCGATGGATGCAATGCTCGTGGCAAAGGGTGCTCAATCTCCTGGATATACAGAACCTTTGGGTGAAAGGCGGTGGACCAATTTGAAGGTGGATTCTCATTTCAGAGATTATCTTAAGGATTATCAGATGATGACCAAGGCTTTGATGAAATGTCAGCGAGAGGACTACTTTTGGAATGTATCTCTTCACGATGAGAGCCATTTCGGAGGTCCTGAACTTTCGGGTACAGCATTGTTCATCTACGGCATGGCATGGGGTGTTCGTCATGGATATTTGTCTAAATCTAAATATGCTCCTATCATCTATCAAACATGGGATGCGATGGTTAAGACCTGCATGCATAGTAGTGGGTTCTTGGGCTATGTGCAAGGAACAGGCAAAGAGCCTAAGGATGCTCAGCCCGTGGCTTATGACAAAGCGCCTGACTTTGAAGACTATGGTTTAGGCTGTTTCTTGCTTTGTGGAACTGAAATAATTAAATTACTTCATCAATGAGAAAAGCGTATATATATATAATAATTATTTGCCTGTTGGCAAGTGTTTCATGTGATTCTGACAAGAAGAAAGGACCTGTTACAGCAAAGGTGCAGAGCGCACCCTATGAACTGTTGGTTGTCGTCAATAAGGAATGGTTGAAAACCACAGATGGTGAACAGTTCAAGCAGATGGTGGAGTCTCCTATGGAAGGGTTGCCTCAGCAAGAACCTTATTTCCGCACGACTTACATCTTCCCTCATGCTTTTTCAAGCACATTCCGGACTTATGCAAACATCTTGGTAGTGGAATCTGGTAGCAAGTATTCCAGAATAGGATTGCGTCAGGCGACTAATGTGTATGCTCAGCCACAAGTAATCATGTATCTGGAGGCTCCTAATACAGGAGCATTGATAGAGGCCATCACTACTTATAAGGATCGTATCCTTCATACATTCAACGAGAATGAGTTTGTTCGCGAACGCAATTTCTTGGGTCGCAATTATGCCAAGACTGTGCATGCTGAAGCACTGAAGCAGTTTGGCGTTAGCATCAAGATACCAGAGGTGGTAGATGCTATCAAGAAGGGGAAGGATTTCATGTGGGCATCTGACACACAAGAGGATTTCCGACAGAACCTTTGTCTCTACACGCTTCCTATGCGTGGGCTGACGGTGGAGAACTTGGTGGAGGCACGTGATTCTGTGATGAAAATCAATATCCCAGGCGGAAATGAGGAGCAATGGATGGAGACAGACCGCCGAAGTGTGATGGGAGGCATGACCCGTGTGGGCAATAGAGATGTATTGATGGTTCGTGGTCTTTGGGATATGCGCCGTGATGCAATGGGCGGTCCTTTTGTCTGCTATGCCTATCCTGACAGCGTCAATCAGCGTGTAGTGGTGGCTGAAGGCTTTGTTTTTGCTCCCAACAAGGCAAAACGAGCTTATGTCCGACAGATGGAAGCGGCTCTTCGTACCATGATTGTGGAGGGCAATACTCAAAAATAGGTATGAATTTGAGTCGTTAATCGCATTTTGTTTCTATAAAATTTGGTGTGTAATGAAAAGTTTTCATACATTTGCACCGCAATAAAAGAAATATATAAAACTTAAAATATTAAAACATTATGGCTTACGTAATTAGTGACGATTGTGTAATGTGTGGCACTTGTGCAGGTGAGTGTCCATCAGGTGCTATCAGCGAAGGCGATAGCAAGTATGTAATTGATGCAGACTCTTGTGTGGACTGTGGCTCTTGTGCAGATTCTTGTCCTGCAGGTGCTATTGCTCCAGGTGAGTAATTGACCACATGCTTTGGGGCTTGTCCCCTTACAATCTCAATCGAATTAAGCGGCATTCTCTTTGTGGAATGTCGTTTTTTTTGTATCTTTGCCGTCAAATTACTAACTATTTATATAACTAACTGATATGAAACCTGTTTCGCAGATGCAAAGATTATTGTGGCTGTTCTTCCTGCTTTTCGTTCCCTGCTCTATGCTGAGAGCTCAAACAATCGACCTCAGTGGCGATTGGCAGTTTCAGATAGACCGTGATGGTCGTGGGGAAAAGGAGGGATGGTACAAGTTTGATTATGCCTTTCAAGACAAGATTGAACTTCCTGCTTCCATGCCTCAACGCCTAAAAGGTGATGATGTGACTATAGATACCAAATGGGTGGGCTCGCTCTATGACTCCAGTTATTTCTTCAATCCTTACATGAAGAAGTACCACAATCCACAGGACATCAAGTTGCAGTTTTTCCTCACTCCCGACAAGCATTATGTGGGCAAGGCTTGGTATAAGAGAGTTGTAACCTTGTCAGAGGATGATCCAGTGCCTATGTACACACTTTACTTGGAACGCCCCCACATCACTACTTCTGTTTGGGTGAATGGAGTGAAGGTGAATGAGGGGCAGAAATCCTTGTCAGTTCCTCATGAATACTATCTCTATGGACTGCTCCAGCCTGGTGAGAACACAATTGCTATTTGTGTGGATAATGATCCAGAGACTGTGAAGGTAGGCATAGACTCTCACTCCGTAACAGACCAGACGCAGGGTGCTTGGAATGGTATTGTGGGGAAAATAGAATTAAGACCATTCAATGTCATAGATCAGTTGGTGGTTTATCCTGACATTGACTCGAAGGCATCCCGAATTCATCTCGAATTGATGGACTGTAAACCCAACCAAAAAGCAACCATCACTTTTAGGGCCACGTCTTTCAATACTGACAAACACCATGAAGTGAAGAGCCTGCCCGTGGAGGTGACTCTGAATGATGCCCAGCCAGTTTCTTTAGACATCAATTTGCCTATGGGCGACGAGATGCTCTTGTGGGATGAGTTTCATCCTCAACTCTACAAACTGGTGGCAGAGGTGAAGACAAGGGATGGGCGTACTTTTGAACGGGAGACTGTCTTTGGCATGCGTAAGATTGAGATAAAAGATAGAATGTTCTACCTGAATGGTCGTCAAATCATGTTGCGTGGAACAGTGGAGAACTGTGATTTTCCCCATACAGGTTACCCTCCTACAGATGTGGAGTCTTGGCTCAAGGTGTTCAAGACTTGCAAGGAATATGGACTGAACCACATGCGTTTCCACAGCTATTGTCCTCCAGAGGCTGCTTTTGTGGCAGCAGATATGACCGGCTTCTACCTTCAGCCTGAAGGACCTTCTTGGCCTAATCACGGTGTGAGATTGGGTAGGGGAGAACCTATCGACACCTATTTGATGGACGAAAGTGTGGCGATTGTGAATGAGTATGGTAATCACCCCTCCTTCACTTTCTATGCTTTTGGCAATGAGCCTGCGGGCAACTGGGTTCCTTGGTCCACCGAACATGTGGCACAGATGAAGGCTTATGACCCTCGCCATCTCTACTGTGGTTTCAGTGTGGGAGGAGGCTGGGCGTGGCAACCAGGCAGTGAATATGCCGTGAAGGCAGGTGCTCGTGGTCTGAACGAATGGACAAGGCGTGCTCCAGAGTCAGTCATCACCTTTGAAAATAACATCAACACTTATAATGGGAAGGATATGCCCAACACCCCAATCACCATGCCTTTCGTGAGTCATGAGACAGGGCAGTGGTGCGCCTTCCCCAACTTTGATGAGATAGGTAAATATACAGGTGTGAACAAGGCGAAGAACTTTGAAATCTTCCGTGACCTCTTGCGTGATAATGGCATGGCTTCTCGTGCTCGGCAGTTCTTGATGGCTTCTGGGGCATTGCAGGTCATCTGTTATAAGGCAGAGATTGAGAGAACTTTGAGGACACCTAACTATGCAGGTTTCCAGTTGCTCTCCCTCAATGACTATTCAGGTCAGGGCACTGCTCTTGTTGGTGTGACCGATGTTTTCTTTGAGAATAAGGGCTATTGCAACAGCGATTGTTTCCGTGAGTTTTGCGCGCCTGTCGTACCTTTGGCCAAATTCCCTAAGTTCACCTATCAGAATGATGAGACACTGGAGGTGGAAGTGGAGTTGAGTCAGTTTGCCGATAAGGAACTCAAGACCGTCGCTCCTTCATGGACGATCTTCAAGCATGAGAAGGCTGAAGGCGACCCAACGCCTGAGTCTGTGTATGCTGAAGGCAAACTGCCCGAACGAAATCTACCTATTGGCAGTAATCTTGATTTAGGCACGATTTCGGTATCTTTGGCTGGCGTGAAAGAACCCACCCGCATGACATTGGAGGTAAGCATTCCCAACACAGATGAGTCTGCATCCTCCAAGGACAACCAGAACAGTATGTCAGCCATGAACCGCTGGAACTTCTGGGTCTATCCTGCTCATGAAGGGAAAATGGTGAAACTTGATAAGAAAGGCAATCCAAAAGACATCTATATCACAGACTCACTTGATGCCAAAGCCCAAAAGATACTGAAGGGAGGTGGCAAGGTCTTGATTTGTGCCGCTGGCAAGGTCACTTATGGGAAGGAAGTCGTGCAACAGTTCACTCCTGTGTTTTGGAACACTTCATGGTTTAAGATGCGTCCACCTCACACCACAGGCATCTTTGTGGAACACACACATTCTATCTTCGACCTTTTCCCCACAGACTATCACTCCGACATGCAGTGGTGGGAACTCGTCAATCGTGCTCAAGTCATGCAATTCACGGATTTTCCTCACGACTTCCAGCCTCTCGTGCAAAGCATTGACACATGGTTTGTCTCTCGCAAGATAGGCATGCTCTTCGAGGCAAAGGTGGGAAAGGGAAAACTTGTGATGACAACAATGGACATTACTCGTGATTTGGATCGCCGCATGGTGGCACGTCAGATGCGTGAATCCATCCTTCACTATATGCAGTCCGATCAGTTCAATCCTCAGTGGGCACTCGAACCACGTCTCATCGCCGACCTCTTTACCAAGGTGGCGGGTGAGGTGAATATGTATACGAAGGATTCTCCTGATGAACTCAAGCCCGCTCTCAATGCTCCAACTGCAGCACCAACTCCAAAGAAGTAGTGTTTTTCTCTTTTTTATCTCACACAGACTTCACAGACTTTCACAGATATTATTGCTGATGATTTGCTGACGCCACAGAATTCTTCTGGCTGAAGAATTGGAAGACTTCACAGAAACCATCCGGCTTGTATACATAAAAATGAATTAACTAGAATATGATGGAAATAGATCAATTATCGTACAAAGTAATCGGTTGCGCCATGGAGGTTCATAAACACCTTGGCCCAGGTTTACTAGAGTCTGTTTATGAAAAAGCTCTTATGCGAGAGTTTGACATACAGGGTCTGAAAGCGTCAAATCAAGTTCCTGTTGATGTTGTTTATAAAGGACTATCCATAGAAGAAGGACTACGTCTGGATATATTGGTTGACGACCAACTTATTATCGAATTGAAATCAGTGGAAGAAGTGAAGCCTGTTTACCATAAGCAGATTTTAACTTATCTTAAACTGACGGGAAAGAAAGTGGGTCTTCTTATTAATTTTAATGTGGAAGATATCATGAAAGGAATCAAGCGATTTAAGAATTGATTTCAAGATCACTCAAAAAAGTGAAATAGAACTTTCCGTATGGCTTCTGTGTAATCAAGTCAGTCTTTATTCGAAAGAATGACGCACAAGATCTGTGGCGTAAGCTCTTCAATTGACCAATTTCTGTGAAAGTCTGTGGAGTCTGTGTGAGAATGAAAATAGAACTTTCCGTATGGCTTCTGTGTAATCAAGTCAGTCTTTATTCGAAAGAATGACGTTCAAGGTCTGTGGCGTAAGCTAGACAA
>Ga0123335_1004780_pt1 | contig 17101 bp, 14 predicted proteins | sample BiotimSIPDNA_2_FD_89707 | JGI IMG/M metagenome (GOLD analysis project Ga0123335, IMG submission 89707) | Anaerobic biogas reactor microbial communites from Washington, USA - Biogas_R2 time_0 SIP DNA | ecosystem: Engineered > Bioreactor > Anaerobic > Unclassified | place: Washington, USA...
GTGCCTTTCCAGCCCCGGGGCGATCGGCCTGTCTATTGCCACGACTGCTATAGCAAGCACAACACCAACCGTTACTGAGAATCGACATCTCAAAGAAGAGCCTCCGGGCTCTTTTTTTATGCCAGAAAGCATCCATGGGCGCTTATACTTTGGGACAGGCCGGTTTTTCACTTGTACGCTTCGCCTATGTAAAACTGCCATGGGAGCCATTCGGCGCGAAGTGTCCAGTGAATGGGCAAACGCACCCGATGGGAGGATGATTTCTGACGGCTCAGCCGGGGGAAAGCCTCACCGGCAATCCCGTCGCTCCCTTTCCGGGATACGGTGCATACCAGGGGCGCGCGCCGCGAGTGCTCTCAACACACGAAACGTATGCGGCTTATGCGTGTGCGGAAGGTTACCTGAGTATAACAATCTGGCGGGCTTGCCCCGGCCTGGCATGGCGTAGCATGAAGCCTGATGAAACCCGTCCCACGAAAGCGTTCTTTGATTATATCTGGCATAAAAACGCCCAATGGACTTTGCCTCAGGGACGCGGTTTCTGCGAAGGGCAGTGCCCCAAATAACGCCTATCAGGGTGCGATTGCCTACCGTGTAATCTCCGCCGCCGGCGCCTTGTGCTCCTGAAGCTGCCTCAATATCTCACCGCCCTCACGGGCCAGGTAGTTTATCACTTGCCGGGCAGCAAGGCCAGTGTAGTCCGCGGGGTTCATCAGGCCGTCAAGTTCCTGGCGGCTCAGGCCAAAGGCCGGGTCATCCGCCACCCGGCTTAAGAGGTCATTGGGCAGCCCCTCTTCCTTGACCCTTCGCCCTGCGGCCATGGCGTGACGTCGGAGGCGTTCGTGGAGTTCCTGGCGGTCACCACACCGCATGACCGCACGCATCAGAATGTTCTCCGTGACCATGAATGGCAGCTCTTCCCTGAGGCGCTTTTCGATTATTTTGGGGTATACCACCAGGCCCCTGGCCACATTCAGGTACAGGCTCAAGAGGCCGTCTGTCGCCAGAAATCCCTCCGCCAGGGAAATGCGGCGGTTGGCGCTGTCGTCCAGGGTCCGCTCCAGCCACTGGCTGGCAGCGGTCTGATCAGCATTCATGGCATTGGTGATGATGAAGCGCGAGAGGGATGTCATGCGCTCCGCACGCATGGGATTGCGCTTGTAGGGCATGGCGGAGGAGCCCACCTGGGCAGCTTCAAAAGGCTCTTCAATTTCCTTCAGATGCGCAAGCAGCCTGATGTCGCCGGCAAACTTGGCTGCCGACTGCGCGATGCCTGAGAGCAGATGCAGAATCCTGCTGTCCCACTTTCGGGAGTAGGTCTGGGAGGAGAGCGCAACGGGCTTTTCAAAGCCCATCTTCTGGGCGGTCAGCAGGTCCAGGGCTTCCACCTTCTCCTGGTCCCCTTCAAATAACGCCAGGAAGGAGGCCTGGGTACCCGTGGTGCCTTTGCTCCCAAGGGGCCGCAGGTCATTGATCAGTGCGTCCAGCGCGCGCGCATCCTCCAAAAGGTCCTGAAGCCACAGCGCCGCACGCTTTCCCACAGTGGTGGGCTGGGCAGGTTGGAAATGGGTGAAACCCAGGGTGGGCAACTCTTTATAACGGTCCGCGAAGTTGGCCAGCGCCAGAGCTGTTTGGGCCAGCCTGCCACGGACCAGGCGCAGGGCATCCCTGAAAATCAGGAGATCGCCGTTGTCCGTCACATAGCAGCTGGTGGCCCCCAGGTGAATGATCGGCGCCGCCAGCGGACAGTCATCAGCGAAGGCCTTCACATGTGCCATCACATCATGGCGCAGCGCCATCTCATACCGATCAGCCGCATCCAGATCCACCGTATCCATGTGCGCGTGCAGTTGGGCCACCTGTTCCCGGCTCACAGGCAAGCCCAGCTCATGCTGGCTCTGAGCCAGAATCACCCAAAGCTGCCGCCATACGCGCGCACGGTGCCTGCGGGAAAACAAGCGCTGCATCTCAGCACTGGCATAGCGGGCTGAGAAAGGGCTTTCGTATCTCTCGCTGTTCTGCATGAATTACCTCCTGCCAATATGCAGATGATAGCACGCCATGCCGTCCGGAGCAATGCCGGGGCCTTGACGCCTGTGCCCCGCCCCTGTATAGTGAACACACAGGATACGGGGGTAGGGTGCTGATGAAATAAGACCATGTCTGCAGCTTTGGGCCGTAACAGCGGCCTGCTTCAGGCAGGTTTTTACATCCAGCGCTTTTTGCTGTGGCTATAAACCTGCCTGTCTTTGTACGGAGGTTTTATATGTCAGTCATACAGATACAGCGCCTGTCCTTCACCTATGATGGCGGGCTGGCGCCAGTGTTTGCCAATCTTGACCTGCAGTTGGATAGCATTTGGCGCCTGGGGCTGGTCGGGCGCAACGGCCGCGGTAAAACGACACTGCTGCGCCTGATGAAAGGCGAAATCACCGGGTCGGGACAGATTATCAGCACGGTGGGTTTTGATCTTTTTCCCTTTCCCATTGACATGGGCCGGGACGCACAATCCGCCCTCATCGACAGCCTCGCCCCCTATACCCGGTGGGAGAGGGAGATGGAGGAATGCCTGGCCCTGGCAACACCGGAGGCCCTTGGCCGCTATGGGGACATCCAGGCCCACTACCAGGCGGAGAACGGCTACGCCATCAGAAGCCTGCTGGCCCGGGAAGTAAGTCTTCTGGGAATGCACCCTGAAGAACTTGTGCGCACCTTTTCCTCCTTCAGCCCCGGGGAGCGGGTTCGGCTGATGATGGCGGCGCTGTTCCTTGGGGAAAACCACTTCCTGCTGATTGACGAGCCCACCAATCACCTGGACATGGCGGGCCGGGAGCGGATGGCCGCTTACCTGGCCGGCAAATCCGGCTTCCTGGTGGCCTCCCATGACCGCAGCTTCCTGGACCTGGCCTGCGACCACATCCTGGCCCTGGAAAAACAGGGTGCCCGCCTTGTTACGGGCAATTATTCCAGTTATCGGGAGAACAAGCGCCGCCAGGACGATTACGAGTTGGCAGAAAACGCCCGCATCCAAAAGGACATCCAACGCCTGCGCGCCTCCGCCCGGGAAAAGGCCGCCTGGAGCGACCGAATTGAGGCTGGCAAAATCGGTCACGGCGTGGGTGACCGGGGCTATGTGGGCGCCCAGTCCGCCCGGATGATGAAACGCTCCCTGGCCATCCGCGGCCGCATCGACAAACAGGTTCAGGAGCGGGAAACCCTGCTCAAAAACCTGGAATACACTGCCAGGCTGACCCTGCCCGCCCTGCATCATGAAAGCCCGGTACTGCTGCGACTGGAAAAAGCCGGGTATTCCTTTGGGGAGAGAACGCTGTTTGATTGCCTTGATCTAAACATTAAACCGGGCACCCGTCTGGCCATTGCCGGGCCCAACGGCGTCGGGAAGACCACGCTTCTGAGGATCCTCTCAGGCGATCTTGCCCCCACCCGGGGCAGCATCTGGCGTTCCCAGGGGCTCATCACCTCCCAATTGCCCCAAGCCGGCCAGCACCTCTCCGGCACACCCCGTGAGATCGCTATAGGCCGCGGCCTTGACCTGACGCGGTTTCTCATGCTTTTAAGGAAGTTCGACCTCCCCCAGGAGCATTTTGACCAGGACAGCGCGAACCTCTCACTGGGGCAGAAAAAGAAACTGCTGCTTGCCCTGAGCCTCTGTGAGCCCGCGCATCTTTACCTTTGGGATGAGCCCCTCAACGATATCGATCCGGAAAGCCGCGAGCAGATTGAGGAAATGCTCCTGAAAACGAACGCTGCCTTGGTGTTCATCGAACACGAGCGGGCTTTTGTGGAAAAAATCGCGGGAAAAATACTATCCCTTGAGCCCCCTTGCCATATTGCCACAAGATATGGTAGCATGGGCGCGTATTAGCAAAGGGGGAAAATGACCATGGCATGCGAATTTCAGGTTTTCGGCGGCGACGTGCCCCAGGAGGAACTCAATGCCTATCTGGTGCGGGCGAGGGAGACCTTTGGCCGGGAGCCCAACCGCATGGCGCTGCGCCTGGATGGTGACTTCGTGGACATCGATTACACCTTTGGCCAGCGCCCGTTTGAGCGCATCCGGCGTATCACAGGCTACCTGGTGGGCACGCTGGATCGCTTCAACAACGCCAAGCGCTCCGAAGCGCACGACCGGGTAAAGCACCGGGTGCAGGCCTCATAAGCTTGTGGTATACTCCCTAAGGCGCGGGGCACAAGCCCTCCGCCCGAAAGGAAGAGAGCATGAGCCATCAAACCCAGCCGGCGAAGCAAAGAAAGCTCCCGCCGGTTTTGTTTTTTTTGCGGGTTATCCAGGGAGGCCTGATCGGCGGCGGCGCCATCCTGCCGGGGGTATCCGGCGGCGTTCTGGCGGTTGTCTTTGGCATCTACCGGCCCATGATGGCCTTTTTCGCCCGGCCCTTCCGCACGCTCAAAGCCCAGTACCGCCTGTTTATCCCCATCATCATCGGCGTTGGGCTGGGCTTCTGGGGTTTCGCCAAACTGGTGGACTGGATGTTCAGCGGGGATTCCCCTTTGCCCATCAGCCTTTTTGTGGGGCTTATCCTGGGTACGGTGCCCATGCTCTACCGCAGCGCGCAAAAACCCAGGGACGGGATTTCCCTGACTGATAAGGAAAAACGGCACAACCGCACGGCCCTTGCCCTCAGTTTCGTTGGGCTGCTCATCTTCCTGATCCTCATCGCCTCCCTCACCCGCCTGTCCCTTGCCCCTACTGTATTCTGGAGTCTTGTTTCAGGCATTATCTGGGGTTTCAGCCTGGTGGTTCCCGGGCTTTCCTCCTCGTCTATCCTGCTGTTTATGGGCATCTATGACAAGATCATGTCCGGGGTGGGAGATTTGAACTTCCCGGTCATCCTCCCTCTGCTGTTGGGCATCGCCCTGGTGGCGGGCTTTTTCGCCCGCTTGGTGGACCGTCTCTTTGAGCGCCACTACGGCATCGCTTCAAATGCTGTGGTGGGACTTGTGTTGGCAAGTACGCTGATGATTATCCCCCGAACATATAGCGGCCTTGGCGAGGGGCTCCTGTGCCTGATGGTGGCAGCTGCGGGTTTTGTGGCCGCACATTTCCTGGGCGTCTGGGGTGAAAAGGTGAAACCAGCTGAGTAAACCCGGCAAAACAGGAACGGCAAGGGCCGCATCCGGCGCCTTGCCGTTTTTCTGATAGTCTCGAATTCCCTTAAGGCCTGAGGATCCTGGCAGCCTGGGGCGCTCTGAGCATGGAGGCCTCAAAGAGATTGGCGCCAAGAAGGGGCCTGAGGTAATTGGTAAAGGCTTCAGTCACGCCGTTTCCGGCCTTGTTGATGAAGCTGTCAGGCATGAGCTTGGTCTTCGCCGCAATCTCTTCCAGCCTGGTCAGCTTGTAGTCCACGGAATAGTACCCTGTGCGGTGGATGGTGATGGAACCGTCTATGTTGTGCCAGATGGCAAACTGGGCGGCTTTCTCTCCCACCTCCCGGGCCTCCCGCTGGTCCACTTCGGACACGCAGCCCAGGAAAGAGCGCTGGAGGTAGCCAAAGGTATCGGAGCGTACCCGCTTGATGTTCAACTTCTCCTTGACTTGGCTGGACAGCAGTTCTCCCAGGGCTCCAGTTCCGGAGAGCTGGATGTTGCCGTGCGCGTCCCGTTCGCTGGTTCCCTGGTATTTGGCCAGGATGGCGTTGCCCTCGCTGTCCTGGATGCCCTCGGACACGGCAATCAGGCAGCGGCCGTATTTATCATACTGCGCCTTCACGTCCCCGAGGAACCGCTCCATATCAAATGGGCGCTCCGGCAGATAGATAAGATGCGGGCCATCGTCAGGATACTTGTGGGCCAGTGCGGACGCCGCAGTGAGAAATCCGGCATGGCGGCCCATGATCACGCCGATATGAACCCCCGGCAAGGCCCGGTTGTCCAGATCCAGGCCAGCGAAAGCCTGGGCCACGAATTTGGCGGCAGAAGGGTAGCCCGGGGTGTGGTCATTGACCATCAGGTCATTGTCAATGGTCTTTGGGATGTGGATAGCCCGGAAATCATATCCGCCCTTTTCTGCCTGCTGGTTGACGATCCGAACGGTGTCGGAGGAATCGTTTCCGCCGATATAGAAGAAATAACGCACGTCATGTGCCCGGAATACCTTGAAGATTTCCTCGCAGTATTTCTCATCCGGCTTGTCGCGGGTGGAGCCCAGGGCAGAAGAGGGGGTAACGGCCACCCGCTCCAAATTGTTGGTGGTTTCCTGGGTGAGGTCCAGGAAGTTTTCGTTGATGATACCGGAAACGCCATTCATGGCGCCATATACTTGTGTGATCTGGGAGAACTTGCGGCTTTCCAGCACCGCACCCACCAGGGACTGGTTGATTACCGCTGTTGGCCCGCCGCCCTGGGCGACAACCACTTTGCCTTTTAATTCCATGAAATTTTCCTCTCAATAATTGGATTTGTGCATAGAAACGCCCGCGCAGCCTTTACGCGGGCGGGTTGGCTGGCCTCAGGCCTTACCGTCGCATCCCAGGACATGGACGATCTTGTGCCGCACCATGTCCTTGAGCGCCGTCCGGGCTTCGCTCAGGTATTGCCGGGGATCGAAGTGATCCGGATGCTCGGCAAAGTGCTTGCGGATCAGTGCGGTGAACGCCAGGCGCAGGTCAGAGTCGATATTGATTTTGCATACCGCCATGGAGGCCGCCTGGCGCAGCATCTCCTCGGGCACACCCTTTGCGTCGCCCAGCTTGCCGCCAAACTGGTTGATCATCTTCACATACTCGGGCATCACAGAAGAAGCGCCATGAAGCACAATGGGAAAACCGGGAAGCCTGAGGCCCACCTCTTTCAGGATGTCAAAGCGCAACTTGGCCTCGCCCTTGAACTTATAAGCGCCGTGGCTGGTGCCAATGGCGATGGCAAGGGAGTCACAGCCGGTGCGCTTCACAAACTCCTCCACCTCCTCGGGGCGGGTGTAGGATGAATCCTCCTGAGAAACCTTAATGTCATCCTCAACCCCGGCCAGGCGGCCCAGTTCTGCCTCCACGGTGACGTTGCGGTCATGGGCGTATTCCACCACCTTGCGGGTGATGGTGATGTTTTCTTCAAACGGAAGGTGGGAGCCATCGATCATCACAGATGTAAAGCCGCCGTCGATGACGCTTTTGCAGGTCTCATAATCAGGGCCGTGATCCAGATGAACCACGATATTTAGCCCGCTGGTGGCTTCCGCCGCCTCAATCAGCTTCATCAGATAGGTATGGTTGGCGTACTTGCGGGCGCCGGCTGATACCTGGAGAATCAGGGGAGCGTTTTCCTCCTGGGCGCCTTCGACGATACCCTGGATGATCTCCATGTTGTTCACATTGAAAGCGCCAATGGCGTAGCCGCCCTCATACGCCTTTTTGAACATTTCGCGCGAATTGACTAAGGGCATAATGCCTCCTCTCTCTGTCCTTGATGGACAAAGCTTTTCTGTTGAGTATACACTTGCGCCCCCAGCCTGTCAAACCGATTCAGCCCCGCGGGGCATATCCGCCCCGGCTGCCGACTTGCAGTCAAAATTGACATCACAGCCCTTTCCGTCTATAATTCGCCTGCATATGTTCAGATGAAACGAGGTGCGCCATGTTCGGCAGAAGAAGCGATGGTTACCTGGTAAAGGGCATCGACCCCGTAGTGGCGTTGACGCCTTATATTATGCCCATGCGTAATGACGCCCAGGTGATGTTCAAGCTCCGCCTTCCCTATGAGCCACTGGCCCGCTATGTGGCCGAGAAGCGCCTGGAGGGGCACCAGATTACCTTCATGGAAATTATCCTGGCTGGCTATGTCAGAGCTGTCTCCCAGATGCCGGAGATCAACCGTTTTATCGCCAACAAGCGCTATTACAGCCGAAAAGAAATCACCGTCTCCTTTGCAGTGCTCCAGGATATGGCGGATGGCTCAGACAAGGAAAACATCGCCAAATGCAAGTTTGACCCAGCGGATACGATCTTTGATGTTGCCGGGCGCATCCAGGAAGCCATTGAGGAAACCCGCAAGGAACTGGCCACAAACAGCACCCTTAAAATCGCCACCATCCTTCAAAAACCTGTTTTCGCGGTGCCTATGGTACTGCTGGCCCGCTTTCTTGACCGCTATGGCCTGATGCCCAGATTCCTGGTGGAGGCCAGCCCTTTCCATACGGGTCTCTTCTTCAGCAATAACGCCTCAGTGGGCCTTCCTCCGGTTTACCACCATATCTACAACTTTGGCACCACATCGCTTTTTGTGGTAATCGGCAACATCGAGCGGGAACTGGGGTTGGACGGGGATGGCAAGGTCGTACGCAAGCGCATGCTGCCTGTTGGCGTCACCGCCGATGAACGGGTGTGTGCTGGCATCATTTACAGCCGTTTCCTCCAATATTTCCAGCGCTGCCTGGCTGATCCCGGTATGCTGGAAGAGCCCCCGGAGAAGGTTTTGTTTGATGAAGGGCACAGCTATCACCTTCCCCCGGCCAAAAGACTGCTGAAACGGTTTGGGAAAAAGCGAACAAGGGTTGAGTCTTGATTTGGCAGGCGGCGCGAAAGCGCCGCCTGCGTTATTGTAAACCTATCGTGGAAATATCCAGCGGGGATCTTTCTGCCATTGTTCCGTTCCCGCACCCTGCCCGGTGTGCCGGAAGGCCTTGAGCAGCAGGCTTTCCTTGCTGTACGCCGCCCGGAAAGGAAGTGGAAGGCATTTTGCCGCCGTAACTCCCCCCTCATCAACAATCATCGCTGGCATCCTGGGAAGCGTTATCACGCCTCTATTCTTTATCCTCTCCTGTTTCCACGCCTTCCGCCAAGCGCGGTTGGGTAGAGAGCAGAGACATAAACTCCTCGCCGGTGATGGTTTCCTTTTCAAATAGCACCTGGGCGATGCTGTGGAGCTCCCGCTGATTGTCATTCAGAAGTTTGTAAGCCCTGTTATATTGGCTGTTGACGATACCGACAGTCAGTTGGTCAATGCGGCCCTGGGTTTCGCTGGAGCAATTGCCCACCAGGTTTCCGCCCAGGTACTGGTCTGTCTCCTTTTCCAGTGCCACCATGCCGAACTCCTCCGCCATGCCAAACCGGGTGATCATGGCACGGGCCAATTTTGTGGCCTGCTCAATGTCATTGGCGGCGCCCGTAGTAACAGTGCCAAAGACCAGGGATTCCGCCGCCCTGCCCCCGGCAAAGATGGCGATTTTGTTCTCGATCTCCTCCTGGGTTCTAAGGAAACGCTCCTCCTCATCCACCTGCATGGTATAGCCCAGGGCACCGGAAGTTCGGGGAATAATGGTGATCTTGTGCACAGGCGCAGCACTTCCCACCAGGGCCGCCACGACGGCATGCCCCACCTCGTGGTAGGCTACGATCTTCTTCTCCCTGTCTGACAGCACCCGGTCCTTCTTCTGATAGCCGGCGATAACCACTTCGATGCTTTCCTCCAGGTCTTCCTGGGTGACAACCTTGCGCCCGCCGCGCACCGCGCGCAGCGCCGCCTCGTTGATCATGTTGGCCAAATCAGCCCCCGACACACCAGCCGCAGCCCGGGCGATGCGGGTCAGGTCCACACGGTTATCCAGCTTCACCTTCTTGGCATGTACCTTAAGGATAGCTACCCGCCCACTTAAATCCGGCAGCTCAACAGGGATGCGCCGGTCAAAGCGGCCGGGCCGGGTAAGCGCCGCATCCAGGATTTCCGGCCGGTTGGTGGCCGCCAGAATCATCACGCCCTTGCGCCCGTCAAATCCGTCCATCTCCGAGAGCAGCTGGTTGAGGGTCTGCTCCCGTTCATCGTTGCCGCCAAAACCTGCGGGGCTGTCCCTCCGCTTTCCGATGGTGTCGATCTCGTCAATAAACACAATGCAGGGTGCTTTCTCATACGCCTGCTTGAACAGATCCCTCACCTTAGCGGCCCCCATGCCGACAAACATTTCCACAAACTCGCTGCCTGAGATGGAAAAGAAAGGCACCCCTGCCTCCCCTGCCACGGCCTTGGCCAGGAGCGTCTTACCCGTGCCGGGGGGGCCCACCAGCAGCACGCCCTTTGGCATGACAGCGCCTACCTCGGTATATTTTGCCGGGTTGTGCAAAAAATCGACGACCTCCTGCAGCGCCTCTTTGGCCTCCTCCTGCCCGGCCACATCCTTGAATGTGATACCTGTCTGGGATTCAATGTAGATCTTCGCATTGCTCTTGCCCAGCTGCATGGCGTTCATGCCCCCGGCTTTGCCCATCTGGCGGCTGAGAAGCCGGCCGATCAGCAAAAAGAATCCGATGGGGATGATCCAGCTCAACAGGAAACTGATCAGTGGAGAGGCCGGCTCCACGATGGGCTTGGTAAACGCGACACCGGCCTGGGTCAGCCGGCCGATCAGCTCCGGGTCGTCCATCACACCGGTTTTATAGTAGTTGGGCTCTGCCGCACGGTCTGAAAAGGTGATCTGGACTTCATCCTGGCTGACCTCGCCCACCTCACCCCTCTCCAGCATCTCAAGGAAGGCGCTGTAGCTTACCTCCTGTACCCGGGGCTGCATGAGGTTGGGAAAAAGATAGATGTTCAGCAGCATGATCACCAGCGCTGCGGCAATCCCGAAATACATCCAGTTCTTCTGGGGGGATTTAATTTCCTTCATATGGCTTCCTCCTTGGGGTTATCACTGAATCAGCGAGAGCTTGCGGTTGACATAGCGTAAGGTGACGCGCACTGCCCTGCTCCCCTGGATATCATACTCCAGGATGTAACTGCCGCTTTGCGCGCCCCCCACATAGACATAGCTGATCAGGCCGGTGTCCGGGTCATCGGAAGCCACCCTGTAGTGGGCGTAGCCCTCCGCCATATCATAATAGATGCCCCGGTCTCCCCGGGCATTGGGCAACTGGCCCATGGTACGGAATTTGCCGATGATATCGTCCAGGCTCTGGCCCACTGCGGCCTTGCGGGGCCCGCTATGGGAGGCTTGGTTGCTGGAAAAGTAATAGAGTACCAGGCCATTTCCTCCGGTAAAAAAGCGAGCCTCTCCCCAGGGGTAAGTGAACTTCGTGGCCTTGCCGCCCACATCCTCATCCGCGATCTCCGCCTGGCTGTCCGGCTGGCCCATTTTGGCCATGAAGGCCTCCGGTGTGGTGTCCAGCAATTTGAAGTCCGGGAACTGGTCGTCTGCACGGAAATACTTCTTGAAGGACGCTTTGATATCATACTGGATGTTCAGCTCATTGGAGATTTTTCCATGACGGTTGAGCGCGATCGCGCGCAGAAGCACTTTGCCGCCCGGCAGAAGGATGGGTTCGCCCGTGTATTCCGGGGAATCCGTAGTGGGACGGGTACCATCGATGGTGTAGAAGTAGCGCACCTCTTTGTCTTCATCGATGTTGCGCAGGGACACCCGGATGGGGCGTCCGTAGCTGCCCGAAGCCATGTTGGCGCGGGGAGCCAGGGGTGAGGGCAGGGTGATGGTGTAACGGATGGACATCTCATCGCTGATCAATGCGCTTGACACCGCCACGGCCCTGAAATTGTGGGTTCCCTCCTCCAGGGTGATGGGGCCGGTATATTTTGTACCCGCCTCCGGCAGCTCCTCTTCCCCGGTGGCATAATAGACTTCATATCCCTGGGGAGAGGAAAACGCCACCGTCCGGCTGTACATATACCGCCCTGAAGCCAGGGATGCTACCGGCGGCTGGGGTACCAGCTGCGAGCGTTGGTTGAAGAAGCTTTCATCCTCCGTCTTCTCAAACGCGGTTTGCATCAGATCGGTGGCGGGGAACAACTGGCCCTGATTTAAAAGCAGGTCGATGTGCAGGCGGTAGGCGGTCCTGTTCTTCTCATCCACCTCAGTATAGATGCGTTTATACACCTCCTCAGCTTCAGTATAGCGGGAGGCAGCCTCATAGCCCTCGGCTAAAAGCAACAGCTTTTCAGCAAGGTCCGGCCGTTCTGGCTGGGCAAGCAGCGCCTTTTGGTAACTCTCAATGGCGCGCGCTACATAGCCTTCATCCAGGTATTCGGTGCCCAGCGTCCAGTAGGCGTCAGCGCTGGCTTCCCGCCCCATCCTCGCCATGATGATTTGCCCCCCGGGGGTTAAGCGCAGATAGACAAAAGCCCCGGCCGCCAAGACCACCATAAGCGCGGCAACGGACACCGCCACCTTGGCCCAGTTCACCATACGCTCCTGGTAAGTGTGCTTGCGGGCCAACCGGCTTCGGCGCTTGCCCCGCTTGCGCCGGACCCGCTTGCCCGCTTTCGCCCCACGGGTGGTGCGCCCGGCCCAACTCAAATCGATGCTGGGCGCGTCCTCCATGATCGCATCCAGGGTAACTTCGCCCTCCACCCCCATGTATTCCCCGCAACTGGGGCAAATGCGGGAGGCTGGATTTGACTCGTTTTTGCAGTATTTGCAGATCATCTGTGGCCTACTCCGTGTTCCTCAAAGCCTCATAGCCCGGGTCCTCCCCAAACTCGCGTTCAGGAGCCTCCCCGCCCAGGCTTTCTATGGCGCTGCGCAGTTCAATGTAATCCAGGTAGTCAATATTGGGGTCTTTCGCGCGGGCTATCAGCATGGGCAGCGCCCGTTCATCCCCCAGCCGCCCGAGGTATGCCGCCAGCGATGGCGTGCGGGAGGGCGCCAAGTCAAACAATTTGATGAGGGCCTCATATACCCCCTCAAGGCCTGGATAGCGGCTCAAAACTGACAACAGCGCTTCCTGGCCTGCATCCCCCGCCTGGGGAAGGGCTTCAAGCATCCCGGGCAGTGCCTGCTCCCCAGCTGCTTCAAGCGCCTCCAGGGCGCAGTCCGCAAGTTCATCCTTCAGCTCACGGGATATCTGCCAGGTGATGTAGATATCTGTGGGCGGCGGCAGCGCCATCTCACGCAGGAGATTCACCGCAGTCATCCTGGGCGCCAAAGGGGCTGAAGGATCCGCCATGAGGGTGATCAGCGCATCCCGCGCCCGATTTCCTTCCTGGATGATAGCATCAAGCAGCAATTCCGGCACCGGCACCTCCTCCAACTCATAGCGGGAAATCCATGCCACCAGGTCTTCCGGGCTCTGGCCGTCAAAGTAGTGTTCGGGCGCCTGGCCCGAAAGCCAGTCGGCGGGCGTTGTGACAAAACGATCATAAAGCTGGGGCATCAACTGCTCCACTTGGTTTACATCCGTAAAACTGTCTTGATTTTCCTCCAGGAAACCCCGCAGCCAGTGGGAAAACCGACGGTCAAAATCAATGGGCGTCATAAGATTCCTCGCTATCAGCCAGCATTTGCTTCACTTCCCCGGCGCTGAAGCCCCGCTGGGTGCGGCAAAAGTGGCAGGTGAGGCGCGTTTCCTCGCCGGTTTCCACAATTTTCTCCAATTCTTCCCGGCCAATGGCAGCCAGCGCCCGGCGCATCCTATCCCGGCTGCAGTCACATTTCAGCGTCAGCATTTCTTCCCCCAAAAACACCGGGTCCAGATCCACGAACCAACTCTCCGCCAGCCCTTTCAGGGAGCGGTCAAAAATCTCCCGGCTGATATTGGCGAAAAAGGGAATGCGCAGTTCCAATTGGCTGAGGGTTTGGTCGCTGCAGCCAGGCATGGCCTGAATGAGAATGCCGCCGGAGGATAGCACAGTGCCCGCCTCGTTTAAGCACCCCACTGCCACCAGGGAAGGTGTCTGCTCTGAGATGGTGAAATAGCTGGCCAGATCCTCTCCCAGTTCCCCGCTAACCAGGTCGCTCACAGAGGTATATGGGTCGCCCGCGGAGTAATCCTTCACCACAATCAGCTTGCCCTTGTTCCCAAGAAAGCGCCCCACGTCCTGCCGCCCATCAGGCGTCAGGGGGAGTTCCAACCGGGGATTTTGCACGGCTATCTTAAACTCCCCGTCCTTCACCCCGCAGTGCAGGCGCCCGCCGTGCCCATCCCCATCCACCGTGACGGACAGCCTGCCGCTTTCCTCCTTCAATAGCCCCCATAGCATGGCACTGCCGGGAAGAAGCCTGCCCATCGCAGCGGCGGCTACATCACTGGCCTGGTGGATGTCTGCCGCCTGCTGCGCCATGCGCGTGCTTCGGATCAGGAAAGCGCGGGCCTGGCGGCCCATAAGCGTCAGGCGGAGCAGAGCATCCTTTTCGGGGAAAATGATATTATCTCTCATAAACATATCCTTACATGCGGTTTGGTGGCGGCAAAATGCAGCCGCATATCCTGCGGAGCCGGTTTGCTGAGTGTCATCCCACCAAAGCAACTGATGTTCTCAAAACCAGCTTCCGAAAGTCCCTGGATGACCTCTTCCTCCTCCCAGGCCCGTTGGACCTGGGTTTCCTCAATCATCCTCCAAGTCTCTTCCGGATGTTGCTGCCGAACAAAAATTGAGAGCTGCATGGACAACCTGTGGCTGCGGGGCTGCCAGGCATTTTGCCAGAGGTAGCAGATGTCTTCCTCCTTCAGGCCCAGCGTGCTGTTGCCCAGCACCTGGCTCAGTTTATGAAAAGAGGAGATATCAAAAGCGATGGCACCACCCGGAGCAAGCGTGTCATGGGCGCTTTGTAAAAAACGCCGCAAATCAGCCGGAGACAGGAGATAGTTCACCCCGTCACAGCCACAGACGACGGCTTCAACGGGCCTGTGGGCGGAGAGGGTTCGCATATCCTGGGCAATAAACGGCAGGGACAGCCCGGCGTCTTTGGCCTTCAGCGCCGCGCGGCTCAACATTTCAGGGGACCGGTCGCCCGGCAGAAGCCGATAATGCCGTGCCAGCGGAAGGGTGAGGCTGCCGGTGCCGCAGGCGGCCTCCAACACCCTGGCACCTTCAGGCACACCGCGGGCGGCAAGCAGGCCCCGGTAGTGTTCCGCCCACGCCGGGTAGTCCACCTCCCGCATCAGTCGGTCATAAACTGCCGCAAAATCCCCATACATGGCTACACCAGGCTGCCCGGTTTGTTTTGCGGGCCGGTGGGCGCGTCCGGTTCATCCTCCTCCCCTTCATCAATGTCCTCAACTTCTGCCAGCCCCCGGTTCACCTGTGCCCCTGGAATACGCACATTGATCAGCCTGTCAAACATGGCGTTGGACAGGGCTGCATAGACAAATCTGGCCAGGGCATTGCCGAACAACAGATAGTACCCGGCCAGCGCCATCACAGCGTACATCCAGTTGGGCGTGGCCAAGGATACGACGACCGCGGCGGCAACGGGGATAAGCATCACCAGGCGTGCCCCTGCAGTATGGGGCAGCCTGCCCATCGCCAGCAGAAGTGAATTGCGCAAAAGCGTTCTGAAGCTCATCTTATAGGTAACCATCATGGGATACATGTAGACAAGCGCCAGGCTCCAGATCACCCCCAGCCCTATCACCAGCATCTGGGGCACCACGAAAAAGGTGCTGTTTTCGGCCATCGCCCCATAAAACTGATAGCTCACCAGCACCACAAGGGGGACCACGCCCGTCATCAGCGATGCACCAAGCGCTTGCTTCCAGTTGCCCTTCACGGCATCCAGAAAATCACTCCACACAAAGGCATGCTCATCCCGAGCCCAATTGCGCACCACCAGGGCCATGCCTGCCTGGGCCGGCCCTGTGATGGCGATAGCGGGGATAAGGAGTAGGCTTCCGGTGAAGAGGATGCTGTAAACTTCCTGGGCGCTGTTGCCGGAAAAAACCGGGCTCTGGGGATTGGCTGACGCCTCCGCCACAACTGCCAAATGCGTCAACAGGGCGCTTAAGGTGATGATCAATACATAGATCATCGGGACAAAGGCTAGGGCCGTGATCAGGTTCAGCCTGAAAAGGCCGGCCAGGCGAACCCGGAGCATTTCCCGGAACTGCTGCCAGCGGTTTTGGGGTAAATCCCCCCGGCGGTATTCCCCCTTGCCGGACTTGCCGTAATAGTAATTGTTAAGCAGTTTTCGAAACACGCTCATCCCTCCATACAAGTATGCATGATATTATAGCACAGTCGCAACCAAGGGGGCATGAAGCGGGTGTGAACAAAACGCGCAAAAAAGCGGCCTTGCCAAGCAAAGCCGCATGGGCAGGCGTTCTGTTCGCTTAGGAGCCCAGTTCGCCAAAGCGTGCCATAATGGCCAGCGCAGGATCCACCGGCACCGGAGCGCGCTTTACATCGGCCGGAATGACGATGTCCTTTTTGGCAACAAGCTTCTTCCCCTCAAACTGGGGCAACCATTTTTTCTCGGCTTCCAGCATCTCAGCCACCATATCACGGATTTCGGCCAGCGTGCATACCGAGGCGGTGAGGGGATCCAGCGCCACTGCGTGGACAATCTCCTCAGGGTCGCCTGAGTATCCAGCCTGGACAGCCAGGCGCTGTACATTGATGTTAGTCATGTTCAGGGCAGCCAGCTGGGGCGGCAGATCTCCTACAATGACGGGATGGAGCCCTGTAGCGTCAGCAAAGACCGGCCCTTCAGCACAGCAATCTTCAGGCAGGTTGGAAATCATGCCCCGGTTGAGGACATTGCCGTTGAACCGGAAGGGAACGCCGGTTTCCAGCGCTTCCAGGATGTATGAGCAGTACTCCACGCTGCGGGAAGGCAGCTCGATGGGTTCATGATCCAGCAGGCGCCCTGCATATTTGGTGGCCACAGCGCTGCTGAATTTGTAATAGGCCGCTGTCTCGCCCCCGAATCCAGGCTCATCGCAATACAAGTCCAGCGCTTTGCGGTTCTTCCGGAAATAAGGCAGGTATTCTGAGAGGTGCCCGGTTGACTCCGTGCAGAAGTATCCGAAGTTGCGCAGCACCTCTGCCCGCACTTTTTCGTTGATATAGTATTCGGGCTTCTCCATGGCTTCCTTGAATCTGGGATACAGGTCCTGCCCCTTGTGCTCGATTTTTAGGAACCAGCCCATATGGTTGATGCCGGCGCAGAGGAAATCGACTTCCTCCTTTTTTACATCGCAGTAACCGGCAATCAGGTCCAGGGTGGTCTGAACACCGTGGCACAGCCCCACATAGTTGACGCCTTCCTTGCCCAGGGCCCAGCCGACCATGGCCATGGGGTTGACATAATTGAGGATGAGCGCATCAGGGCAAAGCTCCCTGACATCATCGCAGATCTGCCGGATAACCGGAATTGCGCGCAATGCACGGAAAACGCCGCCTGCGTTCA
>Ga0123335_1004784_pt1 | contig 17092 bp, 12 predicted proteins | sample BiotimSIPDNA_2_FD_89707 | JGI IMG/M metagenome (GOLD analysis project Ga0123335, IMG submission 89707) | Anaerobic biogas reactor microbial communites from Washington, USA - Biogas_R2 time_0 SIP DNA | ecosystem: Engineered > Bioreactor > Anaerobic > Unclassified | place: Washington, USA...
TGAAATGAAATTTTCGAGGTTCTATGGTTTTGGCAGCAGTCTTAAGAAGGTTACTTTCCCATACACTACTTTCAAAGGCGGAGAAGACACCTCGCTCGACCACTATTTCAGTTCGGCTTCAACTTTCAGCCAGCACAAGCCGGTTAAGCGGCAGCCAATCCCGATAGTTTCCGAGGCAAAACTCCAGGGCGCTGATGGCAACGTGGCTCTTAACGTGCCACTTTTCAAATAGATGCGGGTATAAACTCGCCGGCAGAAATGCCGATATAAATGACAACAAATAAAATTTTATGAGGCAGACAATATGGAACAGACTAATTCGCGCTGGTTATACATTTTCATTCTGATGAGCCTGATCAGCATAATGCTGTTTCCGCAAAAGGTTCAGGCCGATTCTAACTGGCTCAAATATTTTCGCAAGGACTCGCTTCTCAACACCTACAAGCGAAGTTACGCAGTAATGGATGACACGCTGTGGATCGGCACCCACGGCGATGGCGTGAGTGTTAACGACGGGAAAAAAGTCATCAGCTATACCAATCGCAATACCCGCACCAGCCCAGCTCTTGATGATGGCCTGGTTTCTGACTACATTACCTGTATCAGCATCGACGAACAGAATGGCCGGGTCTGGATTGGCACTAACGCGGGCCTTTCGAGCTGCAATCTGGAAGGTAAAGAGTGGAAACGCTATACTGAAAAGACCGGCCTGCCCAACTCAGTCATTCGTGATCTGGCAATCGACTCGTCGGGAAGCCTCTGGGTTGGAACTCCTTCCGGCATAGCCATCTATGATGGTGAAAGCTGGAAAAAAGTGAGCGATAGCAAAGGCCTCGAACAAAACAGCGTGCATTCGATCAAGGTCAAAGGCGACTCGGTATGGGTCGGCACAGTCGGCGGCACAGTCAGCCGCTACAAAGATGGTGAATGGCGAACCTTTGTGACTTTTGAATAATTAAAAGCTCTTTCTGCAAGGCCGGCCTCAGTGCCGGCCTTTTGCTTTTCAGCCGCCCGCAATTTTTTACGTGGCAGCAGACAGGCGTTTGATGGTAATATCAAGGCATGTTACAGCCCTCACACCGCGGCATATACGAATATCTCTGGTCAGAGCACAAATACTGCGTGATCGCTATCTCGGTCAAAGCCTTTCAAGGCATGGCCGGAAAACTTGGGCGAAGACCGCAGATTCTTAGCTGGCTGCGGCGTCTGGCGCTACTTGCGAGCGAAGAACGGCCGGAACTCTATAACGCGCTGCTCAACGCCTATATGCACATAAAACCTTCTCTAAACCGGCAGCAGCGACATGAACTGATCGAAACGCTACTGACAGACAACAACACAGCGGCCGAACTCATTTATCAGCACGCTCTCACATATCAAGAGAAGAGTCTATACGGATGCCGCCTGTTTTTCGAGAGAACACAAGCTATTTACAAATTCTGGGATGCCCAGGATCGACCGGGACTCTGGCTCTGTTTCGGTCCATTTCAGCTGCATCTGACGCCGGAGCAGGTCTTCTCGCGCATACTTGCCAGCAGCCAGATCAGCGCTGCCGAGCTCAAAGATTGTCTAAATTCTTTAAAGTCAGGCATCAATAAGAGCCAGTTTCAGAGCTGGCCGGTCAAACTTCAGGAGAGCCTGCATCGCGACAACATCGTGGCAACGCCGGGATGTTCAGCGTTCCTTCATCCACGGGCCCAGCTGCTCGACTGCAAAACCAGCGATTCGCCATTTCAGGTCGATCTTTACACGGCTACTGCGCTGGTGCTGGAAAAAATCTGGGATAATGCAGAATATGCCGATGACGCTCTGGCTCGACTGCCACAATATCGAACCTTTAAAGAAGCTTTTACGTCAGCATTCATCCCTGAAATAGAGTGGCAAGCGGATTTTTGCAGTGACGAGGCCTGGGATTTCATTGCCGGACTTTTCTGGCAGCAGAAATGCGCAGAAGCAGGTCAGTCTGAAGCTATCGACGAAGACTCAACCGATGTAGGAATGCAGACCGCTGATGAGGAAATTGACCCCGAAGAGGGTGAACATGGTGACGAGGAATCCGGCTATTGACAGGCAGGCTGTCCAGGTGCCGTTCCAGCCGCGAGCAAGCCTGACGTGCAGATAAATTGAGTAAACCAGAAAAGTTATCAGCGCCCAGGTTTCTTTGGGATCCCAGCCCCAGTAGCGGCCCCATGCCTTGTTAGCCCAGACCATGCCAAAGATAAGACCACCAACGGTAAAGAGCGGGTAACCAAGAGCGATGGCCCGATAAATCAGCTTATCGAGGCTGTCGGCATCGGGCAACCATTTTCCGACCCCTTTATGAACGGCGCCGCGATACATCCAGGTCAGCACCATAAGCAGAATCATGGTCACGACAGAAGGAACAATAACGCCCCAGACGAGACCGAACCAGCGTTCTTCGTAGGAAGGGTGGCGACTCAGGTGCGAGGCAAGCAGCGACATGCCGGCTATGAATGCCAGTGGCATGCCAACCACGACAAGATAGCAGGCAATTTTCTCGATAATGCCCGAAAACGCGGGTTTGTCGGGCGAGCCGGCCATGATTTTCTGAAAGCAGTAGAGGTAGCTTAGAATAAAGGCAATTGCAAACAGAGCTTCACCGACGAAGGCCAGCGAAACATGCAGATGCAGCCAGTATGACTGTAGTGCTGGTATCAGCGGCTTAACATCTGAAGAAAAGACCGATGCAACACCGAACATAAGAATAGAAGTGACGCAGGTGCCGGCTTCGAGCATTGGCAAGGGCATTCTTGCGGTAAAAATCAGGCCGGAGAGAGCAATCAGAGTAGAAAGAGTAACGAGCGACTCGTACATGTTCGAAAGTGGCGGATGACCGGCACTGTACCAGCGCATGCCGAGAGCGACAAGAGCAGCCAGGACGCCGGCCCAGGCTACGCCTCGTGACGGCTTATACAACTTTTCCCGATTCAGGCTGATATTGGCGCTGAAACCGACAAAAGCGAGGAGATAGCAGAGCATGGAAAATACAAACATTGGTGTTTCACTCATGTTGTGGCGGGTTCCCTGTCACTGGCGGTCAGCTGACTGTCGAGCTGTGCCAGGTCTTCGGCAAAAGCCCGGGCCGGGCGATTGCCAGTAACCGCAATGTATGTGGTGCCGTCTGGATAGATGAGCAACCAGCATTCGCGGTAAGTTACGTAAAAGCTCATGATCATGCCAAGGGTAAAAAGAATGCAACCAAGCCAGACCACAGGTTTTCCTGGATCGTGTGCCATCTGCATGCCGCTCTCATACTCGGCTTCGGCTCCGACAAAAGTAAATCTGAACGGCATGCTGGTAACATGACCGGCCATTGACATACGATCTTCGGGGAAAGCCCAGGCGCGGCCCGCAACATTACCACCTTCATCGTAGGCAACTATCATCGCGGCCGGGTTGTTCAATTCATGCGACACGCTGACGAAACGTTCGTTGATAATGCGAAAATCAGGCATAAAATCGACCAGAATCAGCTCAAACGGCGCCCAGGCCGGCTTAACCGGCTCTTTGAGGGTAAACTGCATGGTCACCGGAAACACTGTCGGATCAACCGAGATGGCTGAAGTCGCAGAAGCATCGCCGACGTAATCGACCCGCACTGTAACTTTGCGATAGAATTTGTTCCAGCTGGACTGATAAAATGTATAATCGCCGTAGCTGACAGGCTGATTGACCATGACCAGAACCTGATCACTCTCCTGCTCGCCTTCGATGAAATTTACACGCGAGTTCCAGCTCTTGACGCCTGCGGTCTGGCCATCAGGTGACTGATAGTTTTCGACCCACAGCTCGTTGAATCTGATTCTGAAAGCAGGGCTGGCCAGCCCTGCCTTATAGATTTCGTGCAATGATTCGATCTGCGCACGCATATCGTTAAGCCTGGGATCTTCTGGAGAAAATGTTCTGATATTGCGGGCCATACGGGCAATTTTATCGGCATCACGAGCGGCACGAACGGCTGCGAGAGGCGGCACCGGCACCAGATCGCCTTTTGAGCCCCTGATAACTGTTTCAACGCCAAGATACACACCGATCAGACCGCCGGCCAATATCAGCAACAGGCCGATGTGAATAAACATTCCGCCCAGCAGAGAAGATCTGCCAGAAGTTTTGAGCGCTATCTGAACGCCATTTTCATCAGTTCTGGCCTGGTCAAACCAGTTCGACCATGATTCAACAAGCTGGCCTGGCAACAGATGCCCAGCTTCATAAGCCCTGATTTCTTTGGCGCCGGCCCTTTCGATGCGTGACGAAAGTTTGCGCCATGTGCTTTTCCAACGGGTCATTATACATGCAAGAGTAGAGATCGACAAAAGCCAGAGGCAGGTTTGGAATGGTGCACTGCGATACATGTCGTCAAATCCGAGCGACAGTATCCAGTGCCCGAGGCTGGGATATCTCCTGAGATAATCGACGGCATCGAAATTCTGGGGCACCAGGGTGCCCAATGTCGCCAGCAGAGTAAGGATGGCAATAAGTATTACAGCTGACTTAAGAGATACAAAAATTTTATGAATTGTTCGCATGGCACGGCGATTATAGGACAAATCGGTGCACAATGCAAGCGGCCGAAAGCAACCTTCAGGATTTACTCCGATCGTAATCAAGAACAGCTACAGTAACGTCATCTCCCCAGGGCACGGCACCGGCGAACTTTCTGACTTCTTTATATATTGCGGCAAAAAATTCTTCGTTACTGATCTGCCAGCCAAGTTTTTTGACAAGGCGCTCAAGGCGTTCATAACCAAAAGGCTGATTCTTATCGTTCATGGCCTCGACAACACCATCGCTGAACATGACGATACGACAACGTTCAGGTAATTGCATTTCGAGAAATTTCAATGTCTTTTTGCGCGCAGCGCCAAGCGGGTAACCTATCTGCTTGATTGCTTCGACCGTGCCGTCTTCCATGATCATGTAAGGAAATGCCTGGCCAGCATTGCAGCAGGTCAGCTTGCCGTCTTTATCAATATGCCCGCCAAAACAGGTCATCATCTTAACTCTACGCAAATGCCCGAGCATCAGGTTGTTCATCATGGTAAAGATTTCATGAGGCATCTTTATACCCTGATCGACAATGCCTGAAAAAGCGGCACGAGCCATAGAAACGACCAGTGCTGCCGAAATAGAATGCCCGGAGACGTCGCCCATTATGAAAACCATCTCTCCCTCAGCCGGCACAAAAGCATCGTAATAATCGCCGCCGACGTCGTCGGCCGGGACGGTACGACCGGCAAACCGCGCGCCGCCAGAGCAGATGTCGGCACCAGGCAAAATGCATGTCTGCACGAAGTGTGCGACTTCAAGCTCTTTCATGCCTTCGAGAGCGCTGTTGAAAGTTTCGGCAAGCTTCTGCCACTCATCAGAGGTCTCGATAACTATCCGGTGCGAATGTTCGTGTGCTTCCATCGCACGAACACCTGTCATCACCAGCCGCGCCGGCTTGAGCACACCTCTTATCAATCTGACATAGACAAATATCAGCGCGATAATAACAACAAAGGCTGCCAGCAGCAGCCGGCTTTTAAGTTCAGCAAGCTGCTGGTCAATGGCTTCGAGCGAAACTGCCGCAAACAGAACATACCCCTGCACTTTTTTGCCAACATAAGCACAGAGCAGATGAGGCTTGCCATTGATAAGATGCTCTTCAACATGCAGGTTTCGCGGCGGCTGCATCATGCTGAACAATCTTGGCATGCGCATGCGCATATCGACAAAAGGAAAACTCACGCTGAATACACGCGATGATACAGCCATGAATTGAATGTCTGCCGGCCAGCGGTCTTTATTACGAAATACCTTTTCAAAATAGTTTCGCGAAAAATTGTAGTTTCCTGAAAAAATAATCAGACAATACTTCGCCCGGCCATCGACATCTTTTATCAGATCAATAAAGTTGATCGACTGATTGACGTCAAAACCAAGCTCGATAAAGTCGCCAAGATTCTGCTGTATGCGCGAAACCGAATTTTCGTCTTCAGATTCGAGAAATGAAGACATGATCATCGACGATACTTCTTCTTTGCCGGCATTGCTCGAACCCTGAAGAGTAGAATTATAGCGATTTATCAGATCTTTGCCGGTAAAACTGGTTATCGATGTATATGCTGTCTTGCCCTGTGATGGCATAAGAGTTATACACTCTTTGAGATCAAAGTTTTCAGGAGTGGTTTTCATGACATATGCCGCTTCAAGATCGAATGGAATCCAGCCATCGGTGAATGCCTGCTGACAAACTATTTTGCGATGAGCCAAATCGTAAAAAACCAGACGTCTGACCTGCATGCCGGCAGTGGCGTAAGGCCTGACAAATCTGCCTTCGGCATCGATAAGCAAACAGGTATCGAAAAGAAATTCGAGTTCAAGACGCACTGACTGATCGATGAATTCCTGTAGTTTATCAGGCTTGCCGTTGATAATCTTGACAAGATCGCGGTATTTTTTGCGCACAACTCTGAATTCTTCGGCATAGTGTGAATCGAGCTGCATCAGAAGCTTTTCGAGACGGGCGGCAGTCTCGATTCGCGCTGATTCGCGGCGCGAATCAAGAAACAGGTTCCAGTAAAACCCGACGGCAACTACTGGCAGAGCCATGCTGATGAGAAAAACAAAGGTAATCATAGTGGCCAGCGACAATTTGAAACCTTCTTCGGCCTGAAAAGCCCTAAACCACAGAGGAACCCAGAAAAAAAACAAAGCCAGCGTCCAGAAAGGGATCGGCACGCTGCGGTAATTCATAACAGCGAGAAGAATGCGACCATCTGGTTTAAATGACACCAGCACTTCGCAGCTGCCAAAAACAAGGTATTCATAACCGCTCTTAATATCCATGCTGCTTACCCGGGGAGCAATTACGTATGGATTGAGACCTTCAGGCACAAGCGAGTCTTCAGGATTGAACAGGTTGACATAGCCGAATTCCCCTGTTGATACTCCAAGGCTGGCAAAGAGGTTGCGTGCAAGCAGCCGGTCAGTGATCTTCTTTTCATGCACCAGCGCAAGCATTGCATTAACTCCGTCGGCAGGCTTTTCTGGCGACGAAAACCAGATGCCATAGGTTCTCTCACCCGCTATGGTTACTTTCTGAAGAACCCCGGGCTTGCCTTCCAGACGCGGAAATCCGACGCCGCCGTTCAGCAGTTTGATCAGGCGGTTTTTGGCTTCTCCTTCAAGGCGTGATCTGATAAGGCCAGTATCGAAGTGTTCGAGCATGAACTTCCAGTCATCGGCGCTTTCAGGCGACACATTCAGAGGTTGCCGATTTCTGAAATACACTATTTCGCAGGAATCAGATGCCATGCCATGCCGGCTCAACCAGGCAGCGCCAGACTGAGTAGCTTCTGCGCCAGTCTTTCCCTCGACTTCGGCAAAAAGCTGGTTGAATCTGCTGTTAAAAAGCTTATCGAATCTGAATGAGGCATACATTTTTTCGAGAAAAGCCTCACGACTGCGCCGGTAATTCTGGTGTTCACGATTTTCGCAGCGCTCGTGAAAAAAGCCGATAACAATCAGGTTGAGTATTAGCGCGAGCAAGAGAACAAGCAGACGGAACGGTCTGCTGTCAGCTTTATGCATGGCCTTCTCCTGATTGGTAGCGTTTGAGCACAACCACTGTCTGATCGTCATTCTGCGGACCCCAGGCATTCGCCGAGGCTATGATCATATCAACTGCGGCACCGGGTTCGAGAACGCCTGTTTGCGCACAGATTTTCGCAAAGCTTTCAAAGCCGAGCATTTGCCCGCTGGCGCTGGTAGTTTCGACAAGCCCGTCGGTATAAATAACAAGACTGTCGCCAGGCTCAACGATGCGACTGGCCGAGCCGACCACAGGCTTTGCCCTTACTCCCAGCGGCATGCCCGGCAGGTTCAGCATCTCGAATTCGCCCGAGGCCTTTATCATGATTGGATAAGGATGTCCGGCCGAGGCAAAGTCGAGATGCCCACTGGCGGGGGTGTAAAAACCAAGCCAGCAGGTCATATAAAGTCGTTTAGCGCCGTATTTGAAGTGAAGACGATTGATTTCCTGCAGCAACGACGCGGCAGAATCAGCTTTTTCGGCGAGCAGCGACAACCAGACCTTGGTCGAAGCCTGCACCATTGCGGGCGCAATGCCATGACCGGTAACGTCACCGACTACAATCAGCACTCTTCCGTCTTTGAGCGTAAACCAGTCGATATGGTCGCCGCCAAGTTCTGTGGCTGTGATGCAGCGCCCATATAGTTGCCAGTCATCGCCGCGCATGACCTCTTCCGGCCATAATGTTTCCTGAACTGTGCGGGCAACCTGCATTTCCTGAAAATTGGCCAGAGTCTGATTTAGACTCGACAACATGAGCGAAAACTCTTCAACCGCAGCGCCCTCGACCCTGACCCTGAAATCTCCGTTGGCAACAGCGTTGAGGCCGGTTTTTAGATTTTCGAGCGGCTTTAAAAGCAGCATACTGGTGACTCCTGCTGATATCAAAGCCAGCAGAATAACAAGAATAGAGAGGAGTATCATGCGCCGATTCAGTTTGGAAATATTGTTTTCGATTATGTGATAAGGCTGCGCCAGCACCAGCACGTAGCCATCGAGATAATTTCCCTTTACCGCGCTCAGCAGGTAGTTGCGCCCGGCGACGTTGGCAATTTCATGAGCCGGCAGGCCGCTTTTGATTACCTGGTCGGCCAGCAGCCGTAGAGTCGGTTCGCTGCCAGTCGCGCGTCTGGGGAAAGATGGCCAGGATGGAACTGGATTGACTGGCATTGCAGCGAATCTTGCAAGATCATCGCCCTTAAGACGATCACGCAGACGACTGACCTGTAACAGATAATTTCTCTGCATACCGGCCTGAGACAGAAAAACATACATCATGGCCCGGGCATAATTGTTATCGTCGATAAAAATATCGACATAGGTTGGAAGGACGCTGTCAAGCAGATTAAGCATACCGATCCGGCCGCAGCCAAGGATAAGTCCGCGAGCGAGCCAGCCACCAAAATCAGCCACAATCGACTTGATATCGGCTGATGCCGGTTTATCATGCTTTTCGACGAACTCGCCGCGAAAAGTTTCGAGCAACATCTCGCCATAATGAATCATGGTTTCCTTTTTGCCGTCTACCTTTGCCTGCAGCCGCCCATTCATGTATGACAAGTTAAAATCATCAGACACGATAAGAATTTCGCGTAAAGATTCAGAAAAAGTCAGACCCAGTCTGCCGATCTCATCGAGCGAACTGCGGAATTCTTCTGGCGGCAGCGAAATGCTCTTCTTTATAGATGCCTTAAAAATGCCTTCAAGTCGGCGGTATTCATAGGTCAGCCCCTCGTCAATGCGCGTCAGTTCAGCCACGCTCTGCTGTTGCAGGCCATCGATAAGAACCTTCTCACGTTCTATACGATCAGCGATACCGGTAAATATCAGAAGAATAAGTGGAATACCAGCCCCATACAGAAACAGCGCTGCCAGTCTTCCTCGCAATCCTGGAGCTGCCTGTGAAACTCCAAGCAGAAAGTACATCATCACAATTAAAGCAAGAAAAGCCACCAGTCTGATCGAAAATTCAAGTGCGCTATAATATGCTGCCGGCTCAACCGCATGTACCGTTCTTGCAACAATGGTGTTACCGGAGTCGGTGAAGCTGATGATGCCCGGACAACCAGCAAACATGAACCCCTGCTCACCTGTCGGCATGGCGTTGACCAGTGCCGTAGCCGTAGCTGAAAACCCTTTTGATGTCGGTCTGATCAGGTCTCTGGACAGTGGATCCTGCCAGCCGAAATAGTAGCTGCGGCCAAATTTGGCAGTAGCGGCAACAACAGCGTCTTCCAGCATTTGATCAGGAATCAGCAGCTTTTTTCCGACAAATACAATCAGATGGCCGGAAAATTTGCCGTCGCCGTCTTTCAGCCTGAACCAGCCGCCCCAGTGCCGATCGTGACTGGAACCAATACTGACGATTTCATCAGGTGTCCGGTTCATGATTACGTGCGCACTGCGATAGCCAGAAAACTGAAAGATAAAACGTTCGTATTTTTGGCCGAGAGCCGGGTCTATTACTGCCTCAAGAAACTTCTGAGCCACAAATCGCGGCGGTGATGGCATGAAAGGCAAGGGAAGACATTTACCATTTTCATCATAAAGAAAAGCTTCTATCGACCCGGGATTGGCGTCAAAATTCTGTTTAAGTCTCTTATCGAATGATGCAGACGGATAAGGCAGAGCGGCCAGACTGGAAAAAGCATGCCCGAAGCGTTTGACCGGGTCGGCCTGTGAAGCGATATCTCCGAGAATCTTCGCCATTTCATTGCGCTCTGCCTCAATACGACGATTTAGATCTATCTCGGTAAAATACTTGTTCAAACCGGTCAGAAGAACGAATGGAAGAAAAACAATCAGCAGGGCTTTGCCTGCTGCTTTGGCTATGGCGGCCAGAGGCTTCTGCCTCAATGACTCAGGTAATCTGGCAAACCATTGCATTCTGCTAGCAGTCGTATCTGATCAGTATGCGCAGAATCATCAGAAAAACCTCATAATCAGTGGTTCAGCGTAGTTTTCACGATCAAATCTGACTTCGGCTGCTTCTACAACCGGCTGGCGGCGCGAGCTGAAAGAGTTGGAAACTTCGTTCAAAACCTTCTCGACACGAAGAATCTTGCCTTTAACCGATACCTCGGCATAAGCAGCAATACGGGGATCGCTCTGCAGATCTTTTGGAAAGACGACTTCGAAAACATAATCCATATTACTTTCAGCATTCACAGAAGGTTGGCTGTTAACAAAAAGCGTGCGCCGACCCTGTTTGGTCGTTATGAATTCGATGCGCCCGCTCCATTCGACCGCACTGCCAATGTAAGGCGTCGGGTTGCGGCTTACTTCATAGACATCGACAAATTTGCCAACGTAGGCTGCGTTGCTGGTAGTGCGACGTTCCTGCTCTACTCTCTGCTGTTCCCTCTGTTTGTTAATCCAAAAGCGGCTGGCATTGAGCATTTCATCAACCTGCCGGTTCTGGTCGGCGGTGAGATTACCATACTGCCTGGCCATTGAAAGCAACGGTTCGGCCTTGTCATACTCACCGCGTTGATAAAAGTAGCTGCCGCGGCTGTAATAGTTATAGCCCTGACGGCCGGCGAGATATGAAAGTTTGTCTTTAGCTTCCTTCAGATTCGGGTTCAGTTCGAGACAGCGACGGAACTGCAGAATCGCGTCCTCTATGCGTTCCTGCGCCTCGTATGCTTCTCCGAGACCGAAAACTGCCTTTACCATAGATGGCTGCAGCGCGACGGCCTGGCTGAAGAAACTTTCAGCCCGTTCGGGAGCCTGCGTCTTCATGTAGATGAGACCTATTGCATAAGGAATTTCGGCATCGGTCGGCGCATTTTTCTGGGCGGTTGTATAGCTTTCCAGCGCGTCGGTGAAACGGTTCTGGCGAAAACGCAAAAAACCCAGCATTTTGTTAAGAGCGGCATCTTCAGGTCTTTCGCGCAAAGCTACTTCATAATAGCGTATCGCTTCTTCGGGACGCCCCTGATTGAGCATTTCTCGCGCCCGGCTTACCGCCTGATCAGCCGGAATTGTATCGAATTCTGTCTGTTGAAGGGTCTCGCGCCCCTGAATCTTCTGTTGTGCCGCAACATCAGTTGCGAGAGTCTGCTGCATAGCTTCGAGTTCGCGCCGGGCCGCCAGATAATCGGGTTTGATCTGAACCGCAATTTGAAACTGAATTATCGCTTCCTTCATGAAGCCTTGCGCCTTGTAAACCCGCCCGAGGTTGTAGTGCGCCTCCGGATAACGCGGATCTTTTTCGAGAGCCTGTTTGAATTCGCGATAAGCTTCAAGATAACGGTTTTTGTAAAAATGATTGAGGCCAACATCGACATGAAACTTGGCAGTTTGCGCTTCAAGCAAGTTTGCCGGCAGCAGCAATGCCACAAAAAGTAATGCGATAAATCTGTATCTGTTCATTAGATCACCTCGACCGGTTTTAACAAAGTAAAAATCAGTAAAATATTAGCAGAATCCGGGTAAAAACGAAACACGCCCAGCTTAATGCCCGACAGAACCCATCATCAAAATAGCCTGCAAAGACTCAAAGATTATTGAGATCTTCAAGCTGCTTTGCCGACTGTTCCTGCTGATCGATAATCTTATTCAGATCACGTTTGATCGCCTTGCCATCGTAGCCGATCAGGTCAGCGGCTTCCGCGAGCTTTGCCTTCTGCCTCATCTGATCAGCTTTACTAAGAGGCGCAACTGCCGTTGGCTCAGCCTTCGGCTGCGGAACTGCTTCCTGCTTGTTGCAACATCCGCCAACAAAGGTTGCCGAGATCAAAAAAATCAAAGTCATAAGTCTCATAGACACCTCACAATCATCTGACAATTCAATGCTAATACTTTCTCAGACACAAAACAATGCAAAACATTGCTTACTTTGAGCAGTATTTCGCTGATCGAAATGCAACGATCGCTGGTCAGCTTCGTCGTCGCTGCTCTGCTGCTTTCAAACATTCTGGCGCTGTTCGCAATGCAGACAGTTTACTCGCTCATCGCCGCAAAATTTGCGAAAAGGCAGTTGAATAAGTGGTTTGCATTTGCCGGTCGGCGCGTATAAAATGACGTTGATATGAGCAAAAAAGAATCTGGTCTGGTCTATTCGAGCGAATGGGGAAGAATGTGCCCCGACTGTGAAAAGCCGGTGGCAGAGTGTTCCTGCCGAAAAGGCGGCAATCCCGCAACGCCGGCGAAAGACGGCATAGTGCGGGTCGGGCGCGAAACCAAGGGTCGAAAAGGCGCCGGAGTCACCATAATCAGCGGTTTACCGGGTAGTGAAGACGAGCTCAAAAAACTGGCGACTGAACTCAAAAAAAAATGCGGCGCCGGCGGCGCGCTCAAAGACGGCCAGATCGAGATTCAGGGCGAACACCGTGACCGCCTCGTTGCCGAACTCGAAAAAATGGGCTACCGCGTCAAACGCAGCGGCGGTTAGTCTTCTGTAACATAAGAGTTTAAGAATTCAATCCGTGGTATACCGCTTATGCCGGGCTCTCGGCAGGATCCCAACGCTACAACTCTCACCAGACGAGAGAATTATTGGCTAGCTATGGCTATGCGTCAAAGTTGCCTGGTTCGAAGTTTCCGCTTTTGGGAAGCCTGCCTGCGCCCTTACTAATTTTAAATTTCCATGAGACAGTTTTTGTGTTAAAGCAAGCTTCTTATTTTAACAACCCCAATAAAATAAGCGCCCGGATTGGGCGCTTTTTTGTTGAGCTTGATAAGCTTTGCTTCAGCCGCCGGAATTTTTGAGCAAGAAGTTGAGGTCGATCGGGTAAAGACGCAGGACTTTGCCAGAAGCGTTAGCTGGCGAAGTCAGCCTGATCAGAAAATCTTCGCCAATCGCTTTTGAGATCAGCGGACGGGTCAGAAAAGCTTCGGGAAACCCAACCTGCATGTTCTCAAACGGCTTATCGCTGCCGGGGGTGAAGCGCATCAGGTAATAAGGCATCTGAGCGCTGCCATCGCTGCGAATCGACCTGAAGCCGACCACACATTCACCGCTGCTGGTTTTTGCCAGCAGTTCGAGATCGAGAACATCACCGACCGGAATCTGAGATAGGACGACAGTATTGTCAGAAAGCCTTCTCACCGCGAGATAAAGCTCATTGTCTTTTTCAACAACGTAAGAAACGCTGTCCTTTTCGACCATCAGACTGCGCCCTTCAACTTTATCGGCGCGCACCAGAGCACCATCTTCGCTGAATTCGATGAGTTCCGCAAGTGTTCGATCGAGCACCAGCAGATTGCCCGAGGGCAAAAGCTCGATTCTTGACGGCCAGGCCAGCTGCTTGTCGCCAATGGCTGTCAGCCGGCGAATAATCAAACCCTGAACATCAATTTTAAGTAAAGCAGTGTTATCGACATCACAGAGCCAGAAACAGCCATTGGGCATCCTGACAAAGTCTTCGGGATAAATATGGCTCTCACTGGCTATTGAAAGATATTGCAAAAGCTTTCCGTTCTGGTCAAATTCTACAAAGCGCTTGTTGAGGCTGTCGCTGACCCACAGGCTGTCGCCAACAAAGCGCAGAGCAGCTGGTCCCAGTGGCAGCTCTTTTCCAAAATTCTCCCCGACATCGGCAACAGTCTTGAGACCAAGGTCGGCGGTTGAAGTGCCAAGAGGCAGATCGAGAGCAGACAGGGTGGCAGCGTTCATAAACAGCCAAAGCAGCAGAATTGTGTATCGTTTCATTATCTATCTCCGTTGATATATGGCATTGCCCAGCCAAGGTACTGCAGACTGCCGACCATCTGACTGAGTGCGAAATTCTTAATGTTATAAGATGCGGTTAACCTCAGGCATGCGCTTCTGGGCAATAATCTCGCTGGCAGCAATTTCCGGATGTCGATAGCGGGCCCGCCCCTTTGTCCACCACAGGCATTGAATTGCTTCAACCGGGCAATACTGCAGGCAGGCCATACACTGTTCGCACTTTTTCAGCCACTGTGGCCGACCGGCAGATGAGATAACGATGTTGTCTACCGGGCAGACCTTAGCACAGAGGCCGCAGCCCGTGCATGTCCTTTCAGCCTTGAAACGTTTCTGCATATAGGGAAAGCAGCTGACATTGATTTTCCATAAAAAGCCGGTCAACATCGCCAACGGCATCGGCAATGCATAATCAACCACAGTTCCCTGATTAACTGCGCAGGCTATCTCGAGCAGGCGATTATCACATTCACGCAGGGTGCGTGTGATTGTATCGGGGCTATCGCTGCCATAGAGAGGCGTATAGTTTCCTGGCATGTAAATAACCCAACCGGCGGCCAGGCTTTTGTTGCAGCATCGACGCAATTCGGCGGCAAAAATATCGAGAGCAGCACCCGCCGAGCTCGCGCAGTTGGCAATTGCAGCCACATAGCTGGTTTGCGACAAATCGACAAGTTCAAGCGCGCGAGCGACCAGTGCCGGAATACCGGCGCAATAGACCGGAAAAATGAACACAGTTTTATCGGTCTGCACCTGATATTTTTTGCCAGCGCGCAAGATTCCGGCAAGCGGCACGACAAAAGCCTCTGTAAGCCTGGCAGAAAGCGTGCGGGCAGCCACCAGCGAATTACCTGTTCCGCTGAAATAAAATACAGTCACACTCATACAACGCCACCTCCCGATCACCTTTATAACAGTATATCTCTTTAACCCGGCTTAGACCAGCCTGTTTAAAACTACCATCAACAAAGGTTTTACCGGCAGATCGATTATATGTTAATCTAACATTCAGAAAGCAGTAGAACCGGAGGACAAATAGTGATTTCAGCTGAGATAAAGAGAGTTTTAATGGCGTTTCTGATCGTTATCATAGCGTTGTCACCCGCGTCAGCGCGCCCCTTTGAGTCGCTGTTCTCAGAACGGACTACTCTCGATGGCGCACAACTCAGCGGGGAATATGATCCAAGAGCTTCCTGCGCAGTCATCGAAGGTATGCCAACCTTTCATTTCATCGACAATGACTTCATTCCGTCCAATAAGATCACGGCGCTGTGCGAAGATCAGTATGGCAATCTGTTTATCGGAACCAGAGACACCGGCGTTATCAAATATACGGTGATCGGTGACAAGCGTGCCGTTTTCAACAAATTTCCGGTCGAAGACACAAAGAAGCATGGTCAGATTGCAATTCACGAGCTTGCCTACAATAACCGCGAAAAAAGGCTGTATGTGGCGACCACGGGCGGGCTTTTTTACATCGTCGATGATGACGACTTCAGCTCGGCTTCCTGTCGGCCGGTAGAAGTGTTTGGCGACAAAACCATCACAGCAATGGCAATCAGTCACAGCGGCGAAGTCTGGGCCGGAACAGCCGAGGGCCTGTTCAACACGAATGGCGAACATTACAGCGAAGCCGATGGCCTGCCGGGTGACCGCATAACCACCCTGCTGTTCGACCGCCACGACAATCTCTGTGTCGGCACCGAAACCGGCCTTGCCATTCGTCGCAGTGGCACTTTCCATACTATCGACTTCAGCGGCAGGGAGAAGCTCTGGATCACTGACCTGGCGCTTACCACGCCGCTGGAAATCATGATTCCGCTGGAAAAGTATGAATTGATCGTCAAGGCATTTTTCACCGGAATCAGGCTCAATCCGGCCTACGACGAGAAGGAACGCGGCGAGATCGATGCAATGGAGCAGGCATTGCTCGACGTGGCCAGGCCAGGTTCTGATTCACTTCTGATCGCAACGACAGACGGGTTTTATCAGGCTGATCCTACCGGTGGCAAAGCTTATGAAGTGAAAGAAGGCTGGATGCACTGCACTGCATTCAAAGACAACGGATTCATGTATGCCTTCAACAACCTTGCCCAGGTGCTCAATCTTGCGCCTACTACCAGAGATCTGGCACGATTTGATATAAACCGACGTTTTCGCAGCCGCATGATTGGCCGAATGCTGCTTGAAGTTCGCAAAGAAGCGGCGCCCGCGCTTCTCGATGAAGCAACGATAGCAGAGCTGCACGGCATAGATGAAGAGCGGATCATGCCTGAGCTTAAGTCGCGCCTGGAGGGTCTGCGGGCAACTTCCATGCTCATTGACCGCAACAATCTCTTCTGGCTTGGTTTTGATGGTGCCGGCCTCTTTGTTGTCGATGCTAAAATGAATACCGGCGACTTTTTCTTCAAAGCCATCGGACCATATATAGACAAAGACGGCATGCCGGTCGCAGGAGAGACAAAATATCGTTACTACATGGTTTCAGAAAGAGCAAACGTTCTGGTAGAAAGTGAAGACATGCTGCAGGGGCAGGCACAGTATCTTGGCGCCTGGTGGGGAGGATTCAAATTTTATCCGTTGAAAACATGGATCAATCGTTGTTCGCACCTTCGTGACGACGACTGGCATCGAATCGCCGGTTATATCGGCCGTGCTATTCCGCCAAAGGCTGTTTTCGAATTTATCTCGGTTCTCGGTTCAGATCCGTATGTATTTATCCCCTGCATTCATAACGGCGATATTCCTGACCTGGCGAGACATGGAGACGATACCGGAAGAATCGATTACGATGAAGAATTCATCAAGACTCACGAAATTCA
>Ga0123335_1004792_pt1 | contig 17071 bp, 10 predicted proteins | sample BiotimSIPDNA_2_FD_89707 | JGI IMG/M metagenome (GOLD analysis project Ga0123335, IMG submission 89707) | Anaerobic biogas reactor microbial communites from Washington, USA - Biogas_R2 time_0 SIP DNA | ecosystem: Engineered > Bioreactor > Anaerobic > Unclassified | place: Washington, USA...
AAAAACCCCCTTGATGGCAGGGGGTTGATTTGTGCAGGTAAAGTGATAATATTAATAAAACTTGTACCTTTTATCAATAATATTCGCTGATTCTCTAAGAGCTTCATAAGCTTCATAAGTGCCTCTCATTCTGTATGTAGCCATGAGCCTTCCCCTAAGCATCTCAGTGTCTTCCGGAGGAGCTTCAGATACCGAATTGACCTGGAACATGAAAACTCCGTTATTACCGCTGACAGGACCGGTGAGCTGTCCCTGGGGTGTTGATGTGGCTGCAGAGATAAGAGCCGGTTCCATGCCGGCACCAGGTACACTATATGATCTGAAACTGATCTGAGTGGCCTCCTGGATGTTCAGACCCATTTCATTTGCTATGTCATTCAGTGATTTGCCGGAGCCTTTAATTTCTTTAAACTGTTCAGAAATGATATCAGCCTTTTTCTCCCTGAGAACAGCAAACCTGACATCATTTTCGACATCCTTCAGAGGTGCTAATCCTTCTTCCTGAACCCGGGTGCAATAGGCAACAACATATTTTTCACCAATTTCAAAAACCGCCTGTTCATTGTCATCAAGAATAATATCCCCCTCTTTTGCGGAAAAGAGTGATATTACAAGTGATCTCGGATTGTCTAATCCGGGAAGTGTCTTTTGTGAAGGCATTACATCATTGGCGACTCTTTTATCCATATTAAGAGAGGCAATTGATGAGTTGAACTGTTCATAGGTGCTGCTGTTTGATGCAAACTGACTGGCTTCACTGTACACTGTCTGATTGGTAGCAGAACTGGCAGTGATTTTCCTGTCTATAATACCTATATTGTATTTTCTTACATCTTTCGATTTGTTAAGTACTTCTATAATATGTACCCCGTATGTTGTTTCAGCAGTTACATATTCTCCTTTTCTGGCTGAAAAGCAGGCATTGTTGAAAGGAGTAACCATCATCCCTTCAGGGAACCATCCGAGATCGCCTCCAACCTGTGCAGAACCTGCATCATCGGAATTACTCATGGCCAGAACTTCAAAACTCACACCACTCTTGAGCAAATTAATAAGACTGTCAGCAATGTGTCTTGCATTTTCGGTTGTTCTTAACTGACCTGAGGAAATAAGAATATGTCTGGCACGTACTGAATCAGGTCTGTTTGCAGCATCAATAAGCCTTGCCATCTTAAAGGATCCGTCTTCTTCATAAGGACCAAAAACAGTGTTTTTGTCCTCGGATTTCACAAAATCTTTCAGTTTTTCCGATAAGCTGCTTAGAGGAACATAAAATCCATTGTGACGTGTATCGGCAGTCAGATTGATGAACTGTTCGGGATCAGGTGACTCCGCAAACTCCTCTTTGATCCCATTTATCCATTCCTCTGCATCTCTTCTGTCATTTTCGGAGGGAAGTATGTCAAATGTGACATATTCAATATCGCGCAGAGCAGAGCGTTTGTAACTGTTTTTATGTTTTGAATAATAAGACTCCAGTTCACTTCTTTGAATTTTCACCGCAGAATCAGGTACAGAAGCATAGTTTTTCATTACGAAACTAAAATCGACAGAGGCTTTATTAAGCAAATCCTCAAATTCAGTCTGTTTTGATGTTATATACAGGCCTTTTGATACAAGGTTATTGTATTTTGTGCTCATCCTGTCATCAACTATCTGGTCTTCAAAAAACAACCAGTATTTTCTTGCAGTCTCGTCAACATCTATCTGCTGAAGAAAATTGATCAGAAATGATTTATTGAATTCTCCTGTATTCTGATCGGAGAACAATTGCATAACCACGGGATGAGGGTTATTTCCCAGAACCAGGTCATCAACCTCTTCTGTACTAACTCCAATACCCAGTTTTTCGTAGTTATTATCCAGAATTTTTTCTCTGACCATCTGTTGCCATACCTGCTCTCTTATAGACTCATATGTTGATTCATCAACATTAGGCGCTCCGGAAAGCTTATATATCTCCACCATATTCTGAACCTGCATTTCAAAATCCTGATAGGAGACATATTCCCCGGCTATTTCTCCCAGGTCGTAGTACTCCTTCATCTGTCTTCTCTGTCCGGTACCACTTCCGAAGAAATCGCTGACAACAAACAGCAAAAGAGATACACCTATAATGACTGCAACAAAGACTCCTGCCTTCTCCCTTAAAAATTGAATTGCTGACATGAATATGCTGGTTTAAATTATCCGATTATAATAACTTTTTAAAATTCAGGCGACAAATATAACAAAATTCATTCAAAAACTTATCTGAAACTGTTACAGAGAATGAGCTTTGAAAAATTATAAATTAACAATTATTTCACCAGCCTGCATGAAGGAAGAGGGGGTATATCGAAAAAATACATATAAAAATGAAACAATGTATATAAAACAGGGGGGGCAAAGAGTAAAAAAACAATAAATAATATAAAAAAAGTAAAAAAATAAGGGGGTATATTGAAAAAATATATATTTTTGACAAAAATAAAATGAATTATGGCAGAATTAAGATTTAGTGCATTACAGGAAGTATTTAACAGGGAACCTGTTAAAATTGAAACCTCTTCGAAAGTTATTTCAAAATATTTCGGAGAGGATGTGTTTAACCTTCATAAAATGGAACACTATTTGTCAAAGGAAGCATTCAGGGTTGTCAGGCAGGCGATTGACGAAGGGAAATCTTTGAACAGACAGGAAGCCGAGCAGGTTGCTATAGGTTTAAAAGCTTGGGCTATAGAGAGAGGGGCTACTCATTTTACTCACTGGTTTCACCCCCTGACTGACGGAACAGCTGAGAAGCATGATTCTTTTCTCGAAACTGGTGACAGAGGACATATAGTTGAGAATTTTTCCGGAGAATTTCTAGTACAGTCGGAGCCCGACGCTTCAAGTTTTCCGAGCGGTGGAATAAGAAATACATTCGAAGCAAGAGGATACACTGCGTGGGACGTATCATCACCGGTATTCATTGTTGGTACTACGCTTTGTATTCCTACTATATTTGTTTCATATACGGGTGAAGCACTCGATTATAAAGCGCCCTTGTTAAAAGCTTTATCGGCCCTGGATAAAGCTGCAGTGGCAGTCTGTCAGTATTTCGACAAGGATGTGACCAAGGTTTTCGCTACCCTGGGTATCGAGCAGGAGTATTTTCTTGTAGACGAAGCGCTCTACTATGCCCGTCCTGACCTGGTTCTTGCCGAAAGAACTCTGATGGGACATCAGGCATCCAAAGACCAACAGCTGGCCGACCATTATTTCAGTTCTATTCCGGAAAGGGTTATGTGTTTTATTAAAGACTTTGAGTATACTGCCCATAAGCTGGGTATACCTGTTAAGACAAGACATAACGAGGTTGCTCCCAACCAGTTTGAGTGTGCTCCTATTCATGAGGAAGTTAACCTGGCTGTCGACCATAACCAGTTATTAATGGATATAATGAAGAGGACAGCACGGAAACATAAGTTCAGAGTGTTATTTCATGAAAAACCTTTTGCCGGGATTAACGGCTCCGGTAAACATAACAACTGGTCATTATCTACCAATACGGGAGTGAACCTTTTGTCTCCGGGCAAGAATCCTAAAACCAATCTTCAGTTTCTGACTTTCCTAGTCAATGTGATTAAAGCAGTGAATGAAAGTAACGATATTATCAGGGCTTCTGTGATAAATGAATCCAATTCATGGCGACTGGGAGGGCATGAAGCCCCTCCGGCAATTATTTCAGTATTCCTCGGTTCTTATCTGTTGAGTATGCTTGATGATATAGCAAGTAAGGTTACAGAAAAGAAAATGTCACCTGCCCTGAAAACTGAACTTAAACTGGGCATAGGAAAAATTCCGGAGATATTACTGGACAATACTGACCGCAACCGTACTTCTCCTTTTGCTTTTACAGGTAACAGGTTTGAGTTCAGGGCTGTCGGATCATCAGCCAACTGCAGTGCGCCTATGATAGCTCTTAACTCCGCTGTAGCATATCAGCTTACAAAATTCAAGTCAGAAGTCGACCAGATAATTAAAAAAGGCCGTAACAAGGATGAAGCAATATTCCAGGTACTTAAAAAATATATACTGGATTCGGAAAGAGTATTGTTTGAAGGTGATAATTATTCAACAGAATGGCATGCTGAGGCAGCAAAAAGAAAACTGTGTAATATCTCAAGTGTTCCTGATTCTCTGAAGTGCTATCTTAACGATATTTCAAAAGAGGTACTGACAAGTACCGGAGTGTTCACCGAAAAAGAACTGCGAAGCCGTGTTGATGTTGAGTATGATAAATTCACCAAAATTGTTCAGATAGAGGCCCGTGTCCTTGGCGATCTTGCAATAAATCATATTGTGCCTACAGCAATCAAATATATGACTACTCTGATAGAGAATGTCAAAGGTCTGAAAGATGTGTTCAGTGAAGAAGAGTATGAAAAGCTTTCATGTCCGCGAAAACAAAACATAAGGCTTTTGGCTGATCATATCAATGAAATACAGCAGCTTGTACGTGATATGATTGAGGCAAGGAAAAAAGCAAATGTAATTGAAGATGCCTACAGGAAAGCTATTACTTATGAGAAAAATGTGAAACCTTACCTGAATAGTATAAGGCGTCATATTGACAAGCTTGAACTGATAGTTGATGACGAGATATGGCCTTTGCCAAAATACAGGGAGCTTCTTTTTACAAGGTAATACTTGTCTTGAATACTCATTGGTCTCAAACAGGGGTGCTTCAAAAGGGCACCCTTTATTTTTTTAAGTTATTCATTTGTTTGGATTCTTACCGGGCAGACAGGACTAACAGGTCGTGCAGGTCGTGCAGGTCGTGCAGGTCATGCAGGTCATGCAGGTCGTGCAGGTCGTGCAGGTCGTGCAGGTCGTATTTATAATATTATTTGAGGCAATCCGTTACTTATTAGTAAGGGTATAATTAAATTAATTATTTTTATGCTCAAATTGAAATAGACAAGATGAGAAGATTTTTGATCCTCATACTGATATTGGTAATTGCCGGTTTCCAGGAGACACAGGCTCAGAAGAGAAAGACCGAAAGGGCATATGATGCATATAATGCCGGAGAATATTATGAGGCTATTGATCTTTTCAAGAGTGCATATTCAAAAACAAAGAGAAGTGACAGGGCAAGTCGCTCAGAATTGATTTACATGATTGCCGGTTGTTACCGTACTATCAACGACCCGAGAAATGCGGAGACATGGTATAAACTGGCGGTACGATCTCCCGGTTCAAATCCTGAAGCCCAGTACTGGCTGGCCGAATCACTTAAAAAGAATGGTAAGTATCAGGATGCCATTGATGAGTTTAAGAAATACAAACAGATAGCACAGTCTGACGCAAGGGCTGATCAGCAGATCAGGGCTTGTGAGCTTGCTTTGGAATGGCAGCGCAATCCTGAGGCCTATAATGTGGAAGAGATGAAAGATCTCAATTCCAGGGAATCGGATTTCAGTCCGGCTTTTGGCCGTGATGATTATGGAGTAGTATTTTTTACATCATCACGTGATGATGCTTCAGGAAACAAGACACATGGTGCAACAGGCCAGGGATTTACGGATATCTTTGAAAGCCGTCTTGATAAAAAATCGAAGTGGAGCACTCCTGTCCCTGTTGATGGTATCAATAGTGAAGCAGAAGAAGGGACTCCGTTCTTTTCTGCTGATTACAGAGACCTTTATTTTACCAGGTGTGAGGCCGGAAAGAGAGAAAAAAAGGGATGTATAATTATGCATGCAAGGAGATCAGGTGATGCATGGGGAGAGCCTAAGAATATAGGAATACTTCCGGATACTCTTGTTGCTGCTCATCCTGCACTGACAGAAGACGGCAACACTCTATACTTCGTATCCGATGTGAAAGGCGGATCCGGAGGGAAGGATATCTGGATGGTGAACCGTAGCCAGGAAGGAGATCAGTGGTCATCTCCACAGAATCTGGGACCTGATATAAATACTCCCGGTGATGAACTTTTTCCTTATGTAAGGACTGACGGGACACTGTATTTTGCTTCTGACGGTCATATAGGCATGGGCGGGCTGGATATCTTCAAAGCCGTTCCTCAGCCCGACGGATCGTGGATAGTCACTAATATGAGACCTCCCATCAATAGCTCTGCAGATGATTTCGGTATAACTTTCGAGGGAAATGAGGAGAGAGGTATCTTCAGTTCTTCCCGTAAAGGAAGAGGGAATGATGAGCTGTACTCTTTTGAACTGCCTCCTCTCGTATTTAATGTTACCGGACTGGTAAGAGATGAAAAGACAGGAGCTCCCATCGCTTCTTCCACTGTACAACTGATAGCCAGTGACGGTCTTAACCTTCAGGCTGAAACGGGAGAAAGCGGTGACTTTTCTTTTGCTCTCAAACCGGATGTTGATTATATCTTCCTTGCTTCAAAAAGAGGTTATCTGAACGGAAAAGAGAGAGAGACAACCAAAGGTCAGGAAAAAAGCCGTGACTTTATGGTCAATTTATTGCTGACTCCTATTGACCGGCCTATAGAATTGCCGAATATCTTTTACGACTTCAATAAATGGGATCTCCGACCTGAATCTATGGTTTCTCTTGACAGACTAACCGAGACACTTAATGATAACCCCAATGTCACAATAGAGCTTATGTCTCATACCGACTCACGGGACACAGAAGAGTATAATATTGATCTCTCCCAGAAAAGGGCACAATCAGTTGTTGAATACCTTATTGAAAAAGGAATTGATCCTGCCCGCCTGACGCCAAAAGGCTACGGAGAATCTGATCCTAAGACTGTCGATGATATAATACAGGATCAATGGCCCTTCCTGAAGACAGGTATAGTATTGTCAGAAGAATTTATAGGCACTCTTGAGACTGAAGAACAAAAGGAAATAGCACATCAGATAAACAGAAGAACAGAGTTCAGGGTCCTCAGAACTGATTATGAACCAGGGAAATAGGGCTTCCTGTCAGTTTGTCTCACAGATAATATTACAGGCTTATATTTAACTCTTTGAGGAGAAATTGCAATTATTTCTGCATCCTGTTACCACTCTGAGGCCACCTTTTAATATATTTGCCATATCATCTCCAAACAATATGAACAGTTACCCGAAATACTCCAGGCGTGGTGTTTCATCACAAAAAGAAGATGTACATGCCGCTATAAAAAAGATAGACAAGGGCTTATATCCCAAAGCTTTCTGTAAAATTGTCCCTGATATACTGGGAGGTGATCCTGATTACTGCAATATCATGCATGCCGATGGTGCTGGAACCAAGTCATCACTGGCATATATCTACTGGAAAGAAACAGGGGATATGTCGGTATGGAAAGGGATAGCACAGGATTCTGTCGTTATGAACCTTGATGATCTTATATGTGCAGGGGTCTATGATAATATCCTTTTATCATCGACTATCGGCCGTAATAAAAACCTGATACCCGGAGAGATAATATCAGCTCTTATCAATGGTACTGAAGAAATACTTGAAGAATTGCGTGCCATGGGAATAGGAATTTATTTAACAGGTGGAGAGACAGCTGATATCGGCGATCTGGTAAGAACTATTGTGGTAGACTCCACAGTAGTGGCAAGGCTCAGACGGAGTGAAGTGATCTCCAATAATATTAAGGCCGGAGATGTCATTGTGGGATTTGCCTCTTATGGTCAGACAACATATGAAAAAGAATATAACGGGGGGATGGGTAGTAACGGACTTACTTCAGCCCGTCATGATGTTTTCGGTCATTACCTGGCAGGGCTCTATCCTGAGAGTTTTGATTCCATATTAAGCCCTGATCTTATCTATTCGGGGAAACTTAAATTAACAGATATTGTTGAGGATATAAATACCACAGCAGGGAAACTGGTGCTTTCACCTACCCGGACATACGCACCTGTTCTGAAGGAGATTATCAGGACCATGAAGGATGATATACACGCTGCAATCCATTGTTCGGGAGGAGGGCAGACCAAAGTCCTGCATTTTATTGATGGTCTTCATGTTATAAAAGATGATCTTTTTCCCCTGCCTCCATTATTCAGTATTATCAGGGAGCAGTCAGGTACTGACTGGAAAGAGATGTTCCAGGTTTTTAATATGGGGCACAGGATGGAGATCTATACCGACAGAAGCAAGGCTGATGAAATGATACGGATAGCAGCCGGGTTTAATCTGGAGGCAAAAATAATAGGCTACTGTGAAGAATCAGACAGCAGACGCTTGTCAATAGTTTCTTCCGGAGGTGTATTTGAATACAGGTGATAGTGAGCGGAACATCATGGAAGTGATTACTGTAATAACAGATTTAATGGTTACATGTTTTTCATTTAATCAGGATCACATTTTATTTTTCCAAGGCTTTACCCTTATTTCAACTAATAATATGGTAGTATATTCTGTATGAATTTGTGCTAACGGCAGCAAGGGCTTACTCTTTGGGAATAAACAGCCCTAATGCTTTATCTACGTTGTTCCGTTTCACTTTTTTATTATCTTTGGGGGCAATTTTTCAAAACTATGGCTAATAATCTTATTCTTGAGAAGCTTGAAGGAGTAAAAAAGAGGTTTGTTGAGGTTGGAGAGCTTCTGACAAAACAGGAAATACTCTCCGACATGGAGCGTTATGTAAACCTGAACAGAGAATATAAAAGTCTGGAGCCAATTATCAAGGTATACGAGAAGTACAAGCTCACTCTTTCAAATATTGCCAGTACCAAAGACCTTCTTTCCAGGGAGAAAGATGAAGAGATGAGGGATATGGCAAAAGAGGAACTGGAATCGCTTAACAGCCTGGTACCTGAAATGGAGGAAGAGATAAAGTTTCTTCTTATTCCTGTTGACCCGGAAGATGAGAAGAATGCCATTGTTGAGATAAGAGCCGGTACGGGAGGTGATGAAGCCAGTATCTTTGCAGGAGATCTCCTGAGGATGTACATGAAATTTTTTGAACAGAAAGGGTGGCATGCGGAGATCAGTCGTTTCACAGAGGGTACAGCCGGTGGATATAAAGAGATCGTTATCAGAGTGCGGGGGGAAGGCGTATATGGTATAATGAAATATGAATCAGGTGTTCACAGAGTTCAAAGGGTGCCGCAGACAGAGACGCAGGGACGGATACATACATCTGCAGCTTCTGTTGTCGTTCTTCCCGAAGCCGATGAATTTGACGTAGACATAAGACCTGAAGATGTCCGTAAAGACACCTACTGCTCATCAGGTCCGGGTGGCCAGTCGGTTAATACAACCTATTCAGCCATAAGACTGACACATATCCCGACAGGGATTGTTGTTACATGCCAGGATGAAAAATCACAGCTGAAAAACTATGATAAGGCACTAGTGGAACTGAGGACACGACTGTACAATCTGGAGTACCAGAAATATCTCGACGAAATTTCAAGAAAAAGGAAGACAATGGTTTCTACAGGTGACAGATCGGCAAAGATCAGAACATATAACTATCCACAGGGACGAATGACTGATCACCGGATCAACCTTACCCTGTATAACCTCACATCTGTTCTTGATGGCAATATACAGGAGGTTATTGATAAGCTTCAGATGGCCGAAAACGCAGAGAGACTGAAGGAGAGTGACCTTTAATAGATTAATTATGAATAGCGTGCAGTTATTTGACAGAATACGTGAAAAGAAGTCTTTTCTTTGTGTGGGCCTCGATTCCGATATCGCAAAAATCCCCACTTGTGTAAGAGAACAGAAAGACTCCGTTTTTGAATTCAACAGGAGGATCATTGATGCAACAAATCAGTATGCTGTAGCTTATAAACCCAATATCGCATTCTATGAATCGGAAGGTGCCAGAGGATGGGAATGGCTGGAGTCAACTGTCCGTTATATTAAGGATAATTATCCTGATATATTTGTAATTGCCGATGCCAAGCGTGGAGATATAGGTAATACATCCAGGATGTATGCAAAAGCTTTTTTTGAGAATCTGCCATGTGATGCAATTACTGTAGCTCCCTATATGGGACAGGATTCAGTTAGCCCCTTCCTTTCATACAAGGATAAATGGATTGTCCTTCTGGCCCTCACTTCAAACAAGGGGGCAGATGATTTTCAATATCATAATGAAGATGGGATAAGACTTTTTGAAAGAGTCCTTTCTGTGTCGAAAAAATGGGGCGACATAAATAATATGATGTATGTTGTGGGTGCAACCCGTGCTGAGATGTTACGTGAGATCAGAAGATTGGTACCGGAACATTTTCTGCTTGTTCCCGGTATAGGAGCACAGGGAGGAAGTCTCGCAGAGGTGGTGAAGTACGGTATGAATAATAAATGTGGGTTACTTGTTAATTCGTCACGAAATATAATTTTCGCTGATGACTCGGATAAATTTGACCTGGCCGCCAAAGAAAAAGCAGCTGAACTTCAAAGAGAAATGGGGCAATACCTTGCTGAGAAAAATATGGTTTAACCTCATGATATCCGGGTAATATTCCAATAATAAATTATTATTTTCATTACCGGGCAATAAGGTGTTGTCAGGCCCTGACAGCAAACATTGCCAAATAATCCTGAAAATCCGGTTTTTTCAGGAAATTCTGATTCATTTATTGCTTATCTTTATTGTCTCGCTGTAATTAAATTAGTGTTTCCCATGAAAGAGGAATTTCTTCATTACCTGTGGAAGTACAGGCTTTATGATAATGATAAATTATCTGATAAAGATGGCAACAGGATAACTGTAATCCATCCGGGAGAGTATAACCGTGACTCCGGTCCGGATTTTTTTAATGCACGTGTCATTATTGGTGATACGGAATGGGCCGGGAACGTTGAAATACATACTATGGCCTCACATTTTGATCTTCACAGACATCATTGTGATCCTGCTTATGATAATGTCATATTACATGTCGTGGCCTGCAATGATAAAAAAGTGTATAATACCAGGGGGGAAGAATTACTGACTGTTGAAATGAAATACGATGCAGCCCTTTATGAGCGATATATGGATCTCGTAAATACACCTTATATAATTGCCTGTCAGTCTGATATAAAAAGCATTGAGTCTTTTCGCATGCAGGAATGGCTTGAAGCTCTTGTGATCGAAAGGCTTATGGATAAATGTATACATGTCAACAAGATATTTTCAGAGACGGGGAATGACTGGGAGGAGACGTTTTACAGGCTTATCTCGCGTTATTTTGGGTTCAGGGTAAATACAGAACCATTTGAGATGGTGGCCAATGTGCTGCCATACAGAATAATAAAAAAGCATGCTGACAATCTCTTTCAGGTAGAGGCCCTTCTTTTCGGCGCAGCGGGGATGCTTGATGAAGCTCTCTTCAGGGAAGCTTTGCATGATGATTACTACAGGACTCTGATAAAAGAATTCAGGATATTGTCTTCTAAATATTGTATCCATCCTGTTCACCGATGGTTATGGAAATACTCCAGGTTACGGCCGGCTAATTTCCCCACTGTCAGGTTGTCTCAGCTTGCTGCCATGCTTGTTAAATATCCTTCTCTTTTTTCAAGGGCACTTGAAGTGCAGGAAATTACAGACCTCAGATTTATTTTTGATGTTACTGCATCCACTTACTGGAACGATCATTATGTTTTCGGCCGGAGAAGCCGTTCTGTCTCTAAGACAACAGGTAATCAGGCCATCGATATCCTCCTTATTAATGCAGTGATACCGGTATTGTTTTTCTATGGCCGTAATCATGATTCAGATGATATTTGTGATAAAAGCCTGTCTTTTCTCAGAGGAATAGGGCCCGAATCTAATTCCATTATTAAGGAATGGAATGTTACGGGTATAGATGCCACTTCAGCTTATTACACACAGGGTCTTATTCAGTTGAGGAACAATTATTGCAGGAAAAGAAGATGTCTTGAGTGCCGTATCGGCAATCTTCTGATCAGCAGGGGTAAAACTCTTATGAATAACAATCAGCTTATTCTTGAACCATGATTTTTTTTGAATAACTGATGATTGTTGAAAAGATTTTGGAATTTGTTGATTTTTTATTTGAATATACGCAACTTAAGGGCTGACATATACGTCTTTATAATATAGGATTACAATAAAAACAAAAACTGCGCCGTCTTGTATAATAGAATAACGCAGAATAATTAAAAAAAAGTTCCAATTGTTTGATTATTTACATAAAAAAGCTTTATTTTTGCGTTCCAAAATTGGAGGTTCGATCTCCATGTGGGTAAATAATATTTTAGTAAAGGATATGTATTTAACATCAGAAAAGAAACAGGAGTTGTTCAAATCATTTGGAACGTCGGAAACAGATACCGGTTCGGCTGAAGGGCAGATAGCGCTTTTTTCCTACAGGATAAGTCATCTTACAGAACATCTGAAGAAGAATAAGAAGGATTTTAGTACTCAGCAGGCACTTATCAAGTTGGTAGGGAAACGCAGGAGGCTTCTGGATTACCTGAAAGATAAAGATATAGAGCGATATCGCGAAATCATCAAAGCGTTGAAATTACGTAAATAAATTTTAGATGAAAGGCAATTTTGAATTGCCTTTTTTCATACTATTTTTGTATTGAGTAATTTCAACAATCACTATTTTATATATACAAAGAATGTTCAAAGTAAAAGAGAAAATTATTGATCTCGGAGACGGGAGACAGATAATATTACAGACAGGCAAGCTGGCCAGACAGGCAGACGGTGCTGTGTTGTTAAGAATGGGAAAAACAATGTTGCTTGCCACTGTTGTTGCTGCCAAAGAGGCGAAAGAAGATGTTGATTTCATGCCTCTGTCAGTAGAATACAAAGAAAAATATGCATCATCGGGAAGGATACCCGGAGGTTTTCTCAAGAGAGAAGCCAGGCCTTCCGATTACGAGATACTTATCTCGAGGTTGGTAGACAGGGCATTACGTCCTCTTTTTCCTGATGATTTTCATGCTGAGACTTTCGTTACGATTAATTTAATCTCGGCAGATACTGATATTATACCGGATGCTCTTGCAGGTCTTGCTGCCTCTGCAGCACTGGCAGTCTCTGATATACCTTTTAACGGGCCCATTTCAGAGGTAAGAGTAGCCAGGGTAAATAATAAGCTTATTGTCAATCCTACAGCGACACAGCTGGATGATGCAGACATAGACCTTATGGTTGGAGCTACCTATGACAACATACTGATGGTGGAAGGTGAAATGAAAGAGGTCAGTGAAGCCGAGATGCTGGAAGCCATTAAAGTCGCTCATGAAGAGATAAAGAAACACTGTAAGGCACAGATGGAATTTGCAGAAGAAACAGGGACAACAGTCAAAAGAGAATATGATCATGGGATCAAGGATGAAGAACTGAAAAAGAAAGTATGGGCGGAAACATATGACAAGTGTTATGAGGCTGCCAGATCATCAACTGCAAATAAGCATATCAGGGATGAAAATTTTGAGAATATCCTTACCGGTTTCCTGTCTCAATACAGTGAAGAAGATGAAGTAAATGAGACTCTGGTAAAAAGTTACTATCATGATGTGGTGAAAGAAGCCTCCAGGCGTCTCGTCCTTGATGAACAAATACGTCTTGATGGAAGGAAGACCGATGAAATACGTCCCATAGAATGTGAAATCGACCCCCTTCCTGCAACACATGGTTCGGCACTTTTTACCAGAGGAGAGACACAATCTCTTACTACTGTCACTCTGGGGACAAAGCTTGATGAGAAAATCATTGATGACGTCTTGAACCAGGGAACAGAAAAATTCACACTTCATTATAATTTCCCGCCTTTCTCTACTGGCGACGCACGGCCTGCCCGTGGTGTCAGCCGAAGAGAAATAGGTCATGGTAACCTTGCTCACCGGGCACTCAAAAACCTGATGCCGCCTGATGAGGAGAATCCCTATGCCATAAGAATTGTATCAGATATTCTTGAATCGAACGGATCTTCATCTATGGCAACAGTATGTGCCGGAACCCTGGCTCTTATGGATGCAGGAATCAAACTTCGCAAACCGGTATCAGGTATCGCTATGGGATTGATCACCGATACCGACTCAGGAAAATATGCAGTTCTTTCCGATATCCTTGGTGATGAAGATCATCTGGGAGATATGGATTTTAAGGTTACAGGTACCCGCGACGGTATAACAGCTACACAGATGGATATAAAAGTTGAAGGACTGTCATTCGAGATACTTGCCAAAGCACTAGAACAGGCGAAGGCCGGAAGAATGCATATCCTTGACATAATGACCAGTGTGATCAAAGAACCTCGTCCGGAGTTGAAGCCCCATGCACCAAGAATAGAGATGCTGTCAATACCGAAAGATATGATAGGAGCACTTATCGGACCAGGTGGAAAAGTAATTCAGGAGATCCAAAGAGAGACAGGTGCTACAATAATAGTTGAAGAAATTAACGGCCGTGGCGATGTTAATGTGTTTGGAGAAAATAAGGAAGTTATTACAGCTGCTCTCGAATGGATTAAGAAAATAGTTGCTGTTCCTGAGATAGGAATGGTATATAAGGGTAAAGTAAAAACTATAGTTCAGTTTGGAGCTTTTGTTGAGATACTTCCCAATAAGGACGGACTGCTTCATATATCAGAGATAAGCTGGACGAAACTGAAAAGTGTTGATGAAGTGCTTAAGGAAGGAGATGAAATTGAAGTTAAACTAATTGGTATTGATCCCAAGACCGGAAAACTTAAGCTTTCAAGAAAGGTCCTGTTGCCACGTCCTCCGAAAGATCAACCGGAGAATTCAGTGCTGAGTGCCTGAAGATAGAAAATCTACTGTCATGTAAACCGGTAGCAGTATAACATAAATAATATCTGAAAAGGCCATCCCTGACATTTTATAAAAAAACAGGTATGGTCTTTCTTGTTTGGTTGAAAAGATGATTGCCGGTACTTTTTGTTCAGAAGCAGGAAGAATATAATACATCCCGCAGGAAAATGTTTGCGAAAAGACCGGAGATGCCATTTTATAATGGAAATACACTGCAGATTGAACAGATTGATTTCGTAAATATTTTCGCTGATTTGACTGTTACTCAAAGTATTTTTTTTAGATTTGCATATATTTTTGTATATTGTTCAATTATTATCTACAAATGAAGATCTTAAACAAATAACTCTTTATCGTTATGAAAAAATTCAAAAGCTATTTTATCCTGATCCTGGCCGCAACTTTGATGTCTGGTTGTAGCGGTCTGAATAAGATGAAAAAAAACGCCGACCTGATACAATATGAGGTCACTCCCGAAGTTCTTGAGAGTCACGCAGGCCTTGTCGATGTTACAATTAAAGGGAATTTTCCTGAAAAATATTTCGACAAGAAAACCACCCTTACAGCTACACCGGTTCTGACATATGCCGGAGGAGAAAGTGCTTTTGAGAAAGTACAGGTTCTTCAGGGAGAAAAAGTGATGGCCAATAATCAGGTTATTACCTATACCGGTGGCAATTTTACCTATACCGGTTCTGTACCTTATAATGAAGATATGAAAGTGTCGGAACTGATGTTGAGAATCAGCGCAGAAAGAGGTGCTAAAAGTCTGGATTTCGAGCCGGTGAAGTTGGCTGATGGTGTTATTGCCACATCAACACTGGTACATAAACATGTACGCCCTGTCAGCATGGCGGATGCCTTCGAAAGAATAACTCCCGAGTCACAGAAAGCCGATATTAATTATGTCATTAACAGGTCTGATATCAGATCATCAGAACTGAGAGCTGAAGATATTGCCAAACTCAGGGAATATATTGAGAGTGTTGAAGCTGACCCTGACCGTGTTTTTAAGGTTACAACAATAAGTTCCTATGCATCTCCTGACGGTAAATTTGATTTCAATGAGAAACTTTCAGGAAATAGAGGTTCTTCAGCCGACCAGTTTATTAAAAGAGAGTTCAGAAATGTTGAATCTGTAAGTATTGAAGATTTCTTTGATTCAAAGACAACAGCAGAAGACTGGGAAGGCTTTAAGGAAGAAGTTGAAAACTCCAACATACCCGATAAAGATCTTATTCTCAGAGTACTTTCAATGTATTCCGATCCTGAAGTACGGGAAAGAGAGATCAGAAACATGTCATCAGCTTTTGAAGCCCTCAAAACAGATATCCTTCCAAAACTCAGAAGATCTACAATGATAGTTAATGTTGATAAGATAGGCCGTACCGATGAACAGATAATTTCACAGGCCAAATCAGATCCTTCTGTATTGAGCCTTGAAGAAATGCTTTATGCTGCCACTCTAACAGATGACCTTAATGATCAACTGTCATTCTTCAGAGCTGCCTTTGCTGCTAACCCTTCTGACGTCCGCGCTGCAAACAATATAGGAGTAGTCCTGATGGCACAGGGTAAGACAGATGAGGCTATTACTGCCCTGGAAAGAGCCCGCTCTGTAGAAAATAATGATTTTGTCAAGAGTAATCTTGCTTTCTGCTCTCTGGTTAACGGTGAACTGGAGAAAGCTGAAGATATGTTCAACTCCATGTCAGCCCAGACAACCGATTCAAAATGTGGTCTTGGTATGATAGCTATTACCAAAGGAGAATATGATGCTGCTGCAAATTATTTCGGTACTGTTCCTTGTTTCAATACAGCACTGGCACAATACCTTAAAGGTGATATCAATAGGGCAAAAGCCACTCTTGACGGTTTTACACCTAAATGTACCACCGGCAAACCGGGTTATTTGAAAGCTGTTGTCGGAGCACGTCTTGACGATAAAAATTATATGCTGGCAGGACTGCGTGAAGCAATAGGATTTGATTCAAGCTGGAAAGATTATGCAAAAACAGATATCGTCCTTTCCAAATTCTGGGAAGATGATGCTTTCAAAGCACTGGTACAATAAAAACTACAAATAAAGAATAAAAAAAGGGTGTCTTAAACGGCACCCTTTTTTAATATGCTTATTTTCAGTATTCCTCCTGTTTTGTGCGGTTTTTAGGCCTCCAAAATGCCAACCAATTGATTTATAAATAAAAGGGTAATTTTTTCCTGTAAATATGGGTGTCTTTCGCACAAAACAGCACAGAAAGTTCTTCAGCCCGGAGGGCTGGACTTCCAATAGTACAGGTTCCACCAGGGCAGTGACAATAAAACCGTTTCAACCCCCTTTCTTCAACTT